>Ga0308169_10003820_pt1 | contig 14427 bp, 14 predicted proteins | sample PhyBR1_2_FD_202139 | JGI IMG/M metagenome (GOLD analysis project Ga0308169, IMG submission 202139) | Phyllosphere microbial communities from UC Gill Tract Community Farm, Albany, California, United States - DLSLSB.R1 | ecosystem: Host-associated > Plants > Phyllosphere > Unclassified | place...
CGAGAACGGGACCGTGACGTTCTTGTCGGTGAGCGATGCGGATTGAGGACCTGCTCGGCAGTATGAGGCCCGAACTGTCGGCACCGCATCTCAAACCGCATCTTCCACGTCGTGCACCTTATGAGGGGCCGACGCCGCGTTCATGTGCCCAGACGATCGCGGCGCTGCGCCGGTTGACGCCGATTTTCGCATACAGCCGCGCGACATGGTTGCGGACCGTGTTACGCGACAGGCCCAGCCGTTCCGAGATCGCCGCGTCGTCGAGGTCCTGGCAGATCAGCTCCAGCACCTCGCGCTCGCGCTTGCTGAGATCGGCCGTGGGGGCCGCGGATCCGGTCGCGCCGCGCGGATTCCGCAAGGTCGCCAGCTTGTCCATGATCGACCGGCTGAGCCAGTTGGCGTCCTTCATCACCGTGTCGATCGCCTCGACCAGTTCCAACTCGTCGCGTCGTCGAGCCGAGATGTCCTGATATAGCCACAGCACGCACGGCGTTCCGTCGACGCTGATCCGTTCGGCGGACACAAGGCAGTCGAGCGCCTCGCCAGCCTTGTGCAGCAGTTGCACGTCGCGACTACGGAAGCCGCCATGCTCGCCGATCTCGGTTTCGAGTTGCTGGCGCTGCGCGGCATCGTTCCAGAGTTGCAGGTCGTCGGCGATGCGGCCGATCACCGCGTGGTCGGTGTAGCCGGTCAGCGCCTTGAACGCCGCGTTGACCTGGACGATGCGGTTGTCGTCGCCTTCGGTCACGACCATCGCGACCGGCGCCATTTCGAACACCGAGGCGAAGTGGCGCTCGCTGGCTTTCAGCGCATGTTCCGCGCGCCGTCGCGGTTCGAGATCGGCGAAGGTGAACAACAGGCAGTCCTGGTTGGCGACCTCGATCGGTTGCCCCGCAAGGATGACCAGCGTCGTCTCGCCGCCGGCGAGCGGCAGTTCCGCTTCGAGCTGCGGGATCGGCTTGCCCGCCGCGATGCAGTCCTTGACGAACGCCTTGCGCTCGACCTCCGCCAGGAAGTCGAAATCGAACAGCGTCTTGCCGACGATCTGGTCGCGCGGATAGCCCGACAGGTCGAGGAAACCCTGGTTGACCAGCACATAGCGCTGGTCGGCGACGCGGATGATCAGTGCGGGGGCGGGATTGGCGTGGAACATCGCCTCGAACCGGTCCTCCGCGTCGAACCGTTCGGAGACGTCGTTGATGACGAGGCCCAGGCAATCGGGCTCGCCGCCATCCTCGTCCATGACGATGTCGCGGACCTGATGCACCCAGCGCGGCTCGTCGGCATCCACCGGCGCGACCTCGACGATAAGGTCGGGAAAGCTCTCGCCTGCGAGCAGCCGCATCAACGGATAGTCGCGCCGTGGCAGCTTGCGGTGATCCCGGTAGCGTAGCCGGAACCGCGTGGCATACTCGTCCGCGGTTTGCCCGAGATCCTCGACCGCGCGCACCCCGTGCATCTTCAGCGCGGCCGGGTTGGCGCTCAGGATGATCCCGGTCGGATCCATTAGGATCACACCCTCGAGCAGCCCGGTCATGAGCTGTTCGAGATGGTGCAGGGTGGGGGCGTGCAGCGATTTCGCGGGCATCTTGGTCATCCCGGTTCAGCGCCGTGGAGGGCTCCTGGTTCCAGTCGCACCGGCATTAATATACCAATGGCCCCGGTACTTGAGCACCAATTTCGAATTTGCCGAAAACCGCGCGAACTGAACGGATCGGGCGCCGCGACCGTTGAGCATTTGTACCAATATCGAACAGGAGCCTCATCATGAACCTCATTATCCTTCTCGTCGTCGGCGGACTCATCGGCTGGGTCGCCAGCATGATCATGCGGACCGACGCGCAGCAGGGCGTCTTTCTCAACGTCGTCGTCGGCATCGTCGGCGCGTTGCTTGCCGGCTTCCTGATCACGCCGCTGATCGGTGGCGCTTCGATCATGGACGGCGCGCTCAACATCCAGTCGATCCTGATCTCGCTGGTCGGCGCGGTGATCCTGCTGGCGATCGTCAACATGTTTCGTCGCGGTACGGTTCGCTGAGCGAACGGGAGGGCGTCGCGCCGGCGTCGCCCTCCCACATCCAGATCGGTACGTAAGAACATTGCAAGAACACCGATCTGATGCGATTGGTGGGCCAATGATTCGAAGGACGCCAAATGACCGATCACGATGACGACCAGCAGGAGCCGAAACCGGCGTTCGGCGAGTGGCTTGTGACGCAGAAGGACCGAAGCGATCTTGTCGGTCAACTCTCTGTGGCCGCACTCGCCGACCGCCGCTTCCCCCGCAATGGGGATCCCGAAGCGGTGCGGAAGCATCTCAGCGCCATGCAGGCCGAGGGCGACATGTTCGCCGCGGTCGACGATGCTGAGTCCGACTGGTTGTCCGTTTGATGCAGGACGCATGGGAGCAGGCCTTCGCCTTGATGGCCGATCACGGACAGATGGGTGCGTGCGAGATCGTCGCGTCGGGTATGCAAAAGACGCCTCCCGGGCGGCCGGAGCAATACCGGCAATGGGAAGTGCTGGCAGACTGCCTGAACGCTGTGGCTGATGCCAGTCGGACGCGGCACTGATGCGCTGGATGGCGTGATGATCGGCGCGTCCATGATCAGTGCGGTTGTGGCGACGATGCGGCCGCTGATGGAACGGATAGTCTAGCGCCGCGCGTTCAAGCGCGACCGCGGGCAGTTCGGCTTGCGTCGGTGTAAGGAGCAAGCGTTTTGGCGACAGAGCCGAAGTGGCTGAAGGCGGCTAGGGCGAAGTTCGGTACAAAAGAGGCTGCCGGTTCAGCGAACAGCGCTACTATTCTAGGCTGGGCGAAGCGGCTCGGCACGAAAGTGCTGGGCATGGTCTACAACGCCGATAGCGTTCCGTGGTGCGGCGTATTCGTTGCCTATTGCCTTCAGGAAGATGGTATCGAGCCGGTAGCAATCGCGGTTCGCGCGACGTCGTGGTCGACATGGGGCCAGGCGCTTCGTCCGGATCGGCTGGCACCGGGCGCGGTGCTGGTGTTCGCGCGTCCGGGCGGTGGTCACGTCGGCTTCTATGTCGGCGAGGACGCCGATGCGTATCATATCCTTGGCGGTAATCAGGGCGATGCAGTCACTGTCGCGAGGGTCGCAAAGGATCGGTGCATCGCGCGGCGTTGGCCACCTGGCCGCCCGGTCATCGGCAAGCCCGTGCAGATGGCCTTGCGCAAGCCGATCTCGACCGACGAAGCCTGATCGCGAGATCTATTCTCGGTTACCGCGGCGGTAACCTTCAATATCTGGAACGATCACCTGTCGACACCGCTTCTATGAGCATCTGCACTCTGAGCCATCGATAGGAATCATAATGGGCACGACCCTCATATCCGCCGTTTTCGATACTCATGCCGACGCAGAGCGCGCGGTATTGGAGCTTCGCAATGCCGGCATCGACGATCGCGCCATTTCCATCGTCGCTCAGCACGATGGCAAGACCGCGACTACCGACGGCAACGGCGACACGCAGGAGTTCGCTGGTAAGGTTGCGGCCGGCGCTGGCATCGGGACGCTGCTCGGCATTGCGGCGCTTGCCATCCCTGGGGTTGGTCCCCTGGTTGCCGCTGGCGCGATCGCATCGGCGGCGATCCCTGGTGCTGCGATAACCGGAGCAGCCCTCGGTGGTGCCATCGGGGGGCTTGAGAAAGTGATGACCGATCACGGTGTCAGCCGCGTCGATGCCAGCTATTACGAGGGGCGGATTAACGAGGGTGGCGTGTTCGTGTCCGTCGATACTAGCGCTGCCGCGGTGACCCCCGAGGATGCAGCCGAGATCCTGCATCGCGCCGGCGGTCATACCTCTACGCGTACCAAGGTGGCCGCGGCGTAATCGCCAGCGGTCTGGGGGGCGCACGCTCCCCCAATCACGAAAGTGACGCCCGATCAAAAGGCCTAAATTCGAAGGCTGCTGACCGACGCGAACGTCCGTCATGGGGCGCCGTTACGCATTGCGTCGCCGTGTAGGTGCGCGGAAGTCAGGCGGCTTGCCAGCGATCCATCGAAGATATTGCCGTATATCATGGCGCTCACGCAACTTATCCATCGTCGCATAGGCCGAGGCCAGCTCGCGATTCGCCACGAAGGCATGGATGGTACGGTGGCAGATGGGATGTATTGGCACCGTCTGCGTGCCGCCCTCGCTCTTGGGAACAACGTGATGTCGCTCCACGCGTTGCCCGAGCGGCCGCCCGCATAACGCACAGTCCTCATCTTCTTGCTCTGTTGCGGCTCTCGCGGCAGCCTCCGCGAGCCCGGCTATCCTTTTCACGCGACCACCCATGCTCGCCATATGAGGATTTCCCGTTCATATTCGAGGGCGCGCTGGCTTGGGGCTTTCGAGAATATGCTTGATGAGACGCTCACTTAGCGGACATCGACCGTTATCTCCGCCGGCCGATACTCGAGGGTTCAAGATGTCCGATCGCTTTACCGTCCTGCTGCAATATGCCCTGCCAAAGCAGCGCCTGACCCTTCTGGCCGGTAGGATCGCCCGCGCGCGGGGCGGTGCTATGACGACCCGGCTGATCCGCTGGTTCGTCGCCAGATACGGGGTCGATATGAGCGAGGCCGAAAACCCCGACATTGCCAGCTACGCAAGCTTCAACGACTTCTTCTCGCGGCCTTTGAGGAAGGGCATTCGGCCGCTGGCCCATGCTGACTTCGTCTGCCCAGTAGACGGCGCGATCAGCCAAGTCGGTGCGATCGACGATCATCACATCGTGCAGGCCAAGGGACATCGATTTACCACGACCGAACTGATCGGCGGCGACGCCGCACTGGCAGCGGAGTTCCGTCATGGCAGTTTCGCGAACCTTTATCTGTCGCCGCGTGACTATCACCGTCTCCACATGCCGTGCGCCGGCCGATTGACCCGTATGCGCTACATTCCAGGCAGTCTGTTTTCGGTGAACCCCGTTACGGCGCAAGGTGTGCCCAACCTATTCGCGCGAAATGAGCGCCTCGTGTGCGTATTCGAGAGTCCGGAGCATGGCACATTCGTCATGGTGCTGGTCGGCGCCACCATCGTCGGCAGCATGGCAACCGTATGGCACGGCATCGTCAATGCCAGGCGTACCGGCACGTCGACGGAATGGCGCTATGCCGATCAGGACATTGCCCTCGAACAGGGCGAGGAAATGGGGCGCTTCCTGCTCGGCTCGACCATCGTGATGCTATTTCAGCAGGGCACGATCGCCTTTGATGAAAGCTGGGTGCCGGCGCGGCCCGTGCGGCTCGGCGAGCGCATGGGGGATCGCCCGGTTCGAGCCTAGAGGCCGGGGAAAGTCAGTCTCAATCTTCGGCCCAACGCCTGAGCAGGTTGGACTGCGTTTTCGCCAACAGATCCAGCTCGGGCGTTTTACCGAGGCGATCAAACAACGCGTGCCGCGCCGTTTCCAGATCGAACAACAGTTCGCGCGCATCCGCATCGCGGATCAGGCTGCGGACCCACGTGACGGCGGCCAGTCTTTTGCCGGATATCACCGGCGCGACGCGGTGAAGCGCGGTCGTTGGATAGACAACCGCATCGCCCGCCGCCAATTTTACATCCTGTTCGGCCGCCGCAGACTCGATCACCAGTTCGCCGCCTTCGTACGTATCGGGGTCGGACAGGAAGATCGTGACTGAAACGTCGGTCCGCATGCCACCCATGATCGCGTCATCGACATGGCTGCCATACGCCATGCCGGGTTCGTAGCGGCTGAATAAGGGAGGGTGAACCACGTGCGGTCGTGTCGCCATCCGGAACAACGGGTTCGCGAGCAACCGATCAACCACCAAGTCCTGCATGTCGGCCAGCAACGGGTCGGCACGGTCGACCTGCTCGTTGCGCTTGACCGGGCGGGCTTCGCGACCGGCAGTCCGGCGCCCATCGACATAGCGCGTCTTGCCGAGATTATCTCGCAACGACCGGAGATTGTCGGCGTCCAGAACGTTGGCAATCATGATCAACATTAGGGTTCTCGTGGCATCGGCATGACGTCGGGCGGGTCCCCTATCAGTCAAAGCCCATGCGGCCAACGCGTTGGCGAGTAAGAAATTAGGTATGCGTACGAAATTGTGGATGGGCGTCGGTGCCTTCGTGGTCGCGCAATCGGGCCAGGCGATCCTGACCGAAGCAGCAGCCAAGCCCATGGCGCCGTCGGTCGATCAGGTCGGTGAAGGCGGCGAGAACGAGCGCGGCGAGGGGGAGGGCGAAGGCGAGGGTCGCCACGTCGTGCGCTCGACCAAATCGCGCCATGTCGTCCGCAATCCCCGTCGCGCGCGTGCCGCACAACACCATGCCGGTCAGCGCGGCGAAGGCGAATATGAGGGCGGCGAAAACGAGAGCGGCGAAGGCGAGGGCGACCGCTGATCGCCGGACATACACCAGGATGACCCGGTCCGGGATCACGCGCAGGGTCATCTGGGCCGTCGCGGCGTTGTGCGTCTGCGTCGTGGTCTTCGCGATCATCGCGTACCGGCCAGCGATCGCGACCGTGACGCGGCCCGATCCTCGTCTGTTTGATCCGGCGCTCGTTGCCCAGGGCGCCAATGTCGCGCGACTGAGCAATTGCGTCAGTTGCCACCAGTCGGCGGGCGGGCGTCCCTATGCCGGCGGGTATCCGGTCAAGACGCCGTTCGGAACGATCTACGGCAGCAACATCACACCCGATCCCGCGACCGGGATCGGCGCCTGGTCACCGGCAGCGTTCCGACGCGCGATGCGTGAGGGCGTCGGGCGTGACGGCAGTCATCTATACCCGGCCTTTCCCTACACCCATTATGCAAACGTGACGGACGGCGACCTGAGCGCGCTGTACGCGTTCCTGATGACCCGACCGGCCGTGCGGTCGGTTCCACCCGCCAACACGATGATTCCGCCGCTTGGATTTCGGCCATTGCTTGCCGGGTGGAAGCTGCTGTTCTTCCGAGGAGAGCCGATCACTACCGATCCCCACCAGTCGGTTGCCTGGAACCGGGGACGCTACATCGGTGAGACGCTCGCGCATTGCACCGCTTGCCACAGTCCGCGTGGCCTGTTGCAGCAGGAGAAGCGCGGCGCGCAGGCGTATGACGGCGGGTGGTCGGGGGGCTGGTATGCACCCCCGATCAACGCGCACTCGCCTGCGGTACGGGCATGGACGGTCGAGCGGCTCGAGGCCTATTTCCGTACCGGACTGAGCACGGCGCATGCCGCTGCGGCGGGGCCGATGGGGTCGGTAACCTATAATCTGGCCCGTGCAGCGCCGACAGACGTCCGCGCGCTCGCGACCTATTTTGCGTGGCAGATGCGCGATGCGCCTGCTGCACGGTTCGAGCGGCCGCTGCCCGATCGTCGCGCCTTCGCGTCGCAGCGTCATCCGGACGGCGCGCGGCTCTACGAAGGGGCCTGCGCGGTATGCCACGAGCCGGGCGCGGCGATGATGGTTTCGGGGCGTCCAGCCTTGCCGCTCGGCACACCGCTGCACGAGGACAACCCACGCGACACGATCCAGATCATCCTGAAGGGTCTCCATCCGCCCGTCTCGCCGCGGGGGCCATACATGCCGGCATTCGCCGACGCTCTCGACGACCGGCAAGTGTCCGAGATCGTTGCATATCTGCAAATGCGCCATGGCACCGGACCGGCGTGGACGGATTTGGAAAGAGACGTCGCCAAGGCGCGCAAGGAGGGCGAATGATCGACCTGACTGTCAACGGCGCGACGACGCGCATCGATATCGATCCCGCGACCCCGCTGCTCTACGTGCTGCGCGACGATCTGGGGCTGCATGCCGCGAAGTTCGGGTGCGGGCTGGGGCAATGTGGGGCGTGCACCGTGCTGGTCGATGACAAGCCGGTATTCTCGTGCCTGCTTCCCGTCGGCGCGATCGGGACGCGAAAAGTCACAACGGTCGAGGGACTGGGCACGGCCGCAAAACCAGGTGACGTTCAGCGCGCCTTTCTTCACGAACAGGCGGCGCAATGCGGCTATTGCATCCCCGGCATGATGGCGCGTGCGGAGGGGCTGCTGCGCAAGACGGTGACGCCGACCGAGGATGAGCTGCGGACGGCGATGGCACCCTCGCTGTGTCGGTGTGGGACGCACATGCGGATCCTGCGCGCGGTCCGACGAGCAGCGGTGATGCGCGGCGGCGGCGTGGTCGATGCCGTGGAACCCGTGACGTGAGCGGGGAGGCATCCCGTCGCGACGTGCTGGGTGGTTTGCTGGTCGCGTTCTCGCTCGCGCCGGCTGCCGCGCTGGCGCAGACCGGCGGTGGCGAGGGTAGCGGCGGACCGCCGACAATCGCGCCCGACCTGCCGGGGACATTGGCGAAGTTCCCCGATCTCGACGCCTGGATCCGGATCGCGCCGGACGGTCGCGTGACGGTGTTTACGGGCAAGGTCGAACTCGGCACCGGCGTAAAGACAGCGATGGCGCAACTTGCCGCCGACGAACTCGACGTCGCGATCGAACGGGTCGATTTGATCACGGCGGACACCGGCCTGACCCCGAACGAGGGCGTGACCGCGGGCAGCCAGACGCTCGAACAGAGCGGCACCGCGATCGCCAACGCCGCCGCCAATGTCCGGCTGTTGCTGGCGGAGACCGCGGCAACGCAATGGGGCGTGCCGGCGACCACGGTATTCACCCGCGACGGCACCGTGCTCGACGGGCAGGGAAGGCTCGCGACTTATGCGATGCTGGCCGCATCGACCTCGCTGGCGGTGCGCGCGAGAGCAGATGTGCCGCGCAAGCGTCAGGAGGCGCGGCGGTTGATCGGGCAGCCGGTACCGCGCGTCGACCTTCCCGCCAAGCTGACCGGCTTGCCAAGCTATGTGCACGACATGCGGCTGCCCGGCATGGTGCATTCGCGGGTCCTGCGCGGACCATCGTCCGGCACGCAACTGACGCCCGACCTGGCCGCGCTACGTCGGCAACCGGGCGTCGTCAGGGTCGTGCGGCTCGGGCGTTTCGCGGCGATTGTCGGGCCGCGCGAATGGCCGCTCGAGCAGGCCCTTCGCGTTGCCAATCGCGGCCGCTGGGTGCGTGACGCCGCGGTGCCGGCGCTACCGCCGATGCCGGCCGGGTTGCTGACCATGCGGCGGGAAAGTCAGGTAATAGACAACCGCCGCGACGATCCCGGCGCGCGCGGCGTCCAGCGACTGTCTGCGCGCTATGACCGACCCTATCTGATGCATGGCGCGATCGGGCCGTCCTGTGCGGTAGCGCTGTTTGCCGAGGATCGACTGACGGTGTGGACGCACAGCCAAGGCGTCGAGCCGCTGCGGCAGGCGATCGCCGAACTGCTCGCGATCCCCGCCGATCGCGTCCGGTGCGTCCACCGCGAAGGGGCAGGGTGCTACGGGCATAACGGTGCGGACGATGTCGCCGGGGACGCAGCACTGATCGCTCGTGCTATGCCTGGCGTGCCCGTTCGGCTGCAGTGGAGCCGCGAGCAGGAGCATGGTTGGGAACCGCTTGGGCCGGCGATGCTGGCGCAGGTCGACGCAACGCTTGATGCGTCGGGACGGATCGTCGATTGGCGACATCAGGTGTGGAGCAATACGCACAGCACCCGCCCGGTCGCAGCGGGCGATCTTCTCGCCGGCGCCGAAATCGTACCGTCGTTCAAGCCGACGCCGCCGAAACCCATCCCGCAGCCCAATGGCGGCGGCGACCGCAACGCCATTCCACTCTATCGCTTTCCCAACCAGACGATCGTCAGTCATTTCCTGCCCGACATGCCGGTGCGCGTCTCGGCGCTGCGGGGTCTTGGCGCACACCTGAACATTTTCGCACTCGAAAGCTTCATGGACGAGCTCGCGGCGGCAGCGGGACGCGATCCGGTTGCGTTCCGGCGGGCTCATCTGGACGATCCGCGGGCGACCGCCGTGATCCGACGGGCAGCAGCGCGGTTCGGCTGGGCGCGATACCGCGCTACACCCAATCGCGGACGGGGCTTTGCCTTTGCGCGCTACAAGAACCACGGGGCCTATTGCGCAGTCGCGCTGGACGTCGAGCATATCCCCGACGAGGGTCGGCTTATCGTCCACCGCGCCGTCGCTGCCGTGGACAGCGGCGAGGCCGTCAACCCGGACGGTATCCGCAATCAGGTCGAGGGCGGGATCGTCCAGTCGCTGAGTTGGACCGCGTTCGAAGCGGCGGGGCATGACGGTACGCGCCGGACCGACTATGACTGGAGCACCTATCCGATACTCCGGTTTGCCGATGTACCACGCAGCGTGACCGTCGAGGTTGTCGATCGGCCGGGCACGCCGTTCCTCGGTACCGGTGAGTGCGCCCAGGGGCCGACCGCGGCCGCACTGGCGAACGCTCTCGCTTCAGCGACCGGGAAACGTCTGAGAAGTATGCCGTTGACAGGCCGGCTGCCAACGCAGGCTTAAGCCCCTTGGGTGCGTTGGACAGCCATGCATGAACGGCTGAAGTGAAAGGCGGAGAAGCGAGGGTGAATGTCGGAAAGCGGCGCCTCGTGTCGCCAGCCGCGGCCGCGCCGATACTATTCCCTCATTGACGACGGCCAGCATCTCAGACCATCGCCTCGTCCATGACTAAGAGCAAGGGGCGCACCGGTGCGCATGCGCGGGCTAATATCCAGCCTGCACCAACAGCCACCGAACTTGATGCAGCCAAGCGAGAGGTCGCTCAGATTGAAGGGCGGCTTGCCGGCCTGGCGTCCGGGCATCCGTCGGTTAAGATATGGAAGGCCCGTCTTCGTGTCGCTCAGGGCGTGATCGCCCGTGCTCCGCGCGACTGAAAGAGTATTTTCCGATCTATCGCGACGGGTCACCTTCGGTGAAAATGGCCCGCGTGGACGCTGCACGCATTAGCCTCTTGTCCTTGCTCGCGGTGCTAGCGAAGATCGCCCACTAGCACTGGGAGCGTCCATCATGCGTCGTCGATCTTGCGTTGCAGCCTCACCAGAGGACGCATTGCTACTAGCTAGGGGCATGGGCTTAGGGCCTGCGCGGATTGCTGCGGCTGGAATTGCGTCGAGCATCGCATCGGCGGTGCAGCCCGCGTCAATGACGTTGGCGGGCGAGATGCGTGCCCGCAACTGCGCTTTGGCTTATTGAAAGGATGACGATGCGCCACCTGATCCATACTGCCTTGGTTGCTTTAGTCGCTACGGCGGCGCCCGCGGGCGCTGCGACCTACGAACTGAAGGCGACTCCGCAGACGGTCGCCTGGGGGCATTACGATGCGACCGACAAGCCTGTGCTGACGATCCGGTCGGGCGACACGGTGGTGATCCATACGTTGCTGACCAACAGTCCGGCAGGTCTGGAAAAGGCCGGCGTCGCGCCCGCGCAGATCGAACCGGCGCTGCGTGCCGTCTATGGCGGCGTCCCGGCCAGCGCACGCGGCCCCGGCGGCCATATCCTGACCGGACCGATCGCGATCGCGGGCTCGGAACCCGGCGACATGCTGGAAGTGCGCATCCGGAAAGTCGATCTGGCGATACCCTATGCCTATAATGCGTTCCGGTACGGGGCGGGGTTCCTGACCGATGATTTTCCCTATGCGCGCATGAAGATCGTCCCGCTCGACACCAAGCGCATGGTCGGCCTGTTCGCGCCCGGCGTCGAAGTGCCACTGGCGCCGTTCTTCGGCAGCATGGGGGTCGCGCCGCCCCCGGCGTTCGGCCGCTACGACAGCGCGCCGCCGACGATCAACGGTGGCAACATGGATGACAAGGCGCTCGTCGCCGGAACGACCTTGTTCCTCCCCGTCTACGCCCCCGGTGCGCTGTTCCAGGTCGGCGACGGCCATGCCGCACAGGGCAATGGCGAGGTCGATATCACTGCACTGGAAACCTCGTTGACCGGTACGTTCGAGTTCGTGCTGCACAAGAAGGCGGCAATCACCTATCCGCGCGCCGAGACGCCCAAGGCCTATATCGCGATGGGCTTCGACGACGATCTCGGCCATGCGACCCGCAAGGCACTGCGCAACATGATCGATTTCCTCGTCGCGGAAAAAGGCATGACGCGCGACGATGCGTACATGCTGATCAGCGTCGCGGGCGATGTCGAGATCACCGAACTCGTCGACCGCAACAAGGGCGTCCACGTCGTCCTGCCCAAAGCACTGTTCACGAAACGCTAGATGCCGTGGGTTTTCCGTCGTCGATCCGCTCGCGCGCGACCTTTTCTAGCACCGTCAGCGGCATCGCGCCCATCGTCAGCAGGCGGTGGAACTGCTTGGGATCCCAATCGGCGCCGGCCTTCAGCTTGGCTTCGTCGCGCAGGCGGACCCAAACGGTGTGGCCGATCTTGTAGCTGCACGCCTGTCCCGGCCAGACCGTGTAGCGATCGATCTCGCCCTGGCTCCGCCCACGCGCGATGCCGGTGGTGGCGATGAGGTAATCGGTCGCTTTCTCCCGGCTCCAGCGCTTGGCGTGCATGCCTGAGTCGACCACCAGGCGGGTCGCGCGGAACAGTAGCGACTGGAGATAGCCGACCTGGCCCAACGGGTTTCCGTCGTACACGCCCATCTCGTCGGCAAGCTGTTCGGCGTAGAGTGCCCAACCCTCGGAATACCCGGAATAGAAGCCGCGGCGGCGGATCAGCGGGATGTCCTCGCTCTCCAGTGCCGACATGACCTGGAGATGGTGGCCCGGGATCGCCTCGTGATAGCTCAGCGTCGCCAGACCGAACTTCGGGCGGTCGAACGTGTCGCGCAGGTTGATGAAATAAATCGCCGACCGCGACCCGTCGAGCGACGCGGATTGGTAATAGCCGCCCGGCGCACCGGCCTGGATATCTTTGGGAACGCGGCGGACCTCGACCGGCGCTCTGGGGAGAACTCCGAATTGCTCGGGCAGCCGCTTCGCCATCGCAGCGATCTGCGCACGGAGTTGCTCCAGCAGGGCTTCACGACCCGGATCGGTATTGGGGAAGAGCTGATCGGGTCGCGTGTTGAGTGCGACCAGACGCTCGCCGACGCTCCCTTGCGTCATGCCCTGCATCTTGAGGATGCCATCGATGCGCGCGCTGATTTCAGCGACCTGCGACAGGCCCAGTCTGTGGATCTCGTCGCCCGTCAGTTGCACCGTGGTCGCGGCGCTCGCGGCTGCTGCATAATACGCGTCACCGTCCGGCAAGCGCCAGACGCCCGCATCGTGCGTCGCCGTGCTCCGCAGTTCGGTCACCAGCGCGCGTTGCCGGTCGAGCGCGGGGAACACCTGGTCACGCATCAGCGCCGCTACCGCCTGGCCGCGCTCGGGTGGCAAGTTGGCCGCTTTCAGTTTGGCGGCCAGGTCGGTCGCCGGGCCCGACAGGTCGGGCGCCTTGTCGCGCGCCGACGCGAGCTGCTTCAGCGTGGTGTCGAGGATATAGTCCGGCGCGAACACCCCCTTGGCGGCATCCTCGCGCTGACGCTCCGTTTCGGCATCGATCGTGCCCGCAAACGCCTGCACGCGGGCGACATAGGCGTCCGCATCGGCGGCGCTGCGGACCGCGTGCTGGTTGGCCAGGAAGTCCGGTACGTCGCGATAGGCGCCCGTCAATTGGGTCAGCACATAGGGCGCGTATCGCCCGGCGCTGGCACCATAAGCGTAACGCTGCCCCGCGATCTCGCGGTCCAGGCTGTATTCGACCACGTCGTAATCGAGCTTCGCCGCGTCGCCCAGCGCGTCGCGCGACACAGTCTTCAGCGCAGCCAGCTCTCTCTTTGCCCGCGCGAATTGGCGCTGCTCGCCGGCGCGTGAGGTATCGTCCAGCTTCGATTTCAGCCGGGCCCGCGCACCGGTATCGAGACCGAGCGAGGTCGCCTGTTCGGGGCTCTCGTCCAATCGCGCGTAAAAGAATCGGTCGAGCATCGCCCTCAATTTGACGTCGTCGCGACCCATTGCGGCCCGCGCAATCGCCGGCAGGGCCATCAACGCGGAGGCGAAACCGGCAGACGCGATAAAGTGGCGACGACGCATGAAGGCTCCTGACCGAACAGTACGCGCACCTGAGTGGTGCATGCATGGTCTGGAGGCCATGACCGGATTTGTCGAGCGTGAGCGGCACTCGCCGCGCGACGACCGTTGTCGTCCAATCCTGAGACGTCGGCGTGAGGCGCGATCACCGCCGCGTCTAAGATCCGAGACCGCGTTTTCAGGCGCAGCGTCTCGTACCGATCAGGGTTGATCAAGGTTCCCTGCCATCAGGGCCATTTCCCTAGAGGTATTCCGACAGGGGGCGGTAACGCTTCGCCGCTAAGAACATAGCGTCGCCCGTAGGATTTATGACCGGCTAGTTCGGGCGCAGGTGTTAGTGACGATATTGGCTGTAAGCCTGCCGTTTAGGACGGGGGCTACATGTAATCGAGTGATCAGAGCTCATGTCTTAGTTGCGACAACTATAACTTCGGGGAGTGGCGGATAAGCCATGCTTTCTGGAACCTGGTCCAGGCCGGCATGACTTATCCG
>Ga0308169_10003821_pt1 | contig 14425 bp, 12 predicted proteins | sample PhyBR1_2_FD_202139 | JGI IMG/M metagenome (GOLD analysis project Ga0308169, IMG submission 202139) | Phyllosphere microbial communities from UC Gill Tract Community Farm, Albany, California, United States - DLSLSB.R1 | ecosystem: Host-associated > Plants > Phyllosphere > Unclassified | place...
CTCTAATCTTGGACTTAGGTCATTTCTCTCGTGGTGAGACGAGAAGCCCAAACCCATTGAGGCCCGTGTCGGTTACCGCTGCCCAGCTTCCGAACCAACCTCTTCAAGATCAATCCCCACTTCCGCTGCGACTCTTCGCACGAGATCCTCGACGCGGTCGATCATCTCAGTATCCACTGGATCTTCCAGGGGGCCCGGGGGCAGTTCTCCTTGAAGGAGATCTTCCATGGACGCACTTCCTGCCACCCACTCATCGATGGCAACAATGTCCGGTCCCTGTAGTGGAGCCACTGCATCCAGCATGATCGTGGTTAGGAAGTGATTCAGCGCGTTCGAAAGGCGGTTGATGGCCTTGCTGCTAAGACGCGGAAGCATTCGCATTGCTGCCAGTGCGGCTGCGCGATTGTGAAAAGCATCAAGGGCGAACCATGTGTTGGCTATGTCCTGTCGTTGGAACGCTCTTTGCACCTGCCCGTAATCAGCTCCGTTCCGCGTCAGTTCGGCGCCCCACCACAATCTCGACAGCGCGTTGTCTCGGTCCCCACCGATGAACCGCTTGCTGGACGTTGAACCTTCCCTGCCGGGGAATCGCCAGCGGACATACGAAGGGTATCTAGCAACTGTCAGCCAAATCCAGATGCTTCTATCAGCCGCCTCTGAGCGCCGCAGGCGAAGGGCTGCATGGAGTCTTGGGGCGAGCCAGGAGTCAGAAGTCTCAGGGTCTCTCGAGAACTCGTCCGATGACATCACATGGTCGATAAGGCCATCTAAAGCGGTGAGTTCCACAAGCCGGTCTAAACCTGCCGGAACTGTGTAAAGTGAAAAATCAGGCCGGGACTCTCCAGACAGGAAGTCTGTCGTAAAAAGGATTCGCGATGCTGGAGTCATTGCCTGCAACACTGAATCTGTCATAGCGATTCCTCCATTGCTCTTATCGAACTCCTAAGTCGGGCCGTTGCGCTGAGCATGCCATTGATAGCCGCGAACGCACGGGACTGAAGCAGTCGAGACCCGTGCGGTGAAGCATTATCCTCGTACGCCCTAAGCATCGAGTCTTCGGGAGAAAGGTCCGGATAAACCTTTGGCAGCACCGTACGAAGTACTTGCGATTGCCACTCCGTATCGGGCGACTCCAAGGTCCCGTCATCCTGGCGAATAAGACCTCCAAGACTCGCGTTGAACATAGCCAGCCAACCTCCCAGTGCTATCGAATGAAAGTGCGCTTCTCGAAGAGCCTTCTCAGTAGTGCTTCGCCGTGGCGCGTCATCAAAGAGGCGACGCAAATCTTGAAAATTGTCGTTGAGGTAGATGATGGGCGGGTCATTCGTGACATCTACGTAGTACGCCTGACTTCGAAACGCAGGATCTAACGTGGCAGGAGCATCGTCACCGACGAAGTTGACCCATCGAACTGGAAGATCCCCGGTTAGAAGCGGTACCTCTGGCGCGCTGATCCAGATATTCCATTTATCACTTTCACCAACGTAGCGATTGGCTACACCATCCACAGTTCCTGAAACGATGGCACGGAGTTCCGCGCGCTTTGCTAAGGCCCCTGCTTCGATCTCGACATCTGTGACATACGAGCCTAATCGCGCCCCCGGCACCATTGGGTAGCCAATTCGGAGGTTAGTCGACGGGCAATTCAAGCTAAGAACCACCCTAGTTTCCGATATATCTGTTCGGATTCCTAGGCTCGGCAAGTCGACGCGCATTCGCACAGTAACTCGTCGCCAAGGTGGCGTCAGGGCAGAAAGGTCGATACTTTGTCGCGCGGCTAGGAGATCATAAGGCGGTTGTACTCCATCCACGGATTGTGTTTCTGCAACAAGGAAGACAGTGTCAGCAAGGGTTTCGTAGGGAAAGAATCGGTTCAACTTACTGGCTCCTCACGTACGGCCCTGAAATCGACGCGAATGGCAGCCCCACTGACCGGAACAGGATAAGTAGTCGCGTCTGTTGTGCCACGAAAACGAGCCGTTCTCTTGCCGCTAGCAACCACCAGAGTGTCTGCCTCAACGATGCAGTCCTTAATACTGATGAGTTCCTTCCACTTGACTTTCGTGCCTGAGCCAGTCTCACCCTGGAAAGAAACAAATGGTCGACCAACGATACGTGGACCCGGAGCCGGCACCCGGATGGTTCCCTCTATGACCCAAGCGCCATCCTCATTTAGTGCTGCGCTGTCTACGATGAATCTGGGAGCGCGGTCGGGACGGGGCTGCTCACTCAGTTTGAACAGCGACGCCAGGTCCCGTGGTCCATCCGGAGGATTGTCCGTTGTAGGCGTTAGGACATTCTTAACTTCGTTACGAACCGAGGATTGGAATCGGGTGAGCGCCGCCAAACCGCCCCTAGCGTATTCGCGTTGAAGTTTTTCCGTCAGTTCCCATTTGTTGTGGGCAGGCGGCTCTGACGCTCGTAGAAAACGTTCTGCCCATTCGTCCTCAGCCGAGTTACCTGCTGCCGTGCCACAAAGAACAGCAGCATGAAATGGTTGTACGCCTACGAGTACTCGGCTTAGATCTATGCCGAAGACAACCATGCCAGTTCCCCGAAAGAACTGTGCTTGACCAAAAGTTGATGATTCTGCCATGGGATCGCTACGACGGACTAGAACATATGCAGTGTGGGTGAAAGATGGGTGTTGCTGACCGGGTGCAACGCACTCCGGAACTTCCAGTGTGACCGGGATACGAACAACATCTCCAATTTCCCGGAGTTGTTCAGTGACTTCCCCTCTTCGATGACATTCCAAGAGGTCCGCGAACTCGGGTTTCGCTGCGTGAATATCCACATCAATGGCTCTATGTATCTCTGTACCCTCGGCCACTTGGACAGATACAGATAGGGCCTCGGTAGTCAGTGCTGGCCAAAAATGCTCGGATACAGCTCTTTCGACTGCAGCTGATAATGCTAGCGGCGACTGATCGTCATCATTTGAGGGGTCGCGGAAAGCAACTACGATGATGGAGGTTCCACTCTCCCGGTAGTCCCGACTGAAGAGCAGGTCCTCTGCGACGGCCTCATTTTCCCAGTAGGAGATAGGTCTCTCACTTATGAGAGGATCTCTCACCCCAAACCAGCCGGGTCCTGCAAATGCGGAGTTGTCAGGCAGTTCATGCCAAACCAACTCGGACCGAGCTATGAAGCGCCCATACTGACGCCTGCTGTCAGGCGCTGGTTCTACAAGGTTGCTCAGGAACAGGACAGTGGACAGGCCGGACATGCGCCACAGGACGGCTTTGCCCAAACCATACGACCCGCCCGCACGTAGGTTTGATTTGTCTGAGTCTAGGTTGTTTCGGCAAAGCGCCGCGAAATTTCCTGAACCTACGTCTGGCCCCAAGAGGCCGGTAGTCCCAAAATCCGAAATTTCCATCAGGATCAGCTCGCGCGCTTCTACCGCCCGTAAACCGTCCGTCAGGGCAGCACCAACCTGCTGCCCGCTTTGAATGGATGCTTTCAAGTGCGATTCAAAGTCAGACCACTTCAGGGACCGAAGAAAGCCGTCGACCTCGTTGCCTCTTAGCCTTCGTATTAGAAACCTGGCGCGGGCTTTCCCAAGGGGACTCGCGTCACCTACGTTTTGCAGCACTTCCCGTACAAAGGCGGAGATGGTCGGCTTGAAGGAGAATATGTTCGCATTTCCGAAGTCGCGCGAGCCGTCTGGCCGCTCCTTGGTAAAGATCCACTCAAGTTCAGATTGGTACGCAGCGCGTTGCGAAGCCCGTTCCGGTCTGGGGGCTTGGCCTTCACCATAATCGAGCCACACGGCGGACGTTCCCAGGATTGCCGCGAACTTCTCAAGGGTTTCCCGGTCTGGCCGCCTTACTCCTTTTAGCCACTGGGAGATAGTGGACTGACCCAAACCCATACGGTCCGCGACCTGAGCTTGGGAGAGGCCGCTGGCGTCTAGTGCCTGGCGCATTCTTGTGCTGTGGTCTTCGTCATCGCTCATGCATCCAGGTCTATCACGTTTCGTGAAGAGGCGAAAGGGCTGGACGCGTTTTTTCCGATAGCTTTCACGGAACGTGACTTCGGCGTAAGATGGAGGGGTGGGCTCCGCCACTTGAACTCGGGTCTAGCGCCGGAACTCAGTACGATCGGATGACCCTGCGCTTATCGCGCGCTTACGGCACTAATTGTATTCGTTGGGAGCAGAATTGATTTCGGAATATTCAGAGAGTTCAGGCAGCTTTTCCGGTAGTCAGCTTGAAAGGATTCTCGAAGGCACCGCAAGCAAACTCGAGGATGCCTATCGGACCATTGTGGATCTTGATATTTCAGCTATCGACGTAGACGCATGGCAGGATGTAAGTGCACGCATAGGCGTTTTGTTGGCTGAGTTCGATGCACAATCTGCGGCCGTTAACCGCGAACTTGGAATTGGTGGAGCGCAGCAGCGGATACTCGTATATCTGAAAAGGCGGGTCGGGCACAAAGTGCGCATGGAGGAACTGCGAGGTGTGGCGGCAATTTACGAGTGGGCTCGCCGGGTCCGCGAACTTCGCGTGGAGCACGGGTGGCCGATAGTAACAAGCACTCAACGCCCAGATCTTCAGCCGGGCGAGTACGTTCTCGAACGATCCGAACCTGATCCGATACTGGCGGCGGACTGGAAGCTCGCGAAGGAGATGCGCAACCTAAGAGGCCCTGGCGGCAAGTTGTTGAGCGCCAAGGATCGGGGGTTGGAATACTTGAAGCGACTCAGTCCAAGGGCAGCCGACAAAGATCAGCTTCATTACGTAATGAAAATCGCTTCCTATGCCCGGCGTCTTCGCGAACTCGACGAGGAAGGGTGGCAGATAGTTTCGAATGTCGATGACTCGCTCCTTGCCCCTGGAACGTACCGCATGGTGTCGCTGGAGCTGCGTCCTCCTAGGGTTCGTAAGGCTATCAAGCTGCGGCATGAGATCTTAGATAGAGACGGGTTCAAGTGCCGAGACGACGGAAGATCTCCGGATGAAGACGGAGTGACCCTGCAGGTTCATCACCTTAAGTTCGTTTCGCGCGGCGGGGACAACTCTGCGGAAAACCTGATTACCTTGTGTTCGGACTGTCATGCTGGCCGCCATGCCTTAGCAAGAGGTGAAGCAAGGGATGAACTGCTCGAACCGGAATGGTTCACCTCTGAGTAACCCCAGGACCTGGAGCCGCGGTGTCCCTCAGTGAATTCCAGTCCCTGGCAGAACCGCTGCCCTGCCTTGTCCTTTCCAGACTGTTCGCAGGACACTTCGCGATGCACCGGGTTGGGCTGCGCCCATACCTCCGTACAGGCGCACCCATGCGGCGAGAGACGGCCCGCCATCCAAGTGCCTTGCTGCCTACTGTTAAGTCGGCGAATCTGCGGTGGTTGAATGCCGTTCCACCTGAGGCTGTGAGGAGCTTTGAGATCCTGCTGGAACCTCGGTCATAGTGCCGACGACGTGGGCTGTACGCCAGCCGTATATCTAGTCGCCTTCGGTTTGACTCGACTTGTGCTAATTATCACCCTGAGAGCGGGCCGTTACTCTTGCCCCTCGAGTGCCTATGGAAGCGTTGTCGGCAAACTGTCAGGTAGCTGCGCGACAGCTGCTAGATCCTCCGGCAAGCACGGGCACGTTTGTCTGTACCCAGCCCCTCAGGTAGGTCCTCATGATGGGCATGACACGGCCAGCTCCTGGAATGTCAGTGGGTGCGGGGAGGATAGGATGACTGACGGAAGGGCATCATGGATATACGAACAATTGACTTATTTGCCGGAGCTGGCGGCCTGTCTCTCGGCTTCGAGCAGTCGGAGCTGGGCTTCAAGCCGATACTTGCAGTGGAGATAGATCCCTCCGCTGCAAAGACATTTGAACGGAACTTCGGAAGCGCCGTGGAGACCGGTTCGGTAGCTGACATAGGTGAGTTTCCTGAGGCGGAAGTCATCATTGGCGGGCCGCCGTGCCAAGGTTTCTCCCCACTAGGACGAGATCGCGACGACGTCTCAAGAGCCGAGCTCAACGAGCTCTGGAAACAGTACCTCCGTGCAGTGCGGCAAGTCCGACCTCATGCTTTTGTCATCGAAAACGTTCCAGAGTTTCAGAAGTCAGCTCAGTTCATTGCCCTTTTAGAAGCCATGGGAACGGATCCGGTGCTCAAGGAGTATGCGTTCGCCTACGGCCCACTCAACGCAGCCGAATACGGTGCACCTCAACGACGCATCCGTGGGATTTTCGTGGCTGTCCGACACGCTGACAAAGTGGAGTGGCCTCCCCCCGCAACGCATGGTCCAAACGCGCCAGGAGGTCAACCCTTCGCCACTGTCAGAAGCGCCATTGGTGACCTGCCAAAGTACCCAACTGCAACTGAGCCAACTGTCGTCTCAGGAATCAACGGGGTAATACAGGAATTGCACCTGAAACGAAATCCGAGGCCAACTAGCCTTGAGCGATACATGGCGATACCCGAAGGTGGCAATAGGTTCGATCTGGCGCGGAACCGTCCTGATCTACTGCCCAGGTGCTGGGCGGAAAAACCAACAGGAACGACAGATGTGATGGGTCGACTGTGGTGGGAGCGCCCCTCGCCTACTATTCGCACGGAGTTTTTCAAGCCCGAGAAGGGTCGATACCTGCACCCGGAGGCGCATCGCCCGATTACCCATCGGGAAGCGGCGCGACTGCAAGGATTCCCAGATAACTTCATTTTCGAAGGGTCCAAGATTGAAATAGCACGACAAATTGGCAACGCTGTCCCCGCGGCCTTGGCTCAGGCAATAGCGCGCCACGTTCATGCGGCGCTGCAAGCACAGAAGGCGGGCGCTCCCGCATAGCTTTCGGAGCGGGGGCACATTTTGCAGAAAGCTGATCGTGCGCCCGCTCCTGCCGGCTCCTCTGCCAAAAAAACCGGCCCTACAGGGTCACAAAACGCCAACCACTTTCAGGGCTCTCAAGAACATCGGCAGAACCAACGGGATGTTCACGTCCTCCATGCGCAACAACCAATCGTCCGTGCGGTTGGCCGAAGCGCCGGACCGTCATGAGTTCGTATCGGCATAGCCCTGGGAATTCCGTAGCCTCTCAAAGAGGTGGTACCTCGACAGTTCGGCTCGGTCGAACGCGGACAAAACTGCCGCGGTAGAGATTTAACTGGTGGTCCTTCGGTGTGACGCTTTGTGCGCATACCGTGATGAGGTGCAATTCGATTCTTCGATGTTTGGCCGGTCAGGCAGCGCATGGATTACGTTGGAGCTGAACGTTTTACCGGCGAACGGAGTTCGTGCCGTTAGAAAATGATCTTCCGTACGACTTTCCGACTTAAGGGTGACTTTCATCCTGACTTCTGACAGACTTAATACTATCTGTCCGCAGGGCTTGAATACGCATTTTGGGGGACTTAGATGGTGCAATTTTATGATGAAGGCACACGGATACTTTCAGACCTTTCCAACACAATGCGGGAGGACCGGTCTCGCGGTGAAGAATGGGAAGGAAGCCCATTTGAATGGATGCTTTCACTGCCTCCCGGAACTAAAGGGGCAGTTGGGCGACAGATGATATCTTATTGGGCCGACTTTGCTGGTCTTGAGGTTTTCGGCCGTGGGCTCAAATTGGAGATTGAAGGCCAGCTGGTTGCTGTCAAACTGTCTACGCTTTGGGAGGGGGCTGAATTTAAGTTTCAGCAAATACGGGACGAAGAATATGATTTCCTACTTTTTGTCGGCATTTGTCCCCAGGACGTCTACGCATGGTTCATCCCCAAAAACGTCGTTCTAACCCAGCTCCGTGGTTCCTCTGGACAGCATACAGGAAAAGGTGCCTCGGAAACTTTCTGGGAAACTGTTCGGCCATCTGCTCCACCGAGATGGATGGCAGAATATGGAGACCGGCTTTCCGATGTCAGGGAACTCATCCTCCAAAATTCCGTCTAACTTCTCTGCTGCTGGCAGTGGTGTGTTCAGGCGTTCTTTAACATGTTGCAGGATTTATCCCATGGGTAGACATGGAGGTGACTGCGAAGACAGCGACTCTCCGTTCGTGGCACCGTGGCCGCTGGCCGCCACCACCCCGACCTGATCCCCCGGGTGCGGAACTTCTACGCTTGGGCGGGCCCGGTCTTCGTCCGACATTAGAGTCCAAGGCAGTCCCGGCCGGCCCCCGGGCGGAAGGGCCCTAGCTGAAGCTGTGAGAAGCCTGCCAAGACGTAGACGAAACGGCAGCGGTGGCCCATGAGCTCCTTGTCGCCGATGTTGTTAAGCGGGTTGGGCATGGTCGACGCTCGTATGTACCGTCGCCGGCAGTGACGGCGTCGAGGAGACGCCGTCGAAGTTCGTCTATTCCAGCGCCGCCTCACCCTTACGGACCGCATCAATAACATCCTGGCGGAACTCCGCCCCATACGGCGTGGGCATGCTCAACATCCTTCCACGAGCACATGTTCGCTACGCGGCGGCGTGCCCGTAGCCCAATCCGAAATGATGATGGCATTTGGACGGAGATGACCAAGACGTCATGAGTGTGGATAGTATACGAGGGCCGGCTCGCGCTCGTTCATCCGTCTTGTAGGAGAAGCCGGACCCCCAGCTATTAAGGCCCCCTGCTCCACATGAGGGGAGTTTGCTTACCCATGTCCATCCCATGCACTCGACACTAACAAGAGGTACGCCCACGATGTTGCCCCACGGACACGCCGAGCTCGCAATTCTGGCAAGCCACTGCGAAGCTGGAGTGCCGGTTACAAATAATGGTTGGGTTATCGACGCATGGACGATGTCCGAGGATGCAGTTGATGCCGCAGTCGAGGTTTATAGGGCCGTTCTTCTGGGCGATAGGGCAGATGCAACCCGGGACCTACTCGCTGAGCAGGGTATCGACCTGGATGCCTTGCTGGCCGGTGATTCTTCAAAAGATGACATCACCCGCTCAGATGTAACAGAACTAATGGCTGCGGCTTCAGTGGCAGCAAGGAATGGTTGGGACGCTGACTTATTCCATATGCCGAACGTTCCGAAGATGGCACGCAAGAAAAGTGACAGCGGTATCGACGTTATGGCTGCAATGTTAGATCCCGATGGGGGGCCTGAATTGGGGTCCGAAGAGCGGCTCTTATTCGTTAGCGTCAAGCATTCGGTGGCCCAGAGCGCGCAGGGGCTTCGCTATAAGCTCGAGAAATCAGTATCTGATGGAGATTTAACTTCCGCCTACGTTGCGCAGCAATTGCGAGTCTTGAACGGGCGGTTGAAGGCGGAAGGTATCCCTGTCAATGTCGCCGAGCGTGTTTGGCAATTTATTCAGTACATATGGGATGAGGACAAAGTCGATCATGTGGCTGTAGGAGTTGCTGATGTTCTGATGAAATCTGATTTCGAACATCATATTACGTTACTGCCAAGCATCAGCTCAGCCAAACATTTCCGTGCCATTTATGTGCCCGAGCTCGGAAAGCTGGCGTCAAAATGCCCGTAACGACACAAGAAGAACTTTCGAGTTCACGCCGGGCGCTGCGGAGGGCAAGGATACAGGCCGCCTTGGGGATACCTCGCCCTTCCGTGCAGAGGGACAGGGACCGTCTAATTCTGCCTCTGCTTGAAGCACCGGGCGGGCACGGTGGGCAGTTTGATACCCTCCCAGACGATTCGGTGGACGCCATCGTGTCATTGGCAACGGCGGCCCTGGAGGAACCAGACCTCGACGCTCTGGCCGTGCTGCTGCTGTGCGTTGAGACCCTCTCGCTTGATGGACAGTTTGCCAGACTGATGTCCATTTCCACACGGCTTGACTATCTCGCCGCTCGGTTGGCCATGAGTCGCCCGTTCCTAGCGGTCGCCACCCAATCGTTGGGATACCTTCTAGCTCGTGGCCGCTCGTCGGCGAACAAATTGGTGCAAACTACACTTCAGTCGGTCAACGACACGTTGGATGACCGCTCTGCAGAAACTGTTGTTGACCTAGTAATACTCGCCTGTTTCCGCTCAATTTCGGAGCATACTCGTCCTTCCCGTACTGGCCACGACAGTGGCCCATCCGATTACCCGCAGCGGTGTAAAGACTGGATGGTGAACAACGGTAATGCCTTGGGGCTATTATTCGTTGAGACCCTTATTGCAATTTCGAATTCGCTCCGAAATGCTGATCCCTTGGAGGTTGTAGGGCGGCAGCCGGATATTTTTGGTGAAAAGTATCTGAATGAATACTTATCGGACCGGGGCGTTGAAGCCCTTTTTCCCTCGCAAATCGCAGCCATTGATGGCGGAGCCATCGGAGACGGTGATCACGTTGTGGCACTGCCAACATCAAGCGGCAAGACCTTTTTGGCGGAGCTGCGGATCGCGGCCATGGCGCAGCGTCACCCTGGTGCGACAGCAATTTATGTGGCGCCCTATAGGCTGCTCGCGCGCCAAGTGCTCACATCCTTCGAGGAGGGCCTCGCGCCTCTTGGCATGACGGTCCGCGACCTAGGCTCTGGTTTTGATGCCACTTCAGAAGTTGGAACAATGTTGGGCGCCGACGTCCTCATTGTGACGCCGGAAAGGCTCGATTCACTTGTCCGCGCTTCCGGTCACGACAACCGAGTTGGCCAACAGGCTGCGGAGTTGCTCGACAGATGCAAGCTGATTGTCTTCGATGAACTCCAAATGCTGGGCCGGGCCGGCCGGGGTCCAAAGTTTGAGCTGCTATTGGCCAGGCTTCGAGACAAGTACACGCATTGGAGCTTTCTCGGCCTCTCCGCTGCAAGTCACGGCGCGGATGAAATGAGCGAATGGCTTGTTGGGCAAGGTCCCATCAGTGGGGGAAGACGGCCCACTGGAACGATCGAGTTAGTTTGGGAAACAAGCGGAAAGATCAAACAGAGGATTGGACGTCAGGCCGCTATTGTGGCGGAGCTGCCCCGGGGTAACGCGGCGAGTGATGATGCTGCCAAGTTGATACTGCGTTTCGATCCTGCGCATCATCCAGTTCTAGTCGTGGAGACTTCGCGGACAGCGGCCGAATCGATCGCTAAAAAGGTGGCTGCGCTTGCTCCGGAGGAAGGAATCCGCTGGCGCACGCAGCTAAATGAGCAGGACCGTAGGGCTGTTGATGAAGTAGCAGAAGAAATACGGTCCGTCATGGGTGAAGCTCACCCACTCGCCCACTTTGTAGCCAGCGGCATCGCTTTCCACCATGCGGGCGTACCTACCAACGTTTTACGAGCCATAGAGCACCTAGCGAAAAGCCGGCTGCTTAGGGTTTTGTCGGCAACGACTACAGTAGCGGAAGGTGCAGATCTACCGTTCCGAGTCGTTGTTATTCCTCACTTGAATTTTCCTGGCCCGTCCCGGCGTTTAGAGCGCGATCTCTATTTGAACATTATTGGTCGTGCCGGACGCGCTAGTGCAGCAGTGGAGGGAATGGTCTTTGTGCTTGACAGTGATGCAAAGACTCTGCGAAATGTGGTGCGGTCCTCTCTTTGGAGTGACGCGACACGAGACCGCGTTCAAAGTCAGATTGTCAACTCTGCTCGCGGCTTGAATTCATTCGATAAACTCAGCTATTACTTTGATCTGCAAAGCCAAGTTCTTGGGTGGTTAGGAGACGGCAATAGTTATGTGGACCAACAAGCACTAGCCCTTGCTAGTAAAACATTTGCTTGGCATCAAGAGGATGAAAGTGGTGGACGCAAGGTCCTTCAACAATTCCAAGCCGTCTTGTCCGATTTGGAGCAACGCCAATACATCGTTGCTGGAAGTCCCTTTCAGCTCACGGCCAATGGCCACCATGCCCGGCTCACGGGTTTGGCGCCATCCACGGTAGAGCGCCTTCTGGCAGTCCTTTCGGATGAGGTCCGTCAGAGGCTAGCACTGGTTGCTGGCAAGACTGCCATCGATGAAGCAGAGTCTAGTTGGCTGGCATCCCTGTTGTTTCAGGGCATTGAGACTCTTGAAGCATCCCTGTGGCTTAGGCGAAGTGGCTCGGAAGACGTGCGTTACCGGCGTTTGGCAGAGACCGTGAACGACTCAGGAGTTTGGCCAAGCAGCGAGGACCTAGCATCAGACATTTCAATGCTCTCAATGTGGATGCAGGGCGCCTCCCTCGAAGCCATCGCCGCGGCCGCTCCCGCTGCAAGTTCCGCGAAAGCCCTCTTCGGAGGGGTTGATGCTGCCAAGTTGACGTCAGATGCGGCCGAGTATGTTGGAAAGCTTGTATATCCCGTCACATGGCTGTGGAGTGGGATTCAAACTCTTTGTTCTCAAGGTATGGGAGTTCCTACTTTCGTAAGGGATGTCTTAGAATTTGGTGTTCCTACCGAATCAGCAACAAAGCTCATACGTCATCTTGAACTGACCCGGGGCGGCGCACTTCTCGTTGCAGCTCGGAACCCGTCTTGGCGCGTTGTCCGAGATTGGCTACAGACGGCCCATTCCGAAGAGATAGCCCGGCTTCCGCTGACTCCTCTAGATCGGAAGCGCATCGGACAATTTCGTGGTGAAGTGAGAGGTCGAAAACCACGCAACTAATTAGCTGTCCTCAGGGGTCGATCATAAAGCTGTTCCGGACGCATTCATTTCTCCTTGGTCTGCCGCAGACGATCGGCTGCTCTTAGCACTAGGGGCATAACACACTTGAATGGGGCGTTTGTCTCGACAGCGCCGGTCGGGCTACATCACGTAGTTTGAACATGAACACCCACAGCCGCAAAGACTCGCCCGGCACGTACCAATCGCGCTCCGGTGCACGGTGGAAGCCCAAGGACCCATACAAGCCATGCGCGCGCTCCATGAACGAGGCGCTCGTAATGCTGATTGCACCTATCTCCGGCAAAGACCGGGCGTGCTCCACCGCCGCGAGCACCACTGCCCGGCCCACGCCCCCGCCCTGGCACTCCGGGTCCACGGCCAGCATCCGGAATTCCAGCTCACCGTCCCGGGCGATCTCGCTGTACGGCTGGCCGGCGAACGTCAGGGTCACCGCCGCCACCACCGTGCAGGTGGACTCCGCCACCCACACCTGGGCATGCTCGGCGCGGTGCTCCACGTCCTCCAGCACGCCCATGTACGGGTGGTCGGCCGCGAAGTGCCCGGCCTGCAAGTAGGCGTCGCGGGTGATACGCCGGACCTCGGGAAAATCAGCCGGGACCGCGCGCCGCAGCGCGACAGTCGCCGGCAGTGCAACGCTCACTGGGCGTCCACCGCGCGAGCGGTCCGCTCCACGTAGTGGCCCAGCTGTGCCAAATCCGGCTGCGACGACGGATCGCCTACAGCGTCCGCGCCCACCGCATTCGCCACGGCCAGCGCCCGGGTGTACTCCAGGCCGGTCCGCAGCGCCAGGACCAGGGCGGCGCAGAACGCGTCGCCAGCGCCCACGGTATTGGCTACCGCCACGGCAACGGACGGCGCCTCGGCCACCTTCCGGCCGTGCTCGAACATCGCCGAACCGTCGCCGCCGTACGTCACCGCCACCAGTTTCGCCTCGGCCAGTGTCGGGATCAGGGCGTACTCGCTCTCGTTGACGATCACCAGGTCGCACCGCTCCAGCAGCTCCGCCGGCAGGTCCATTGCGGGCGCGGCGTTCAGCACAAAGAAGCCCTGCGCCTTCCGCGCGGCCTCCAGCACCACCGGCAGGCCAACCTCCAGCTGACAGAGCACCGTCTCGTCCGCGCCGAACTCCACAGCGTCCAGCGACAGGTGCGAGTTGGCACCCGGGCACACCACAATCTGGTTCTCGCCGTTGCGGTCCACCACGATCAGCGCGGTCCCGGTCGGTTCCGGCAGGACGGAAACATCGGGGGTGTCCACGCCGGCAACCGCCAGGGCGTCCAGCATCTTCCGCCCCTGCGCGTCATCACCCACCGCACCCACCATCCGGGCGGAACCTCCAAGTCGTGCGGCGGCCGCGGCCTGATTGGCGCCCTTGCCTCCGGGCTGTTCGGACAGGACTGCGCCGCCGATGGTCTCTCCCGCCGTCGGAAGCCGTTCGGCGGTGGCGATCAGGTCCAGGTTGATGTTGCCGACCACGGTGACGGCAGGAAGTGCATGGCTCATGGGAAGTCTCTCTCGCGGGGTGCCGGCAAAGCGGCCGGATGGAGAAAAAGTGTAGCGCATGGTTGTACTCGTTCGTCATACGTGGTTGTATAACAACTCGAACCGCTGCCCCGAAAGACGGTTCACCCCAAAACCTGCTCGAACAAAGGAGTTTGATGTGAACACCCCAACCCCCGCGGCAGCCGCGCCGCCCGCAGACGATACTGCCGCCGTCGTACTTCCCGACGACGCAACCAGGCTCTCCGGCCGCCGCGCCGCCCTGCTGATCTCCTCGCTGCTGCTGGGCGTGCTGTCCTTCCAGCTCAACGCCAGCATGGTCACCCCGGCGCTGCCGCAGATCGCCGCCAGCTTCGGCAGGGGCGCCGACGCCGCCGCCCCCGTCCAGTCCATGTTCTTCCTGGCCGGCGCCATCGCCGGGCCCGTGATCGGCCGGTGGAG
>Ga0308169_10003823_pt1 | contig 14423 bp, 16 predicted proteins | sample PhyBR1_2_FD_202139 | JGI IMG/M metagenome (GOLD analysis project Ga0308169, IMG submission 202139) | Phyllosphere microbial communities from UC Gill Tract Community Farm, Albany, California, United States - DLSLSB.R1 | ecosystem: Host-associated > Plants > Phyllosphere > Unclassified | place...
GCCGCCCACGGCCTGCGCATCGTCGAGCGCCCGCTGTCCAATTTCCTCCCGCTCGACGATACGCGCTACCTGAAGATCGGCGCCGGCCGCACGGCCGCGGAAGTCGCGAAGTTCTCGCAGCGCGATGCCGACCGGCTCGCCGCCTACAACAGCCACCTCGACGCCGCAGCCGACCTGCTGCGCGACCTGGTGCTGCAGACCCCGCCGAACCGGGTGCAGGGCAGCTGGCTCGCCGCGCTGCCGGAACTCATCAAGGCCGGCAAGCTCGGCAACCGGATGCGGTCCTTGTCGCTCTCGAGCCAGCGCGAACTGCTCGACCTGTTCACCAAATCGGCCGGCGACTACCTGGACGGCTGGTTCGAGAGCGCGCCGATCAAGGCGGTGTACGGCTTCGACAGCGTGGTGGGCAACTACGCCAGCCCGTATTCGCCCGGATCGGCCTATGTGCTGCTGCACCACGTGTTCGGTGAGGTCAACGGCAAGAAGGGCGCCTGGGGACACGCCATCGGCGGCATGGGCGCGATCACGCAGGCGATGGCGAAGGCGGCGCGCAGCCTCGGCGTGGAGATCCGCACCGGGTGCCCGGTCGACGAGGTGCTGCTGCAGAAGGGCCGCGCCACCGGTGTCGTGACGGCCAAAGGCGAACGGCTCGAAGCCCGCGTGCTCGTGTCGAACCTGAACCCGCGCCTGCTGTACACGAAGCTGGTCGACCCGGGCGCCTTGCCCGACGACTTCCTGCGCCGCATGCAGGCCTGGCGCTGCGGTTCCGGCACCTTCCGCATGAACGTGGCCCTGTCGGAACTGCCGAGCTTCAGCTGCCTGCCCGGCAAGGAAGTCGCCGAGCACCACGGCAGCGGCATCATCATCGCGCCCAGCCTGCAGTACATGGAGCGCGCCTACCACGACGCCCGGACGGCCGGGTGGTCGCGCGAGCCGATCGTCGAGGTGCTGATTCCGTCGACGCTCGACCCGACGCTCGCACAAGGTGCTGGCAAAACGGGCCAGCACGTGGCCAGCCTGTTCTGCCAGCACGTGGCGCCGCAACTGCCGGATGGGTCGAGCTGGGACGCGCACCGCGAACAGGTGGCCGACCTGATGATCGATACGGTCGACCGCTACGCGCCGGGATTCAGGCAGTCCGTGCTCGGCAGGCAGATCATGAGTCCGCTCGACCTGGAGCGCACCTTCGGCCTGGTCGGCGGCGACATCTTCCACGGCGCGCTCGGGCTCGACCAGCTGTTCGCGGCGCGGCCGATGCTGGGGCATGCGGATTACCGGGGGCCGATCGCGGGGCTGTACACCTGCGGGTCGGGGACGCATCCAGGCGGCGGCGTGACCGGGGCGCCGGGGCACAACGCGGCGCGCGAGGTCCTGCGGGATTTCAGGCCCCGACATAAAGCTGGCGGCCTGGGCGCAGTTCACAGCTGAGTGGGATTTGGGCGTCAAAGAACGTGTGCGGGCCGACGTGGGGCTGTTGCCTGTGGGGACCATGGTTTTCACGATCCGCGTGGGCATGAATGCCCACCGTACGATCGCCGCTGCGGGCCTTTTGCTGCCGCCAGTCCGCGGCTTCATCCGTAGGGTGGGCATGCCCACGCGGAATCAACATATCGATGACAAGGCAGGCAACAGCCCCACGTCCCTCCGCACGGGAAAACACCTGAACCCGGCTCTTCGATCACTCTGGCCGTATAGCATCCACCAATTCGTTGGGCGACACCCAACTCCGATCCGCCATCTGTTGGTTCACATACGACAGCACCCGGCGAAAACCGCGCACGCCACCGGGCAGCCCGTGCATTCCGTGTGACGCCACACGCCTGGCACATTCCATGCATGGTGAATAGCGAGCGCCCATCCAGCGCTTTCCTTCCCCTTCAATCGCACCGAGGAGCACTATCATGGAAAAGTTGATCATCAAGGACCTGCCGGCCACGCACGCGTCCGCAGGCAAGGACAGCGGCGATGTCCGTTCGCTATCCCCGGAGGAAATGAAACACGTGCATGGCGGCCGCGCCATCTCCGTGCTGGTCGACGGCCGGCCCGGCGGCGTCATCGACGATTTCCAGCTCGAGATGGGCATCTTCACAGGCGATATCGGCGTCAAAGTCGTCTAGTCGGGCAGCCCACCCAGGTGGGCTTGTACCTGCGTCAGCAGTGTACGTGGAACAAATCCCCCGAATGGAAGTCCCATACTAAGTACTCAGGGACGGCTGCAGCGAGGAGAAAATTATATGGCTGGAATCGTACGCATCGACGATGAAGTGATCGACACCGATTACTTCATCCGCACATTGAAGCTCACCGGGCAGTTCGAGGGACTCGTCGAGCAACTGGTGCGCGAGAAGCTGACCGTGCTGGCGGCGAAGAAGCGCGGCGTGCCGGTGCCGGCCGACGAGATCCAGGAGCGGGCCGACCAGTTCCGCCGCATCCAGGGCCTGCACCGGGCGGCGGACATGAACCATTACCTCGACGCGCTCGGGATCAGCCTCGACGAATTCGAAGACTTCGTCACCGACGGCCTCTACCACGAAAAAATGATGGAACAGGTCTGCAGCGATGCGGCTGTCGAACAGTATTTCAAGCTCAATTCCCCAAAATTCGACAGCGTCGAGATCAGCCATATCGTGCTCGACTCGGAAGGCAAGGCGAAAGAAATGATGTCGGCGCTGGCCGAGGATCCGGACAGCTTCGCCGAGATGGTGAGCGAACATTCGGTCGGCGAGGCGCGCGAGAACGGCGGGGTGATCGGCAAGGTGCTGCGCGGTTCGCTCCGGCCCGACCTCGAAGCCCGCGTCTTCAATGCCGCGGCCGGCGACCTGCTGGGACCGTTTCCCTCGAGCGACCGCACCCTCTACGAAATCTTCGCCGTCAACGCCAGGTATCCGGCCGCGCTCGACGCTGAGACGGCGGTCGAGGTGCGCCGCCTGCTGCGCGAGGAATGGCTGGCGGCGCGCGCGCAAGAGCACATCATCGAAGCCTGTCCGGCAGGCCAGGGCGCGCGGTGACGGGGCGCGCCCGACGACGCATTGACCGGCAAGCCAGGCAGAGCCCGACATGGACGTATCGACAGGAGCAGGGCAGGCAACGAGCGCATTCCTGGCCTCGGTCGACATCCTGTCCATCTTCACGCCCGATGAGCTGGAACAGCTCGCGGCGGCGATCGAAACGCGCTCGTATGCCTTCGGCGACACCATCTGCAGCGCCGGCGACGCGGCCGAGGGCCTGTTCGTCATCAAGTCCGGATCGGTGCGCGTATTCGCCGAGGAGCACGGCAAGGAAACCAGCATGGGCGTACGCAAGGCGGGCGAAGTCTTCGCCGAGGTCGCCATGCTGCGCCCCTGGCGGCACGAATTGTCGGCGCGCGCCGCGCTGAAAACCGAGCTGTGGTTCATCCCCCGCGGCGCGATCGAGCCGGTGGTCGCCCGCAACGGCGCGGCGCTCGACTTCATCAACAATTACGTGGCGATCAGCTCGGCCGGCGGCCTGGTGGCGCGCCTGTTCGACCTGCGCGGCAAGGTGGACAAGCCCGAGCTGGAGGAATTCGTGCGCAGCGTCGGCGTCAAGCGCGTCGGCGCCGGCAAGGAGATCCTGAGGCAGGACACGCGCGACGACCGCCGCCTGTACGTGGTGCGCCAGGGACAGGTGCGGGTCGTGGTGCACGATGCCGACGATGAATACGTGCTGGCGACGCTGGGGCCGGGCGAGATCTTCGGCGAAAAGGCCTGCCTGATGCGCCAGGAACAGCCAGCCTCCGTCGTGGCGGCGGGCGAGGCGGTGCTGCTCGTGATTCCGGAAAAATCCGCCCATTTCATCCTCGAGCGCAACGCACGGTTCCGCGAGGTGATCGAGGACCGGGTGCGCTTTTTCGAACGCGAACTGCAGCGCCAGAAACGCCTGGCGGAACGGCGCAAGCGTCCAGTCATACTCGACCTTGCCTCGACGCCCAAGGCGGGCGAAAAGATCATCAAGCGCTTCGCCCTGGTCGAGCAGGCCGAGGAGATGGATTGCGGCGCAGCCTGCCTCGCGATGCTGTGCCGCCATTACGGCATCAACATGACGCTCGGTAAACTGCGCGAACTCGCCAACGTCACCACCCAGGGCGCGACGCTCGACAGCCTGGCGCGCGCGGGCGAGGCGCTGGGCTTCGGTGCGCGCGGGCTGCAATGCACCTTCGACGCGCTGCAGGGCTTCGAACTGCCCTTCATCGCGCACTGGGAAGGCTATCACTACGTCATCGTCTACGGCGTGTCGACCGGGCAGGTGTGGATGGCCGACCCGGCCGTGGGCTTTCGCAAGATGAGCGTGGAGGAGTTCGAACGCGGCTGGAGCGGCACCTGCCTGGTGTTCACCCCTGGCCAGCAGCTGGCAAAGCTCGATGTGGCGCGTTCGCCCTGGCTGCGTTTCGTCGCCTACCTGCAGCCCTACCGGAAAATCCTGCTGCAGCTCTTCCTGGCCACCTTCGTGATCCAGATGCTGGGCATCGTGCCGCCGATGATCATCCAGAACATCCTCGACGGCGTGCTGGTGCACCAGAATTTCGGCCTGCTGCACCTGCTGATCCTGGGCCTGGTCATCTCCACGGTGTTCAGCCAGGTCATGACGACGCTGCGCGCCTACCTGTCGAACTACATGGTGCGCAACCTCGATTTTTCGATGATGGCGCAGTTCTTCAAGCACACCATGTCCTTGCCGTACTCCTTCTTCGCCAAGCGGAAAACCGGCGATATCCTGGCGCGCTTTTCGGAAAACCAGACGATCCGCGCCTTTCTTACCGAGTCGACCGTCACGACCCTGCTGAACCTGCTGATGGTCTTTATCTATTTCACGATCCTGTTCCTGTACAACGTCAAGCTGACCCTGCTGCTGATCGGCTTCGTGATTCCGATCATCGCGCTGACCGTGCTGGTGACGCCGAAGATCAAGGACTACGCGCGCGAGGTGTTCAATGCATCGACCGATGCCCAGTCCTTCCTGATGGAAGCGCTGGGCGGCATCGAAACCGTCAAGGGGATGGGCAGCGAGCGGCCGGTGCGCCTGAAGTGGGAAAAGAAATACGTCAAGGCGCTCGAGGTGCAGTACCGCTCGGCCTCCTTCAACATCCTGGTCGGGCTCGCCAGCCAGGTGCTCAATTCCGCCACCACGATCGTGATCCTGTGGGCCGGCGCCAGCCTGGTGCTGGCGCGCGAGCTGACGATCGGCCAGCTGATGGCCTTCAATGCGCTGATGGGCAGCGTGCTGGGTCCGTTGATGGGCCTGGTCGGCCTGTGGAGCCGGATGGCGGACGCCACCGTCGCCATGGAACGCCTCGGCGACGTCCTCGATATCGAGCCGGAGCAAAAGCCGGGCGACCTGGCCTCGCGCGTGGTGCTGCCCGACCTGCAGGGCGAACTGAAACTCGAACGCATGTATTTCAGGTACGGCGGCGAGGACACGCCTTGGGTGCTGGAAGACATCAGCATCGACATCAAGCCGGGCGAACTGGTGGCGATCGTCGGGCGCAGCGGGTCCGGCAAGACGACGCTGGCGAAATTGCTGGTGGGCTTCTATCCGCCGACCGACGGCAAAATCGTGGTCGACGGCTACGAGATGAGCGCGATCGACAAGGATTACTACCGGGCGCAGGTCGGCTATGTCATGCAGAGCAACCTGCTGTTTTCGGGCACGATCGCCGAGAACATCGCCAGCGGCGACGAGAGCCCGGACCGGCGCCGCATCGAGGAGGTGGCGAAGATGGCCGACGCCCACGCGTTCATTTCCAAGATGCCGCTCGGCTACGAGCAGGTGGTGGGCGAGCGCGGCGTCGGCCTGTCCGGCGGCCAGGTGCAGCGGCTGTGCATCGCGCGCGCCCTGTACCACGACCCGCGGCTGCTGGTCTTCGATGAAGCGACCTCGGCGCTCGACACCCAGTCCGAGAGCAACATCATGGCGAACATGGAGGCCATCCTGGCGGGGCGCACGGCCGTGATCATCGCCCACCGCCTCAGCACGATCATGCGGGCCGATAAAATCGTCGTGCTGTACGAGGGCAAGATCGTCGAGCAGGGACGGCACGACGAGCTGCTGGCCCGGCGCGGGATGTACTACGAACTCGTACAAAAACAGCTGGGGCAGGGTGAATGAAGGGGTAAGACACCGTGAAACTCTACAACCCCGGCGGCGAGCGCGGCTCGGCGATGTCGTACGCGGCCCTGCTGGAAAAGATCGAGATCATGCGCTCGACGCTGCGCTGGTCGACGGGGCTCGAGCGGCCGGACATCGAAAAACTGCTGCGCCAGGCGAACACCCTGCGCGACGAGGTCATGGGGCTGTCGCACAAGGAACGTTTCGTGCAGGCCATCGGGACCGAGCGCCGCGCCGACTCCGCGGCCGAACCAGCCCTCGAACCCGCAACCGGCGAGCGCCGGCGGGCGCTGCTGGCGCGCAGCTTCGTGTTCGAGGGCACGTTTGGGGACAACCCGAAGCTGCTCGACGCGCTCGAAATCGCCGAGAAAGCGGCGCCCACCGACCTGCCGGTGCTGGTCGACGGCGAGAGCGGCACCGGCAAGGAGCTGATGGCCAAGGTCATCCACGCCAACGGTTCGCGTGCCGACAAACCCTATATCTCGGTCAACTGCGGCGCGATTCCCGACAGCCTGCTCGAATCGGAACTCTTCGGCCACAAGAAGGGCGCGTTCACGGGCGCGGCGAACGACCGCAAGGGCAAGTTCGAAAGTGCGCACAAGGGCACCATCTTCCTCGACGAGATCGGGGAATTGCCCTTGCCCGGACAGGTGAAGTTGCTGCGCGTCCTGCAGTCGCACGAAATCCAGCGCGTCGGGTCCGACGAAACGATCTCGGTCGACGCGCGCATCGTTGCCGCGACCAACAAGAACCTGCGCAAGCTGATCGAGCAGGGCAGCTTCCGCGAAGACCTGTTCTACCGGCTTAGCGTGATCCACGTGACGCTGCCGCCGCTGCGCGAGCGCAAGGACGAGATTCCGCTCCTGATCGCGTATTACGGCGACGAATCGGCCGAGGCATTGAAGCGCGCGCCGGTGGCCTTGACGCCACGCTTGCGCGACTTTTTGCTGCGGTATGCGTATCCGGGCAATATCCGCGAGCTGCGCAACATCATGTACCGCATCTCCTGCCTGGCCGGCGAGGCGGCCGACCTGTCGCACCTGCCGGAAGACATCCGACCGGTTGCGGCGGCCACGACGGTGTCCGCCACCCCGACGGCGGGGGCGGATATCTCCCTTGCCGAGGCGAAGCGGGCAGCGAGCGACGAGGCCGAGCGCGGCTGCCTCGAGCGCGGCCTGCAGGAAGTCGGCGGCACGGTGGCCGAGCTCGCGCGGCGCTGGGACATGAACCGCTCGCACCTGCAGATCCTGCTTAAGAAACATGGGCTGCATTCGAAGGATTTTCGCAAGGAGCACTGAGTTTGCGACTGATAGGCCGCGCATCGTAGGGTGGGCGGCTCCGCCGCCCACGCGTTCAACGATCCCAAGATCATTCGCGAGGTAACCGGAGCCTGTTGGACACGTGGGCGGGAGACCCGCCCACCCTACAAGGCCGGATTCACCACCGTCTTGTCCGCCGACACATCATCGACCCGCACTACCACCACCGTGATGTTGTCGCGCCCCCCCGCGGCCAGGGCCAGCGCCACCAACTCCTGCGCCGCCCGCGCGCAGTCGCCCGGCGCCAGCGCCGCCTGGATGGCCTGTTCCTCGACCGGCGTGCTGAGTCCGTCGCTGCACAATAGAAAAATATCGCCGTCGCGCGCCCTCAGGGTCGCGACATCGAACTCGATCGTGTCGGCCGCACCCACCGCGCGCGTGATCATGTTCGGGCTGGCGGCAAGCGCGGCCAGGTCGCCGCCGCGCTCCCTGAGCGCTTCGAGCTGGCTGTGGTCGCGCGTGAGCTGTTGCAGGCGGCCCTGGCGGCACAGGTAGATCCGGCTGTCGCCCGCCCACAGGCAGGCCGTATCGAGCCCGCAGGCGAGCAGGGCGACGACGGTGCTTCCGATCACGGGCACCTGGCGCGCACGCGCCTCGGCGCGCAGCATCTCGTTGACCTCGCCGAGGCGGGCACGCGCCGACGCGACGAAGCCGGCCAGGTCGCCGGGCGCCGGAAGGCCGGCGAGGGCCTCGACCACGGCGCCGCTGGCGACGTCGCCAAAGGCGTGGCCGCCCATGCCGTCCGCCACGGCCCACAGGCCGCGCTGCGGCTCCGCAAGAAACGCATCCTCATTGCGGCTGCGCACCAGGCCGATGTCGGTGCGTGCCGCGCAGGTCCAAGGCCATTCGGAATCAACGCCCATTGCATCGTCCGGGTTGGTGGTCACTCCCTAAATAAGTGCCTTGTTCGCGCTGTTTTCGTCCACGACCACATTCAGCGTCGAATTCGCACCCGAATTGTTCACCGAGACCGTCTGGAACTGGTTGATCATCTGGTTGGCGAAATTATTTATTTGGTAAAAATTAATCACCGGGAACTGGCTGGGCGAGGAAGGGGCGAAGGGCCGGATCCAGCCAAACACCCAGGGCGCGCCGGCGCCGCGGATCGCGGACATCGCCTTGCGGTCGAGGGTCGCGTTGTTCGGCAGGTCGCCGATGGTAATGCGGGCCATGATGCATCTCCGTATCGGAAGGTGAGGGGAGAGCGCGGGCGGTCTCTCCCAGTGTAGACGAAATCCGCCCGGTCAGCGCCGCACGATCCTGTTGTTTCTGTCCTGCGCCAGGTTCTGGTTGGCCGTGATCGACGAATCGAAGCGGGGCGCATAGCGCAGGCCGCCGGGTGGTGTGGCGGGCATCGCCGTTTTCCAGCCGCCGCGCACGGCCGCCATGGTCGGGCGGTCCAGCTGTTCGCTGCGCGCCAGGTCGCTGACGGTCAGGGTTTTCATGGGCTTCCCCCGGTGTGAAGGTGGTGCGCGCTCAGAACACGGCCTGGTTCTCGGCCCACAACGTGGCAGGAACCTTGATGTTCGGACCGTGGAAGCCGGCGCCGATCACGCCATTGTTGTTGAGGACGTTGATGCCGATCTGCTGGAACTGGGCGATCTGCTGGTTCACGTTGACATTGACGTTGACGTTCTTGCCGAAGGCATCGCCGCCGCGCACGGTCTGCATTGCCTGCTTGTCGAGTTTGGCGCTGTGCGCCAGGTCGCGGATGAGGATGGATGACATGCTGGTTCTCCCTGGATGGACGGGGGGACGCTGCGCGGCGGTGGGGCCCGCCACGCAGCTGCGCCTTTAGCCGATGATCTTGTTCTGGCCGTCCTGGTGGACGTCGCTGTGCACGTCCACGCCGTGGACAAAAGCCGAGCCGTTGGCGGTGGCGGTCAGCACGCTCTGTTTCTGGAACAGGCTCTGGGCCGCGGTGATCGACGAGTCGGTGCTTGGGGCGTAGTTCAGGTCGCCCATCTTGTACGAAGGCGGATAGGACGGTGCGCCCATGCTCCAGCCGCCGTGCACTGCGGCCATGCCGCTGCGGTCGAGTTGTTCGGTGCGGGCCAGGTCTTTGATGGTCAGGGTTTTCATGATGAGTTTCCTTAAAGAAGAAGATGATGGTATCGGTCTGGGCGGATCAGGAGCGGCGCACGATCTTGTTCTCGCCATGCTGGTCGACATCGCTGTGGACGGTCACGCCGTTCAGGAAAGCCGAGCCGTTGGCGGTGGCGGTCACCACTTCCTGCATTTGCGCCAGGTTCTGGGTCGCGGTGATCGACGAATCGAAGCTGGGCGCGTAGTTCACGTCGCCGAACGAGTAGCCGGAGTAGCCGGGCTTCTCCATCTTGAAGCCGCCGCGCACGGCGCTCATGGCGCTTCGGTCCAGTTGTTCGGTGCGGGCCAGGTCGGTGATGATCAAGGTTTTCATGGTGATTCTCCTGAAGTGGTGAGTGGTTTGGAGTGAGGCATTTGGTTTGCGCTCAATGGACATATAGCGAAAGGTGTGCCAGGTCCGGAAAATCGGCGCAATGAATCCATAAGCCATTGAATTTACAGGGTTTTTCTAATCCATCTCAAATGGCGGGAACAAATCCTCAAACCGCCAGGGAACAGCAGGTGACGGGCCGCAGCCAACATGTTTGCGGGACCTGTATGGCGCGATACGACAGGTGCAGGCGTAGCGATCGCACATGGCGCCGACAGGCGTATCGACGGCGCGTTTCGGTTGATGCCGGAACGAAGAAGCATGCCCGCCGGGCGGGAGGGAGAGAAAGAAGTGCGGGGGGAAGTGCGGGGGGAGCTGCGGAGGGGTCTTGCGCGGAACTCGATACTGCTGGAGGCGATGCGGGCGGCTGCGCGCGGAGCGAGCCGCCCGTCCGCGCTCAGGCACGCCGGGGCAGCGTGGGCGCACGTACGACGACGATCCGGGCGTCGCGCGTTGCCGCATCGCGGGCCACGGAGGCCGATTGTTGTGCGTCGGATGCGCGCATGCTGTCGAAGGCAAAGGTGCCTGCGGTAACGGTGACGAGCATGACGACGAAAATGGCTTCCATGTGCTTGTGGATGTTCATGATGTTCCCCTTGCGTGGCTGGTTTCGAAAAGTGCGGAGCGATTCGTTTCGCTCACGACCTCCATACAGCACGAGGCGTGCCAGCTTTCGGGGTGGACCAGCGCGGGGCTACGGGCCTGCGTCGAACCCAAAGCGTCGGGACCGGGACAACAGTTTTCCGGGAAGCTGGCGGCTGCGGCCCAACACCATGCCGCCATGCGTCAGGCAAAAAAAAGCCGTCCAGCTGCTGGCTGGACGGCTCGGCGCGAAGCGCGCGCGCTCAGCGCATCGGCAGCTTGCCCGCAGCCTGCCTTGCGGCGCCGGCGCCGGGCGCGGGATCGTACAGGCGCACCTTGCGCACGACGGGACGCAGCACGCCCGCGCTGGCGCGAAAGCGTGCGCCGCCCGCGATCGCGTGCATGGCCTGGCGATCGAGTTCGGTACTTTGAAGTAAATCCTTGATGACGATGGTAGCCATGGTATCTCCTTGAAATGGCGAGTGTTAACGGACCGCCTCCATCCCATTGCTGGGATGGAGGGGTGAAGCGCACGCGGGGCCGGTCAGAATTCGACCTTGTTCTCGGCCCACAGTGCGGCGGCCACATCGATATCCGGTCCCTTGAACCCGGCGCCGATCACGCCGTTGTTGTTGAGGACGTTGATGCCGATCTGCTGGAACTGGCCGATCTGCTGGTTCAGGTTGACGTTGACGTTGACGTCGTTGCCGAAGCCGCTTCCGCCGTGCACCAACGCCATGGCAGGGCTGTCCAGCTCGGCGCTGTGGGCAAGATCCTTGACTGCGATGGAAGACATGATGTTCTCCTTCGCTTAGCCGATGATCTTGTTCTGGCCGTCCTGGTGGACGTCGCTGTGCACGTCGACGCCGTGCAGGAAAGCCGAACCATTGGCGGTGAGCGTTGCCACGCTCTGTTGCTGCAGCAGGTTCTGGGTTGCCTTGATCGACGAGTCGGTGCTCGGGGCGTAGTTCAGGTCGCCCATCTTCCAGCCCGGCGCGTAGGAAGGCGAGCCCATGCTCCAGCCGCCGCGCACTGCGGCCATGTCGCTGCGATCGAGTTGTTCGGTGTGGGCCAGGTCTTTGATGGTCAGGGTTTTCATGATGAATTTCCTTAAAGATGAAGATGATGGTATCGGGTTGGGCGGATCAGGAGCGGCGGATGATCTTGTTCTCGCCATGCTGGTCGACGTCGCTGTGGACAGTGACGCCGCCGAGGAAAGCCGAGCCATTGGCGGTGGCGGTCACCACTTCCTGCATTTGCGCCAGGTTCTGGGTCGCGGTGATCGACGAATCGAAGCTGGGCGCGTAGTTCACGTCGCCGAACGAATAACCGGGCTTTTCCATCTTGAAGCCGCCGCGCACGGCGGCCATGGCGCTGCGGTCGAGTTGTTCGGTGCGGGCCAGGTCGGTGATGATCAAGGTTTTCATGGTGATTCTCCTGAAGTGGTATGTGGTTTGGAGTGAGGCATTTGGTTTGCGCTCAATGGACATATAGCGAAAGGCGTGCCAGCTACGTTGGTCCAATACCAAGTCATTGAATATAAACGGTTTATATTGCTTTCTTGGCGGCCAGGAAATAGATTGGAGGGAAGCTCCGGCATCCGGGTGAACGGCCGCACCCAACAGGTTTCCATGCGCTGTCGGGCGCCGGCCAACAGGGTGGCCCGGCATGGCCGGATTGAGCTGCCGCAAACGCTTGATCATCCGCGGCTTCATGCTAGTCTCACGCTAGCGGCTTGGGATTTTTACAATCACATCATGGACAGTTTCGCTCAGGCGATACATCAGTTGCAGAGCGGCGCCTTGCAGCATCCCGAGTTTTTCGCGCAGCTCGACCGGGTGCTGGCACGCGCGCCCGAGAGCCCCGGCCGCCTGCTCGAGCTGCTGAGCGAGGAGCACGCGCGTATGCCCTTGCCGGGCGACGTCTATACGCAGGTGCAGCAGCGCATCGGGCGCCTGATCGCGGCGCGCCAGCAGGGCGGCGGGGACAAGGGTGGGGACGATACCTTTGTCCAGACCCAGCCCGGCGCCAACGCATTTCCGCCGGCCCGGCCGGGCTCCTCCAGGCGGGCCGGCGACGAGCCGCCCGGATTCAATCCAGAACTCCAGACCGAACTCGAGCGCATGAAAGGCGTCGGCGAAACCCTGAACGGCCGCTTCGTGCTGGAAGAATGCATCGGCTTCGGCGGCATGGGCACCGTCTACAAGGCGCTCGACCTGCGCAAGCTCGAGGCCTCCGACCGCAAGCCGTATATCGCCATCAAGGTGCTCAACGTCCAGTTCCGCGGCCACCCGAAGTCGCTCATTGCCCTGCAGCGCGAAGCGCGCAAGGCGCAGGCGCTGGCGCACCCGAACATCGTGTCGGTCTACGATTTCGACCGCGACGGGCCGATGGTCTATCTCACCATGGAATACCTGCAGGGAAAACCCCTGAGCCAGGTGCTGCGCGCGCCGGGCTTTACGGGCATGCCCTATGCCCAGGTCCTGCCCATCGTCACCGGCATGGGCAATGCGCTGGCCTATGCGCACGGACGCGGTTTCGTCCATTGCGACTTCAAGCCGGGCAATGTGATCGTGACCGACACCGGCGTCGTGAAGGTCATCGATTTCGGGATCGCCCGCGTGTTCCAGAAAACCGGCGAGGACGTCGACGTCACCGTGTTCGACCCGGGCAGCCTCGGCGCGCTCACGCCCGCCTACGCCAGCCCCGAAATGCTGGAGCAGCGCGAGCCCGACCCGCGCGACGACATCTACGCGCTGGCCTGCATCACCTACGAACTGCTCACCGGGCACCATCCGTTCAACCGCCTGTCCTCGGCCCAGGCGCGCGGCGCCGGCATGAAGCCGCAGCGGCCGGCGAATCTCGGACGGGCGCAATGGCAGGCCCTGAAATGCGCGCTGGCGCTGGAACGCGACGCGCGCACCTCCACGGTGACGCGCTTCCTGGCCGGCTTCGGTCCGAGCCCCCTGCGGTCGCGTACGGGCCTGGCGGCGGCCGCGGCCGCAGGGATGGTGGCGCTCGGCGCGCTGGGGGTGGCCGGCTGGCTCTACCAGGGGCGGGACGTACGCACTCCGGACAGCGCGCCGCCGCCGGCGGCCGCGCAGGGACCGGCCGACACGCCGGTTGCCGCCGGAACCACGGCCGCGGCCCCGGCACCGGCGCCCGAAGCACCGAGGATCACACCGCCGACAGCGGCCGATCTCGCCGCTGTACTGGCGCGCATTCCGTGCTCGGCGCTGGTGGCCGGCGTCAAGGGCGACACCGTGGAAGTGGAGGGGATCGTGTCGCAGGCGCTGGGCGCCGCGGGCGTGCGCAACATGCTGGCGGCCCTGCCCGGCGTGGCGGAGGTGAAGCCCGACCTGCGCCAGGTCGGCCCCGCCAATTGCCCGTTGCTCGCAGCCTTCGCCCCGTATTGGGTGGCGCACCGCCAGGCCGGCGGCGGCGCCGCGCTGCGCCTGGCCGGTACCAAGGGGTGGGGTTGGGCGCGTGGCAGCAGCACCCCCAATCCCGTGCTGGGCGAAGGCGATTCGCTGATGGTCGACGTGGCGACCCCGGGCGCCGGCTCCTTCATGACCGTCGACGCCTACCTGGCGGACGGTACCGTCATCCACCTGCTGCCGAACGCGCTCGCGCTGGACAACCGCGCGCCGCCGCACCACCGGGTAACGGTTGGCCGGCCGGGCGACTGGACCATCGGCAAGGGTTCCGGATCGGAACTTGTGGTGGTGCTGTTGACTACGCCCGCGCCGCCCTTCGACACCCTGCGGCGCGAGTCGGAGCCGGCCTCCGCTTACCTGGCGGACCTCACACGTAACCTGGCCCGTATCCGTGCAAGCGGCCCCGGCGGGATCGGCGTCGCCTTCCTCCCGGTCAAGATCAAGGCGCGTTAACGAAACGCTGATTTCATCATCTTCCGACACTGC
>Ga0308169_10003824_pt1 | contig 14421 bp, 15 predicted proteins | sample PhyBR1_2_FD_202139 | JGI IMG/M metagenome (GOLD analysis project Ga0308169, IMG submission 202139) | Phyllosphere microbial communities from UC Gill Tract Community Farm, Albany, California, United States - DLSLSB.R1 | ecosystem: Host-associated > Plants > Phyllosphere > Unclassified | place...
TGAGCTAATTGAGGGGCGGCGAGGGCGGCGAGGAGGAGGACGACGAGGGGCGGGGACCGTGATCGGGGCGGTCGTGGTAGATGGCGACGGCCTAGTGGTGGACCTGGGCTGGTGCCGGCGACCATCGAGGGCGAGGCGGGAGCGAGAGATGAGCGGAGGGACAGCCGCGGGGGGGAGGAGGCCGAGGGGGACGAGGGGGCTCTGCGCGGGCGGGTGCTGTCGGGTGGCGGGACGGTGCAGGCGTCCGGAGGCTGCTGGTGAGCTTGAACGAGTGACTGGGCGAGACGAGGAGAGCGAGAGGTGCGCTCGCGCTCCCTTCGCCGAACGATCGCTCCGAAGACCTCGGCCCTCGCTCGACCACACCCCAGCCCTCTGCTGCTCGACCAAGGCTGTCGGCTGCGTGCCATCCAGGGTGCTACCGAGTACCGCTCAAGCGGCGTCGCCCTCCCCGCTGCGCGCCCCGCCCCGCCGCCGCCGCTCCCCGCACCCACTCGTCTCGGCGCCTCGTCGCCGACCACCTGCACCTCTGGCACCGCGCCCGCAGAAGCAGCACAGCACCGTCGACTACCCAACAGCTCCAGCAGCCCGCCCTACCCCGACGTCTCAACAGCACGAGGTTCGCCGTGTGCCGTCCGCTGCCCCGCTCGCCGGGCTGCCCCTCGCACACGCCAGCGTGCCGTTCGGGCGAGGGCGAGAAGCGGAGCAAGCTCATGACTGTGCACATGCGCAAGCATCGCGCCCCAAGGCGGCGGATGGCTCTCGGCGGCGAGCTCGTGGTCGAGTACTCCTCCTCGGCGCGCTCGAGCGGCGCATTCGCTCCAGGCTCGTCGACAAGGGCCCTGCCTTTCGAACCAGCATACGAGGAGCTTGCTGCCGCACTTGGCGCTCGTGCAGTAAGGCGCCTGCTCCCTGCTGCGCCCTGCGCCCGTCCTCGACGACGCTCGCCGCTTCTGCTCCGCACGGTCAGCATCTTGCTCGGCGGCGGCAGGCCTACGTGCTTTCGCGCCATCGTACTCTCGCTACGTCTCAGCAAGCCGTGGACACGCCGGGCACGCCGCTCTCGTGCGACTCGCGCTCCTGGGGCTCGAGCGGACCTGCTCGCTGGCTCTTCTTCCGTCGTGCGAGGCGAGCGCAGCGTGGAGGCAATTACCCGGCGTCCGAGCGTGTCGGAACCGAAGTTCCGGCCGCGGTGGGCGGCGGCGCTCGGCGGTGGCGCGCCTGCTCACAGCGTTCAAGCGAGCGCCAACTTTGGGGTGCGAGCGGAGCACCGCGACGGTGAGCGGGGCTGCTTCTCTTGCTCCACGGCGGAACCTCCTCGAGGACCGCACATGCAGAGGCTGTGCTGAGCAGTGTTGAACGTTCTCGAGTTCGTTCAGCAGCGACGAGGTCAACTCGGACCTCCTCGAAGCCGACGCTTCGTGCGAGCCGGACTGCGCGAGTCGCGGCCCGCTCTATCGGGCCTCCGGAAGCAGCGCACGTTCTGGGGCCAACCAGAGCGCACGCTGAGCCGGGCGACAGGTCTGCGTACGCCCGACGAGCTGCAGCTCGCGGCCTTGCTCCTCATCATGCTCGCAGCATCGCACAGCTCTCATCGGTATCCAGCTCTTCCCTCGCGCTCAGCACCTCCACAACATGCTCTCGAGACTCCGCAAGGACCAGCTAAGCTTACTCAGCCGGCTGTCGCCCGGCCGCCGAGTTTTTGCTCGTCTGGCGGCCGAGCCCCGGTGCAGCACCGCTTTCCAGCTCCGTCGTCGCCAGCTATTGCGTGTGTGTGGTGTCCAGATCTACCAGCGAGGTCCGCAGGTGCGTCACAGCCCGCCCAGATCCACTCGAGCCGTGCGCTGACCCCGCTCGAAAGGTTCATCCCGCCGAGCTCCTCTGCCCGCCCTCCACCCTCCGACAACGCCGCCCGGTGCTCCATCGATTCGCCCACGAGCTCGACTACATCCCGGTGCAAGCTCCCGCTCCTCCTGTACCCCTCCTCTCGACGCGACGACGGCACCTCGTCCCCTCCTCCAGCGACCACCTCCCCCGACCCGCCTTCTGAGCGCGAGCTACCGCCGAGACCGCATTTAGCCGGCACCGCGACTTTCGACCGAGCCTGCGGCGCCGACCGAGGGCCCCAAAGCAACCCCGTCCCTCCACCTGCTCCCTCTTCTTCCCCTCGTACTCCTCCGCCCGACGCTCCTCCTCGTCGTCAGCCTCAAGGACTCGACGTACGACCTCGCACGGCGCCTGCATCACAACAATGGGCTTCAAGATTGTCGAGGACCGACCAACGCCGCCCGAGGTCTACAACTGGCGCATCTACACGACCGGCGTGCGTCCTCTCTCCCTCTCTCTTCCGCGGCTCTACTGCGCGTCGCTCCTGCTCACGTGCCGCACCTCGTCCAGATCATCATCGCGTTCGGCGCAGGCCTGTTCGGCTACACGGCGTCGTTCATCGGCACTGCGATCAAGACGCCGTCGTTCCAGTCGGACTTTGGCCTCTCGAGCGACTCGGCGGACAACGCCGACATCATCTCGTGCTTCCAGGCTGCAGCTATCGGCGGGTCGAGTGCGTCCCCTCTCTCGGCAGGATCTCGAGGCCGGGCTCGACGAGCTTTCGCTGACTCGGACCTCCCTCCTCGTCCTCTCGCAGTCGGCGGCTACGCCTGCATGGAGAACTTTGGCCGCAAGAAGACGCTCATGGGCACGTCGCTCCTCTTCTGCGTCGGTGCCATCCTGCAGGTCGTCGCGACCGGCCAGCTCGAGCTCATCTATGCCGGTCGCGTCGTCGTCGGGCTCGCCGTCGGGTTCGTCACGACCATCTGTCCGGTCTACCTCGCCGAGCTCTCGCCTCCTGCGATTCGTGGTCGTCTCGTCGGCTTCTGTGAGTCGTCACTCATTCACGCCTGCCGCGCCTGCGTCTCTGTGCCGAGCGCTGACCCAACCTCTCCTCCTCGCTTGCAGATGAGATCGCCTACCAGTTGATGGCCGTCGTCGCTTTCTGGCTCATCTACGGCGAGAAGCAGCACATGGACATGACGCAGTCTAGTGAGCCGCGCCGTCCCTCACTCTCCACCCCGGCCACGTTGCGTACGCTCCTCTCTCGAGCAACGCTGACTCGGTCTCGCTCTCGTCGCGCAGTCACTTGGCGCATCCCCTTCGCCATCCAGCTCATTCCCGGCGGCCTCCTCTTCGCCGGCACTTTCTTCCTCAAAGAGTCGCCGCGCTACCTCCTCAAGCGTCATCGTCTCGAGGAGGCGACGAAGAACCTGTGCTGGTTGCGCATGCTCCCGGCGTCGCACCCGTACATCGAGGAGGAGCTCTCGGCGACGGTCGTCCAGATCAACCGCGAGAAGGCCGTCAGCGACCGGTTCGCAGGAAACGCCGTCTCGCGCTACTTCCGCGGCATCTGGAACGAGGTCTCGACGCCCGGCATCCGCAACCGCTTCATCATCGGCGCCTTCATCATGATTTGGCAGAGTGAGCCGCTCATTCAGCTGTCGGCGGCGAGGAACCCGTGCTCGCGCTGACCCTGAGCCTCCTCGCGCAGACATGAGCGGCATCAACGCGCTCAACTACTGTGCGTCCTCTCCCCCTGCCGCTCGGCCAAACATTTCCTGACCCTCTCGTCGGCCTGCAGATTCACCGACGCTGTTCGCCGCCGTCGGCGTCGAGGACACGTCCCTGTACACGGGTGCGTCGCTCGACCTCTCCCTCCCTCCCTCGGGCGAGCGCACTCAGCTGACTTCTGCTCGCGCTACAGGCATCTACGGCGTGCTCAAGGCTGCAGCGTCGCTCTTCTTCTTCATCTTCCTCGTCGACACGTGGGGTCGTCGCTCGCCGCTCATGTTCGGCGCCATCGCATCGGGTGCGTCCACCTCCTTCCTTTTCCCTCTCGCACCGCCACTCGCCTGCCTGCAGCGCTCACTCTCTCGCTACAGGTCTCTGCCAGCTGTACGTCGCCGTCTATCTCCAGGTAGCCCAGCCCGAGTCGCAGGCGACGCTCTCGGCCTCGTCGCACATGGGCGGGCAAGCCGGCATCGCCTTCCTCTTCCTCTTCGCCATCTTCTACTGCATGGGCTGGAACGGCCTCGCCTGGGTCATCTGCGCCGAGGTGCGTCCCCTCAGCTCGTCTGCCTCCCTGACTGCACTGCTCGCGCGCCGCGCTGACCTCGCTCCTCTCCTCGCTCCTCGCAGATGTACCCGGCCCAGATTCGCGGGTTTGCCTCAATGTGGACGAGCATATGGCAATGGTTGATGCAGTTCGTCATCGGTGCGTCGCGCTCTGACTGCCTTGAGCGCTCGGGCGCAGTTGCTGACCTTCCCCGACCCACCCCCTGCAGCTCGCGAGACGCCGAGCATGCTGCACTCCAAAATGGGCACGTCGGGCACCTTCTTCCTCTTCTTTGCGTGCAACATCGTCTCGGCCGTTTTCAGTGCGTCCATGCCCGCGCCTCTCGAGCTCGCCGAGAACCGCGCACTGACCCTCTCGGCTCTCCTCCTCCTTCTCCCCCCTCCCTCCTCGCCTTCGTCCCTCGCCTCCCGCGCAGCGTACTTCTTCATCCCCGAGACCAAGGGCCGCACCCTCGAGGAGATGGACGTCGTCTTTGGCGTCGTGCGGCCGGGCGACGGCGGGCCCAAGCCCCGCGGCGAGCACGACTACGTCGAGGACACGCTCGCCGTCAAGGCGGGCACGCAGAAGCCGGCCGAGGAGATCGCATAGAGCATGCGGGCTGCTCGACGCTCGGGCTTGGTCGAGCGGGCGGAGCAGGATGTCAAGGCTGTCGTCGTCGGCGTCGAGCCGGGTCGACGAGGCGGAGGAGGGTGTGGAAGGCGGCTCTGCAGCCGCTGTCCGTTCTTTATAGATGTCTCTCGATGTACTAGAACGCATTTGCGCATCGCACAAGGTCGCCCGTCCGGCAGAAAGTCGAACGCGACTCCTGCTAATGCAAACGTAATGAGGATTAGCGAGCGCCGACTTGACCTTGACCTCGCTCCGCCGCCCCCTCTGTCCGTCCTCCACCCACGGCTCGCTCACAGCGACAGCCTCTGTGCGACTCGACATCACTTCGAGCGTACCCAGCGCTGCACGAGTCGCCGCCCGCGCGCCACTCGCACGGACTTGTTCGGAGCCACCCCGACCTCATCGCCTCGTCGCGCTCGCCTCGACACACACTCGCCAAGCAGCCGCCGGTGCACCCCAGATCGACTGCGACTACCTCCACGACCTCCCTCGGCGCACCCGCCTTCCACCCGCCAGGCCGCAAGGCCTTCATCGCCGCCTCCTCCACCCCACGACCACCTCCTCCCCGCCATGGCTGAATCCGGCCAGTGGAAGGAGTCCATCTCCCTCGAGGAGACCAACAAGATCCGCGTCTCGCTCGGCCTCAAGCCCATCGCCGACCCGACCACCTCGGCCGGCGCCGACGCTCGCCTCGACGGCGACGCGCTCGCCGAGGACAACTACGCCAAGCAGCGCGAGGCCGAGCAGAAGGACAAGGACGCCCAAGCGCTCAAGGACCGTCTCGACCGCGCTCGCAACCAGAAGGACCGGCAGCGCAAGCTCGTCGGGCGCGGGCTCGGCGACGCCGACGAGGCGGCGGCGCGGGTCAAGCTCGAGGAGGACGCGCCCGAGGGCGAGGACAACCGGGCGTGGATCAAGCGGCAGAAGAAGCGCGCCAAGGAGCTTGCGGCCAAGCGCGCGCGCGAGGAGGCCGAGGCGGACCGGCTCGCCGAGGAGGAGGAGCGCGGTCGAGCGAGCAAGTACGGCGAGGAGGACCTCGCCGGGCTCAAGGTCGCTCACGGCGCCGAGGCGTTCGACGAGGGCGAGGACGTCGTGTTGACGCTCAAGGACTCGCGCGTGCTCGACGATGAGGGTGCGTCCTCTTCCTCTCGTTCCCTCTCGCCGCCGACTCTGCGGCGGCTCGCTGACTCACTCGCTCGCCCGCCTGCCCGCCCGCAGACGACGAGCTGCACAACGTCAACCTCGCCGAGAACGCCAAGACCAAGCACGCCCTCGAGCAGAAGAAGAAGGGCACGCAGACTTACACCGGCTACGACGACGCCGAGTTCGAGGGCGGGCCCGGCTCGTCTCGCGGCGTGCTCAGCAAGTACGACGACGGCTTCGACGCGCAGCAGGACGACGGCTTCCGCCTCGGAGCGAGTGCGCCCTCGGCCAAGGGCAAGGGCCGCGCTGTCGACGGCGCCGGACGCGACGACGCCGGCGAGCGCGAGAAGATCAAGCTCTCGATGGACTACACCAGTGAGCTCACCCTTCGCTCAAGCTTCACCTTTCTCTCGAAACGTTGCTGATGATTGTCCTTGCCCTGCGCGCAGAGACGTTCAACACCGACTACCTCCAGGAGGGCGAGCCCGGGTTCAAGAAGCCCAAGGTGCGTCCCCTTTCCCCCTCTTGCGAAACTCGCCTTGCCTCCTCGAAGACGATGCTGACTTCCGCTCGCCGCCGCATCGCAGAAGAAGAAGAAGCGCCCGATGCGCACGACGACCATGGCCGACGACGACGAGGGCGCGGCGCAGGCCATGGACGTCGACGGCGCACTCGCAGCTCCTCGGCAGATCGAGCGCGTCTCGCTCGACGAGACCAACCTCATCGACGACGACGACCTTCAAGCTGCGCTCGCCCGACAGCGCCGCGACGTCGCCAAGCAGAAGATCAAGGAGATGAAGGCGCGCGCGGCCGCCGCGCCGACGCCTACGCCCGCCGTCGAGGACGACTCGGTCGTCAAGAAGGAGGACGAGGACGGCGACGCGCTCACGTCGTTGCCGCGAGCCGCGCGCTCCACCGAGGACGAGGACGACGAGGGCGACGTGCTCGTCCTCGACGACACGTCCGAGTTTGTCCGCAACATCTCGCTCGCGGCGACGGCGGCGCAGGAGCGCGCGCAGCGCGACGCCGACAAGCAGGAGCGCGTCAAGCGCGAGGAGTCGGCTGCGGCTGCTGCGACGAGCGCCGCCGCCGGCGCAGCGTCGGTCGCGCCGCGGGTCAAGGCCGAGGAGGTCGACGTCCCGCTGTCCGAGCTCGACGCTACGGCGGCGCCGACGAGCGGGTGGGGCCCTGCGCGCGAGGACGGTGAAGAGGACGCGCAGATGCAGGACGGCGACAACGACGAGGCGGCGATCGCGAACGGCGCGGTCGAGGCGGCCGACGTCAAGCCCGACGTCCAGCACGCCGTCGACGACGACGACTCGTTCGCCACGACCGGCGGCGAGCAGCTCGTCTCGCGCGGCCTCGCGTCGACCTTGTCGCTCCTGCGGCACCAAGGGCTCGTCAAGCCGCGCACGCCCGAGGAGATCGCGCGCGAGAAGGAGTTCAAGGAGCGCGAGGCGTGGCTCGCGTCGCAGCGCCGGCGGGCCGATGACCGCGAGCGCGAGCGCGTCGAGAGCCGCTTGGCCGGCGACAAGAAGGACCAGCAGCAGCGCGAGTACGAGAACCGCATGCGCGAGCAGCGCGACGCTCAAGCCTCGCTCCAGGCGTTCGCAAACTACAAGCCCGTCGTCAACCTCACGTACCACGACGAGTTCGGCCGCGACCTGACGCCCAAGGAGGTGCGTCTCGGTCTCTCCCGGCTCGCTCACGCTTTGTGCTCGTGCCGGCTCCCCGACTGACCCTCCTTCGTTTCTTTGCTCGCAGGCCTGGAAGCAGCTCAACTACGACTTCCACGGGCACGGCTCGGGCGCCAAGAAGACCGACAAGCGCCTCAAGAAGATCGAGAACGAGAAGAAGCAGGAGGCCATGGCGGCGGGCGACACGCCGCTCTCGACCGCGGCGGCGTTTGCTGCTCGGGCCGAGATGACGGGCTCGGCGACGATGATCCTCGGCGTCGGCAACAACAAGTGCGTGCTCTCTCTCACGGCCTTTCTGGCTCCTCCTCGCCTCGCACGCCGGAAGACGCTGACGCTGACCTTGTCCCTCTTCCCCTCCCCTCCTCTCCCTCTCCCTCCCCCTCTCTCTTCTCCCCCCTCGCGCAGCTCAGCGCCGGTCCACCGCGACACGCTCGGCGGCGTCTCGCGCATCGAGAAGACGGCGCGCGGCAAGGGCAAGCCCGTCGTCTCGCCCGGTCCCTCGGCTCGCAATGGCGCCAGCCCCGCCTCGGTCTTTTCCGACATCCCGATGCGCTCGCTCCCGCTGCCCGAGGCGAGCGGGTCCCAAGGCGCGAGCGGCACGCCCGAGCCGACGGCGCGGCGCGGCTTTGCGCCCGTGCGCAGCTTCTCGCCGGCGACGGGCGGCGCGGTGCAGGGCGAGGGCGCGACGCCCGGCCCGAGCGGCGGCGCCAAGCTCAGCATCTCGGTCAAGCGTAAGGCGGGCGACGAGGGCGAGGGCAGCCCGGCGAGCAAGCGTCGAGGCTGAGCGGGAGCGAGAGAGGCCGATGGAGCTTGGAGCTGTAGCGAGACGAGTCGTGCGACGACGTCTTCTTTTCTCAGACTCTCTCGTCTTTCCTGCTGCTGCGAGATCTTGCAAAGGAGTCATTCATTGCGCCGCTCCCAACTCGTCGTCCGCTTCTGCTGCGCTCAGCTCGGCAATCTCGGCGTGGATCTCCTGCACCTCCTCCTGCACCTGCGCTGCGAGGGAGTCGCGACTGGGTCAAGCTCAGAGAGCGAGTCAGTGCGAGCCGGTAAGAGAGACGAGAAAAGGAGGAAAGGCGGACGCACAGGGCATTCTTCTCGGCGACCGAGGAGGCAAAGTCCAGCTCGGGCTCGAGGGTCGACAGGCGGCGCATCTGATCTCGCTCGAGCGTCTGCAGGAGGGCCTCACGTCAGCTACGGTTCTCGTCGAACAACGAGAGCGTGTCGGGTTCATCCTCAAGGAGGACAAGCGCACGACCCGCTCGGCGCCGAGAGGAGGACCGTGCCGACTCACCGCCCGCATCCTCTCGCTCTCCCACCCCTCGACCCGCTCGACGACCCTCCTCAAATCGTCCCTCGCCCACTTGTCGCCGAGCTGCGCCATGAGCAAGCGCGCCTCCTCCTTGAGCTCGACGAGGCCGCCGAACCCGATTTGGAGCGCCTGCGCGAGTTCGGGCTGCGACGGCGGGCGGATCGCCTCGCTCGCGCACGTCGAGAGGGCATTCGCTGCGGGTGCGGGTGCGTCGGCGGCGGCGGCGGCGGCGGGCGTCGGGGCGTCGGCGGTGGCGGCGGCGAGAGGGTCGGAGGGCGGGAGAGGGGTTGGAGAGCCGGAGAGGAAGGACGACAGGGCCGAGTCGAGCTCGGCCTGGAGGGCGCGGCGGGTCTCGAGCAGACGGGTGTAGGCTCGGAGGGTGGCGAGGAGGGTTGGAGGCGCAGAGGGAGGGAGAGCCGAGGGGTCGAGCGAGATGGCCATGGTCGGCGAGGCGGTGCGCAGAAGGCTCGAGGACGAAGCGAGGGTCGAGGGCTGGAGGCTCGTCGCAGATGCTTGTTGTGCTGCGGCAGGAAGGAAAGAAGAGTCAGCCTGGCTGCTCGGAGTGAAGTGGGAGTGTGCCCAGCCGACGACGGCGAGGAGAGGTCCGAGAAGGGCGTCCCGCCGAGCCATCCAGCGACGGCTTCCAGCCCAGCCGGAACCTTCGACTCCTTGCCTGCTGTCGAGGCAGTCGCTCGGCCCGCCGGACCGGCGAGGTTGGCACGACAAGCTGCTTCTCGGCCCGACCTCGCAAGGCGGCTGCTCCCCATCGTCCGCGTTCCGTCCTGCCGGCCTGCCGCCTTGCGAGACCCTTGCGAGAAGTACTCAGAGAAATCTGGAAGAGACTACACTCACCTTGAGCAGTGGCGGATGCTGGAGAGGTCGAGAGGCGAGGGCGAGGCGATGAAGTCGCAGTGGCGCGGTCAAGGGCGGTGGGGGACTGATGAACGCGGCGGGCCGTAGAAAGGGCGAAGTCGGTGCGCTCAGAGGTGCAAGAGCGCTGCGGCGAGGCGAGACGAGGAGAGGGAGCCGTCCAGAGGCCCGCGGCGACGAGGTGGAGCGGCGAGGACGCTGTACCTCGCTCCAACACAAGCCTGAGCTGCTCTCGAGAGGTCCGACACGACCGTGGAGAACCATTGAATTGCGAGTAGAGCATGCGAGTGTAGAATCAGAACAGGACCGCCCCTCGCACCCTCTCTCCTTCGCCCCTCGACCAGAAAACCCGAGACGGCGGCACAGCGGCGACGACGCCTAGTACGGCGCGGCGGCGGCCTGGCACTGCTTGAGCATGTCGAGGTAGTAGGTGCACGACTGGGCGTCGTTGCCCGTCGCGTTGAGGCACGAGACAAAGTCTGCGGGCGAACGACGACGAGAGGTCAGTGTCTGCCCATGGAGGTCTGTACCGCCACGTTGGGCGACCGTGCACGAGAAGCAGCTCGCGCACGAGCTCTGCTGCTCGAGGATCGAGCCGCGAGCCGCTAGGTAGAAGGAGAGGGCAGGGAGGAAGGCGCCGACGCACCCTTGGCCTGGAGCTCGCACGCGCCGCCCATCCGTGCCTGCTGGAACGTCTGCTGCTCGACCGGAGCCGCGGGTGCCTCCTGGACCTGCTGGTGCGAGCTGCCGCCGCCGAAGAGCATGCTGCTCAGGCCGTGGCCGACGGTCGAGCCGACGGCGACACCGGCCGCGGTCGAGGCCATCTGCGCGCGAGGGGAAGAGAGGCGAGTCAGTGACGGTCACGAGGAGAAGGGAGAGCTGCTGGGGCGAGCTCGCGGGCGATGCTCGGGTGCAGCGCCACCGGCGAGAGCGAGAGGCCGGGTCGGGCGGAGGAGAGGGAGCCGCTCGCCGCTCGAGGATGCCGCGCCTGGACAAGGGCAGGGGAGAGCTCACCTGGCTGAGCATGCCACCACCGGCCGAGGGCGCAGCAGCCGCCGGAGCGTGGGGTGCGGCGGCGTGCTGAGGAGCGTGGGCGGGAGGAGGGGCGGCGTAGGTCGACGCCTGGCGCTTCTGCTGAGGGGCCGGGGCGGGCGCAGGGCGGGCTGCGGGGCGGGACGAGCGAGTCTGGCGAGGCATGGCTGGAGTGCGGTGGCTGCTGGTGGTGAGCTGGGTGCGGACGAGGACGACGAGCTGCCGCCGCTTCGCCTCGAGACGGTTCCCTCGCTCTTCCCTTGCCGAGCCGCTGACGAAGCCCCGCCTCGTCGCTCAGCTGGCACCGCTGCACTGCTGTCTTGCACTCAAGGACCATGCTCCCTCGCAGCCCCCCACCAAGAGCGGCCGCCGAGTCGTCTCTCGCCGCTCCTCCTTCCTCGTCCTCCTCGGCGCTCGACCAGCTTCCACTCGCCTCAGCTTCGCTCTTTCCTGCTCGTCGAGGCACCGAGCTACTCTCAGTCGAGTAGCGCTCGACCTTTGACTAGGGGCGCTCCCTCTCGAGCTCACCTCGCCCGCCTCGCCCGGCGCGAACAGGCTTGGCTCCTCTCGGGCGCTGCTGCTGCGTCTCGGCCTTGGCCTGCAGCCTTCGCTTCCTATCGAGAAGCACTGCGTTTCTCGACACTTCTAGGCGACAAGCGCTGGGGGCGCGAGCTGCTGCCTAGCTTGGCGCACAGCGGTGCAAGCTGCAGCCACACGCCCGAGCGGCCGCCGCAAGCCCGCATGCAACGTCGAGCGGCTCGTTCGCTCCTTCCTCGGACAAGCTCTCTTCACTGCTCGAGGCTGCAGGAGCAGGCCTGCTCGAGCGAGGTGGAGTGCGAGTTCGCCCGCAAGCTCGAGAGCGCGCTCGATCCTCTTCCCCTCGCTCGTCGCGGCTATTCTCGAGCAGTCACGACTCGCTCAGACTCGCAAAGAGCAAGAGACAGGATGGGTAAAGAGGCTTGAGCGTCGCGAGCTACTCGAGGGGGTCATGTACAGGAGCGCAAGGGGAAGGAACATGCGGGAGGGGGAACAGAGAGAGGGCGACGCGAGCGCGAGTGTAGGGGTAACTAAGGGGCGAGTCCGTCTATGTACTGAGAAGGTGAGGGGGGAGGCCTGAAATTAGGCTGCGGGCCGAGTACGAGGCGGGACCGGGGGAAAGGGGTATCGAGAGGGGAGGAGGGAGAGAGGAAGAGCCGAGCGCCTGGACGGCGCCGCTCCTCGATGCGATCGACGGCGCCGAGACGATGCTCGGGACGACGTGAGAGACGAGGTCCCGCTAGACCTTCATCATCTTCATGAGGGCGACGAGGCCGGCGAACCCGAACCCGCCCTTCGGGTACGCGACGTGGAGCGGCTCGTCCTCGGTGCCGAACTTGGCGCGGAACTGCCCTCGGTTGGCGAGGCCGTACCGGGCGACGATCTTCTTGTACGCCTTGCCGAGCATGCGGATCTTCCACCCGCCGAGGTTGTACTCGGGCTCGACCTCCTCGGCGGCCGACGCGCCGAACGTGAGGCCGTTGCGGCCCTCGAACTGCATCTCACGGATGACGTGCCCGAGGAGACCCTCCGAGGTGCCGCCGGGTGCTTCGGGCTGCGAGCGGGCGAGGAAGAGGACGAGCTCGAGAGAAGGTCAGCTTCAGCTCGAGGCGGCTCGGCGAGGAGAGGAAGGGAGCGCACAAAGGTGACGGCGTGCTTGATCTGGTACGAGTCGTGCGCGATCGAGGCGAGGACGCAGACGGCGACGACCTTCTGCGAGCGGTGGAGGAGGCACGAGCGTCAGCCGGGCGCGAGGACGAGTGGGGCGAGCAGGGACGAGCGAGCGCACCTTGTGCTCGTCTCGTGCGAGGAAGTAGCGGCGGTGTTGTGCGTCGAGCCACGGTAAGAGGCCCGCCTGCGCGCAGAGAGCGACGACGAGTCAGCGCTGCTCGGCCGAGAGCATCGAGACGAGGCGAGGAGGAGAGGACGCACCGCCGCAATCTGGGTCCCGTGCCGGTGCTCCTGCCACCGCTTGAGACCGGCGTCGATCTCCTCGCGCAGGTCGTCGGGCGGGTGGAACTGGGGCGCCTTGAGGCGGATCTCGTCGTACTTGACGTGAGCCCGCTCGGCGCGGCGGATGTTGTGGCGGACCTCCTTGTGCTCGAGCTTTTTGATGTCGGGGTCTGCGTGCACGGCAAATGGAGCGAGTCAGCAAGCGGCAAGAGCCGAGGGAGCGCGACGAGGGGAGGGATGGAGGACGCACGCAGGACATCCTCGCGCACGCAGCTCAGGACGCTCCACTCGAAGTCCTTGCCGAGCATGTCGGCAAACTCGGTGTCGATGATGCACCAGACGACGCGGCGGTGCTTCTCCTTCTTGGCCCACTCGAGGAACTCGTGCGCGACGCTGCGGCGAATGTCCGGGTCGGCGCGGCAGATGGGCGGGCCCCACGCGAAGTAGAACTTGCCGCGTGCGAGGTAGCCCTGGACGCGCGGGTTGCTCTGCATGTGCGAGGGCGAGCGCCACACGGCGTAGCGGTTCTCGAGCCAGGCGGTCGAAGCCGAGGCGCCGTACTTTGCGACGAGCGGCGGGAGCCACTCCTTGTCGTGGTCGACGACCGAGTAGACGGACGAGTTGGACGACGAGGTCGAGGTGCGAGGGTGTGCTGCCGTCATGGCTGGACGGGCCTGGTGCGGAGGAGGGAGTCGGTGACCGAAGGAGCGGGTCGAGGAGGATGAGGTGGCTCGCGCGGGCTCGCGCTGGGTCGAGGCTGGGCGGAGGGGCGAGCGGAGTCGGTGCTGAAGGTGCTCGAGGTGCTCAGAGGCTGACGAGGGGCTGAGGTGAGCTGGGAGAGCGGGCGAGAGCAAGCCCGAGTTTGACCTCGGGGTCCGGAAGCTGATGACGGGAGCGGCCTCCGCTACCCCGGCTTATGCGCGCGGGTTCGGGCTGCGCTGCATCCGCTCACGCACCGCTCAGCCAAACGAGCGCGTCTGCAGCGCCGCCGCAGCACGGCCGTCCGACGTCGCAGCCCTCTCCGCGCTCATGTACATCCGCTCACGACGAGGGATCCGTCCGCGCGTGTCTCACTTTGGCTCTACTCGATTGCGCGAGGGAGAGCCCGAGATTGCAGATTGCAACTCGCACGAAAGAAGCCGTCGAGCAGGAGAGGCGCGTCGCCAAGGAGGTGAGGCCGAGGCCCGGACGAGACGAGCCGGGCGAAGGCGATGATGCGGTCGCTCCTCTCGAGCTCCTCACACGACCGCCGCACCTCTACCATCAGAGGGCGTGCACCGACACAGCTCAGCAGAGACCGACGCCCAGCTCGCACGCCGCCTCGAGCTCGCCCCACGCCGCCTCGCGCTCCTTGCACCGCCTCCCGTTCGTCTTACCCGCCCGCCCGCCCCGCTCGCCTCACGGTCGACCACCACCAGCAGCACAGTCAGCGTGCACCGTCGCCCAGCAGCTGCAGCCACCCGCACCCGCGCCGCCCGCCCTCGCCAACCTCGCCCGTCGGGTCCTGCGTCGCGAGCCAGGCCGACCCTCTTCGCGCAGCAGCAGGCAGTCAGCCGCACACTCTAGATCTGTCCTCGGCTTGCAGGGTTCTCGAGATCGAGGTGCGTCCCTCGCAGCCTATGTTAGGGCGTGCGCCGTGCACAGAA
>Ga0308169_10003825_pt1 | contig 14420 bp, 13 predicted proteins | sample PhyBR1_2_FD_202139 | JGI IMG/M metagenome (GOLD analysis project Ga0308169, IMG submission 202139) | Phyllosphere microbial communities from UC Gill Tract Community Farm, Albany, California, United States - DLSLSB.R1 | ecosystem: Host-associated > Plants > Phyllosphere > Unclassified | place...
TAGCGAGTGGACCGGGCCGGGCAGGCTGCGGCACCCGCGGTGGCGGGGCTGGCGCGTCGACAAGGACCCGGCAGAGGTGGTCCGGGAATGATGGCCAGGTTTTCGACTTAGAACTCCGGCGACGACGCACAAACTACCTGGCGCCCAGGGCATCTCGGGGCGCCAGGTAGTTTGCGTATCTCCTGGTGGGGGTGGCCGTCGCCAGGCCGCTAGGACGAGTGCGGCATCTGCGGCCGGCCGGTCCTGTGGACAGCCGTAACGGCGGCCTCGTGGCCCACGCGGCCGTGGCCGGCTGCCCGGTCCTTAGGATGCCGGCGTTTGCCGTCCCCATCCGGCCACGCGTTCTGCCGGGCCGGCGGGACGCCCCCCGCAGCTGCGGGACCCGGTGTGACCGGTGCATCCATGGCTGCGGCCAAATGGTCCGCCACCTCTGGCCTGATGTTGAACTGGTTGGAGTCTTCACCCATGTTTTTCTTCCCTTCTTTCCTTCGTTCTTCGTTGAAACGATGCGCCGGCTGCAGCGCCCGGGTGTGCGCGGAGTTTTACCCGAAAAGAAGTGTGTTCACCGCTCTACCATAGGCACGGCCAAGGCTCCTGTGAACCCCTCCAACGGCCGTGACCGCACTCACTTTCGCGCCCGCGGTCACCCCAAAAAACCGTTTGAAACGGTTCCCGATGGAAAATTTTTGGTAACGGCGCCGTTGATCAGCCTGCTTCCCAGTAGCAGCGCGGGAATCCGCGGTGAAAAAAGTTGCTGAATGCGGTGCTGCAGGGGCGTAAAAGGGAGCATCGTACGCCATTGAACCGAGCAAACGCCACAGATATCCCGTAAAATTGAAGGCCTGCCCGGAGCGGGGCAGCTACAAGTCGCAAGCAAATGACCTCCACAGGAGTTGCCCAAATGCCCACAGACCGAAGCAGTAACCACTCTCCAGCAGGCGCCAGGAACGCCCGCGGAACGGACCCGTCAGCCCCCAGGGCTGCCAAGAAGCCCAGGCTCCTGCCACGCCGCCGGCTCAAGGAATCCGACGTCAACGTTGTTGACCAGCCCATGCTGAAGAAAGCACTCGGCGGCACCATCGTTGGAAACACGATGGAATGGTACGACGTCGGCGTTTTCGGCTACCTCATCACCACCATGGGACCGGTGTTCCTGCCGGAATCCGATCCCACGACGCGAAACCTGTTCCTGCTGGGAACGTTCGCGGCGACCTTCATCGCCCGTCCCCTCGGCGGCGTTGTTTTCGGCTGGCTTGGTGACAAGGTGGGCCGGCAGAAGATCCTGGCCACCACGCTGATGATCATGGCCGCGAGCACCTTCGCCGTCGGCCTGCTGCCCGGATACGCCCAGATCGGACTGTGGGCGGCCGCGCTGCTGGTGCTCCTCAAGGTCATCCAGGGGTTCTCCACCGGCGGTGAATACGCGGGCGCCACCACTTTTGTCAGCGAATATGCCGCAGACAAGCGCCGTGGCTTCTTCGCGAGCTTCCTGGACCTCGGCAGCTACATGGGGTTCGCGATGGGCGCCGCCCTTGTGTCCGTCCTGCAGCTGACCCTGGGCCAGGCCACCATGGAGGACTGGGGATGGCGCATCCCGTTCCTGCTGGCCGGCCCGCTGGGGCTGATAGCCGTGTACTTCCGGAGCAAGATCGAAGAATCGCCGCAGTTCCAGGCCACCCTTGACGCCCAGGAGGAGAACGCCAAGAACGCCTCCGCGGGTGACACCGCCGCCACCAAGGGACCCGTCGGCATTGTCAAGGCTTACTGGCGCCCCATCATTGTCGCCATGATCGTTGTGGCGGCCGCCAACACCGCCGGCTACGCCCTGACCTCGTACATGCCCACGTACCTGACCGACGCCAAGGGTTACGACGAACTCCACGGCACGCTGCTGACCATTCCGGTCCTGGTGGTCATGAGCCTGTGCATTCCGCTGACCGGCAAGCTGTCCGACCGGATCGGCCGCCGCCCGGTGCTCTGGATCGGCGCCGTGAGCACCATCGTCCTGGCCGTACCGGCGTTCATGCTGATCGGCATTGGACAAATCTGGTCCACCTTGGCCGGCCTGGCCCTGGTGGCCTTCCCGGTCACCTTCTATGTGGCAAACCTGGCCTCGGCCCTCCCGGCCCAGTTCCCGACGTCCAGCCGCTACGGGGCCATGGGCATTGCCTACAACTTCGCGGTGGCGATCTTCGGCGGCACCACCCCGTTCATCGTGGAGCTGCTGATCAAATCAACCGGCAACGACATGATGCCGGCCTACTACCTGATGGCTACATCGCTGGCCGGCGCCATTGCCATCTATTTCCTGAAGGAATCCGCCAACCGCCCCCTGCCTGGATCAATGCCCAGCGTTGACACCCAGGCCGAGGCCAAGGAACTGGTGGAAACCCAGGACCAGAACCCGCTGATCAACCTGGACGAACTGCCCTTCGACACCCAGGACGGCACGGATCAGGCACAGCGCGGGGTTCCGGCCGGGGCCTAGCTCCCGCCGGCGGTCCGGGCGCCCTTGTAGCCCACGCTCGCAGGCCCGTCCGGCGTGCTTCCTTGCGAAGCACACCGGCGGGCCTTTGCGCGGGTTCCGGACATCCCCGGATGTCCCCGTGTGACTGCAGCCATATGGCCCTGCCTGGCGCCCGATGATAACTTCCAAGGGGCGCGGCACTTAGATCGAAACCGCAGCACAGCACTACAGGAACAGGTCGGGACATGAAGCGCGTAATGGACCAGGTACGCGCGCTCCACCGGCTGGAACCGGCCACCAACGACCATCTGGCGGCCCTCCGGGTAGCACTCAGCGTGGCCGCCCCCTCCCTGGTCCTGCTGGCCTTGGGCCGGACCGACCTGATCATCTACGCCGTCTTCGGAGCCCTCACCGGGATGTACGGCCGCTCGGAGCCGCACCAGCTGCGGCTCCGGCACCAGGGCCAGGGCGCCCTGGTGCTGCTCAGCGGGGTAGCCGTTGGCGTTACGCTGTCCGTCAACCACATCCACTCGTGGTGGCTCGTGGCCGTGGAAGCAATCCTGGCCGGAGTGGGCTCCATCTACTCCGACCGGGTGCGGCTGAAGCCGAACGGGCCCTTCTTCGGGATCCTCGCCCTCGGCGCCTGCGCTTCCGTTCCCGCCGCAGTCCCCTGGCATGTGGCCATGTTCATCGCGGCGGCATCGTCGGCCTTCTCCATCCTGATCGGATTCAGCGGCTGGGTGCGAAGCAGGGCCTGGGAGCCCGGAGCCACCCGGAAGGCACCGCGCCGATCGGCGGCAAGGCGGCGTGAACTCGTGGTCCACGCCGCTCGGTATGTACTGGCCGTGGGTGCCGCCGGAGCGGTGGGTGTCATCAGCGGCAGCGGCCACCCGCACTGGGCCATGGCCGCCGCCGCCGTACCGCTGGCAGGCGCCGACCTCCCCAGCAGCGTCCGGCGGGGCGTCCACCGCATCGTGGGGACACTCATTGGGCTGGCGGTCACCGCCGTCGTGCTTCTTCCGGAGCCCTGGGCCTTGCCGGGCCTTTACCCCGCATTCCAGGAACCGGTACACCGGACCGCCGTGCTGGCCCTCCTGGTCATCCTCTTCCAGTTCGCCACCGAGCTGTTCATGACCCGGCACTACGGCCTGGCGATGGTCTGGTTCACCCCGGTCATCCTGCTGATGACCCAGCTTGCCTCGCCCACCGAACCCCGGGTCCTGATCCTTGAGCGTGCCGTGGAGACGCTGGTGGGGGCGCTGCTGGGAATCCTGGTGGTGCTGGCTGTCCGGCGGCCGGGCGCCCGGACGCGTCCGGCAGCCCTGGCCGGCCGGACCTTATTTCGGTTTCCGCGCCGGCCCGGCCATTAGCCGCGCCGGGGCCACCCTGGCCACCGCCGCCACCGCTTTGTAGCGCTTGGACGGAATGGACACAGCCTTGCCCCGCTCGTTGTCCGCGAGGCCTTCACGGACCACCCGTTCGGCCCGCAGCCACGTCCAGGACGGCGCCACCGACTTGTCCATGCCCATCCGGTCGTGGAACTCCGTATGGGTGAACCCGGGACAGACGGCCGTGACCTTGACGCCGCGCTTGCGGTAGGCCAGGTTTGCCCAGCGGCTGAAACTCACCAGCCAGGCCTTCGCCGCGGAATACGTTCCCCGGGGCAGGAAGGCGGCCACGCTGGCGACGTTGATGATCCTGCCTTCCCCGCGTTCCAGCATGCCCTTCAACGCCGCGTGGGTGAGCAGCATGGACGTTTCCGCGTGGAGCTTGAGGTGGTTCTGTTCCTCCTGCGCGTGGTTGTCCTCGAAGTTGTGCAGCAGCCCGATCCCGGCGTTGTTCACCAGGATTCCCACCGGGCGGGCAGCGTCCTGGAGGCGGTCGACGACGGCGGCGACGTCGGCGTCCAGCGTGAGGTCCGCGGGCAGCACCTCAGCCGTGATCCCGTGGCGCCGTTGCAGGTCCGCCGCCGTTGCCTCGAGGCGGGAAGCGTTGCGCGCCACAAGGACCAGGGGGTGCCCCTGGGCCGCGAGCTGCCGTGCGAATTCGAGTCCCAGCCCGGCGCTGGCTCCGGTGACAAGTGCGGTTGTTGGCGTCATGCTGCAAGCCTAACCAGCCGCCGGCGCTACAGCCCGGCGAACCGGGCCAGCGGGTTGGCCAGCCGCCCGGCCATCTGCAGGCCGCCGGAGGGATCCGAAAGGTCCAGCATGTGCTGGTTGTTGCGCAACTGCAGCCGGTTGAGGCAGGACAGTGGAAAGTCCGGGGCGAACAGGTTGTGCCGGGCAAACTGGCCGGCGAGCTCGGGATGTTCCGCCTGGTAGTCCCGGATGGCTGCGGCTGCGGTGCGCCAGAAGTCCTCCTGGGGCAGTGTGCCATCGTCGTCCAGCAGGGCCGCGAGGAAGCGGAAGATGCAGTCGAAGACGTCAGTGAAGATCGCCAGCACTTTTTCCTCGTCCGGAATTGCGGCTTTGATCCTCGCTGCCTCCGCGGGTACCTCCAGCCGGTTCCCCATGACGACGATTTCCTCGGCAATGTCCTTCATAATCGCCCGGACGGGCACACCGTTCTCGAGGACCAGGATGACGTTTTCGCCGTGCGGCATGAACGCCAGCTCATGGCGGAAGAGGCAGTGCACCAGTGGAACAAGATAGGCCTCGAAGTACCGCCGGAGCCACGTGGCGGGGGCCAGCCCGGAACGTTCGATCAGGGCCGTGGCCATTGGTTTTCCTGCTGTGTCCACATGCAGGAGCGAGGCCATGGTGGCCAGCTGCTGGCCGTCACTTAGCAGCGGCAGGGGGCTTTGCCGCCAGAGCGCGGACAGCATCTTCCGGTACGGGGAGCCTTCCACGGAGCCTGCCTCGTAGTACGCGTTGTGGTAGCCGATGGCGGCCACTTCGCCGATCATGGTGAACCCGCGACGGTGCAGCGCCCGGTCCGAACCGATCAGTTCCCGCAACCAGTCGTTGATGGCGGGGGTGGCCTTCATGTACTGCGGGGAGAGCCCGCGCATGAAGCCCATGTTCAACACGGACAGGGCGGTCTTGACGTAGTTCTTCGCGGGGGCGTCCGTGTTGAAGAACGTCCGGATCGATTGCTGCGCCTGGTACGGGTCCGTTCCCGTTCCCAGGTGGATGATGCGCTGCCGGGCGATCTCTGCCGCGAACGTGCCCGTGAGCTTGTTCTCCCACTGCCAGGGATGCACGGGCATGAGGAAGTACTGCTCTGCGTCGATTCCCTGCTCAGTGAGCACGGCGTGGAAAGTCCCCAGCAGTGGCCCCAGCTCGGCGTCGAGGTGTATCCGGTAGTCCAGCCCTGCAGACGAGGTGAAGACAGCGCAGCTGCGGTGGACGGCGATCCATTCGAGGTGCACGGGGGCACCGGTTTCGGGGGCGAAGGAGTGGTAATCGCTGATGCCGAAGCCCAGCCGGCCGTTGTTGGCCACGAAGCAGGGGTGGCCCTCGGACATGCTGCGTTCGATGGCCTGGAAATCGGCGGCAGCGTCCGCGCCGCGGGTTATTCCTGCGGCAAGTTCGGCCGAGGAGGGCCTGCAGGCCGCCAGTTTGTAGGCGTGGCCGGCAAGCGTGCTGCTGATTTCTTCCAGGTAGACCGGAAGCATGGTGATGGTGATGCCCAGGGTCTGGTGGAAGGCCGTGATGAACTCCATGGCATCCAGCGGAGCCTCGGCGCCCCCGTGGAGATGCCAGATTGAACCGGCATCGATGGACCAATGGTCCAGGTCCAGGATCCTCGCGTCGAAGCGGTACTCGTGGGATCCGTCGTCGCCCACTACCCGGTAGCTGCCGGTGCCCTCCACGGCGGGGACGCGTTCCGGGACAAGGATCCGTTCGTGCGAGAACTCAGCGAGCGCCTTGCGGACCAGGTGCCGGTTGGCCGCCTCCCAGTACCGGGGGCTGAGGTGGGAAACCGCGGACGGGGCAGCAGCTGCGGGGGCTGCGGAGCGGTACGGGTGGGTGGTCACAGTGGTACTCCATTGCTGTCGGAATGGCGGGTTAGCGGATTGGGGGCGGTGAGGACCCGGGCCCGCGCAGCCAGGTAGTGCTCCCGGCTGCAGAAGCTCAGCAGCGCGTCCTTGTCCGGGAGCGCCACCACCCCCTCCGGCCGAAAACCAAACCGTTCATTGAGGGCGTGGATCCGGGTGTTCCGGACGTCCGGTTCCACCACGATCCGGTCCACCCCGGGCTTGGCGAAAAGCCGGGCCAGCACGGCATCCATGACGGCCGTGGTGAACCCGGCAACAGGCGCGTTCGACGGCGGAGCCACCAGCAGGTGCATGCCGGCGTCGCCGGGCCGGACCGGGTAGGCAGTGGCCAGCGGTGAGGACTCCGGCTGGTATTCCTCAACGAGGAAAACCGGGATGCCGTCCTGGAGCCCCAGCAGGGCGTGGTGGTGTCCGCTCGCCTGGATGGTGGTGTACTCCCTTTCGACGTCGTCAACACCGGCGGCCAGCATTCCCCAGAAGGCGGCGTAGGGCCGGGTGATCCAGCTGTGCAGGAGCGGGGCGTCGGCCGTGGGATCGACGCAGCGGAACGTGAACCTCATGCCGGCACCTGCGCCTTGATGCCCGTCGGTGCACCGAACTGCTGGAAGGCGATGCTGCGTTCCACGGGATAGACCTCCCGGCCGATGATTTCCCGGAGGATGCACGAGTTGCGGTAGGCACCCATGCCGAGGTCCGGGGCCGCGAAACCGTGGGTGTGCAACTCGGCGTTTTGGACGAAGATCTCTCCCGGTTCCACGCCGGTGCCGTAGTTGCGGTCCACCGCGAAGCGGCCCTTGCTGTCCCGGGCAATCCGGTCCCGGATGCCGTGGAGGAAATCCGGTTCCCGGTAGCTGTAGCCCGTGGCGAACACCACGGCGTCGCTGTCCAGGCTGTACGGCGTGCCTTGCTCGTCGTGGTGCAGGTGCAGGGTGTGCGTTCCGGCCGCCGCGTCCCATGCGGCATCGGTGAGCGTGGAATGGGTCAACAGCCGCGTGTCCACCACCCCGGTGAGGCTCCGGGTGTAGAGGAGGTCGTAGATCGCATCGACCAGGCCCGGGTTGATGCCCTTGTACAGGTTCTTCTGCGCCTTGTTGAGGTGCTCGCGGCGGTGTTGCGGGAGGCGGTGGAAGTAGTCCACATACTCGGGCGAGGTCATCTCCAGGGTCAGTTTGGTGTACTCCAGGGGAAAGAACCGGCCGGAACGGGTCACCCAGTCCAGCCGGTAACCGTGGGCGTCGGCATCCGTGAGCAGGTCATAGTAGATCTCCGCCGCGCTCTGGCCGCTGCCGACGATGGTGATGCTGCGCCGCTGCTGCAGTTCCGCCTTCCGTGCCAGGTAGTCGGCGTTGTGGAAGGCCAGCCCTCCCCGGCCGGCGGCTGCATCAACCATAATGGCCCGGCCGGCTTCTGGTACGTACGGGCTGGTGCCGGTGCCCAGCACCAGCCGACGGGCGGAAAGTACGTCCCTGCCGCCTGGCCCGGAGACGCTCAACCGGTATGCGCCGTCGTCGTACGCCGCTTCCAGCACGGTTGCGCCAAAACGTATTGACGCCAACTGCCCGGCCACCCACTGGCAGTACCGGCTGTATTCGGCGCGCAGCGGGTAGAAGTCCTCCCGGATGTAGAAGCGGTACAGCCGCCCGGTCTGTTTGAGGAAGTTCAGGAAGGAGTAGGGCGACGTGGGGTCCGCCATGGTCACCAGGTCCGCCATGAAGGGAACCTGCAGATGGGCCGGTTCCAGCATCATTCCGGGGTGCCAGTCGAAGGATTCGCGCTGTTCAAGGAACACGCCGGCCAGGCCTTCCACGGGCTCAGCCAGGGCGGCGAGGCCAAGGTTGAAGGGCCCGACGCCGATGGCGGCGAAGTCGTGGATGGCGCCGTTCGCTGAGGTGCTCATGCGGCGGCCCCGTCCTGCAGGAGGCCCGCACCGGTGCGGCGCAGGAGGGTGATGATTCCGCCGATGTCCTCCACCGTGGCCTCAGCGTTGAGCAGGGTGAATTTCAGGTAGTGCCGGCCGTCCACTGTGGTCCCGGCAACCACTGCCTGGCCGGACGCGAACACCGCGGCCCGTATTGCCGGGTTTAGCGCATCGGCGGCGTCTTCACTGAGCCGCCCTCCCCCGTCCAGCCGCGGACGGTAACGGAACACGAGGGTGCTGAGTTGTGGCGGTGCCGCAAGCTCGAAATCATCGTCTGCGTCCAGGAGCGAGCCGACGCGCCCCGCGAGGTCGATGGCTTCGTCGAACAGGGCGCCGATGGCGTCCGCTCCCATGACGCGCAGGGTCAGCCACAGTTTCAGGGCATCGAAGCGGCGGGTGGTCTGGAGGCTCTTGTCCACTTGGTTGGGAATGTTCGCGAGGGCGGCGCTTTCCGGGTTCAGGTAGTCGGCGTAGTAGGTGACGTGCCGCATCATGGCCCGGTCGCGGACCAGCAGCGCGCTGGAGCTGACGGGCTGGAAGAAGGTCTTGTGGAAGTCCACAGTGACCGAGTCGGCGAACCGGGTCCCCTCCAGGAGGTGCCGGTAACGGCCGGAGACCATGAGGCCGCCGCCGTAGGCGGCATCGACGTGGAACCAGGCGCCGAAGGCGCGGGCAAGGGCAGCGGGTCCAGCGAGGGGGTCTACCGCGCCAAAGTCGGTGGTCCCGGCGGTGGCCACCACCGCCATCGGGACCAGGCCGCAACGGCGCGCATCGGCCAGGGCACCTGCGAGGGCGTCGGGGTCCATCCGGCGGTCCGCCGTGCAGGGGATGCTGATGACGGCGTCGGATCCGAGACCCAGCATCGCGGCTGACTTTTGGATGCTGAAGTGGCTGTCGCCGGATGTGAAGATCCGGAGTGAATCCAGCAGCGCCGGCAGGCGGAGGCCGCGGCGGGCCGGATTCTGGCGGAGGGACGCCACGGCGTGGTTGCGGGCGATCAGCAGCGCCTGCAGGTTGGACTGGCTCCCGCCGGAGGTGAAGATGCCGTCCGCAGTGGCACCGAGGTGCAGCCGTTGGGCGGTCCACTCGATCAGCCGGCGCTCGATCATGGTGGCCCCTGCGCTCTGGTCCCAGGTGTCCAGCGAGGAGTTGACGGCGGAGAGGACGGCCTCGCCCACCAGGGCAGGGATCACCACGGGGCAGTTGAGGTGCGCCGCGTATTTGGGGTCATGGAAGTAGACGGCGTCGCGCAGGTAGACCTCCTCGAGCTCCTCCAGTGCCGCAGCGGTGTCCGGCAGCGGGGTGTCCAGGTCAACAGCTCCCACGCGTGCCTCCAGCGCTGACGGTTCGACGCCGGTAAAGGGCCGGGTGGTCCGTTCCAGCTTGGTGGCCACGGCAGTGACACCCTGCAGGACCTGCGCCACGTACCGGGCAGAATTCCTGGAATTGACGAGGTGGTTGCTGGCCTCCAGCACCAGTTCCAGCCGGGATGCGAAGTCCTCGCCGGCAGGAAGGGCCGGCGGGTCCTGGGGAGGCGGGGAGTCCGTCGCGGGACGCGGCGCTTCCATGTGCGGGGCAGGATGGGGCATCAGCGGCATGGGTTTCCTTTGCTGGCATTGCCGGAGGGCAGTGTACGGAACGGGCAGGTTGGCGCGGAGCACCCCTTGCTGCCCTCTTGTAAGGCAAGCCTTACTTAGGTAACCCTTTTAATCAAACTTTTGTGATGTATTTCGCCGTCGATCCGACTTTGATCGCCACCGGACACTCCGGCAACGCCACGCTTGGGGAGTCAGGCCAAGGACGCAGGACTTGTGCATCAATTAGTAAGCATGCTTTTCTTGTGGGGTAGATGAACCTCCGCAAGCAGTTCGCGGCGGGACAGCCGGCCCCGGCGGTTCCGTGACAGAAGCCCAAGGAAGAACATAATGACCACCGCAATGGATGACCGGCTGATGGCGTTTGGGGAGCGCCGCGAACCGGCTGAGCAGTTTCTGGCCACCACGGTACCCGTCGACGCGGGACTGCTGGTGACTCTCAATTCGCGCATGCACTGCCGCACGCCGATGCAGCTGGTTGACCACGGGGAACTGCCCGTCCGGCAGCCCGTCTACGTCGACGGGACTTCCGTGGCGGCGCTGCGGCCGGAGACGGCCGAAACCATCACCACGTACCGCTGCGCCTGCGGCTTCACCATTGACGACCCCGGAAGCGCCCTGGCGGTCAGCGACAAGGCCCTGGCCAGCTGACTCCCGGCTCCGTCAGCGCCGGCCCAAGGTCAGCGCCCGGGCCAGTCCACAAACTGCTCGTACCCTTCGTGCTTGCGGAGGTAGCTGGACATGAACGGGCAGTGCGGAATGATGCGTTTGCCGGTGGCCACCACGTCATCCAAGGCAAAATGGGCCAGCACCTTGGCCAGTCCCTGCCCCTCGAATTCCTGGCCCGTCTCGGTGTGGGTGAAATCGATATGACCCGGCAGGTCGTGGAAAAAGGCCTGGACGGCGAGCCGTCCGTCCACCAAGAGCTCATACCGGTGATCCGCGTCGTTGCGCCTCAGGGTGACGTTGGGGGTGAACTCATCCTCTGTGGACATGGTGTTCTCGGTCATGGTTCGACACTGGCACTACTTCACCCCGCTGGCAATGCCCCTTCTGCCGCGCCTCCGCCGGGACGCGGGCCGGCCCGCCGGTAGGCGCCGGGACGCAGTCCCGGCCAGTGGCCGGGGCCGACGCGAAAAGCCGCCCAGCAGCAAGATCGCCGCGGAAAAGCACAGCGTTCCCGCAGCCAGCAGTCCCAGTGACAATCCGCTGAGGGCGGCGTCAGCCGCGGGAATGAAGACCACCACGACGGCGGCCGCAGCGAAGGTGGGCCGGCCGCCGTAGGCGTGTGGCGTCGTCGTCCGGTCCTCCAGGCGGCCGAAAACCGCTGCGACGGGCAGCAGCAAAAGGATCAGCGCCAACACCACTACGGACCGCGACCACCACCACTCGGCAGTGCCGGCGCCAGGGGTGGGGAACGGGGCCAGGAGGAGCAGCCCTGACATTGCCACCAGCAGCGGCAAGTGCCACAGGTACACCGTCAAGGACCGGCTGCCGGCCACAGCCAGGAGGCGGCCAATCCAGCGGACCCCGGCCAGTGCAGCCAGGACCGGCCGTACCAGCTCCATCACGGCCCACTGGGAAACGCCCAGCAGGACCAGCGTCAGGTTGGGCGGGTTGAGGTTCACCAGCATGTTTCCGGTGTACAGCCCCAGTCCCGTCACCACCCCCAACGCAAGGTTCGCTGCCAACCCGATGGCCAGCAGCCCGGAACGGGAAAACCGGGAAAAGAAGCCATCGGCCGCCAGGAACCCCAGTTGCTGCACCGCGCACCACACGAACACCAGGTTGGCGTAGGACAGGTCCGGCAGCGCCCCTCGAAGGCAGTCCACCGCAACCACCAGGCCGATGAGCAGGCCAAGGGCCAGCCACGGAGACCGGGCGTGCAGCGCCGCAAGGACCGGAATGTTCAGTTGTGCCGCGAGGTAGGCAGCGAGGAACCACAGCGGCATGCCCCCTCCCGCCGCCATCAGCTGAACCACCTGCGGGTCAACGCCAAGCGCACCTGCCAAGGACAGCCCCACGACCATCGCGGCGAGCAACGCGGTGGCCGGACGCACCAAACGCAGGAGCCGGGCGCGGACGAACTGGGATGCCGTGCCGCCCCGCGCCTTCAGGCGGCGCCAGGACCGCAGGCCGGTCACCCCGCCGGTGACGAAGAACAGCGGCATAACCATGAAGATCCAGATGACAGGGACGAACCAGTCCTGCTCGGCGAGGGTGTTCTGCGTGGTTACGGTCCCGTCCGGGTGCAGGACCGGGCTGACCATCATGGAATGCCCCACCACCACCAGTGCCAGGCAGACGAAGCGGACAAGGTCGATCGCCGGATCACGGACTGCCGTGTCCGCCTGGTCTTCACTCCCCTGCCCGCGCCGCACCGCGTGGCCCTACAGCGTCCCGGCCCTGTTCACAGCACTATTCTGCGCCCGTTGCCGGTGGTGTAGAAGGGGCAGGTGCGCCGGCGGCCAGGCGGCCTAGAGTACCGCCACCAGGCCCAGGACGACGGCGAGCAGCGGCGTTGCGCCCTGGGTGGCGGCCGCGCGAAGGTACTTGCGGCCGCTGAGGGCCAGGACCAAGGCCGCCAGGAGCATGGACCCGCAGCTGGAAAAGACCAGGGTCCAGCCGGCCACGTCCTGCGCGGACCCGGCCCCGGGCCCGAACACCACCAGGCCGATTCCTGTCAGGGCGCCTGCCGCCAGGAAGAGGTTGTAGAAGCCCTGGTTGTACGCCAGTGACCTGGTGATCTCGGCATGGTCCTGGGATTCGATGCTGAAGCGTTGCCAGGTGGCGGGCCGGGTCCAGGTCACGGATTCCATGGTGAAGATGAACACGTGCAGCGCCGCAGCAAGGAAGGCAAAAAAGAGGGAGGCCAGGATCATGGCTTGATCCTAGCCTCCCTCGGAGTGGAGTTGTTCCTAGCGTGCGAGCGTGGCCAGCGTTGCGGTGGCGAATTCCCTGGCGGAGTGGTTCCACCGGCCCAGCAGGCCCTGCAGGTTTTCGCCGTCCGCGCGGTGGGCGGGCAGCTGGTCCTGGAGGGTGGCCAGCACGCCGGTCCTCAGTTCGGTGTTGAAATTGACCTTGCCAACGTTCATGGCCGCGGCTTTGACCAGTTCCCCGGCGGGGATACCGGAGGCGCCGTGCAGCACCAGCGGAATATGCACCCTGGCCGCAATGTCCTGGAGCACGTCCCACCGCAGCCGCGGCTCGCCCTTGTACTTGCCGTGGACATTGCCCACGGCCACGGCCAGCAGTTCCGCGCCGGTGCGGGACACGAAGTCCTCCACCTGCGCTGAGTCCGTCAGCCCCGCCACGTCGACTCCGGCTTGGCCTGCCGGCTGGTCGGCGGAGAATGCCCGGTCCTCGTCGCCGGCCAGGCCGCCAAGTTCCGCTTCCAGCACCACGTCGGGGCCCAGCAGGGCGCGGGCGGCCTGGACCAGGGCGATGTTGTCCTCGTAGGGCAGGGACGAACCGTCGGCGAGGACGGAATCCGCCCCGGCCGCGACGGCGTCGGCCATCACCATCAGGTCGCCGGCGTGGTCAAGCTGCACAGCCACCGGCACCGCGGCGGCATCCGCCAGTCCACGGAGGGCGGCAATAAGTCGGAGCCCGTTGGGGGTGGCGGCGGTCTTGGGGGCCACCAGCAGGATCACGCCCCGGCCGGAGTCCTCGGCGGCACCCACCACAGCCAGAACGGTGGTGAAGTCGTAGCAGGTGAAGGCCGGAACGGCGGAACCCTGCTGCAGGGCGGAGGTAACCAGGTGGTCCAGTCGGGTACGCATCAGACGCCCAGGCCTCCCACCAGGATCCAGGCGACAAAGGTCAGCAGGAAGCCTGCCACGCCCAGGATGGTGGTCAGGACGGTCCAGGTCTTCAGGCCGTCGGAGACGGTGAGTCCGTAGTACCGCACCACCACCCAGAAACCGGCGTCCGTCACGTGGGACAGGCCCAGGGCGCCGAAGCCGATGGCGATCACGATCACCGCAATCTGCGCCGGGCTGTAGCCACCGCCGCTGACTGCCGCGGACAGAAGGCCGGTGGTGGTCACGATGGCCACGGTGGCCGAACCCTGGGCGGCGCGCAGGGCCAGCGAAATGATGAACCCGAGCAGCAGCAGCGGCACACCGAGGGTGTCCAGGGTCTTGGACAGCGCCGAGCCGATGCCGGAGACCTGCAGCACGTTGCCGAACACACCGCCGGCGGCCACCACCATCAGGATGGAGGCGATGGGAGGCAGGGAGCCTTCGAAGATTTCACCGGTTTCCTTGAAGGACCAGCCGCGGCGGACGGCCAGCAGGAAGAAGGAGAGCGCGACGGCCACCAGCAGGGCCAGGAAGGGGTTGCCGATGAAGGCTGCCAGGCCGTACATCGGATCGGACTTGGGGAGCACCAGCGTGCCAACGGTGCCGAGCAGGATCTGCACGATGGGTGCTGCGATCA
>Ga0308169_10003827_pt1 | contig 14417 bp, 25 predicted proteins | sample PhyBR1_2_FD_202139 | JGI IMG/M metagenome (GOLD analysis project Ga0308169, IMG submission 202139) | Phyllosphere microbial communities from UC Gill Tract Community Farm, Albany, California, United States - DLSLSB.R1 | ecosystem: Host-associated > Plants > Phyllosphere > Unclassified | place...
AAGGCACCAGCTCCGATCCGACGCACCGGATTCAAGGAGTTTGGGCTGTCTTCCCCCCTGCGCGATCGAGGCACATGGTTGGCACTGCTCACGCCATAACAAGCTTACTCGCCGTCATTTTAGGTGACGCTATACCAATTTTCCGGACCGTTCGCCGTTGTTGCAATGTTTCTTCGGTATAAGACCCACTGAAAGGTCGTCCGAGACTAACACGAATCCAGCTTCGACCGGCCGAACTGTCTCGAGCAACATGAGCAATCCTGACCCCTTCGTGCTCACCCAGGCGCATGAGACCCCCATCGAGGAGGACTCGGACGAGAAGTCTGCCCAGTTTGCAGCTACGCCCGACAGCGACTCTGAGAAGTTCGTCATCGATCGAAAGGCAGAAAGGGCGCTGGTCCGCCGACTCGACCTGATCTTCCTGTCGGTTGCAGGACTCGGTTACATCTTCAAGTACCTCGACCAGACCAACATCGTGCGTTTGACGGACGCTGGGCGCAGCGGGCTGACTCCTAGAGCAATGCCTACGTGTCTGGCATGAAAGAGGACCTCGGCTTGTTCGGCAATGAGCTCAACTTGTTCACCACATACTTCAAGTGCGTTCCCACTTTACTGTCATCACACAGGAGCGATTGACAATCAGCATTGGCTATGTTGTTATGCTCTTCCCCTCCACCATCGCCGTGTCTTGGTTCGGACCCGGCAAGTGGCTTCCGTTCTGTGAGCTTTGTTGGGGCATCGTGACCTGCTTCCTGTCCATCGCCAGGGACGCCAAAACGGCAAGTCGTACATGGATTGGTCACGTCCGTTCACTGCTTATGCTTAGGTATATGGTCTGCGTTTCCTGGTCGGTTTCTTTGAAGGATCTAGCTGGCCAGGATACTTCACTGTCCTGGGGTGAGCCGCCCCGCTTGTCTAGCCCGATCATACCACTAATGCCAGTCAATGGTACCTTCCGCACGAGCTCGCGCTGCGTATGGCCATTTTCAATGGGTCACAGAACATCGGTGCAATGTGAGTGGTATCACGTCGACATACGAAGCGCCAGGCTGACAGTCCAGGCTATCGGGGGCACTACAGGGGGCGATCTCCACCAACCTTTCCGGTCACATGGGGCGAAATGGCTGGCAATGGGCTTTCCTGGTCAACGTGCGTGAGATACAAGCTCAGCCTGACACATGCTTATCGCCAGGGCGTCTGCACCATCGTTGTCGCTTTACTAGCCTTTGTCGCTCTGCCAGGTTTTGTAAGCCCTCTCACATACTCCGTGCTCTGGCAAGTGCTGACTTCCAGCCTGACCGGCCAAACAAGCTGTCAAGATGGTATCTGACCGACAAGGACATTCAGGTCGCTCTCGCTCGGAACGCCCGTGTCAAGCGATCCGTCATGGCCCCAATCACCTTGAACACGTTCTTCAGGGCTTTCACCAACTGGAAAGTCTGGGCCTTTGCACGTGAGTCGAGTGATGCCTCCTGCCACTTTGAGTCCAAAGCGCTCACGCCACAGTGACCTTCCCCTTCAGCAACTGCACGACTCCCAGTGGATTTATGAACCTGTGGCTCAAAAGTCTGAAGAACCCGGACGGCTCGAAGCGATAGTGCGTTGCGCCAGGTCGTCCAGCCTGAGACCATTCGCTAACTCTCAGCTCGGTCGCTCAACTCAACTACATCCCTATCGGCGGTCAAGCTATCGGCCTGGTCACTCAACTGGGGGCAACCGCCCTCTATGGCGTCATTGGCAGACCGCTGTACATCCTCCTCGGGCACTCGGTGGGCGTCGCTCTTTTTCGCGTACATGCAGAACCCCCGCTGATAATGTCAGACAGTCAATGCCATCTCCGAGATCATCTTGTTTGTCCGGCCCTCATCTGACAAGGCCTACATGGCTGGGTGGTTCCTCAACTTTGCCGGCGCGTGAGTGACATCTCGAGCTCCCCCGTACCGAACAGAGTTGACACCCAGTGCGGCCAACCTGATCATCTGCGCCTGGGGAGCGAGTCACCTCGAGGACCAACCTGCCGCTCGAACCATCTTCCTCTCGTTCGGAACCACCCTCAACTACATCTCCAACATGTTCTTGCCCATCGTCGCGTTCCCGGCAAAGGAAGCACCCAACTGGAAGATCGGCACCAAGCTCTACCTTGGTTTCATCCTGGGATGCAGCGTCGGTTTTGTGGCTATACACTTCGCCTTGAAGCGGGAGAAGCGGAAGCTAGCCGGGGTGTAAGCATTGAGGGAGGTGCTCTGCTTCGCGCTCAGATGCGTCCGCGCCGTGTTCAGTAACATCAGATACGCTTCTGAGGAAACAAACAGGACGGGCCTTCTCGTGGATTACTATGCACCAAGTTCGTGTCAGTCTATCTTATCGGAGGTCTTCAAGTATATGGTAAACGCGTCCCTTGGCAGCACCCTCGTTCTGCCGAACGGTCTGGGTCTTGTCAACATACGCAAGGAAACATGTTCGATTACGCATCGAGAGAATTGATTTGTCGCGTCACACGGGGGTTTGGGATCCAATAAGCGTGCCTGTCTTTCAGGGAAAACACGTCGCACAAGCCCCTATTCTCCCCTGGCGTTTCGAGTGTCGGTACGTTTTTTTCAGGGTGACAAGACTGTGCACAAGGGCTCGAACTTGCTCTCCCTTCCGATAGTCACGCTGCTGGGTATCCCCATGCTTTGGTCCTGCCATCCCTTGGGTACTCACGCAGGGGACTCATGGTCAGCAGCGGACGATGAGCTAAACTTCACCTTCGACACTCTTTGTACCATCTTTGACCGACCCACAATAATCATCCCCACCTTGTAAACGTTTCATCTGTAAAATCAACTTGACGCGTGTGTGTGACGCGCCTCGAGGTGGAACAGGGGAAGAAGCGACAGACACGGATCCACAAAGTCGGCCCAAATAACAAGTCGCTCGGCCCCCTTTCACGGCTTCCCGCCTCGGTGCTCGGCCTCGTCACTTGCCCGTGAGTGGTACGGCGTGCATCACCAGAACCCACTCCTTTCGTACCTGAGCGAAAGCCCGCGTCGAGGCCCACACCCCTTCCATCTGATCTCGGGAGAAGAGCCAAGCTGAAGCAGTCTTCTCATCTTCCTTTGCCCGCGCCACCGCTGCTCTTGCTCGTCGCTTTGCTACCACCTCTTGACCCATCAACCTGACCTCGACACTGGCGACCACCTGTCTCCTTCACTCCGTTCCTCATCAAACTCAGCAGTCGCCAAAAACTCCCACCGCTCACGCAGCACACCAGTCGCTCTTTCATCGTCAATCCCATCAGCACCCGAATCGCCCGTCACCCCGGCGGACCCCTCCTTTCACTTCATCACCCACAATCAGCTCCGACCTCTTTTCACCTTCGCCCCTCTTGTCGTCCAGAGTTGTAACCAGGAGGACCCCGAAACACGTTTGGACCACCGCAACAAAGCCAGGAGGCCATAGTTGCAAACTCTCGCTTCATCTGTGAGTCCGTCGACACATCCATGACACACCGTCAATACCGCCTGGCCATCAAACTCCCGCCTGGCCTTGACATGCGTATTTTGTGCCGACACTGACCACCATGCAAGCCCGACACATGACCCATCCTTCGACATTCTGAACAACTTCCAACGTCTTCGGGTATGCGACGTCGACAACGCCTCGGCTTTGCGGGACCGAGCGCGATGCTCGTCGTTCTTACCGTACTCGCTTTCGCTCAAATCGGTCTGGCCATCAGGGACACACACGGAACTGGCATCGTCGCGAGAGCACATGGCCGGAGCAGGAAATGGAAGGGACGGCAATTTCTGGCAGTCGAGGTGGATGCCGACGGTGCGTTGGGTCGAGGGATCTGTGCTTTGATGGGCCGTACTGACTGTCTAGGCATTCTCCGCGACGTGACCCAGGTCTTTGGTGACTCTTCCAGTGTATCGTCCACCTCGACACCGCCTGTCGCCGGCCCGTCGCCCGCCTTGACGTCGGAGGGAGGCATTTCCACACCGTCGGAGACGCTGTCTACCTCCTCTACTCCCGAGTCTTCCCCGTCATCAGTTGCGTCTGCAGAGAGCGCCTCGACATCGGACGTCCCGCCGTCGTCACCTGCCGCCGCCATCTCCTCGCCAACGCCTTTGGCCTCGTTGTCTGCTGCGGAGGATTCCTCTAGTGCGGCGGAGTCGACATCGCCTACTTTGTCTGCATCGCCGAGCACTTCGGATGAGCCAAATCTCGGTTTCCTGACCAGTGCCGAGCCAAGCTCGTCTGCCAGCGTCGAACCGTCTGCTAGCGCGGCACCGCCGACCTCGTCCGCCATCGAGTCGACTGTCTCCGAAGTCGCTGCGGAGCAGAACACATCACAGTCCACTGAGGCGCCAACCTCGACCGAGATCGTCGCGTCCACAACCGAGGCCGGCGCCGCCGCTGCATTGGCCACGGAATCTGCGAGCGCCTCCCCGATCGTCGAGTCTAGCTCCTTGCCGGCATCCGATACAAGCTTCACCACGTCCTCTGGATCCACAGTGTCACGTGCAGAGTCATCCGCCGCGCCGATATCCAGCGAGAGCGCTGTCGTCGTGCCTTCAGAGACCGCTTCATCCGTCGAATCGTCTGCGCTTGTCACCGCCGCACCTGCCACCATCGAGACATCTGCCTCGGATGCCCCTCCAGCGGAAAGTCAAGCGTCATCTGAGCGACCTCCTCTGATCTCGATCGGCCTGGGTTCAGAGCCCTCTTCAAGCAGTAAGTCATTCAATTCCTCAAGGCTCTCAAGTGTGTCAAGTATTGCAAGTCTCTGGGCAAGTCTCCTGCGCCGTTTCGTTTGTTCCTCTTCTGTCATCATTTCTTCTGGGCATGGTTTGGTTTCGAGTGCGTTCTCGATTCTGGCTTTCGAGAACGAAGCAGCCTATGGATCGACACGACAATCACGATGGTACTGGCCTGCCATCTTCGCAACTGCCAAGGCGATCCCCAGAGAGGCGCGATGGAACGATTCATCGGTCTCGACGACCTCACTCCGACCTCTCAGGCGGCAGAACCCGGCGTCCAGCGTCGAACCGGTTCCTGTGCCTACCCCCGCCCCGGCTCCGGCGGCACCGGTTCCGCCGCCGAACCAGTCCGAGCCTGCGCTCGTTGTCCTGAGCCCGGACGTCTCGACAACGACCAGCTCGCCGCCAGCCGTACCGGAGCCGTCGGTCGCACCAGTGCCGCCGTCCGAGACGTCAACCGCAACGGTGCCTCTGAGTGAGCCCTCGTCCGGATCTGGTCCCTCGCCGGCACCCGTCGAGTCGACGAGCCCACCTGCGGTGTCGCCCAATTCATCCCCTGAACCGGTGCCAGGGCCTGTCCCGACATCTCCCGTTTCATTTGATGCGCCGCCGTCACCTGAACCCGCCCCTCCGCCGGAGACGACGCCGTCATCGCCGCCAGCGGAACCATCGACCTCTGCTTCGCCGGTCCAGCCGCCACCATCGCGGTCAGCGTCGGCGGAACCAGCTCCTTTGCAGCCCGTCCTGGTCGACTCGCAGCTGGGTTCCTCTTCGGCATCTGGAACTAGTGTCTCGCCGTCGCCTGTTCCTGAAACATCGTATGTTCCACCACCGACCAACGTATCGTCGTCGCAGGTCGTCGAGACGCCCATTTCGTCCGGCCCGGACCCAACTACCTCGTCTTCGCTTTCCGAGGAGTCCAGCTCCCCCTCAAACATGGGCGCGGCATCTTCTATATCTCCAAGCGGTTCATATGCGAGCAACGTCTATCTTCCGCCCACACAAACGGACATATTCAACTTTGGAGGATCAACGTCGTCTTCGGTGTCCTCGCACGAGACATCACCGTCCGCATCGCCGGCTTTGGAAGCTTCATCCTCGCCTGAAGTGCTGACATCGCTCGTTGTGCCATCGTCTTCGGCCGCGGAATCGTCATCGCCACAGCCGGTCCTCAACCCGCTGTCGACTTCGCCTGCGCCTAGCTCGTCCCTGGCGACCATCACAGACCTTACGTCTTCCAGCCTATCATCGATCATCCTGCCGTCGGGAAACACTGTGTCGGGCAGTTCGTCCGCTTCTCTGCCAGATGTCTCGATATCGAGCGAGCTGCTGCCTTCGCTTTCGTCGCCGACCGATTTTCCCGCTGCTTCGCCGTCGGAGCAAGTCTCGTCCCTCGGCTCTCATTCTGCCGAGATGATCTCGCCATCACTTTTGCCGTCTCCTGGCAACGACTCGAACAGCGTGACGCCGACTCCGAGCAATGCCGGCCAATCTTCCAGCCCGATTATTTCACCGCCAACCTCACCGAGCGATTCTGAAAGGGTTGGTCCGAGCGTTTCGCGGATGGATCAGGCCATACCCCTTCCGTCCGTGACCAGCCTGTCAGCTAGTTCGACCGGCTCTGTCCCAGCACCGGAGTCATCGTTTTCCGCCTCCAACGATACTCTGCAGCTGTCGCCCCCGGCAGTCCTTCCGCTCAGCCTTGCCAGTTCTGCGTCGCCATTATGGTCTTCACTGTCGGCAACATCCATCACGGGGATGTCGGACATCGCTGGCACATTTCCGGCCCCCTCGTCGTCGCCGTCGCCGGTCGTCTCACCTTCGCCCAGCACGTCGGCTGAATCGTCGGAGACCGGACTCGCGGTCGTTCCGTCACCAACTTCTGTGCTCGCGTCGAGTCCAGCCATGCCCATGCCCTTGCCCGCCGAGATCTCAAGCACTGAATCTGAAGACTCCTCCCAAACCACATCCTTTTCAAGCTCATCAATCCCACCCGTCTCGCAAGAGAGCGTGGCAAGTGAGACAACTTCTTCATTCCTGGTTGTGTCTGCCGAGTGCTTGCTTCGACGTGGTAGCGTGCACTTGTCCCATTTGCTGATAGATAGGTGACATCCCATCCACCACCGCTGGCCCGCCTCCCGAGCCCACCTCGGTCGATTCTCAACCAAGCTGTAAGTCACAAAGCGACCGGCTAGACCGAAGCTAACATCAGCGCAAAATGTGGGCCCCATCCCTTCCACATCTGTCGAGCCCGCGCAGCCCGAGCCATCCACCTCGTCCTCGTCCATGTCAGATCAAGCGAGCTCGATGATCTCGATCATTTTCAGCCCCGAGCCGACGCCTTCGCCATCCTCGCCACCTTCCTCGCTAGAGCCGGCACCGACCTCCACTGCAAGCTCCGAGACATTCGTTGCTCCGATTGAGCCGACTACCTCTTTCTCGTCCGAGCCCTCGCCTCCACCGACGCCGTCGCCATCGCCTTCCGAGACCTTTATCGACCCGGTGCCTTCGTCGTCGTTTCTTTCGCCTTCGGTCGAACCGACGAGCGAGAACCTTCCCGCACCCTCGTCAGAGGTCACTCAGGTCCCGACACCGAGCTCGAGTGTTATCCCGCCTGCCGAAAGCTCGTCGGAACCGGGCCAGACTGCTACCTTTGAGCCGTCACCCTCCACCAATGTGGTGCCGTCTCATGAGTCGAGTGCCACGACTTCGAGCGTGTTCGACCAGCAGTCGTCATCTGCCTTCAGCGAGCCGACGAATGCCTCGCCGTCCCGCGAGCCGGCCTACACCCCGTCCAGCTCACCGCTGGAACCCACCGCATCTCCCACGTATGTCAACAACAACAACGACACGGTCCCCTCGTCTTCAGTATCGATCGAGACTGAAACCGCGTCGCTGATCGGCACGGTCTCCGCACCCAACCGGAGCGGCTCTCAGGTGATAACCTTCACGGACTCGTCATCGAGTACTTGGGAAAGCGCTTCGGCATCGACGTCCGACTGGCAGCCGTCATCGACCGAGAGTTGGGCGAGCTCCACCGCGAGCTTGGACGATGCGTACACGCCCTCGCAGACTTGGCTGATCGTGGCTTCAACGACCAGCGCACCTTTGGCTCCAACGACCTCGTACGCGCCTACTACGACTGCCACACAGGACTCTGGCGAAGAGCAATCACCCAGCGCAACTCTGCCAACCACTGCCTCGATTCCCAGCAGCATCCCGACGCTTATCGTCCCGGCCAACTCGGTCATCAACCAAGCCAATGCCGGAACCGGCAGCGATGACGACCCGGTCAAGGACGATACGCTGATTGCACTGCTTCTATCCGCGACTGACCTTCCGTGGCCGTTTGTTGTCAAGTCCTCGGACGCCACGTCGCAGCTGTTCAACACGTTCCCGCCCCTGATTGCGGGCGCGCTCAACATCTCCGAATCGGAAGTCAAGACGTACGGTTTGATGGTGTACCAGCCAGCGACCTGGGATGGCCAGGAGGCCAGCTTGCTTACGCAATGGCTGGCTTATATCCCTTCGGACCAGTTCGACACGCTCAACGCATACCTCCGCACGGCCGGCTCACCCTTGTTCAATCAGCCCGGTATTCAGGGACAGCTCGCCGCGCAGATCAACACGGCATACCCGCTTGCCGCCTCAACGGGAGATAACACGCGTTCGACTTCGGCCAACGGCGGCGGAAGCAGCAGCACCAAGACTCGCGACATCATCATTGGTGTGTGTGTCGGTGTTGGCGGTCTACTGTGGATCGGTCTCGTCGTGTGGATCTACAAGCGAGTCAAGCGCTCCAACGACAAGGCGGTGCACAGGCGACTGTCAGAGCACATGTCGATGTTCAGTGGCACCGGTCCCGCGACGTACGGCACCGCGGAGCAGCGACGATACTCTTACACCCCGTCCATCGCCGGCTCAGATGTCGACGACCGACCGTCGTCGTTCTACGCCTCGCCGATGGAGAACGATGCGTCGATGCGCCGCTCTCAGCGCGAGCGTATGAACGACAACGTCGACTCGATACGTACTGGCGCGTCGCTGGGTCATAGTGGCCACGGTGCCAGCGGATATGGCGGCAACGACTCACCGACGACGTACGGCCCCAGCGTGTTCGGCACGAGCTGGTTCGCCAACGCCCCTCAAGGCGGGCATGTAGCGGCGGGACCATCACGGCCTCGCGCCCAGAACCCCTTCGAGGACATCGTGACGCAGTCGTACCTCAACACATCGGGCTCGAACGGGAACCTACACCACATTGCGGCGCAACGACGTAGTCAGGCCATCCAGAAGGGCATGATCTCGCAGCCGACGCTGCAGGCGCATTCGCTCGAGTTCAAGGAGTATTAGGAGGAGGAGTGCGGTTAGGCGCATGGAGAGTAACGTACAGGCAGAGCATCTCTTCTCTTTCGGACAATCATTGCGACCTCGGTCGTGCGTTCATCGTCTCTGTGCGCATGACGAGGGTCGCCCTTACCGTCTCGACCCCTAGTATCTCTTACCGCCGCTTTGCTCCCCCATATATAGGTTTTTATAGCATGCTGGCCATGTTTTGGTTCCTCGCGCATGAATGGTCTTTCGCGCATTGGATCCGGGAGGGAAACACGCAGCGATGGATGGTGTACTGACGCAAGGGGTGCACGGCGGTGCCGCCCGCCGCTGCAGTGGCGGGCAAATAACACTGCTGCCAATCGATCGGGGCAACCTCAGCCGGCCCAGTATGCATCGTGCAGGTGTGACTCTGTGCATGGCCGAGCCCGAGCCGGTCATCGTCATCGTCCTCATAGAGACGATTGCCCCGGTACCCGCTGCCCGCTGTTCTGGGATGATCCGGCAGCGTCTGGGGAGTGCCGGAAACGACTCGAAGGCGGTGGCGAATGCGAGAAAGGAGTCGGTAAGTGGGGGGGATGGATAAATCCAGAGGTGACGTCTTTCAAGGACGCTCGAACATTCCATCGTGCTCCATGCCCGAGCAACATAAAATCCCACGTCCTCGTCGGTTTCCTTTGATCTTTGAACTCTCAACAACTTCCACCAAAACTACTACTCCACTACACTCCACGAAACACATCCAACATGGTCAAGGCTATCGGTATCGACTTGGTGAGTACTCAAGGGGGCAGCGGTCTACCTCGCTGCCTACTCGCTCCCTTCTCCCCGTCATCACTGCTGACATCCGCAGGGTACGACCTACTCGTGTGTCGGTGTCTGGACGAACGAGCGAGTCGAGATCATCGCCAACGACCAAGGAAACCGAACCACCCCTTCCTATGTCGCTTTCAACGACTCTGAGCGATTGATCGGTGATGCCGCCAAGAACCAGGTCGCCATGAACCCCTACAACACCGTCTTCGACGCCAAGCGTCTGATTGGCCGAAAGTTCGCCGAGCCAGAGGTTCAGGCCGACATGAAGCACTGGCCGTTCAAGGTCATCGACAAGGACAGCAAGCCCGTTATCCAGGTCGAGTACCGTGGCGAGCAGAAGCAATTCGTGAGTGAATTCATTCCACCGCGTTCGACCACCTTCCACCGGTATTCCTTTGTTCGCAAATGCTGACATACAGACCCCGGAGGAGATCTCGTCGATGGTCCTGATCAAGATGAAGGAGACCGCCGAGGCTTACCTCGGTGGAACCGTCTCCAAGGCCGTCGTCACCGTCCCCGCCTACTTCAACGACTCACAACGACAGGCTACCAAGGACGCCGGTCTGATCGCTGGTCTCGACGTTCTCCGAATCATCAACGAGCCCACCGCCGCTGCCATCGCCTACGGTCTCGACAAGAAGGACGCCGGTGAGAAGAACGTCCTCATCTTCGACCTCGGAGGAGGAACCTTCGATGTCTCGCTCTTGACCATCGAGGAGGGTATCTTCGAGGTCAAGGCCACCGCCGGTGACACGCATTTGGGTGGTGAGGACTTTGACAACCGACTCGTCAACCACTTTGTCCAGGAGTTCAAGCGAAAGAACAAGAAGGGTAAGTTATGCGGAAAAACATCTGTTTTGAGCACAGCTAACTTGCAGACCTTTCCTCCAACGCCCGAGCTCTCCGACGACTGCGAACCGCTTGTGAGCGAGCTAAGCGAACCCTCTCTTCCGCCGCCCAGACCTCGATCGAGATCGACTCTCTCTTCGACGGTATCGACTTCTACACCTCGATCACCCGAGCCCGATTCGAGGAGCTCTGCCAGGACCTCTTCCGATCCACCATGGACCCGGTCGAGAAGGTTCTCCGAGACTCCAAGATCGACAAGTCGTCGGTCAACGAGATCGTCCTCGTCGGTGGTTCCACGCGAATCCCCAAGATCCAGAAGCTCGTTTCCGACATGTTCTCCGGCCGAGAGCCCAACAGGTCGATCAACCCGGACGAGGCCGTCGCCTACGGTGCCGCCGTCCAGGCTGCTATCCTTACCGGTGACACGTCCGAGGCCACCCAGGACCTCCTTCTCCTCGACGTTGCCCCGCTTTCCATGGGTATCGAGACCGCTGGTGGTATCATGACCCCGCTCATCAAGCGAAACACGACCGTCCCGACCAAGAAGTCCGAGGTCTTCTCCACCTACTCCGACAACCAACCCGGTGTCCTGATCCAGGTCTTCGAGGGAGAGCGAGCCAAGACCAAGGACTGCAACCTGCTCGGCAAGTTCGAGCTCTCCGGTATCCCCCCCGCTCCTCGAGGTGTCCCGCAGATTGAGGTCTCGTTCGACGTCGACGCCAACGGTATCCTCAACGTCAACGCTGCCGACAAGTCGACCGGTAAATCGCAAAAGATCACCATCACCAACGACAAGGGACGATTGTCCAAGGAGGAGATTGAGCGAATGCTTGCCGAGGCCGAGAAGTACGCCGACGAGGACAAGCAGGCTGCCGAGCGAGTCCAGGCCAAGAACGGTGTCGAGTCGTACGCCTACTCCCTCAAGTCAACTTTGGGCGAGAGCGGCGACAAGTTTGGCGACGACAAGGCGACCCTCGAGGCCAAGGTTGACGAGACCATCAAGGCCCTCGACACCATGGAGTCGGCTTCGAAGGAGGAGTTCGAGGCCTTGCAGAAGGATCTCGAGTCCGTCGCGAACCCGATCATGCAAAAGTTCTACTCACAAGGTGGGGCACCAGGCGGAGAGGGAGCTGCCCCCGGCGGATTCCCCGGCGCTGGACCTGCTGGCGGTGCCGACGCCGGCCCGTCGGTCGAGGAGGTCGACTAAATGTAGCGAGAATAGAAGGAGAAGTAGTAGCAGAAGCAGCAGCAAATGGATGTTTTACGACCGTCGTAGAGTAATGACGGGGCCTGCGCCCGTTTACCATCGTGTATATGCATCATGATCCGGCCAACGTTGAGCAAAGAGCGTTCGAGTTGCGAAGATGAAAGAGAAGAGTCGAAGAGGACGAGTTTTCAGTGGCGAATGACCGGCGGCGATGTCCGCCCAACTCATGAAGTCATCGCGCCGAATACGTCGTCGTCGATAGATGCGACATCAGAACATACTCGAGCATCGCGAGCACCACGAGCACCATGGCCCAAGATCGACAACGTAAAGTCCTTGTGGTCGGGGGCGGGCCTGTAGGAGCGCTCACAGCGCTCTCGCTCTTCCGGCGCGGTTGGGCAGTCGAATTGTGGGAAGCGCGACAAGACCCTCGGGGCAAGGACGAGCGGATCACGAACCTGCGATCGATAAACCTGGCCATATCCTCCCGTGGCCTGGAGGCGCTGCGCAGTGTCGATCCGAGCCTTGGTGAGTGGCACACTCCCGGCGACGCCACGACCCATGCTCACCTGCAGCGGAGCAGTTCCTGGACGAGGCGATCCCGATGAAGGGGCGGATGATCCACCATGCATCGGGTCAGGAAGAGTCGCAGCTGTACGACCCGATCCGCGGGCAGTGTATCAACTCGATCTCCCGCCCGGTGCTGAATCAGCGGCTGCTCGAAGCGTTGCCGGAGGGTATCGACGTTCGCTTCGAGACAAAGGTGTCCAGGATAGACTTCCGGTCGCGGACGGCGTGGGGCGCTGGCACCGGCAAGCGGGGCCAGGTGCAGCCGGGACAGGAGAACGAGGGCGCCGAGGGGACGAGATTTGACTTGGTCATCGGCTGCGACGGGAGCTGGAGCAAGGTCCGGTCGGAGATGATGCGCGTGGAGAGGTGTGTACTGGGGTCTACCCGCTGGGCTGTGTGGCTGACCAGCAGGATCGACTTCTCGCAGTCGTTCATCCCGCATGCGTACATTGAGCTGCACATGCCGGCGGATGCAACGAAACCAGGAGGGTTCGCGATGGACAAGAACCACCTGCACATCTGGCCGAGACACGCTTTCATGCTGATTGGGCTACCCAACAAGGTGTGCGGCAAAGGTGATGCAGAAGGGCGTCGCTAACGGCAGGACGGGTCGTTCACTCTGACACTGTTCTTGCCGTTCTCATCGCTCGAAAGCATCAAGACGAGAGAAGACGCTCGCAAGTTCTTCAGCGACAACTTTCCGAGCGCATTGGAGATTGTTGGTGATCGGTTGATCGACGACTTTGAGAGCAACCCGCGGGGCAACTTGGTCACCATCAATGTGGGTGATCAGAGCTCACAATACCAGTCCTGACGCGCAGCTCACGCCGTCGGCATGGTCCTCGCACGCGCTGCTCCTTGGGGACGCGTCGCACAGCATGGTACCGTAAGGCGTCTGACGAATGCTACCCCGCACTCGAGCTCACATTGCAGCTTCTACGGTCAAGGCCTCAACTGCGGTCTCGAGGACGTGCGCGTGCTCAACTCGTACCTCGAGCGCCACAACATCAGCGCAAAAACCACGGCAGAGATCGGCGAGTCCGACGACAAGCTGGCAGCGGCGCTGCATGCCTACTCCACGGGTCGACACCAGGATCTAAAGGCAATCTGCGAGCTGGCACTGCAGAACTAGTGCGCCGCATTGCCATGGCTAGTGCAAAGGAATGCTGATGACAGCACCGAGATGCGCTCCAGCGTCCTCTCGCCCCTGTATCACCTGCGCCGTGCCTTGGACTCTGTCCTCTCGACGCTCATTCCCACCCGACCAACTGCGACGTTATCGCTGACTGATCCTTTCCCCACGCCGCGCGTGCGAGGCTGGACGAGCCTGTACGAGATGGTCACCTTCCGCCCGGATGTGGGATACTCCGAGGCGCTGCGGCGGGAGCGGTGGCAGAAGGAGGTCCTGGGCTGGATCGTCTGGGCTGGAGGTGCGGGTGTGGTGGCTGGCCTGGGCGGAGTCGGGTTGTGGACGGCTCAGAAGCTGCTTGCCCGGCGCAGGTAGGAGCAACATGTTTTGTACATATAATCGCCACTCCTCGTTGCACACATTACCAATACAACTGTGATATAACCCTGGGGCTCTTCGCCGTATCCTCTAGCCAGCGCCGATGTCGCTCTCCCTCTCGCGATGACACCTGGAACATCCCCCCACCCGTGCGTCCGGCCCAGTGCCGTTCGCGGGCACCGCTCATTTCGGTGGGGGCATCTTGTTGACCGCGGCGAGGTTGTACTTGACGCTTGCCGAGTAGTTTGCGAACAGCTGGGCGGCGACTTCGGTAGCTTGCGTGGATCTGAGAAAGTCCTGCCTGTGAGCGAGCGGGGATTAGTTCGGCCCTACGTAGATGCAATCGTTCATCTCCGCGACAGCTTCATTGCACTTGTCCTGCTTGTCAAAGGGG
>Ga0308169_10003830_pt1 | contig 14405 bp, 22 predicted proteins | sample PhyBR1_2_FD_202139 | JGI IMG/M metagenome (GOLD analysis project Ga0308169, IMG submission 202139) | Phyllosphere microbial communities from UC Gill Tract Community Farm, Albany, California, United States - DLSLSB.R1 | ecosystem: Host-associated > Plants > Phyllosphere > Unclassified | place...
CATAGCACAATAAAAAATATAGCCTTCACACAGTTTTCATCGGATGCTGAAGCTTGCTTATCTAAAGAGGCTATCGCTCATTATCAAAATTCATTGAATGATTTCCTCCACTGATATAAAGCAAAATCAATTCAAATACTAGCCCTCTATTACAGAGGGCTTTCATAAATTTTAATTTCGACTTTACCTATGGGCACTTTTGTGGGCTCAACTCGTACTTAAAATAGTCTACTTTTCGCACCTAGTGTGCGCTCGATTAATTAATTTGTGCATGCAGTTAATCAATTAACCGCATATATCTAGCCTTGCTTTTGCAACTATTGGTCGAACTTGCTCGAGAAGACATAATTTATTTTCAGCCTGTCCATAATCCGGTCACCCAGCACTTCGCTGGCCTGCTGATGATTCAGGTTTGTCAGAACCTGGATCGGACTCAATGCAGAAAGCTGTCAGTTGACAACCTGAATAAGTAGTACCCAATAGCACTTTGTCACGTACTTTATCCTATTATTAAGCACTAGCAGGCTCATTCGGCAAAGCTCGTTAATTATTGAAATTTTAGAGTCATCCTCTGCTTATTAGGTTGCTCGCACCTATTACGACAGATGCGGGATGGAGAAGATCAACGCAAAACGCTTTTTTTGAGCGCTTTAAAGGATTGTTTCGCGATGAGTGTCTGATTGAGCTCTGCTTCAGCGACGTCAGTCATGCCAGGAAATCATCAGTGAATGGCGTCAGGATTATAACGAATATCGTCCGCACTTCGCGCTGAATTATCAGACACCGTCTGAATTTGCTGCGGGCTGGAGAAGGGTAATTCTGAGTGTGAAGGAGCTGCCATTACTAACTGAGCCTTTTATCTAATACTGGTGGCAAGTCAATAGCGCCTTGTCCGGTAACATTAGTTTTCAGTATTGTCTTGAAAGACACGACTTAGAGCCACTGGCAGCGGCCCTTAATAAACAAGATGTACGAGAGATATATAACGAGTTCTTGAAGCGACGGTCTAACTAAGGCTACATAGAAAGAGTAGATTTAGCGGCATATCTCGCATTAGAATTTTATCTCGTTTCACAAAATTTCATGTTTCTGAACCTCGAAAACCGCCTTGCAGGCCGGTTTTTTAAGGTAAAAGATTAAATATGAAAATTATAGAACGTAGAATATTTAAATTAACACAAAAGCATGCCAATTTTTCAACTAACATTAAACAGCTATAGATGCACATTCTCTAATAAAACAATCTATGTCTTTCTCATTAACCTTAAGCTCATGAAGCTTAAGGTTAAATGATTCCAGCCTTAAGAAAATATCCTTCAAATCACTATCGCTTCTACCCGAGAAATTAATAACATCTTTGTATTGAAGCTCAAGAGAATCGCGTTCAAAAACATCAAGTTCAAAATTTAGAAACGATGCGTTCTCTATGATTTTTCTTACAGTGTCAGAAGGGGCCTTATAAAGTATGGCATGCTTTAATATTTTAACCACCAACTCAGAAAGTTCACCACCATCGTAATTGACCTTCAATAAAGGCGCTATCACCTCAGAGGAATAGATATTTGCCAAACCCATTACAAACATTTCTTGCTGGTGATTTACCTTGTTTTTGTTTTTAGAAAAACTTTGAGAGTTCATTTTAGGGATGCAATCTACTATGTTTTCAATATCATCCCTTGTATTTAAGTTACATATTCTCAAAATAGAAAAAACCATTCTAAAGTCAAATAGTTCTTCATCTATCTTCATTCTCGACAAAACGAATGATGCAAAGTCATAGTGATTTAAAAATATTTTATTAGACTCATCATTTACTCTGTGAAGCCCAGCTTTTTGCAACCGTTCTAAGGCTATGTTTCCGCTAAGGACCAGCCCATTGATTTCATCTAAAATCATTAGTTCTTCATTTGATAACTCACCTTGGAGAGGCTTATATACTAAGTCATGTTCAACTTCAGACCAAGCATGCATCAGAACTGATGCAACCTGTATTTCAACGCAATGGTTTTTAGCATATCTGGTTTCATCATTGAGAGAAACTCGAAAATGAGCAGCTGAATATCCATCGAAAACCTTAGTGTATGTGCCAATGGTCTTTTTCTGCAATGATTCAGGAAATTTCTTTGATTTATGTATCTTAAAATTTTTCCCTATAATTTCCTCAACTAACTTCATATCCCCCGGAAAATACAGAGCCACTCTTACCCCAGCAAGATCAACTATGTCATCATAAATTTCATTAACATGCTTGTAATTTTTCTTTTTATCTCTATCTTCTAATTTTACATCTAGCCTTGTCATCGATTTTGCTCTAGATGAAACAATAGCTCTTACTCCAGATTTTGATAAATGGTTTTTTATTTTACTTTCTACGTTAAGAGATAAATTTTGATAAAAATCAAATTCCTTTTCATATCTAGATACGAATTCTTTTATGGTTTTAGACATAATAACACCTTAGAATAATAAACACTCAGGAAAATTTTAACACAACATTATGTAAATCTTTTCTTTTAGAATGAAAAATAGTGCCTGAGCTATTCTCAGTAGATTGACACAGGCATTGTTAGCAACATCCATAGCATCTCAATTACAAAAGTCCGCTTTTCGCTCATATCAGCCCCTCCCTGATTAGTTTCTGCCTGTCGTTAATCGATTTGGTTCAGATTCTTAACATGGCTCCTCCGGCAGTCGATGAACTGGTTGATTTCATCACCCCCTGAATCCCTCCGGAATCGTGTAGTCCATGGCTGAAGAAGCCATGAAGTCCCGGCGGGGACGATGACGTTTAAGCGCGCGCTGTCGCTGGTTTTTCAGAGAGCGGGCCAGTTTCATTTCCCACTGAATCTGGTTGTAAGCCGCGCCATCGGCCTCCCAGAAGGTGACAAAATCTGCAAGCCTGGCCTGGTCTGGAGGACCTGAAAGTTCTATGCCAATTTTTCGCGCAGTGCGGCTCAGTTCTGGCGAGGGCCGCCAGCCTTCGAACATGACGAACTTTTCAGAGCGGCGCTCTGCCGCCAGTCTGTTCCGGCAGGCCAGTGAGGCTTCACGCAACTGCACATCCCCGGTCTTCATGGCGATCTGAGTTTTGACGCGCTCAATGGTATCTTGCAGAACCGGATTCTTGTAACGCGCCTGAGTGGAGCTGGTTTTATGCTCAGGCGCTGGAGGTCCTGAGGACGAGCACGCCCTTGCTTTCCCCCCCTCCCCGGTCTGCACCAATGTATCACTGCGATGAGGAGGGGGAGCCGTGGCAAAGTTATCCACAGATTCAAAATTGCTTCGCGCTGTGTGTGTGTTGTTTTTAGGTTCTAATGACTGATTCAGTGACCCGTTTTTGGGATCATTCAAACACCCGTTTTTGGGTATATTCCCGTTTTTGGGAACATTACCAGTTTTGGGTTTATTCGCCTTAATGGAACGATCCCCTTTTTGGGTGAATTCAAAATCCAGATTTAGCTTCAGTACACGCACACGTTTTGTGATGCCTTTACGCTCACCGGTATCGATGAGAAGACCCTGCTGAATCATCTCATTTATCCACTTACCGATTGTTTTCTTATCGAGACCGGTGTCGTGCATCAACCTTGTAATGCTTGGATAGCAGCAGTGATGTTCGTCGGCACGATCAGCCAGTGAAAGGAGAAGAAGTTTTTGTGAGGCTTTAAGATTTAGACGCCAGGCCCACTCTGTTGCTGCGCGACTCATTTAGATTTCCTTTTCGAAATAAAATAAGTGGACAGGTAAATTAATAAAAACGCTGTGCTCGTTAAGTCCTTGCCATTGCTTATAATTAATAAGCCCAAAAAATTTCGAATTTGATAGCATCAGATGGAGTCTGAAATCATCCAATGACTTAATTCCCTTTGAAGCATTACATTCAGGACAGGAAGGGAAAAGATTTTCAATTTGGTTACTACCACCTGAATTCTTAGGGCAAACGTGGTCAATATGCATGGTTTCAAGCGATAATTTCTTACCGCAGTAAGCGCACTTGCCCTTAAACTTATCATAAACCTTAGTTTTTTTGAGTTTTGAAATTTGCTTTGTCATTTAAATTCACCTGCAAACTATGTTTAGAAATTTCGTTTTTCGTCAGGGAGTTGCGACATCGCCTGACGCGTTGCCGGTTCGCTCCAGTTCATATTCAGCAAACCGGATAGCGACCTGCATCAGCCAGCGATACTGCTCCTGAGGTATTTTCATCTCCCCTTTCATCACGAAATCCTCAATACCACTGGCGGCCAGTGTTTCCATTATTTCGGGATATTTTTCAGTGCGTCTCAGAACAGTTGAGTCTGCAACATTGAGACGACGGGCAACTTCTGCCTGACGTGTTTTAAAAAGAGCTTTTAGGGCCAGTGTGTGAAGATGTCGCCCCTGAGGTGATGATTCTCGTTTGCGTTTCTTTGCGGCTTCCACAGTCTAAATTCCTTTGCAGACGATAATGACTAAGGCGTCAGCGTGACGCCCTCCTGATTTAACGTTCAAGAAGGGATGTCCGACTTTCATCCAGAATTTTTTGGGCATCAAATTTTCCCAAAGACAGCTTCTCAATGGTCAATGCGTAATGTGTTCGGCCATAAAACTCTGTTTTCGGAAGTGACCCTTTTTTCAACCATTTGTAGACCGCTCGTGGGCTGATCCCGCAGGCTTTTGCTACTTCAACAACTCCAACAGACTTAATTGCAAGGTTAATGATAGACATGAAATCCTCCTCATCAGTACTTTTGGTTCAACTTATAATGAACTGACAGTTTTATCAAGTCAGTCCATATTGTACCCATGGTACATACCGAAACGATTCGTCATGAATTCGCAGCGCGACTCACTGAAGCGCTCAACAACGCAAATTACCCGCTACATGGACGGGGAGTTATGCTTGCCCAGCGTATGGGTGTTTCATCGAAGGCTGTCAGCAAATGGTTGACCGGGGAATCACTTCCTCGAGCTGCCATGATGAAAAACATTGCTAAAGCTTTAAATGTTGATCCGCTATGGCTTCAGCATGGAGATGAGGCAAGCGCTCGTGAACAAAGGTTAATCAACACTCTGATAAGAAACAGATCCCCTTTAATTAGTTGGAAGGAAGCAGATAACTGGAAAGCTTATATAAAAGAAAACTTTCACACGCTGCGATATTTTTATTCCGGAGCAGCTATGGAGCATGGACATACGTTCTGGTTGGTCGTTAAGGATGATTCTATGACTTCATCTGTAGGCACGTGTGTTCCCAAAGGAAGTCACATTCTGATTGATCCCTATTGCCCCGCTGAAAACGGACATTTTGTCATTGCGAAAATTCAAGCCGCTAAAGAAGCGACCTTTAAACAGTACATTGTTGATGAGGGTACAAACAGGCGTTACCTTAAGCCCTTGAATAACAACTATAAACCTATTGAAATTGACGATACCTGTATGTTTATAGGAGTTGTGGTAGAGAGCAGAATGAGTTTAATCGATCCGGATCCCGCTGAAGACGCTTCCTTCCCGTACGATACCAATCATTAAAAAATTACATTTAAAACAATGGTATGAACTGATAAAGGAAAAGGTTCCAATTTCCTGTACTTTAAGTATTGACGTTTGTCGTACTTTTAGTTCATTATCAGATCAGTAGCTGAACGGCACAGCATACTGTCGGGCGGGGGGAGTGCAGGAGCGCGAGACCCCGAAGTGGCAAAACCCACCTTCCTCTCAGCAAATGAGATGGCACTGCCCAGTGTCATTTCCTTTGTTGATGGAGGTTCTTATGAAGAAACACCGTGTCGTGTGCCCGGTATGTGGTGTCAGGTTTGATCCACTCGCCCCGCAGGTGCACATAAACAGGTATCATCAATCAGTAACGTGCAGAGAGTTAGTCCTGATACGCGACGCCCGGCGTCAGTGCTTCGGGAAAAGTAAGCCCGTGAAAAACAAATCTCCCCTGCTTACCCGGACTCATCGCTGATTCACATCAAACCCTATTCGCATCATTAAACGAGGTGTCCGCGCGAAAGGGTTATATATTTGTTCAGAATTCTGAAGTCCGGTATCGTTATAAATGCACTGTCAGGCCTGACCTGACTTCATGAAGTACGAAAAGTAGTGGCATACTGACAACGTAAATAAAAAAGAATACAACACCAAGTGCCTGCAATTTTTCCCGCCTCGTGCGGGATTTTTTTTGTCGCAAATATGTTCACCATTCGTTTGAACATCTCAGCCTTACTGGCTCATTCACTACCTTCCTCTCTGCCTGAAAGGCAAATCTCTTTAAGGAGTAATTATGTTGTATCGCGAAGCTGCAGTACGTGTCAGTCAGACTGTTCACAACGTCTCACACCTGTTGAACATTTCGGCTGAACAGATGTTCGGTTATGAAAAGGAGGGCAAAGTTACAGGAGAACAGGCCGGTACCCACATGCACAAGGTCAATGTGATCCTGGAAATCCTGTTTACCGAACTGCTGGACCCCATAATTGCTGAATATCCTGATTTGGCTCCGCAATACTGCGGTTGTGGCACCGGCGAAAGTGCGACTGATAGTAACGTTTTAAAGACTGACAAGGCGCTTAACTGACAGGCCTGAAGATGCTCAGAAGCCGCCTGTTTCGCGGTTTTAATACATCTTTGACTGCTCCCGGACAAACCAGACTCAGCCCGCTTCGGCGGGTTTTTTAATGCCTTTTAAAAGGATTACATCATGCAAAAAAACAGACCCTCAGACGCGCTGTCATCCAAAGAAATGCAGCGTCTGGCGTTAATCCACCTTCAGGCCTATCTGAGTGCCTGTCACTGCTGGTCCCGGACTGAAGTGCTTCAGGCACTGACGCAGTGGCAGAACGTGGGGACTGATTTAGCGGATTTCGTTCGCCATACACGCATCATCATTATTCATTAATACCGTCCAGCCCTGCGGGCCATGTAAACCGTTCCCTGCCCGCAGGGCATTTATCCCTTTCGGAGGTCCTTTATGCAAAACCGTGAAGCCGCGGAACACATCACTGACACTCTGCTGACAGTAGCAAAACATGTCACGACGTCAGTAAACATCATCGATGCCATGAACAGTGAGGGCAAAGTCAGCCGGGAGGAGCTCGCGTTATACCGTCAGAGCGTCCTGGGCGCTCTGGACAGGATGCTTACTGAAAATCTGGCGGGCATCTTTGAGCGATATCCTGAGCTGAGACCCGTATGCGCCTGCTCTGAACCCCCTCAGGAAAATAAGCAGCATGACTGAACCCCGGTTTATTTCATCTGATGAGACCGCCCGCTGAGGCGGTTTTTTTATGCCAGCAGGAGACACCCTATGAGCAACCACACACGGCATAGCGGTTTCACTTTTAACCTGAGTTCGTTAAGGCGAAGTCTGAAGTTCATCAGTTCCCCGTGCGTGATCAACCGGCGCTTTGTGAAGAGGCTGGCCGCAGCCTGCCTGAATGAAATGAGGGCATCATGATGGCCAAACCGTACGCGCCTGACCGGATAAGGCATCGTGCCAGGCGTACAGAAGATAACTGGCGGGCCGGATTAATTCATGCCAGACGAACATATCGGGATGGTTATCTGACTCTGCGGGTTACCCCACAGTGGCGCCTGCTATCCAGGGACAATGGTCAGAGCTGGGAACTGCTGAGCCACGCAGATTATGACAAGCAGATTTGAGCATGATTTTTTTACAGGATACACCGCCACTGCCTGCAGAGAGGAGAACGACCATGGACGCTAAAGAATTGCATCATCATCTTGAAGCGCACAAACGCTGGCTTGCAAGCGCGGGAGCCGAAGGTAAACGTCTCAACCTGAGCGGTCAGTGTCTGGCTGACGCTGATCTGAGAGGAGCAGAACTTGAACATGCCCTTTTCCTCAGGACGAACTTTGAGGGAGCACAGATGAAATTCGCAAACCTGAGGTTCGCAGTCATGGAGAGGTGCAACCTGGCATCTGCCTCATTATTCCGGGCAAAACTCAACAACGCCTCACTTAACAATGCAGAGTTTTTATCTACGGATCTCCGTCAGGCTGACCTTCGGGGTGCCAGCCTGTACGACACAGACCTGCTGAACGTTTTCTTATTCGCCACACGTCTGCCGGCGAAAACCTGGTTAATTCTGGGCGATGTCTACGATATCCAGATTACTCATGGGCTCTGGCTGAAAGCAGGTTGCGAGGTGCATGCGCCGGATAAATGGCGCTCATTTACCCGCCACGAAATTCAGAAAATGGACGGGGAGCGTGCACTCAGCTTTTATCCGCGATTACTGGACATTCTCGACAGTTATCTGGGGAAAGGTCCCCGACCGGACTGGGTGCTGCAGTGATCGACAGAGTTTAAACGTAGTTTTCACATCCAGGAGAATGAGTGATGAAAATTCAGTACACCGCTTCACGTACAGAGGCAACGCTGCATATTAAAACCTGCGTGTTCCGGGCTTCTCTCCATGAACGTGTGGTCAGAGCGGCGCTCAGGGCTGCACCGGACGCCCGGGTTACCCACTCCGGCACATTCGTTATTTACACGCATATCTCAGGAGACCTGGCACAAATCCTGGCAGCAACCCGCGAGGCCCGTCGCGAAGAAGAAAAGTAACACTGAGCTTCATACCGGCAGCGTCAGAACGGCTGAGTCCTCAGCAGTTCACTATCCCGGCCCCGTAATACTGCCAGCCGTTCCGGCTTCGACATCCTTCAATCTGACTGTTCAGAGGTACATTTCTCATGATGCAAAATCACATCAGGGGCGATGCCGCTTATGCTCGCCCGTTTAATGCCATCCGCGATATCGAGTTTGCGCCTGACAACATCGTGACCAGTGCCAGTTTCTCGTCCTCATCATCCCCTGCACTGCCGCCACTGCCGCCTCAGCCCCTGTTACAAATCGCTTTTGATCGTGTTCTCGGCATTCTTCTTCAGGAGGATAAACCATGACGCCTTTTGCACTACTGGAACAACATAAAGACCATCTTGATGCGCAGGAACAGGAAGCTATCAGGAAAGAGCAGTGGATCGATGACGAGGCTCAGCGCCTGATGAATTGTTTTCCTGACCACCTTTACCAGTTCCGGCACTGGAACCTGCACCCAGAGGTACTGAAATGCTGCACCCATCCTGATGCCAGTGAGGAATATATCGGCTTTATCAGGAATCTCGCTTACCTGCATGCGGCACGCAATTACGACCTTCAGGTCCAGCTTGGCTGGGAGGAGCCTGTGTCATGAAACCGGGCATTTATCATGACCTCAGCAATGAGGATTATCACGGCGGACCGGGTGTCAGTAAATCACAGCTGGATGACATCGCTCTCAACCCGGCCATCTATCTGTGGAGCAAACATGCGCCTCTGGATACGGAAAAAACAGGTGCACTGGATATGGGAAGCGCACTGCACTGCATGCTGCTTGAGCCTGAACAGTTCGACAAACGCTTTATTGTGACTCCCTCCTTTAACCGGCGTACCTCTCAGGGTAAAGCAGACGAAGCAGCGTTTCTGAATGAAACACGCACCCGGAACATAACTGTCATGGATGCAGAGCAGGGCCGGAAGCTTCAGCTGATGAGGGAGAGCGTGCTGGCGCATCACGCTGCACGTTTTTTTCTGGAGGCTGACGGTCCCTGCGAATCCTCGATTTACTGGTCAGACAGGGAGACACAAGAGCTCTGTCGTATCCGTCCGGATAAATACCTGACCAGCAGGCCTGTCATTGTCGATGTTAAAAAGGTCAGCGATATGTCGCGCTTTGCCCGGCACATCGAAGAGTTCCGTTATCACGTTCAGGCGGCCATGTACTGCGAGGGTTTTTACCGGTGCTGTGATGCGCATCCGCAGTTTGTATTCATCGTGGTCAGTGAATCCATCGACTGCGGCCGCTATCCGGTCCGTGTATTTGAGTTACATGACGATGACATGCAGGCAGGTTTCGATGTCTTCCGCCGCGATTTGAACACCTTCCATGCCTGTCGCCTCAGCAATAACTGGGGCGGCGTTGAAACTATCCGGCGCCCTGCCTGGGCACGTTAACAGGAGTATTCGCGATGCAAAATCAACTGATAAACACAATGCCTGACAGCACTGATGCAACAGCAACGATATTCAGCCCTGATGCACTGGACAAGCTGGTTCGCTTTGCAGAAATCATGGCCAGCAGCAGGGTTACGGTTCCTGCGCATCTTGCCGGAAAACCTGCCGACTGCCTGGCTGTTACGATGCAGGCCATGCAGTGGCGGATGAACCCGTTTGCCGTCGCGCAGAAAACCTTCACAGTAAATGGTGTGCTGGGTTACGAAGCGCAGCTTGTGAATGCCGTGATCACCACCATGGCTCCTACACAGGACCGCCTTCATTACGAATGGTTTGGTCCCTGGGAAAAGGTGATCGGGAGATTCACGGAAAAGACATCATCGAAAGGAAATAAATTCATCGCGCCGGACTGGACACTGCAGGATGAGTCCGGGTGCGGCGTGCGCGTCCGGGCCACCATGAAAAATGAGCAGGAGCCACGGGAACTGGAACTGTTGCTCTCCCAGGCGCAGGTGCGCAATTCGACACTCTGGGCCAGCGATCCGCGTCAGCAGCTGGCCTATCTCGCGGTTAAACGCTGGGCCCGGCTTCACTGCCCTGATGTCATCCTGGGGGTTTATACCCCTGACGAGCTGGAGCCGTCCGTCCGGACGGAACGTGATATCACACCTCCAGACCATGGCGATTTGAATGCTTACATCAATCAATCCGTCCAGGCTGAGAAGAACATTACGCTACCGGAATCAGAGCCTCATTCGGCGTCAGGAGCAGAAACGCCTGTGCCCGCAATCCTGCCTGACAGTCCCGCCATGGCACCCGGACAGTCATCTGATAAGTCCATGCCCTCCCCTGAGCAGTGTCCGGGTAAAAAGCAGGAGTATGCGGACAGCACTACGCGGACGCCAGAGCAAATGCTCGCTGACTTCTGCGAGGCGGCCATGAAGAGTCAGTCGGTCAGTACGCTTACACGCTGCTATGCCTATGCGCAAAAAGTCCTGCAGAAATCAGCGCCTCTGCTTGATAAAGCAACCGACGTGTTTCTGGTCAGGAAAGCCGAAATCGAAGAAGCCGGTAGCTAATGCCCTCATCATTACCGTCAACTCAGGAGTTATCGATGAATCAGAGTAAGCCTGACAGAACGCGAGCCCGTAATCATCGTTATTACGCCGTCGCTGAGGCTGCTGCATTTGCCGAAAGCGGCGAAAAATATGAACAGGCTTCAAAACTCTGGCTGAGGGCAATGAAACTGGCAAAAAGACCAGTGAATGCCCAGTGGGCAGAGCACCGCAGTCAGTGTTGTATGAGTGCATTCCGTAATGGATGGTCTTATATACAAATAAGACCATCCTAACCCCTGTTAGCACGCTCAGAATTAAAAAGTAATATTCATTTTTATGACTTCACGGCCATGTGCAGAAGTGCTAATTTTCTGACAGATAAAGATTAACTATGCATGAAGATAAAATTTATTGAGGATTGTAAACCGGACGCATGGCATAACCGTTCAAATCAATATGAAGATGTCACCTATGAATAAAAGACTGTTAAATTACATTGATAACTTTTTATATCATTCCTCAACAGAACCACTGCAGCAACTGGTGCACTTTATTGCAAAGCTTTCCCTGATTTCTTCACCGGTCGCATGGGTCGTGAAACGCCCCGGCCTGTCAGAAGACAAGCTCTTTATCTCTCAGAAAGACGCAATGAATTTTCTGGATACGCAGGGTCATAAGGATGACTATATTGCCCCGCTGTTTGCAACACTAAAGGTGGATGTCAGTGCAGGAGAACGACGATACCTGCTCCTGACACCATTGTCTGGGGAGGACGATTAGCCAGTCATTAAATTTTATTAATTACTGAAATATGAAAACTTCACGGCGTGAATATTGTGGCTGCATTTTAATATTCAGCGCCAGGCTACGCAGGAATATTCAAATGACCAAATCCATTAATGTCATTATCATAATGGCAGCAATACTGTGCTCGCTTCATCTGGCCATAGGTGAAATGCCTGAATGACCATACAATACCCTTCATTAAGTCAGAAATTCTGCCAAAATAAATTGTTGATGAGGCCTGTGTAACCTGCAAGCCCGAACTGGATGAGTGTAAGAAATCGCAGGAACCGTTGCCTGATGAAATGAAGTAGCACATGCGCAAAGAGCTTTATGACTTCTACATCAGGATGACTGAAAAACGACGATATTACGAAGTCAGCAAAACTGCAAAAGCTACTCATTGAGACAATTTTTAACGTCTGCGCGGCTTAAGTCCTGAGGTCATTGATCAATGCCGTTTCCACTGAAATCTGACCTGATTTTACATAAGGAGGTGAAAATAGCTTACAGACCGAGAACGTGTCCCTTCTGCAATTTCTGGGGACCCCGCAAGCGCCCTGATGGGAAGTTTTCCTGCGATATGTGCGGGCTTGAATGGAAGCCAGAGCAGGATAAACGCGACAAAGATAAACAATGAAGCCCCGCCATCGCGGGGTTTTTTATTGCCTGAAACTGAATTCAGGTTTGAGTTCGTTCTGGCAAATCATCCATGGCGCGGACAAACCTGCGGGCCAGCGCATAGGTATGGGTGACCGGATAGGTTCGGGCGAAACACCATAACAGAGGTTTATACAGAAATGATGCATAACCCAAAGATTGATATCCCGACGCTCTTACAGATGCCCTATCTGAGTCTGGACGAAGCGGCTCTGCTGTTGCGCATCGCGCCTCAGACTATACGCAAATGGGTATCAGTAAACGGGCGCACAAAGCGCCCTCACAATCCCGCGTTTCCGGTACCGGTACGGCGCAGCCGTCTGACCTTTCGGACCTGCGACATCCTGCGCTATCTCGAGGATAACGCCCGCTCCGAAACTTTATCCTCGCCATAAACCCATGCCATGACACGCGCCCACCATAACAAGTAGGCACGCCGCTGCTCCTCGATGTAACCATAGCGGTCGTACACCTGCCAGACCCCTGGCAAGGTATGTCCCAGCATTATTTCAGCAACGTGCGGTTCAGTCAGATCGGAAAGATTGGTGCGGGCCGTTCGTCGCAGATCATGTAATGTCCAGTGTTCCATTTCAATGCCGAAATGACGGCGTGCTGACTGCCTGACCCTGGGTGGAATATCGATCAGGGACGAACGGGCCTGGGGAGCGTCACGTTTTATATTTGCCATCGCAAAGCGGCTACGCGGTGACTGATCGAAGAGTTCCTTCAGCATTTCCTCTGCTTCCGGAATGATAGGCCTGACAAGCGGCCTGCGCGTTCGCTTCCCCGTTTTATGATGCGTTGGCGGAACTGACCATAGCTTTTTTTCAAAATCGAAATGAGCCTTTTCTGCATTTGAGAGTTCCCCTACCCGGCAACCAAACAGCAGGCACAATTTAGCCAGCAACTGAAACTTGGGTGCCAGCCTGCTGGCCTCCATTGCACGGAAAATTGTCACGATTTCATTACCGGATAAAACACGATCGCGCGGTGTCCGCGTGATGCCTAAATCTGCCAGACGTAAATCCCTCAGCGGCGTGGCTTTTGTCAGCCGTCTGCGCACTGCCCAGTTATGGGCCTGCCTGGCATTGGTCAGCAACCGGATAGTTATAGCGGGTTTTTTACGCGCCAGGGGTTCAAGCACGTTCAGCCACATGTGGACAGGTGCGTCCTCATGGGGGACACCACCTAAATGGGGAAAAACGTGTATTTCGAATGAACGCAAAACGTCATGATGGTCAGGCTTATTTTCAGCACCGTATTTTTCCAGCCATGTTCTGATCACTCCTTCAACAGTCAGTGCGGAAAAAGCATCGTCACGTGCCTTGCGTTTCACTATGCGGGGATTACGGTTTTGTTCGAGCTCGCCACGCAGCCTGATGGCCTCGTCACGGGCCTCTTTTAAACTGGTCGCCGGGTATGTACCGATATCAACGCGCTCCCCTTTCCCGTTCCAGCGGTAACGGTACTGAAACGTGATTTTACCCCTGCAGGATACGCGGGCAGAAAGCCCGTCACGATCTGTCTTAACCTGCACTTTTTCGTATTCTTTGCCCAGCATTGAACGCAGGGCAGCATCTGAAAGCGCCATGAGTTTTGGTGTCTAGTGGGAAATTATGTACATCAGTATGTACACAAAAAAGAGGGAAGAAAAGGGAAAAAAGATGAATGCTCAGGAACAGTATAAACAAAACGTGATCGGTTATTTTTGTGTTTTCCCTTTACTGGCGGTGACTTATGCACACAGTCAGGAATGAATGAAAACCTTCAGGAACACTTGCTGGCATATCTCAGGAATATGACCATGAAAAACGTAAAAGCACTTTCAATCGCCGCACTCGCAACTCTTTCTCTGATCTCTTTTGGCAGCTTTGCCGAGAGCGTTTCTGTCACCTCATCCACAC
>Ga0308169_10003833_pt1 | contig 14400 bp, 23 predicted proteins | sample PhyBR1_2_FD_202139 | JGI IMG/M metagenome (GOLD analysis project Ga0308169, IMG submission 202139) | Phyllosphere microbial communities from UC Gill Tract Community Farm, Albany, California, United States - DLSLSB.R1 | ecosystem: Host-associated > Plants > Phyllosphere > Unclassified | place...
GTTTACATCGTGGACATGGAAAACACCTCAGCGGCTCAAATGTGTGTTCATCATATTGCAATGTCATTGACCCCCGACTTGCCGGCTAATCAGCAGTGCCAAGTACAAGGCCGATGGCAAGACCGTCGTATGCTATTTCTCCGCCGGGACTTGGGAGCCGCCCAGGTGAGTGCGAGTGGTCTATCGAGCATGTTCCGAGTGCTTCGTAACGACAGTCAGATCTTAGCCCGGAGCCGTAGCTGATGCCAGGTCCGATGCCAAGGCGTTCGACCCGAAGTGCGTGTGCAAGGGCGCCAAGTTCTCCTCGACGGCCTGCTCGACAAAGGACAACAAGATGGAAGACTGGAACGAGTGGTGGATTGACTTGCACTCCGAGTCGTGCAAGGCTAATGCGCACAACGTGATGTCGGGGCGTATCCAAGCGGCCAAGGCCAAGGGCTGCGACGGAATTGACCCGGATAACGTGGACAGCGTGAGCTCACCGCTTGCGGAATTCCTGTAACTCCGCCTGACGACAGTACATCAACACGCAGGAGCAGAAGCACGGTAACACCGAGAAGGATCAGGTCGATTACCTTCTTTGGCTGTCGGGTGCTGCCCGATCCGCCGAGATGCTCATCGACTTGAAGAACGGAGGCGACTTGCTAGACAGCGACTACACCGACCAGATCGTCGAAGCCTTCGACTTCTCCGTCATCGAGCAATGTGTGAGTTGGGCGACATGCCATGATCTTGTGTCAGCTGTTCTTCAGCGCTCATGGACAGCACAAATACAATGAGTGCGATATCTACTCCCCCATGCTAGCTGCCGGAAAGCCCAACTTCCAGATCGAATACGGCACCAACATCAAGTCGTGCCCCAAGCTCCAGAAGGGACAGCACTTACTCGTCTACAGCCAAGACACGCTCGACACGAGGAAGATTACCCGTGTATGTAACTAGACCCTTGACAGAACCCCGTAGTAGTCAAGTCAATCTCAGAGTCTGAAAGCGGCATGACTGGTGCATGCTTGATGAAATGCATTGAACCCACACAGCTCGCTGTCACGTCATAACCAGTCACCCGTCGAGCCCTTTGCTCCTCCAGTCCGCAAGATCTGGCCCTACGCCGTACCGCTCCCCTCCAAACCATCTCTTCCACTGTTCTTCGTTGTGCGCGATGACCACCAGGACATCTTTCCTGGCTTGGCAGGCCCTTAAGCCTTCCAAGTGCCTCTGCGCCGCGTGCACATCCTCGTAGAATTGATGCGATGGCTCGACAGACTCGTCCTCTCCGTATGCCCGGAATTTGCCGAATGTCCGATGAGCGTGCTCTGCCTCCGGCGATAACAAGAGGGTATGGTGACACCCATCCGAGGCGAGCAAGACGTATTCGTCCTTGCCGGTCCGGACCAACAGGTTGATATGCCCGGGTGTATGCCCATGAGCGTCGACGATGAGGACAGAGCCGTCTCCGTATAGGTCGCTTGAGTCATCAAATGCCGCGACGGGGTGTTTCGTGTCGTCCGCCCCGAACCAGACCGGGACGACGCGGCCCTTCTCGGACTCTTGCTTCAACGCGGAGAGCCCTTCGAGATCATCTGCTCCGACGTAGAAGGCTGCCTCGGGGAAGAGGCTGGGATCCCCGGTATGGTCCCAATGCTTATCTTGTATCAGTTGGACTGCGTCATATGCTCGGGCATGGAGACTCACGGGAGATAAGCACTTTCTTCACCTGATCCGGAGATACGTTGACACGCTGCAGGCTGTCCGTCACTTCTTCCTCGAAGTGAGCTTCGAACTTGTCCAGAGACGGGTCTGGAAAATGCTGTTTGACGTCACGCCGTATGCCGAGATCCCAGACGATGTACTCTCTAGTCACGGGATGGTGTATCAAGAACACGAAGGAGGGTCGACGCGTACTGCACGAGTCAGCTTGGGCTAAGCGGGTCCACAGGACGATAAGGATCCCAGCAGGGGCACCCACGCCTCGCTGCTTCCCTCGGACAGCCATTCCGATTCGATCAAGACGAGACTGCTTTGAACGATGGGCCGGACTGAACAGACAATATCGCCTGCAGGCAGGCCGTGCCAGGCGAGAGACCGCGGCGCAGTCATATCTGGTCGAATCTCCTCGTCCAGCGCGCACGGTACAGATGATGTATGATGTCTAAGCGGGCTCCAGCATGGTTGCCGTTGTATATAGGTGGGGCATGTGACGGATAGCAGACCGGGATCGGAGGTTTGCATAGATACGCTCGATCGCCGGCACCGGCGATCAGATTCGCGGCTTTCCGGTTACCGGTGGTTCCGGGCCATCTCATCTCTGGGTACATGTATCGTGCGCTCCCATGTTCATGCGTCTCAAAACGCCTGGCCGCACATCTGTTTTTCGTGAGACATGAGACGCGCACCAAGGAGCATTCCCAACGCCTGATCGATGAAGCGCAAGCTCTAACCCCTGCCCCCTTTGCCCTAAAGGAGCGTCATGCGGAACCGCTCGCCAGACCATTCTTGGCCCAAGCCCGATGTGATGGATACACCACACAGTCGTTCACTTGCAACCACACTACTGGAGACGAATCGGACTACTCTCTCGAGGCCTCTACAATGACTTCTGACGGCACAGAGGCAGATGCAACCCTGGCCGACCAGCGAACAGCTATGTCCTCCGGTGATCCGGGATCTGACATGGGCGAGTCCGCGAGAGACTTGCTCGGCCAATTTCCGACCCTCGACAGCCGCAATCGAGCACCGAGCATAAACTCCGCCGCGGGTGAGGTTTTCACCCAACCCACGACGACGACGTCGATGAACGCCACGGCCGCTTTAATCACCGAACCCCGCCGCCTGTGCATTCGCTGGAACGGGAAGCTGGTCACTAGGCCGTGACGAGACCATGCAAACGAGTGGTTGACACACTATGGCCATGTGGGAGTGGAGGCAGGAAGCCCTTGAGGTACTTGAGTAGTCGATGGCAATTCGAGGACCGTCTATACGTTGACTTGATAGGTGTTCAGACGTTGTGGCCGCAGCTGCCAGTCGGGCGTCGACTGTATTTGTGAATGTATGATGTCGATTTGTCTGTGGTTTGAGCTGTAACGCAAGTCCATCAGTAATGTCCAAAGCGCCGAGGCATGTACACTTGGGGACAGCCAAGAATAACATGCGCGCCTCCATAGGCGCCGTTGTCGGCAACCCGTCAGGCGATGGGAGTGTCGTCAAAACATACATACAACTCTTGCGATACTGTGCTCTCCGGTACAACCTTGGCCAAACGCCGGCGCGCCTCATCGTTTGGCAGCTGGCGAGTTTGACGGCGAAACACCGTGTTCCACTCCGCCTTCGATGCCGTCCTGCATGAGGTCCTGTATGGAGTTCTCCAGCGAGTCGATCCTAGCGGACATGTTGTCCACTGCTGTCAGCCTGGGTCGACGATTGCTGAGCTGGAGTGGTATGAACAGGCGCCGGAGATTACGCTTGTACGCGAGGTCAAGGGTGAATGATCAGACTGAGATATTGGTCACGGAGACACCTACTTCTCGCACTGGAGGTCAGCATACGATCGAACGCGCGTTCAGCTGTTTATGCACGCACAGTAGCTGTTCGCTCATATCATCAAACTTTGTCTCGAGCTGGCCCAGCAGCGAGTCGACCTGCGCCATGAGCTCAATGGGCCCCGAGACCCCCATAGCGCATCAACACCACCACGGTCCGCTCACTCACGAAACCACACAGCTCGCCCGGGCTGACGACGTCTTTGGCGGCACTGGTCCCCGCCCCTGGCAGAGCGGCTGTTCTGGATTTGACCGGGGATCCGTTGACCGGTTGACTGTTCGGCCCCTTGTTGACGGTCGAAAGGCGTTTCACGTTGGATGAAGAAGGAACAAGGGCGGCCGTGTTTGGTGTCGGGGATTCAACCATCCTGTGACGCGATCCGAGCAAGCTGTTTAATGTGGTAGCGAGGCGATCAAGGCGTTCGATGCTATGCGTGATGCTGTCGTGATAGTATTCGTCGTTGTCGTCGTCGTGTTGTCGTGGTTGTAATGTTGTTGTTGATGGTGAAAGTCAAGAGTCGAAAAGTCCAGTCACCCTGTTTTGCTATTCTACCTCGGCTCATCGCCCCTCAACTCGATCTCTACTTTCTCCCTTCCTGGACAACAAAAGGGTCCGAGACCAGCTCCATGTCTGCCAGATAGCTTCCAAATACGACTGCACGATCAGGCGACACCACGATTGTCCCTTCCGCAGGCACCTAGCACCATGCCCCGTTTACCCAACGTCTTCATCTATCTTTCCGCTTTTGTCCGTCCACACTTGTTGCGGCCGGACATCCGAGTGCCAAGTGAGTACGCTCGCGATGGCGCATAAGCTGCAATCTTACTCAAAGATATCGGTTATGTCGACTTTGCTGGTCTGCGAAGTAGAGGCTACAACGCCGTCGTGGTGGACAAGGATAATTGCGTGGTGTGTTGAATACTTGCGCCCTTTCAGCCTTCGGGTCCGAGCTGATACCAAGACTTTGCCCAACTCTGATGAAGTGTATCCGCCATTCCAGGTATGTTGCGCGGCGGCGTTCAGCTCCCAGCGCTGACCTACAGGATGCGTGGAACAACCTCCTCCGAACATTTCCAGCGGGTCGGGTGCTGGTGGTGTCCAACTCGGCCGGCACGAAGAAGGATCCGGGAGGCATAGCTGTGCGTCAACGAGACTGCTCTCGACTGGTCTTGTTTCCTGCTGATGTCCAGGCTGAAGCGGTTTCCCTCAACCTACGCTGTCCCGTTCTCATGCGGTCAACGCCCAAACCAGGCTGCTCCCCCGAAATCATCTCCTACTTCCGCGGACAGCTCGGCAAGCCGTCGACTCTCCGCGGACAAATTCATGAAGTGACAGAATCGATCAAGCAGCTAGAGAAGGCCGACGAGGATGAGATCATGGGCAAATACATCCAGGATATGGAACAGCAGCCACTGCTTGGTCCCGTTACCGGACGGAGGGAGGCGAAGAGCAAAGGCGATGCGTTGAGGGACAAGATGATTCTCCACCAAGCGAGCTCTTCCCTCAGGACCGCGGAGAAGGAGCAGGATGTCGTGCGCGCCGAAGCAGAATCGACCGACCGCCAGGCAGAAGAGCCCTTACGCATACTCGTGGTCGGAGACCGACTATTCACGGACACTCTCCTCGCTCACCGTCTCTCGGTCATGCTACCGAAACCAGCGACCTCGCTCCCTTCTGTCCTCTCAATACACACAACAACGCTCCCACAGCCAAAGGACGTCCGCTTCCTTCGCTGGATCGAAGACAAGCTGTCTCAGAGACGCTTGAAAGAGGGCAAGACAGATTGGGGCCGATACGTGCGCGACCCGTACGCCGACCTATCTATTCCTCCGTTAGCGCAGATCGAGGCGCAGCCGAAAGTCACGCTGAAAGAGCGGTGGAATGATCTGAAAGAGGATGTGGCGCGGAGCAGGTTACAGTGGGACCCTCGGACGTGGAGGGCATTTGACCTGGCGGTCGGAGCGGGCAGGGGGATCAGATGGATGGGCAGGAAATTCTGGGCTTTGGTGCGACAAGACGGTGAGGTCTTCCGACAAGCGATGTCCGCGCCCAAGGAGGAGGTAAAGGTGGTCCAAGCGGTGGTTCCGCCAGCTGCATCCACGGAGAAGAGCATAAAATCAACAGCATAGAAGGAAGATTATATATATCATGCATCATGGCCTGGCTACATGATTGCCCTTTCACTGCTTCTATTGCTTTTGCGGGGTGCCCAGCTCCTCGGCATCGTCAAACTCCCCCTCCATGCCATCATCCCACCCCTTAGGCTTGACTACATTTCCCCAATCGACCAGATTCAAGAACCTCTCCATTTGATCCACGACCTCGCCCTCACCATCTGCCTCGCCTTTGCCTTTTCCCTGCTTGGTCTGTCCCGGCTGTTCGTAATGTTTGGGCAGTTTCGTGATTGGACGCAATATCGTCTGGCCGCCCTTCCATATCAGCCCCTGTTCCCTTCTGCTCGCTCCTTCACATGGGCGCGCGCTCAGTACGGCGCAAATCTCGCGCCAGGGCCTCCTCCACTGTGGAAATCGCTTCTCACCCTGCCACCGCTCACGCCCCCACCATCCTGCTGGTCCTCATTGTTGTCATTGTCGTGCTCATCTCCGCCTTCGACCTCCTCCCATCCCGCTTCCTCGTCGTCGTACTCGTCGTCGTATTCCGGCCCGTCGGCCATGTCCCCGAAACCGAAGAACGAGCTGGGCTCGCCGTTGGGCAGGAGCGAGTCATGCAGCGCCGAACAGCGGGACAACGCAGAGAACAGGGCTTGTGCTGCGCATCAGTTCCGCTCCGTGCATTGGCCGCCCGACGGTATAGCCTCCTGTACTCGGAGCCGGATTGAAGTGAGATTCGTCTTTCCGGACGGACTCCTTGCAGCTGGTCCTCCGGAGCCCGGAGCCCGGAGACTCTCGCACTCACATTGTTCCTCGCCTACATATATCCGTACCTCGCGCATCGCAGTGAACTCGTCATCGTCGTCTTCTTCGAGGCCTTCCTCCTCAGCTGCGTCATTCCCGTTCGCGCCGTGTCCGTTCTGCGCCGGCGGAGCAGCCTTGGCCTTCATCGCCGGGTTCCTCGACTCGTCCACCTGACAGTAGACGTGCGCGGCCCCGCTCGAGCTTGCCGGTGTGAGAGCGTGCAGCGTCAAAGCCGGGAAGGGCAACGACCAGCCGACCAGGCCGTTGCTGGGGAGAAATGATACAGCGCTGATGTCAGCCTGCGTACGGAGCAATGATACCCAGCGAGCCGGTCCGCCTCACGCTTCAGTGACCCATAATCTCCCTGGAACTTGCTGCCCGACCGTCCAACCCTCGAACCCGACCACCGGACTGATCTCGACGTGCGCTTGTTCCTGCTGGAAGCGAAGGATCGGTGGGTTTTGGTCGAACCGCAATGGCGTGGATGTCGTTTGGACATCGTACTCCTCCGGCGTGATCACGTTGGGTGGGGCAGATAGGGTTGCAAGCATTGCGTGAGACTTTTTGATGGGTATTGATGGCAGAGAATGTACGTATGGAAAGTTGGTGCTCGCCGAGAATGCGATCGATTCGACTACGGTGAACATGGGTCAGGTACCGGCGGCGATCGCCGGGGGCTCCCGTTGTGAATCTTCCGGGCCAAGAGTCCAAGTCTGCCGGAACAGCAGCTGCCAAGAAGAACACCATAGCTCTCGTCTTGAAATGCAAAGATTGCAAGAGGGGACAAGGTGCACTTTTGGCCGGACCGTCCGATTCTCTGACAGCCCAATCTTCCAGTATATGACCCCGCTTGCGAGACTTACGGCGCCAGGTCAGACATCCGGGTTCGTCAATGTCCTTCGCCGAGGGGCCCTGATTTTGCTTGCACCGGTCGAAACAGCTGAACTAGAGATGACAAGTCGTCATGCCTGATGGACTGGGGTCGGGTTGAGTGGACGAGCGCCCATGCATCCACGACTGGTCTTAGACGAGCTCGGAATGATACCCTGCGATGCGAGGACGGCGCTTTGGATAGCTTCGGTCTCCGCGACAGCTGAGGATGCGAGTCGCGTTTGATGTTGTGCACGCCTACTCTGGTACCCCTCGGGGCCGACGGCGTGGTCATACCATGCACGGCGTGTGCACTTGACTGTCCAGACCAAACCCATCCGGGATGCTTTTCGGCAACGGTGTGATCCGCGTCGGGATGTTTCCCGAACCCTCTTCGGCTCGGCACGGCTCGTCGCAAGCTATACCAATCATCATTCCGTCAACTTATACCAATATCCACCATGTCCTTGGGCCATATCTCAGACGGTCGGCTGAATATGCACAGGCCTCTGTACCCATCCTGATCGCGGCAACCCACACGTAGCACTCACAGTACTCGCCTACAATCATGACGATCCCTCCAGCCACGCCCTCTGCTCTGCCCCACGGCATCTATTGCCCGACGGTCAGCTTCTTCCGACCCACAGCCGAGCAGGAGCTCGACACTGAGACGTTCGCACAGCATGTCGAATTCCTAGCCAAGTCGGGTCTGCAGGGCATCGTGATCGGCGGATCGAACGGCGAGGCCGTCGCGCTCGACCGAGAGGAGATGGTGGAGGTGAGCGGCGCGCCAGCCGCGCCACGTCTGTCCACTGATCGCATCGCTGACACCGCAGTCAATCCGCCTCGCCGCACGGGTCTTCAAGCAGTACGCGCCACACGGAACGATCGTCGCCGGCACGGCAGCTGCGCAAACAACGCGGGAAGCGATACAGCGAACGCGAGAAGCGGCTGAAGCTGGAGCGGAGTACGCCCTCGTCCTGCCGCCCAGCTACTACCCGGGCGCTTTGTCCCCGGCGGCAATCCAGTCTTTCTATGAGGACGTGCGTGGTCCACGCTCGGCATGTTGTCCAGAAGCTGATCTTCAGGTTGCAGATGCTTCCCCAATCCCCTTGGTTATCTACTCTTACCCGGCGGTATCCTCAGGCATTGTCATGGACACTGACCTTGTCGGGCGTCTTGCTCAGCATCCCAACATCGCCGGCATCAAGCACACAGACCACGAGGTGGGACGCATCGCCCGAGAAGCTGCCGTTGCAGCGAAGTCAAACGGATGTGAGCGGGCCCAGTCTATGCCCTTCCTATAGCTGACCCGCAGCGTCCTTCACTGTGCTCGGTGGAGCATCCGACTACCTCATCGGAACGCTGTCAGTAGGCGGCAAAGGTGCCATCACGGGTATGGCCAACATCACCCCTCGCGTGCTGGTCAAGGTATATGATCTGTTCCAAGCCGGCGCGCGGGACCAGGCATTGGAACTGGCGGGTCTGGTCTCGAGATCTGAGTGGGCGATTGGCAAAGGTGGTATCCTAGGCACCAAAGTGAGTCACGCCAGTGTGGAGGGGGCAGGACCACTGCAAGTTCTAGCATCCTGCATGCGCACAGAGCCCTGGCCTCAGCTGACGACCAGCACGCCATTCAGTGGGCGAACTCGTACCCCTCATCCGCCTCTGCCGGTCGCAAGCCTCTACCCCCTGTCGCCGAGGCGGTGCGAGCATCAGTGGAGTCGGAGCTGCAGGAAATTGTCGCCTTGGAGCGACAGCTGGAGCGGGAGACGGGGAATACCTCGCCTAAATCGAAGCCGAATGGAGTGCCGGGAATAGCAACGAACGTGCACTCGAACGCGAACGGAGGGGCATTGGATGGTTTGAAGCAGAAGCTCGCGACGCTTCAAGCTTGACATGGCGTAGTCTCAAGCCCGATGACCTCTGTTTATAGGAAGTTATGCATATGTACATCTTACGAGCGTGAAGCTTCGAGCAAGCTTGCCGGACCCATCAAACGCTTGCACGTCATACATTCAGTCGGTGATCCGCCGGATATCCCCCGGTCCCCTTGACGAATTCTTCTCTTCCACACGTCAAACGTCAGCTCTTCAAGGTCTTCGGCGCGTGCAAGGACATCCATCTTCACCTCCTCACCCTTGCGGTCAACCATACTGGTTGCGGGGTGTCGAGAGCTGAATCACTGCTCGCCCGGCCACCGGTATGGCTCGTAGAACAAGTGGGTTTTGACTTCATTTTGGTTGAACTCCAAACCGATAGCAATGGAGCCACCACCGTAGGATCCTTCATCCTCACTGATCCAAGCGGTACTGGCGGTGAACATCAAGAAGTTGGCGGTTTTAAGTTCGGTCTCGGCGGCGTAGTGGAAGTCGTAGCCTCGGGTACCGGATTTCACCCCGCATTTCCTGCGGATGACATCTGCTCTGTTCACCACTGCGTGTTCATTTCTGTCTTGCGCTCGGTGGAGATGCTGCTGACCGAATCAACCTTCGCTTCGAAGTTCCTGATATCCGCCTCGAGTCGCGCGTCGAATTCTGTGTCGATGCAAGAAGGGTCGCCAGCTGATTCACGACTTGTCGAGATGGTATTGGCTGCGAGCAGTGGGTTGCAGTACAATAGTGGGAGTCTGGAAGTTGAAAATAATCAGTTTCGGCCAGTCGTGTTCTGTGAAGTGTACAGACGGGTTTTCTGCAAAGATCAGGGATGAAAGGCTGTCACGGGGAGACCCTCCTTTCGTCAGTCAGTCAAAGTCCGCGCTTCGCTCGAGCACGCCACTACTGAAGGCTTGTGCAGCCCGGGGGTAAGCGATAGCCTAGCATCTGCAAGGTCGTCTGACACTGTGGCCGTCTGTTATGTGGAACCCAGCAAGAGACATGTGTTTCGCGGATGACAGCAGACTCAAGTCGAGTTCACGTTTCTCCGACTTCGCTTGCTATGAAATCCTGCCTGAGGAGCCTGGCGTCATACAGGAGAGGAGGAAACACAGCCGTCTGTAGTCACAGAATGTGGCGAACCTTATCAAAGATGTAAGTTCCGAGCGGTACACAGGGCGCTCCAATTCACTCTTGCGTAATCGATAGCATACTACGGACTCAAACCTGCACGCTTCTCACGCAGTAAAGTGCACCAATCATCGTCTCCTTCCGACATCACGGTGAGTGCCAGGACGCGGTCGGCCTCACCTGCTGGGTTTAAGTTGATTCTGGCTTCGTAGCTGCAATATAAGTTCTGTATTCAAGCGGGTCCGATTGGGTCTGCACTGCGTCTGCACGCATCCATTTGTCTGTATGATTGCAAGGGTCGCGGTTCATCTCCAAGTCACTCATCGAATCCCAGATTTATGGTCCGATGGTCGTGACCGTTTCGACCACTGTGTATCTATCAGCTTCCAGTACACTGCCCATTGCCTGTCTCAGACTCCCGTAAACGCGGTGCGGGAATCTCGAGGGCATGGATGTAAGTGAAGCCATAATCTTTTCGCCACTGAATGTGGGGCGAAAATATCGCGCAAGTAGGTGCGTGTCAGGAGAAGAAGTCAGTGGCTCGGACATCACGCATAAACACAGCCCAGCGGGAGATGAATGGGATGTCACCTTGATGATCTTTTGGAGGCCTTGTCTTTGTGTCTGAAAATTAGTGAGAAAGGCGTACTGGAGCGCGCCTCCAGGGGCTCAGCTCGTCCACACCCGGGCTCCAACGCGTCTCAAGATGAGTTTCGGAGGGCGCGCTCCACTGGCTTTCCGTCTTTCCTTCTTTCATAATCACTTTGGTGCAAATTGCACGCCATCAAGCCAACAAGTGCGCGGGGACATGTCAAGGAAGTGGCACCCTTACGGCCCACCCCTTTTGCCACCCCCAACCTGGGCCGCGCCGGGGTCGCCACTTGCAGGTTGAACTCTTCTACTACTCTGCGCCGTCTATAGAGAGTACTTCACTGTTCCCATCGCGACAGCCAGCGCGGCATAACTAGAGGCACGGGCGGAGTACATTATACCGGGCTCGAGACCCATCAGGAGTCAGGGAAAAGACTACAAATGGCATCGCGTGCAGCGCAGATCGGTTCTCAGTGTGGAAGACTCACTTGGCGTGTGGATGCGTAAGACGCCCTAGGCACTAGGTGTTCGGACGGTCGCTTATAGATGTCTGGTCCCGACACACAATATGGGCCACGTGTACCGGCAAAGGCTCAGTGCAAGCTGGATCAATGCATTTATAGTCAGGTGGAAGAACGGGAGAGTCGTAGGATCCCGGAGTTCCTGAAAGGTCGAGGATCGGGCTAGCGACGGTGTTTCGAACACCTGGTTCGGTCAGAGCAGCGCTGCAAATGGGAAGTGCACTACAGCTGGTCTGCTTCTCCCTCGGTGCTGGCCCTGGCCCCGGTCTCCGAATCACTGCTGTTCGGATCGAAGGGGGACATCGTTGCCTTCTGTTCTCGCACTGCCTTGAAAAACTCGTTGTCTGAGGGAGAGTCGAAGACATCACCTTTGCTCCGCAATTGGACAGTGGGGGTTCTTGGGAGATCGGAGCGCTTGCTCGAGAGTTTGTCCCAGTGGTTTGCTGTGATTTTCACATCGTAGCACGTGGGGTTCGAGGAAGTCCTGGTGACGTCCATCCGGAATGTACAGGTCGTCGCGTCCACACAGTACGATCCGATTTGTATGCAAACCTGCTGGCACCGCGCTTGCAGGGCTCCTTGCCTAGCGTCTTGTCCTCCAAGAAGGCGTGCTGCAGGTCCTCGTATAAGCGAGTTTCCAGGGCCTCTGTATTTGCAGAGGAGATGACTGGCGGCAGGAGAGTCACGTGGGCAATACGCTCACCACCGTCACTCGACAAATGGACCGCGAGCCTGGCCAGGTCGCGGGGAGCGCAGAAATCGATCCTCTCGGACTCTGCAGAGTTGCTCGGGGTGCCGCGACCGAGATACTTTGCGTAGCTGGGCTGGATGATCACACTGTGCACGCGATCCCTCCGGCGTGTACTGGGGTACACCTGGAACTTCAATAGCCCGTTACTGAGATCGTCTTCGTCAATCGTGTCCCAGATCGCCTGAGATTGCTCATGGATAGCCTGAACCACGGACAGTGCTTCGGCGTCCGTGCACCCCCTTGCTTGCAAACCTTTCCTAACGTCCTGGGCCAGGATCCTGCTGAAATCACCGCTCACGGTTGGTTCGTACGATGTCATTGCGAATGCCTTGCAAGCTGTGCAGTGCTGGTGGGGTGAAATTCAAGCCGAGTCAGGGAGGGATTCTTAGGCAGACAGGGAATCGCCATATATATGCACATCAGAATGCCTTCGATGGCCGCCAAGGGAAGTGGATCCTTTCATGGCTACGGCGCACAACGTCACGGGTGGGGTCTCTCTAAGTCAGGCGCTCCACTGCTCCTCCAACCCTTCCTCTCGAAGATCCAGGTGGGATCGCAATCAAGTATCAGCCCGACGGTCAGGATGGACAGCGTGAAAGGACGTATGCAAGCTAGCTTGCGCCCAGCAAGGCCTGGGCTTTCATTTACCTGGTGTCGGGGGAAGGCTTGCGTTTTGCAGGCTCCACACCGGAGCAAGCGCCTTGTGCGGCCGTCACGCCATAAGTCCGCAGCACCACGTTATGAAATTGCAACCTGGTTCAATGACCCCTTAGGTGTCAAGGAGCCGTGTACACTCCTTTCGAGAGATCGCTTGTCGACCGCGGTGTTCGGTGTGCGCGAAAGCCGGTTGCGGATTCCAGCAACCGCACATGTCTGCGTGGCTGCTTGAGTGACTCGCGCTTTTCCGCGTCCGATACACCGACATGGCATGACTGGTACTGTGTAGATGTGACGGCGTAACTCGGCACCGCGAGCTGGTGACTCAAGCCTCGGCTTCCGCCCTCTTCTTCTTATCCTCCACCTGACAATGAGCTTTAGCCCAACGGTAGCTTAGCGAGCACTCACCCGGACGACCTGGTCCACCGGCGCACCCTTCAGTTCCTTTACCTGCGCCCGCAGCATCTCCACCACCTCATCGCCTACATCCCCTTGAATCACAATCTCCTCCTCGCCCGCGGCGGTCTTGCTGACGCTTGCGCCCGTGGCGAACTTGCTCGCCATCATCTTGGCCGCCTTCTTCAGGTCTACGCCGAACAGGTCCAGCCCCTGAATGTGGGTCTGGTGTTTCCGGCGGGTGCGCTCGGCGCGTTTGATGATGATCTTCGCGGCCTATTGTCAGCGCGGGTATCGATACAGCTCATGATACGCCGTCTTCCTGGGGCCGCTGGCACACCATATAAGCCGCACAGCTCTCAGACTTAGCGTCGAGCAGTCCCGCGCGACCGGACACAGCGACGTATGAAGCGACGCAACGCACCTCTTTCTTCTTCGCCTCCTGCTCTGCCTTCTTCTCAGCTTTACGTTCCGCCTTCTCCGCGTCCTTCTCTAGCTTCTCTTGCTTCTCAACAGACAGAGTTCCCATTCGAGCACTCAGAGTACCTGGAAGTCAGAGAGGATCGTTCTACCATAGCTGCTTGTCCGCTCACCCTCGCCCCAAAGTCGGGCATACTCTTCCGGCCTCTTCTCCTCGAGCCACGTTTTGCATTTCGAGAACGACGGGCCGAACTCGCAGTACTCGGTCGGGAGGGAGCATACTCCACAGTATGACGGCTGGATCGGCTTGGTGGATGGTCCCGCGACAGCTGACATGGTTGATGTAGATGAGCAATGGTTGAAGGGGAGAGATGAGCGAGATGGATGAGGCCAGAAATGCAGACTTGCACCCTCGGCCGGAAGGAAGTGCCGACGTCATCACTTTCCGACCGAGGGTTTCATGGCCGCCCCTCACTGTCCATCGTCACCCTTGTTGTTGTCACCGTCCGCACCGCCTTTCATTGGTTCCCAGCGGTCTTGAGTCCATCTCAGCCAGTCAACCAGGCCGTGGAGACGCTGCACTCGCCATGTCGTTCAATCAGGATGTGTTCAACTCGCTGCTGGACATGGGCATTGATGCTCCACTGGCTCGAGCGGCCTCAGCGAGATTCGGAGCCGCCGACGCGGCCGTCAACTGGTGCTTCAGCGATGCAGGCGCGAAGGTGAGAGCACGCTGT
>Ga0308169_10003834_pt1 | contig 14399 bp, 11 predicted proteins | sample PhyBR1_2_FD_202139 | JGI IMG/M metagenome (GOLD analysis project Ga0308169, IMG submission 202139) | Phyllosphere microbial communities from UC Gill Tract Community Farm, Albany, California, United States - DLSLSB.R1 | ecosystem: Host-associated > Plants > Phyllosphere > Unclassified | place...
TGCCTGCGCGACCACGGGCCCGGCGTGCCCGATGAAGCGTTTGCCAGCCTGTTCGATCCGTATGTGCGGCTGGCCCATGGGCGCGAGCAGAATGACGGCGGCATGGGGCTGGGCCTGGGCATCGCGCGCGGCGTGATCGAGGCGCATGGCGGCCGGCTGGTGCTGTCGAACCATCCCGAGGGCGGCCTGAATGCGGTGGTGCGCTTGCCGGCGGTTTGAGCCTCGCGCGCCTGATCGGGCAATGGGGTGTGCCGCGCCTCATGCGGCAAACTGCTCCGTGACCATTTTGACGCTGTCATGTTCATCGGCATTGCCGGTGACGGCCACGTAGAAGCGATCGCCGCCCGGCGGCACCCGCACCACCACGTGGCCGTCGTGGCTGAGCAGCTTGCGCGTCAGGCGGCCGTTGGCGAGCAGGTTTTCGCGCATCACCGTGGTGGCAAATACCGCGCGTGGTCCTGGATACAGCCGCTCGCTGAACATACGTTCGAGTTGCAGCATGTCCGGATGCGCGATGTGCCAGGACGGGATGATCCAGGCGCGTGGACGCAGGGTGCGTACGACCTGCGCGCTCAGACCGTCGAACATGCCGTGGTGGTCGGCGGTCGCTACGGACACCGGGCCGGCGGCGCGCGCGGCCGGGCCGAGTACATCGTGCCAGGGCAGGGCGCCATCCTGGGTGTAGCTGGTCAGGTCGCCGGCCGTGAAGTAACTGAAACGCCCGCTCGCGATGCGCACCGCGGCCGAACACTGGTTTTCGTTCGGCCAGTCGGCGCGCGCGACTGACGCCAGCGGCGGGAACAGCATGCGTGTGGCGCTGTCCTGGCCGGTCCAGACCTCGCCGTTGGCTGCGATATTGCGCACCTCGAAACCGGTTGCAGCCGGCCGGTGCCCGCGCGCCGCGATCTGGGCGGCACTGCCGACCACAAAGGCCTCGACACGCTGCCCTGCCTTGCGTCGCGCGGCGATCCAGGCGCGGTAGTTGTTTGCGAACGGGGCATCGACGCGCAGCGGAACATCGTAGTCCGGGAACCCTCGGTCAATGACGGTGTAAATCGGAATCTGCTCGGCGACATCGGTCACGCCGCCCAGGCGCCAGGCGCCAGCCGCCGCCAGCGGCGAGGCGGCATCGACATCGCCCGTATGGTCCGGGTGCAGGTGGGTGGCCAGCAGGTAGTCCAGGCCCGCCAGTCCGGCGCGTCCGAGATGGCGGCGCAGGTAACCCGCGATCCATTCGCCCGGGCGGCGGCTGTCATTGGGCCGGGGCGCCACCGAAACATCCAGGCCATTGAGCGAGGCGCCGGCATCGATCAGAAGGCTGGTACCGTCTGGGAACATGACGAAGGTCGCATTGCCGCGGCCGGTCGCGATGTGGTGAATATCGAGCCAGCCGGGATGCCAGGCGGCGAGTGGTGCGCCTTCACGCTCGGGTGCAGGCGCAGGCGCCACCAATGCGCGCAGCGGCGCTGCACCGGCTGATGCTGCGGCCAGCGGCAGCAGCGCGCCGAGCAGCCGGCGACGCCTGTCGTTCGGCGCCGTCATCAGAAGCGTCCCGTCAGGCTCAGGCCGAAGGTACGCGGCTCGCCCACGTAGCGCGCACGCACGACCTGGGTCGAACGGGTCAGGAGGTAGGTGGTGTCATTGGCATTCTTGACCCAGGCCAGCAGGCGCCAGGTGCCATCGGGCGATTCGACGCCGGCGGAAAGATTGGCCAGGCCGAAGGCGGGCAATTGCAGGTTGGGGTCGTTGGCCGCGCCCGTGTTGTAGCTGTCCTTCCAGGCATAGCTGGCCGCGCCGACCAGGTAGCCGAACGAAACCGGGTAGCGCAGGTCGGCGGCGATGCCGGCCTGGCGCCGCGGTGAATTCGACATCGGGTTGCCGCTGTTGTTGACGGTGCCGACGACGAAACGGTCATAGCGTCCGTCCAGGTAGGCAAAGTTGGCGGACAGGTCGAGCCAGCTCGCGGGCTTGACCGCCAGTTCGATCTCGCTGCCGTCGACCGTCGCCTTGCCGGCATTGAAGATGGTGAGGATGCCCGTCTGGGTATTGTTGACCAGCTCCTGCTTGTCGCGGTACTTCATGTGAAACACCGAGGCGTTCAGGCGCACCCGGTTGTGCAGCCACTGCGACTTCAGGCCCAGCTCGTAGTTGTCGACCGTCTCGGGATCGAACGGCATGCGAAATGCCGTGGCGCTCGATGCATCGGCGTTGTAGCCGCCACTGGTGAAGCCTCGGGTGGCGCTCAGGTATGTCATCAGGCCGGCGGCCGGCCGCCAGGTCAGCACCGCGCGCGGCGTGACTTCGTTCCAGGTATTGCGCAAAGCGCTCACGCTGAAGTTGCTGGCGGGGCGCAGCAGGTCGCTGCGCACCAGGCTCGCGCTCTTGCGGTCGCGCGTGTAGCGGGCGCCAAGGGTCAGGTCGACCACCGGGGCCAGGTGCACAATACCGTCGGCAAACACGCCGGCGCTGCGGCTGTCGACCTGTTGCTCGGCCAGGGTGGCGCTGGCCAGTGCGCCGGTACGGGCCGCCAGTGCGCGCACGCCGAGACGGCGCGCACCATCTTCGTCTGAAAAGTACAGGCCGGTGACGACGTTACCATGCGCCCATTTTGGACTGGCATAGCGCAATTCTTGCGAGAAGGTGGTGATCTCGTCCTCGTCGCGGGTGACGCTCTGGCTGCCGCTCGTCAGGAAGGTGTAGCTGGCGCCGACACCCGCGTAATCTTCGCTCGATGCCGACCGCCGCCAGGCGCTGATCGAGGTCAGTTCGCCCGCTGCGAGGCGCCATGCCAGCCTGGCCGAGATGCCCTTGATGGTGCGCTGGTAGTCCTGTTCGACGCCCAGTTCGGACGTGCGAACATCGCCATCGTTGCCCAGCGTATCGGACGAGAGCGTGCGGCCGCCGTTGCTGTCGTCGCCATAGTCGGCACTGAAGGTCGCTTCCACGCCCGGCGCCAGGCGTACCAGGGCCTGGGCGCGGATATTCTGGCTGTCAATGTCGTCCTGCTCGCGGCCCGTCAGGCGATCGCGTCCCGTCCCGTCGCGCTGGCGGCTCGATGCAGAAATCTTGAGGGCGGCGCCGTCGCCCAGCGGCAGGTTGACCAGGCCCTTGGCCTGGCGTTCGCCATGATTGCCGGCGATGATCTCGCCTTCGACCGCGATACGCTCGGTGTCCGGGCGCCGGGTGTTGATGACGATGGCGCCGCCGGTCACGTTGCGGCCGAACAGCGTGCCTTGCGGGCCTTTCAGGACGGCGATCGATTCCAGGTCGAACAGCTCGAAGCTGGCGGCGCTGTTACGCGGGATGAACACGTCGTCGACGAACACGCCGACCGGCTTGTTCACGCCGATCTGCGAGAACGTGTTGCTCACGCCACGAATCGCGATCGTGGGATTGGCCTGGCTGAAGGCGGAGACAAGCAGGCCAGGGGTCAGGCGTGCGACATCCTGCAGGTTCTGCACCCGGTGCGTCTCCAGGGTACGCGCAGACAGGGCGGTCATGGCGATCGGCACGTCCTGGGCCGACTGTGAGCGCTTTTGCGCAGTCACGGTGACCGTGTTCAGTTCCGTGCCCTGGTCGCGGTTGCCGGCGGTGGACGGGCCGGCCGCTTCGCGAAAGATCATCACGGCGCCGCCGTCGCGCCGCACCGCCAGGCCGGTGCCCGCCAGCAGCGCATCGAGCGCGCGGCCCGGATCGAGCTGGCCCCGGACGCCATCGCTCTGGCGGCCCTGCACGTCTTCGGCGCGGTACAGGAGCTGTACGCCGGTCTGCCGCGCATACTGGTCGAGTGCCGGCTGGAGCGCGCCCGCAGGAATGTCGAGCGTCAGGGTCTGCGCCTGGAGCGTGCCGCAGAAAGTCAGGGCGCACAGGGCGCCGATCAGGGTTGGATTCGCCATCGGGTTTTTCCTTGCGTGAGGGACGCCACGCGGTGATGCGCGGCGGGCAGCATGAGTTGCTTCCCTATAAGACGGGTGGGCTGGAAAAATCCGGTATGCGAACCAAAAATAATTCAGCGCGAGATGACGATCTGGCTGGTGCCGCGCTCTGCCTGCAGCCCGAAGCCCTGCTCGAGCAGGCGCACGAAGCCGTCGATATTCGACGGCGCGAAACTGCCGCCGATACGCAGTGACGCCGCTTCGGGATCGGTGATGACCAGCTTGCGGTCGTTATAGCGGTTGAATTCGGCAATGGCCTCTCCCAGCGTGATCTGGTCGAACACGATCCGGCCTTCGCGCCACGCCAGGCGCTGCTCGGTCTGGACCTGGCTGTGCTCGGCCCGTGCGATGTGGCCGGCCGCGCTGCGCGCCTCCTGGTTGGGGGTCAGTACCACCGATGCGTCGCGTTCATCCACTTGCACCCGGCCCTGTTCGACCAGCACGCGCGTGCGCTCGCCATCGCGCCGTACCGTAAAGCGGGTGCCCAGCACGGTCACCCGGCTGGTGCCCGCTTCGACGACGAAGGGGCGCGACGGATCATGGGCGATGTCGAAATACGCTTCGCCGCTGTCGAGCCACACGTGGCGACCGCCGTCGGGAGCGGTGCGCAGGCGGGTGGCGGTATTGAGCATCAGGCGCGAGCCGTCGGCCAGCGCGATGGTGCGGTTCTCGCCGGTGCCGGTGGCATAGCGCTGGCCCTGCTGCCAGCCGACATCGGGTGCCAGGAAGGCGCCCAGGCCACAGGCCAGCAGTAGTCCTGCCGCCATGCGCCAGCGCGAGAAACGCGCCAGCGGACGGCGTAGCGCGGGGCGTTCGATGGCCTGGCCGGCCATGGCATCTGCGCGCTGCCATGCTGCGCGCAGGCGCAGGTACGCCACCCGGTGGCGCACGTCGTCGCGCAGCCAGGCATCGCGTTCAGCCTGCAGGTCCGCGTGCCACCCATCGCCGTCTTCGCGGGCCAGCCACTGCGCTGCATCGGCCTCGATCGCCTCCGCGTTGTGATTTGCTTCGTTCATTGCACGTTGTTTGCTGTCGTGGTTACTTGCCTTGCTTGCGCACCTTGCGCTCGCGCCGGACGATGTCGGCGCCGATACCGCGCGCGAACAGGGCATCGGCGATGGCGCGCATGCCTTTCATGATCTGTTTTTCCACCGTGTCCTCCGTGATCCCCATTTCAGCGGCGACTTCGCGCTGCGACATGCCCTCGACCTTGCGCAGCACCACCACTTCGCGGCAGCGCGCAGGCAAGGCGTCGAGCACTTCCACCAGTGCGGACAACTCGGCCCGGCCGCTGGCATGTCGCTCGGGCGTCAGCTCGTACACCGACAGGTCGTCAAGTTCGGCAAACGCCTCGATCGACACGACCTGGCGCCGGCGTGCGCGGTCAATCAGCAGATTGCGCGCGATGGTCATCACGAACGGCGTTACCCGCTCCGGCAGGCCGCTGCGCGCCGCTTCGTAGGCGCGCGCGTAGACTTCCTGGCGCAGGTCGGGCCATTCGTCGCTGTCACGCCAGTTCAGGCGCAGGTAGCGCATCAGGATGCCTTCCAGCGGCAGCACCTCATGGATGAACCAGTCGTCCAGATCATTGCACATGTCTTATGTCGGTAGACGAAGGGCGAGAGAAATTCCGGTATCGGAACACACAAAATCGTGGCTGAGGGTAGCATGTCAATATGACTCGCAAGTGACTTTCGGTATCCGACATCCGGGGCGCATGAGCGGCTCACCATTGAACAGAAAGCCCTGCATGCCAATGACGTTGGACGACCAGACACTGAACGAAGCGAAACGCTTCAATATTAAGCTCGCGCGCGCGCCGCGCTTTGGCTCGCGCCACCGCTTCATGCCGCCGCTTGTGCAGGGCCTGCTGCGCTTGTCGCAGGTTGGCGCCGACCGCACGCTGCGTCGCGCCGGGCTGCAGGTCGAGACGCGCATGGTGGAGATGCGTGGGGTACAGGTGCAGGTTCGTATCATTCGCCCGCGCGGGCCGGTGGCCGGCATCGTGCTCGATATCCATGGCGGCGGCTGGGTGATCGGCAATGCGCCCATGAACGATGCGTTCAATGCGGCCTTCGCCAGCCGCTGTGGCCTGGCCGTGGTGTCGGTCGATTACCGGCTGGCTCCGCGCGCATCCATACACGAGCAGATGGAAGAATGTCTGGCTGCAGCACGCTGGCTGTTGCAGGATGGCTTGCCAGACTATGCCGGCTTGCCGGTGGTCGTGGTCGGCGAGTCGGCGGGGGCGCACCTGGCTGCCGCCACGCTGCAAGGGCTGCGGGCCTGGCCGGCGCTGCTGGCGCGCATCGCGGGGGCCGTCCTGTACTACGGCGTCTACGATATGGCCGGCACCGACAGCGTGCGCAGGGCAGGGCCCGAAACGCTGGTGCTCGACGGGCCACGCATGCTGGCCGGCCTGCGCAGGCTGACGCCCGACCTGGACGACGCCGGGCGCCGCCAGCCGCCGCTGTCACCGCTGTTTGGCGACTTGGCCGGCATGCCGCCGGCGTTGATGATCGTTGGGAGCGGCGATCCGCTGCTCGACGACACGCTGCGGCTGGCGCAGCGCTGGCAGCAGGTGGCCGACGTCGAATTGAATGTGGCGCCTGAAGCGCCACATGGTTTCATTCATTTTCCGACCGCGATGGCCAGCGTGACGCTGGCGCATGCGCAGGCCTGGGTGCGGCATCGCATCGCGCCGGTCAGCGCATCTGCGTCACATGCGCCTCGCGCAGCGGGTGCCAGCCCAGGCGCGCCGCGATGATGCGCCGGTACGCGGTGTCAATATGGGCCGGCGTGCGGCGGATGTAATCCTCGGCAGCGTCGCGCTGCGCGCCGCTGCAGCTGTCCAGCCATGCCACGGCTTCGTCGACCGTCGGCACGCGGCCGCTCACGCCGTCGAATTTGGGCGGGATCGCGGTCCAGATGGCCGCGTCGATCCCCTTGGCGCGCAGCCAGGCGGCCACGCGTGGATTGTCTTCTGCGCCATCCTGCGCCGGCACACTGCCGACCCATTCGGGGAACGCAGCCCTGATCTTTTCGCGCTCGAACAGCATGGCGCGGGCGGTATCCAGGTCATCGGTGGCGACGTAGGCCCAGTAAGTGGGCATGAGGCGCGCGCTGTCGCACAGCACGAGGGCCAGTTCGGGACTGTCGTCGCTCTGGCGGGCAAATTCGATGGGCATGGCGGGGCCGCCCGGATGCCATCCGGAGGCGAGCTTCAGGCCCTGGGGTTTCCAGAGCAGCGAGCCCCAGGCGATACAAGCGATATTCATGGACTGGACTGTTCAGTGTAAAAGGAAAAGTCCAGTCTAGCCGGTCGGCCGAAAGAGGCGAGCACGGCTCTGTCGACCGCCTTATTCTTCCGGCGTTCCCTTCGGCGCCTTGCCGTCTTTGGCAGCGAACAGGCGGTCCTTGGCCGAGAGCAGCTTCTGGACTTTGGAACCCATCTTCATCAGCTGCGCCATCGATTCGGGCGACAGGCGCTGCAGGTCGTCGAACCAGTTGTTGGCCAGGTCGACCAGCTCGTGCATCTCGCGCATGCGCTCCTGCGCGAATTTGTCTTCGGGGTGGTTGGCATTGGCCAGCAGCGATTCGCGCAGCACCGAGAGTGTCGGGGCGACTTCGCGCCGGCGCCGCTCGGCGGCGACCACGCGGAAGATTTCCCACACATCGCCCAGCGACGTGAAGTATTCGCGGCGGTCGCCTGGAATGCGCGACAGGCGCACCAGCCCCCACGACTGCAATTCTTTCAGGCCGATGCTCACGTTCGAGCGCGAAATGCCGAGTTTTTCGCCGATGTCGTCGGCATGCAGCTGGTCTTCGGAAACGAAGAGCAGGGCGTAGATTTGCCCCACCGTGCGGTTGATGCCCCAGCGGCTGCCCATCTCGCCGAAGTGACTGACAAACGTTTGGACAAGTGGCGTCATGGTTGCGAACTTTTCGATGCTTGTGAAAGGTGAATTATCCCACGTCACCCGGACACGTACCACGCATGCACGACTTTGCCGCCATTGTTGTTAATACGTTCGTAATTCCCGACTAACCTGGTCACCCATTGCACACAAACCAAAAGTTTCAGCGCATAATCCATTCACCTTCCGAAAATTCTGAAGTTATAGAAAATACAAAAAGTTTATTCCGGGGCACGTCCGACGTTGATGGCCATGGCCCCCGCACGTCTGCCGCTTTCTTGCAACAACGTTTGGAGAACCACCATGCACCGCAGCCAACCCCGCCACCCGGCACTGCTTACAGGCCCTGGCCCTGCGCGTGGCGCTACGCTGGCAATGAGCGGTGCGGCGCTGCTGTGGATTCCGCAGGCGGCGCTGCTGGCGCATGCCGTGGGGCGCTTCGCGCAGGGCGCAGGGCTGGCCGACATGCTGCTGCCAGCGCTGGGCTTTCTGGTCCTTGGCGTGCTGCGCGCCAGCAGCGAAGCGTGGGGCGCGCGGCGTTTGTTCGCCGTGTCGCGCAGCCAGCTCGCCGCCATGCGCCAGGCTGCCGTGCAGGCGTTGGCAGCGCGCTCGCCGCTGGACCGCGCGCGTCTGCCATCCGGCCAGGCCGCCAGCATCGTGGCGGAACAGGCCGATGCCGTACTGCCATGGCTGCTGCGCTACGGGCCAGCGCGCATGCGTGTGATGTTGGCGCCGCCCGTCATTGCACTGGTCGTTTGTAACTTTTCGTGGCTTGCCGCACTCATCCTGGTGCTGGCCGCGCCCCTGATTCCCCTGTTCATGGCTGTCATCGGCTGGCGCGCCAAGGCTGCCAGCGAAGCGCAACTGCAGCTGGTCGGCGGCATGAGCGGCTTTCTGCTCGACCGGCTGCGCGGCCTGTCGACGCTGCGTGCGCTGGGCGCCGTCGATGCCACTGCTCGCCAGGTAAGAGCTTCCAGCGAAGCCGTCCGCGCCAGCACCATGCGCGTGCTGCGCATTGCTTTCTTGTCGTCGACCGCGCTCGAATTGTTTTCGGCGCTGGGCGTGGCGCTGGTGGCGGTGTACGTGGGTTTTCACCTGCTCGGCGAAATTGGACCGGGCAGCTGGGGCAGACAGCTCACGCTGACCGAGGGCCTGTTCGTGCTGCTGCTGGCGCCGGCGTTTTTCGAACCGCTGCGCGAACTGGCGGCGGTGTGGCACGACAAGGCTGCCGGCGAAGCCGCGCTCGAGGCGCTGGACAAGCTGCAGGCGGCCGGCTTGCCGCTGCCGGGTGCGCTGCAAGGGCAGGACGCAGCGTTGCGCATTGGCCGCGCGCCATCGGTCGATATCGAGGGCCTGTGCTTTGCGCACCCGGGTGAAGCGCCGCTGTTCGATCACCAGGATCTGTATGTGCGCGTCGGCGAGCACGTGGCGCTGGTCGGCCCCAGCGGCAGCGGCAAGACCACGCTGTTGTCGATCATTGCGGGTCTCGCGCCGAGCGACGGCGGCAGCGTGCGCATCGGTGGCGTGCCGCTGGACGCTGCATCGGCGGCCGGCCTGCGCGCGCGCATGGCCTGGATCGGCCAGAAGCCGCACGTGTTTGCCGTCTCGGTGCGCGCCAATGTGGCGCTCGACCGCGATGGCGTGACGGTCGATGCCGTCAGCCGCGCCGTGGGCCGCGCGGGCCTTGGCCGGATCGAGCACGCGACGCCGGGCGAGAGCCTGGGCGAGGGCGGCCTTGGTCTGTCGGGCGGCGAACTGGTGCGCCTGGCGCTGGCCCGCGCGATGTGCGCGCCGCACGCCGGCCTGCTGCTGGTCGACGAACCCACTGCCCACCTCGACCGCGATACGGCGGCCGGCGTCATCGACGCGCTGCTGCAGCTGGCGCAGGGCCGCACCATGATTGTCGCCACCCACGATCTGGCACTGGCCGCGCGCCTGGGCCGTGTCGTGCGCATCGGGGAACCACTGATCCAGCGGAGTGCAGCATGAGACGCGACAACGACATGAAACGCAGTAACGATATGAAACGCAATAACGACATGCAGACGGTGCTGTCCCTGTTCATCCGGACCGGCGGCAGCCGCCTGTTGCTGGGTGCGGTGTTGTCGACGCTGGTGGTGCTGGCCGGGATGGCACTGCTGGGTACCTCGGGCTGGTTCATCACCTCGGCGGCCCTGGCCGGCCTGGCTGGCAGCGCCGTCATGTTCAATGTGTTCGTGCCGAGCGCGGCAATTCGCCTGCTGGCGCTGGGCCGCACCTTCGGTCGTTATGCCGAGCGCACGGTGACGCACGACGCCACGCTTGGCGTACTGGCCGCGCTGCGCGAACGGCTGTTTCGCGGCTGGGCCACGCCGCATGCGGCGCGCGCACTGCTGCGCCGGCCATCGCGCCTGCTGTTTCGCCTGACGGGCGACATCGATGCGCTCGAATCGATCTACCTGCGCCTGATCGTGCCGGCCGTCGCCGCCTGCGGCGCAGCGCTGCTGGCCGGCCTGGTGCTGGCGAACCTCGACTGGCGTCTTGGTCTTGCGATGTTCGTCTGGCTGCTGGTGGTCGGCTGGGGCGTGACCCTGTACGTTGCGCGCCTGGCGCGGCCGGTGGCGCTGCGCCGCGTCCGGGCGCTGGAGCGATTGCGCGCCCAGGCGATCGACCTGGTCGCCGGCCAGACCGACCTGGCGCTGGCCGGCCGGCTGCCGGCGCAGTGCGCGCATCTGGCGCGCCTCGACACGACCCTGGCACGCCATGACGCCGCGCTGCACCGGCTGGACACCGGCGCCGGCTGGCTGTACGCGGTCGGTGGCCATGTCACCGTTGCCGCCATCCTGCTGGCAGTGGGGGCGCTGGCGCAGCAAGTGACATCGCATCCGGTGCAGCAGGGACAACAAATACAGACGCAGGTGCAGCAGCTGGGCGCACCCGCCGCAGCGCTGGCGCTGCTGATCGCGCTGGCCGCGCGGGAACCATTTGCCGCGCTGCGGCGCGGCGCGATCGAGGCCGGCCGCAGCTGGCTGGCCATGCGCCGCGTGGCGCCGCGTCTGCGCCAGCAGGATGACGCCGCCGCGCCAGCGCCGCCCGACACCGGCGCCGGCATGGGTACCAACACCGACACCGGCACCGGCACGGCATTGCTGCTGTACGGCGCCACCGTGGTCCATCAGGGCCGCACCGGCGCGGCCCTGCATGCGGTCGACCTGCGCATCGCCGTGGGCGAGCGGGTTACGGTGGTGGGCAACAGCGGCGTCGGCAAATCGACGTTGCTGGCGCTGGCGGCCGGCGAACTGGACGCCCAGGCGGGCCAGGTATGGGCGCGGCCTGCTACCTGGCTGACCCAGCGCACCGAACTGTTTTGCGACAGCCTGCGCGACAACCTGCGCCTGGCCGACCCCGCCGCCACCGACGCGCAACTGTGGGCCGCACTGCAAGCCGCCGGCCTGGAGCAGGACGTGCGCGGTTTTGCACAGGGCCTCGACACCTTGCTGGGCGAGGGTGGCCTTGGCCTGTCGGGCGGCCAGGCGCGCCGCCTGGCGCTGGCGAGATTGCTGCTGCGCCAGGCCGACTTCTGGCTGCTGGACGAGCCGACCGAGGCGCTGGACGGCGCCACCGCAGCCGATGTGCTGGCCCGCCTGGCGCGGCACGCGGGCGGCCGCACGCTGCTGGTGGCCACGCATCTGCGGCGCGAAGCCGCGCTGGCCGACCGCCTGCTCGTGATGAAGAACGGGCGGATCGATGCCGACCTGCGGCGTGGCACCCCTGCATTCGATGCGGCACTGGACGCGCTGCGCCAACACTAAGAACAACCAACCACTGACGTATTCAAGAAGAAAGGATTCACCATGGATCTCGACGTTGTCGGGCTCTCCCGACTGCAGTTTGCCTTGACGGCGCTGTACCACTTTCTGTTTGTCCCCCTGACCCTGGGGTTGTCGATGCTCATCGCCATCATGGAAACCGTGTATGTGATGACCGGGCGCCCCATCTGGCGCCAGATGACCAAGTTCTGGGGCGTGCTGTTCGGGATCAATTTTGCCATTGGTGTCTCGACGGGCCTCGTGATGGAATTCCAGTTCGGGATGAACTGGAGCTACTACAGCCATTACGTGGGCGACGTGTTCGGCGCGCCGCTGGCGATCGAGGGCCTGATGGCGTTCTTTCTCGAGGCGACCTTTGTCGGCCTGTTCTTCTTTGGCTGGGATCGCCTGTCGAAGGTGCAGCATCTGGTCGTGACCTGGCTGGTAGCCCTTGGCACCAACTTTTCGGCGCTGTGGATCCTGATCGCCAATGGCTGGATGCAGAATCCGATCGGCGCCACGCTCAACCCGCAGACGATGCGCATGGAAGTGACGGACTTCGGTGCGGTGCTGGCCAATCCGGTGGCGCAGGCCAAGTTCGTGCACACCGTGTCGGCCGGCTATGTGATTGCGGCGCTGTTCGTGCTGGGCATTGCGGCCTGGTACCTGCTCAAGGGCCGCCATGTCGAGCTGGCCAAGCGGTCGATGACGGTGGCTGCGTCGTTCGGCCTGGCCGCCTCGCTGTCGGTAGTGGTGCTGGGTGACGAAAGCGGCTACCTGGCGACCGAGCACCAGCACATGAAGCTCGCTGCGATCGAAGGCATGTGGGAGACGCAGCCAGCGCCAGCCGCGTTTACCGCCTTCGGCTTTCCCGACCAGAACGCGCGCGAGACGCACTATGCGATCCACATCCCTTGGGCGATGGGCCTGATCGGCACGCGTTCGCTGTCGAACCAGATCCCGGGTATCACTGACCTGGTCAAGCTGGCCGAGGTGCGGGTGCGCCAGGGCATCGTGGCCTATGGCGCGCTCGAAGAGATTCGCGCGCTCGGCGGCCGCGCACCGGTGCCACCAGCCCTGCAGGCGCGCTTCGAAGAACACAGCGCGGTGCTGGGTTACGCGCTGCTGCTCAAGCGTTATGTGGACGATCCACGCCAGGCCAGCGACGCGCAGATCCGGCAGGCCGCGCTGGATACGGTGCCGCAGGTCGCGCCGCTGTTCTGGTCGTTCCGCATCATGGTGGGCCTGGGCATGTTCTTCATCGTGCTCACGGCGGTGTTTTTCTGGCTGTCGGCGCGGCGCCGCCTGGATGCGTATCCGTGGCTGCTGAAGGTGGCCGTGTGGTCGATCCCGCTGCCATGGATCGCTGCCGAAGCCGGCTGGATCGTTGCCGAACTGGGGCGCCAGCCGTGGGCCATCGAAGGCGTGCTGCCCACCGCCGTGGCGGTGTCGAACCTTGGCATCCAGACCGTGCTGACGACCCTGATTGGTTTTGTCGTGCTGTATACGATCCTGCTCGTCGTGGAAATGAAGCTGATGCTCAAGGCCATTCGCAAGGGGCCGGACGACGAACTTGCCCACGCGCCGGGCACCCACAGCCCACTGGTCGGCACCACGCCGGCAATGCGCACTGCGCCCATGATCACTGCGGAGTAACACACCATGATTCTTCATACACTTCTTGAGTACGACACGCTGCGCATCATCTGGTGGCTGCTGCTGGGCATCCTGCTGGTGGGCTTTGCCGTCACCGACGGCTTTGACCTGGGTACCGGCACGCTGCTGCCGTTTGTCGCCAACACCGACCTGGAACGCCGGGTCGTCATCAATGCCGTCGGTCCCGTGTGGGAAGGCAACCAGGTCTGGCTGGTGCTGGGCGGTGGCGCCATCTTTGCGGCCTGGCCGCAACTGTATGCGGTGTCGTTCTCGGGCTTTTACCTGGCGATGGCAGCCGTGCTGCTGGCGCTGATCCTGCGGCCGGTCGCCTTTAAATACCGCAGCAAGCGTGACAGCCTCGCCTGGCGCGCGACCTGGGACTGGGCCCTGTTCGTTGGCGGCTTCGTGCCGGCGCTGATCTTCGGCGTCGCGATGGGCAACGTGCTGCAGGGCGTGCCGTTCCGCCTCGCGCCCGATCAGCAGATTTTTTACGAGGGCGGCTTCTTTGCGCTGCTCAATCCGTTTGCCGTGCTGTGCGGCCTGGTGTCGGTGGCCATGCTCGTGATGCACGGTGCGGCCTGGCTGGTGCTCAAGACCGATGGCCTGGTGGCCAGCCGTGCGCGTGCCTGGGGCATGCGCGCCGCGGTTGCCACCGTGGTGCTGTACGCCGTGGCCGGCGTGCTCCTGTGGGGCTTTGTCGATGGCTATCGCATCACGAGTGCAGTGGTGACGGGCGGCCCATCCAATCCGCTGTTCAAGACCGTCGAGGCGGGCGTGGCGGGCAGCTGGTTTGCCAATTACGCCGCGCATCCATGGACCCAGCTGGCGCCAGCAGCCGGCATCGTCGGTGCGCTGCTGACCCTGATGGCGCTGGTGCGGCGCCGGGAAGGCGTGGCCATGCTTACGTCGAGCCTGTCGATCGCCGGCATCGTGCTCAGTGTGGGGGCATCGATGTTCCCGTTTATTTTGCCATCGTCGATCCAGCCGCAAGCCAGCCTGACGGTATGGGATGCGTCGTCGAGCCACCTGACGTTGTTCATCATGCTGGTCGCAACCTGCATCTTCCTGCCTCTGATCCTTCTCTACACGAGCTGGGTCTACAAGGT
>Ga0308169_10003836_pt1 | contig 14397 bp, 13 predicted proteins | sample PhyBR1_2_FD_202139 | JGI IMG/M metagenome (GOLD analysis project Ga0308169, IMG submission 202139) | Phyllosphere microbial communities from UC Gill Tract Community Farm, Albany, California, United States - DLSLSB.R1 | ecosystem: Host-associated > Plants > Phyllosphere > Unclassified | place...
AACACCGTTGGGGCCAATGAGCACGTTGATGCCAGGAGCCAGGTGCACGTCGGCCTGCGCATACGAGCGGAAACTCGTGAGTGAAAGCTGCGATATATACACCGAGGTCCTGACAGAAACGAGGTGGTAGAAGAAAAATCATCCACCACGCAATTGGGCTAGTTCGAGTTTGGCAAGCGTACCGGCATCACGAGGTAGCGGTACTGATCCTGATCGGCTTCATCCAGCTTTTTCTGACCTGTGAGCATGGCTGGCTTTGGCGCGCTGGTGAAGGAGAAGCGCACGAAGTCAGTGGTGAACGAGTTCAAGCCTTCAGAAAGGAAGGTTGGGTTGAAGGCAACCACAATGTCCTCGCCGCGCAAGGAGGCAACAATGGCTTCTTCAGCCTGGGCATCCTCGCCGGTCCCGGCGTCCAAAGTCAGCTGGCCATCGGTGAATGCCATGCGTACCGGGGTATTGCGTTCGGCAACAACTGATACACGGCGTACTGCTTCCATGAGTTCGCTGGTGCGAACCGTTGCATGGATTGGGGTATCGCTTGGGAACAGCGAGCGAATCTTCGGGTATTCGCCATTGATCAGCAACGACGTGGTCCGGCGGTTGGAGCTTTCGAAACCAACCATGTCGCCCTTTTCGCTGATGGCCAGCTTCAGTTCGCCAGCGCCCGAGAGCGTTTTGGCAACTTCGCTCAGAGTCTTGGCCTTGATCAAGAACGAGGTGGAGATCTCCGACGTATTTGGAGTCCAGTTCAGTTCACGTAGCGCCAAGCGGTAGCGGTCAGTAGCCAGGAAAGTGATCAGATCATTCTCAATCTCAACCTTGATGCCGGTAAGCACTGGAAGAGTGTCATCCTTGGAAGCTGCAACGATGACCTGGGCAACAGCAGCAGAGAAAGCCTGGCCATCAACGGTGCCGGCAATTGCTGGAAGATCCGGCAACGTTGGGTATTCATCAACTGGCATGGTGGCCAGATGGAAGCGCGAGCGGCCACAGGTCAATGAAATCTTTGAACCCTCGGTTTCCAAGGTCACCGTGGAATTTGGCAATGAGCGGGTGATCTCAGCCAAGAGCTTGCCTGAGACCAGGATTGAGCCTTGCTCAGAGATATCTGCAGGAATCTCGATATGCGAAGAAATCTCATAATCAAAACCCTCGAGGCGAACTAGGCCTTCGTGGGTGGTAATCAAAATGCCAGCCAGTACTGGTGAGGGTGGGCGTTGTGCCAGGGACCGTGCGGTCCAGGATACGGCTTCTGCCAATACATCCTTTTCAACGCTGAACTTCACGAAAAATCCGCCTTTCGGACACCCTTGAGTCTTAAGTCAGGCCAAGAAGGTTGTTCCCTCGCCAAGTTCTTAAGCATAGAGCAGGTAGTTGCACGTTTTCTCCATCTAATCTTGCCACGTCCTGCAGATGCAAAGGCAGCCCTCGATTTCATTTGTTGATGAGAGAGCTGCGAAGGCAAATTTTGAACAGGTTTGGTTCGCGAGTCAGGAGTGGACTCGTTATTTGGATGAATAAGTGTTTAAAGGAGGAGTGTTAATAACCCCTGTTGATACTGTGGATAAGCCCTGAATCCCCAGACCCTACGGCAATTGTGCATGTGAACAATCTGTGGTTGAAGCTGACACTGAGTTCCAAGGTCTTGTTGAAACTCAGTTCCACGATTTTTAACGTCCACATGGGTCTCCACCTTTATCCGCAGGTAGTCACCAGATCGTCCACAGATTTATCCACACCTGTGGTTTCTTGTTATTCAGTGTTCCCGCTGGCTCTGCTTGATGCGGTTCGTTAGCTCGGTGACTTGGTTAAAGATGGCTCGACGCTCCGCCATAAGCTCTCGGATCTTGCGATCCGCGTGAATCACGGTCGTGTGGTCACGCCCGCCAAGTTCGGCACCGATCTTTGGCAAAGACATGTCGGTAAGCTCACGCAGCAGATACATGGCGATCTGGCGAGCAGTAACCAAAGTACGGGTTCGAGACTTGCTGTTCAGCTCATCAATGGACAGCCCGAAGTACTCGGCTGTTTGCTTGATAATCGTCGACGGGGTGATTTCCTGGGCTCCGTCTTCACTGATCAAGTCCTTGAGCACGGTTTCGGCCAGGGCAAGGTCAACGGCCTGATTATTCAAGGAAGCGAATGCGGTGACTCGAATCAAGGCACCTTCAAGCTCGCGGATGTTCGTGGAGATGCGCGAAGCGATGTACTCCATCACGTCACCTGGAGCCGAGAGATTTTCTGCATCGGCTTTCTTGCGCAGAATCGCAATACGCGTCTCGAGCTCTGGCGGCTGAATATCAGTGAGCAGACCCCACTCGAAACGAGAACGCATGCGGTCCTCAAAGCCCTGCAGCTGCTTTGGCGGCAGATCAGAGGTGATCACAACCTGCTTGTTGTGGTTATGCAGCGCATTGAAGGTATGGAAGAACTCTTCCTGGGTAGCGTCCTTGTTGGCCAGGAACTGAATATCGTCAATGAGCAAGATGTCGACGTTGCGATAAGTCTGCTTGAAGCTTGCACCCTCATCATCACGAATGGAGTTGATGAAGTCGTTGGTGAACTCTTCTGAATTGACGTAGCGAACGCGGATGCCCTTGTAGAGGTGCCGTGCGTAATGGCCGATGGCGTGGAGCAGGTGAGTCTTGCCCAACCCGGAGTCGCCGTAGATAAACAGCGGGTTGTAGGCCTTGGCCGGTGCTTCGGCCACGGCAACTGCCGCGGCATGCGCGAAGCGGTTCGAGGAGCCAATTACGAAGGTATCGAAAATGTACTTCGGATTCAGGCGGCCGAACTCTTGAGAGTTTGATGGGGGAGTCGGCTGCGGTGCCGGCTGCGGTCGCGGGCCCGGAGGTTCGGTCACCGCCGGAGCGGCTGGTGCCGGCGCACTGGTTTCGGGGACTTCTTCATCCATCTCATCCGACAGCGACAGATCAACACTGACGGCACAACGAATGTCGTCCTGGAATACTTCGCGTAGCGCTTCATCCAGCGGTTCGCGCAGCTGGGTCTGCAAAATGTCGCGGGTCAGGTCATTGGGAACTGCCACGAGCAGAGTCGTGCCAATCAGACCTTGGGGCTTCGCCAACGATACAAAGGCACGGTAGCGCGCCTTAACTCGATCATCGTCTTCGATCTTTCGAATCACCTGGCGCCAGGAGCTACCAATGCTATTGGTCTCGTCGCTGCTCACTAAGGGCGCCCCACTCTCGTCAAAAATGCAATGTTAGTCACACGAATCCTGTTTCCAAGGCTCGAAAACGACGTTTCTTGGACGACGTCTCCATTGATTCTATCCACCATCCACACAGTTATGCACAGCCAGGTGGAAAAAGTTGACCCCAAAGGTGTGGAAAACGGGTTTTCCCTTGAAAATGTGCGTTTTAAGCTTCGAGATGACTAGCACTTTCATGTGAACATGTGAATTTTCTTTCCTTCTCCACGGAAGTAATCCACAACTTTGGGGTAGATTATTCACAGGCCATCATTTCTGATCCGGCTTGTTGGCGGTAGTTCCGCGCCAATTTGACCTACGGCGCGCATTTTTCTATTGTTGTTCAGTCCTGTGTGCTTCATTTTGCGACTTGCTCATTTTCGAAGAGCCCGCAAATAACGCACATTTTATAAGAAATTACGAGCGTCAACCTGTTGTTATCGAGTTAGCTAGTCAACGGGAAGAACGCATCATCTAGATCGTCTTGGAGTGTCACCGTGAGCAAGCGGACTTTTCAGCCTAACAACCGTCGTCGTTCGAAGAAGCACGGTTTCCGTCTTCGTATGCGTACCCGTGCAGGTCGTGCCATCCTTTCGGCACGTCGTGGCAAGGGCCGCACCGAACTCTCAGCATAAATTTGCTAATCAGCTGTTGGCTTCATGATTTCAACGAGCTCAACTAAAGAGCTGGTCCAAAAAACATGTTGCCAAAGAATCAGCGACTGCGCCTAGCGCAGGATCTTACAGCCACAGTACGTTCCGGCGTCCGAAGCGGACGCCGGAACGTCGTGCTATATGCACGCCGTCGTCAAACCGAAGAGTTTGCCGGTGACCGGTTTGGATTCATAGTTTCCAAGGCTGTAGGTATTGCCGTTAAAAGGAACCTCGCTAAACGACGAATGAGGGAAATCGCCCACGAGCTTCGGCGCGTAGATGGCGATATCGACATTGTCGTGCGGGCCCTTCCTGGCGCTGCGGAACTTTCGTGGGAAGAACTTCGTTCCCAAATAAACGCATCTTTTTCAGCTGTGTTGCGGAAGCTCGAGGATCGCTGATGCGTAAGGATTCTGCTCCCCGGACCGGTGTGCTGTGGTTCATCATCGATATTCCACGCAATATCGTCATCGGGATGCTCAAGATCTACCGAAAAATCATCTCGCCATTATATGGCGATGTATGCCGATACTTTCCTAGCTGTTCTGCCTATGGGCTCGAAGCAGTGACTCAGCACGGCGTTGTCAAAGGTGCCGGACTGACCACTTGGCGTATCCTTCGGTGCAATCCGTGGTCACACGGAGGCGTCGATCATGTTCCCGAGGGACCAAGGATTTGGCCAGAAGGCAAACTGCCGAGGATCATAGTTCTGAATCATCCTGTGATTCCCGACGATGAAGACGCCGCGGATAGCGGCCGCAAGGAGCTCGACCACTGATGAACAACTTCCTAGACACGATATTGACTCCGTTTACATATGCGGTGTCGTGGGTTTTGTGGGCATTCCACGAACTGTTCACCCGGATTGGGATGGATGAAGGGTCAGGCGTTACCTGGACCCTGTCGATCATCTTCCTTGTGTTGCTGATCCGTACCTTGCTGATTCCAGTCTTCGTCAAGCAGATCAAGTCGCAGCGCGCTATGCAGGCTCTTCAGCCTGATCTGCGCAAGCTGCAGGCCAAGTACAAGGGCAAGACCGACCAGATGTCGCGCCAGGCTATGGTTCAGGAACAGCAGGCGCTGTTCAAGAAGCATAAGACCAACCCGCTGTCGTCGTGCCTTCCGCTGTTGATTCAGATGCCGTTCTTCTTTGCGCTGTTCCGCGTACTGAATAACGCCTCCCATGCCAGCGAGAACCACCAAGCTGTTGGCGCGTTGTCCGTTGAGAACATCCGCAGCTTTGACAGCGCACAGATCCTCGGCGCTCCGCTGTCCGAGACATTCCTGGGCACCATCAACTCCGGAAACATCAACTGGGCCGTAGTAATCGTGGCCGTGATCATGATCCTTGCGATGATCGCTTCCCAGTTCTTCACCCAGCGCCAGCTGATGACCAAGAACATGAGCAAGGAGGCCCTCGAGGGGCCGTTCATGCAGCAGCAGAAGATGATGCTGTACATCCTGCCGCTGGTCTTCGGTATCGGTGGTATCAACTTCCCAATTGGTGTTCTGATTTACTGGACCGCAACCAACCTGTGGACCCTGTGCCAGCAGTTCTGGGTCATCCGCAACAACCCTACGCCAGGCTCGCAGGCCGAGCGCGAGCTGAACGCCCGCCGTGCCGAAAAGGGCCTGCCACCGGTAGGCGTGAAGAAGGAAGATGCAGCCGCTGCTGCCGAAGAAGCCGCCCAGCAGGCTGCCAAGGGCCAGCGCGAACAGCCAAAGCGTAATAACCGCCGGAAGAAGAAGTAGCGATGACTGCAACTGAGAATATCGACGCACCAGAACTTGAAGCCCCGATCGATAACGAGCAGGAGGTTCTGGACGAGGGCGAAGTCGCTGCCGACTACCTCGAGGAACTTCTTGATATCGCCGATCTCGATGGAGATATCGACATCGAAATCCGCGGTGGACGTACCTACATTTCCATCGTGACCGAGGACGACGACACGTCCTTGGACAGCCTGGTGGGCGAAAACGGAGAGACCCTTGACGCTCTCCAGGAACTGACCCGGCTAGCAGTTCTCACGGCCACTGGTGAGCGTTCACGCCTGATCCTGGACATTGCGGGCTACCGTGCAGACCGTGCAGAGCAGCTCAAGAAGCTGGCTGAGGAAGCTATTGCCAACGCCCGTGATACCGGCGAAAAGGTTCATTTGGAGCCAATGAGCGCATACGAGCGCAAGCTTGTGCACGACGTGATTGCCGAGGCAGGATTGCATTCGGAGTCCGAAGGCGAATCAACTCGACGCCATATCGTTGTTTCGGTATTGGACAGTTAAGCAAGAATACGCACCAGCGTGATGATCGACCTAAAGGACCAAGACCATGACTGAGGATCTCAGCCTTACTGCAGAAGAGACCCTGGCCGCCGAAAAGATCTTCGGCGACCGCCTGGATCTAGCCAAGCGCTACGTTCAGCATCTGGCTACCTCAGGCATCGAGCGCGGACTGCTTGGGCCGCGGGAGGTTCCACGCTTGTGGTCGCGCCATGTGCTCAATTGTGCAGTGATTGAATCCGTAATGGAGCAAGACGTCGAGGTAGCTGACGTAGGCTCCGGGGCAGGCCTTCCAGGCCTATGCCTCGCCATCGCGCGCCCAGACTTGAAGCTCACTCTGATTGAGCCTCTGGAACGTCGCTGCATCTGGCTGTCCGAAGTAATTGAGGACCTTGGCCTTGATAACGTGACCGTCATGCGCGGCCGCGCCGAGCAAATGGTAGATGTGGTTAACGCACGCTACGTCACCGCACGCGCGGTGTCCGCGCTGGCGAACTTGGCCGGCCTGACTATCCCGCTGCTGCACGGCCAGGGCGAACTCATTGCTATCAAGGGCCGGTCGGCTGCCGAAGAAATCGACAAGGCCTCGAAGGCCATCCGTAAGCTTGGCGGCAAAGAGACTGAAGTCTTGACCATTGGCGAAGATTTGCTTGCAGAGCCTACTACGGTGGTTCGCATTAAGGTTGGCTAGTCCAACGCGATAGTCTGTTAACTAGTTCTGGGTGTGCGGTGACTTCATTGTGCAGAGTTCTGCCGAATGAAATGATTTAGCAATCCCAATAACTTGTTTTGAATGTTTCACGTGAAACATTGTCGGTGTAGCCATCAATATAGGCTTCACCAATTCACGAGGAGGAGTTTTACCTGTGTCCAAGACTAAGAGCTCGTCGGATAGTGCTTTTGACTTTAGTGACTCTTCCTCGCCATTGGCTACGCAGATAGCTAGCGAACATCGTCGTCGCGAAGCTTTGGAGGCCCGAACGGTGCCAGCTCCCGAGAAAACCCGTTATTTCACAATCTCGAACCAAAAGGGTGGCGTCGGTAAAACCACCACCACAGTTAACCTGGCTGCCGCATTGGCCAAGGGTGGATTGAACGTTTTGGTGATCGACATTGATCCGCAGGGAAACGCATCGACCGCTTTGGGAATTGAGCATCATTCCGAAGTAGATAGCATCTATGACGTACTAATCAACGATCTTCCATTGTCTGAGGTTGTGGCCACGTGCCCGGACCTGCCATCATTACAGGTTGCGCCGGCAACCATTCACCTAGCAGGTGCGGAGATCGAGCTCGTTTCCCTGGTCGCGCGTGAACAGCGCCTGCAGCGGGCGCTAGACGATTACGCGCGTGCTCGCCAGCGCGAGGGGCTGCCGCGACTAGACTATGTCTTCATCGACTGCCCACCAAGCCTGGGACTTCTTACCGTCAACGCCTTTGTGGCTGCCCGTGAGGTCCTGATCCCTATACAGTGCGAGTACTATGCGCTTGAAGGTTTGAGCCAGCTGCTGAAGAACATCGAGATGATTCAGAAGCATCTGAATTCCAAGCTCACTGTTTCCACCATCTTGCTGACGATGTACGACGGACGTACCAAGCTGGCAGCTCAAGTTGCCAACGAAGTGCGAGAGCACTTCCCGGAACAAGTACTTGATGCTGTCATTCCCCGGTCAGTACGAATCTCCGAAGCTCCAAGCTACCAGCAAACTGTGATCACCTACGATCCAAACTCAACCGGCGCCCTGTCGTACTCCGAAGCTGCCTATGAGATGGCTGAACGAGGCGCCTAGACCGGTGCATCTAATCTCCGTGAATTAGCTGATATTTTCAGATGAAAATATTTGTTTTTTCGGATAATACTCGGTAGTTCAGTACGGTGAGCAACACCTGCACCAACTCTCTGTAAGCATCCCCGGTTCAATGTCTAAAAACAGTAGACTAGTCTCGGGCTGAATGTTCGGACGAAAGGGCGTGCAATAATCATGGCAGAGAAGAAGCGTGGATTGGGCAGGGGACTGGGAGCACTCATCTCGAGTTCGCCTGTGTCGGAGTCTGTCGAAGAGACCAACGATGTTTCACGTGAAACAACCAAGCCTGAGGTTAAGGCGGCTCCTGGTAAAGCCAAGGCATCACGCCCCGTTGACATGTTCTTCGAACCTGGACGCAAGTCTTCAACGCCAAAGCCTGCCACTTCGACCACTAAATCATCGAAGCGCCCTCGCGCTACCATGCCCGGCTTGAACACGACCCTTGCGTCGAAGGCGAACTCAGCCGAAGAGTCTTCCGCGAAAGCGGCAGAACCAGTCAAGGCAAGCGCGGAATCAGCGGTAAAGGACGTCGTACCGGCATCCCCGATCGAAAACTCGTCAGGTCTGGTAGAAGTGCCTGGTGCACAGTTTGCTGAACTTGATGTCAAACTGATCCACCCTAACCGTAAGCAGCCCCGCACCAATTTCGATCAGGAGCACATGGATGAGCTCATCCATTCCATTCGAGAAATTGGACTGCTTCAGCCCATCGTAGTTCGCCCATCACGCGAGTCTGATGATGAACCATACGAACTCGTAATGGGTGAACGTCGTTGGCGTGCCACACAGGCAGCGGGTCTAGAAACGATTCCCGCGATCATCCGTGATACGCAGGACACCGACCTTCTGCGTGACGCATTACTTGAAAACCTCCACCGATCGCAGCTGAATCCACTCGAAGAAGCTGCGGCTTATCAGCAGCTTTTAGAGGAATTTAACTGTACTCAAGAGGTACTTTCAGATCGCATTGGTCGATCGAGGTCACAGATCTCCAACACGATCCGCCTCATGAAGCTTCCACCGTTGGTACAGCGCCGAGTGGCTGCCGGAGTGCTATCTGCGGGACACGCACGCGCTCTGCTGGGTCTGTCGAATAACGAAGCTATCGAGCAGCTGGCGCAACGCATCATCAATGAAGGCCTCTCGGTGCGCGCGACGGAAGAAGCGGTAGCCTTGAGCGACGATAAGCCCAAGAAGCCAGCCAAGAAGGCAAGGGAGACGCAGCGAAACGAACGACTCGATTTCCTTGCTACGTCTTTGGCGGACCGTCTGGATACCAATGTAAAGATTCAGCTGGGTAGCCGCAAAGGCAAGGTCAGTATTGAATTCGCGTCGGTCGACGACCTGAACCGTATTATGCAAGTTATCGATCCGAACATGAAGCAGTAATTTCTTCAGACAGGGCGCATGTTTCACGTGAAACATGCGCCCTGTCTGTGTTTGGGGATGTTTCACGTGAAACTGTATGCCGATGATAGTTCTTCAAGGTAGACCTCCATGAGTCGCATCGATTCCGGGGGAGGGGTGTCGAGATCAGCCAATGTAGTTGCCTGATTTGATATTCCCCGGAGCAGTCGAGCTCTCGTCCCAAACGCGTGTCAAAGTGGAGATGGGGTTTGCGAGAGGAGAACAGATGAATTCAAATGCGGCATTGCCGATCTTCCAGGAATTGAAGCATTTGGGTAATACTGTGCCTCGGTTGAAGTTGGGCCCCACCATCTCCCAGTTGCTGCGGGCGCAAAGCCCCATTGAAGCTGGTGCATATAGCCATGTCTGCATTCCGGTGTTTCACGTGAAACAAGAAACAGTCTAGGTAATTCCTGCCAACCAATATTCCGTTGAGCTTCCAGGTTTCCAAGCGTGACCGAGAGTAAGTGTCGCTGATAAATTCTTGAGTATGCCAGCCTCGCGCCAACAAGCGGAAATAGATTGCATGTCTAGTTCGCGCCTAGAGAGAATCCTGCGAGGCACCTGCTTTGGGATTCCTTACCTCGATGACGTAAGTAATGAATGCGTCAGGTTTGAACGATGAGCAAATCTCCGCGCGGCGTTGCTTGCAGTTGTAAAGACTGTCACTAGAGCAACGACGCTAATGCTAGAGCGAATGCTGCAGAACAGATCGTATTGCGGCTCTTGAGCACTCTGCGTCATTCAGGCGGATAGCTCTGATGATTTTTGCCCGAGGAAGACTGGCAATATCGATGTAGTGAAGAAGGAGGTGGACCTTCTTTAGAATATTCTCCTCCGCCTATCGACGTCACAACTTCTGGGGGGATGTACCTTCAGTCCAGCGTTGCCAGAACATTCTGATGCTTGGCGGGTCCTTCTGATTGGCGAACGGGAGAAGCCGTGCAAATTCATCGTGGACTTTGTCCGTTGACTGTCTTTGGGAAGACGCCGTGTTTCCCTGAGGCGAGATAGGTAGAAGTTAGTTTCTTGCAGATCCTTTTCGCTATGGCAGTTGGACATAGGGCCGGGACCGAGGAGCAGATTCACATTCGAGAGTTATTTAGATACCCAATGCCGGGTGCCGGTTGTCGATGGCATTCGTAGCCAGCGTATTGCGAACCTGACCTAGAACCGGGGGAGTGGCAGGAAGGGGTCCTGCTAGTGGATAGTCTTGAAGACTCCTTGCAAACCGCTTCAAAAGGTTGACGATCCCTAGATCGATGGCCAACTGCAGAAACGCCACAGAAGCAACCGTGAATTCCGCAGCTCATGCAGCTCTGTTTTGATCTCCGAATAGTTCTCCAGATAGACCGCAATCGCAGATTCGTATTTCTTTCCCATCAATCTGATAAGTCCTGGACGACAGGTGAAATCAGCATCAGGTTTTTGGAAGCCCAGTGACGTGAATTCGTAGTTGAGTTCAATGCAATCAGAACACCGTTTGATGAACCAACGGGAACTCGAAGGGCACACTTTGGAGATCTGGAGGTGTTCCCGTTTCACGTGAAACATCAATTCTCCTGGGCGATGTCATTAAAGTTCAATCATCAGCAGGTCACCGTTTCACGTGAAACAAGGCGGACTCGGCGTGCTAGATGAGCATCCATAGATAAGGAACGATAGATCTCGTTGAGTCGTGATATTCGATGATGATCAGATATCGTTGAGGATAAGTAGTGCACCATATCAACTGGGTCTAGTCTCAATCTAGAATCTGGCAGGACAGGACTTCAAATGCAGCAGGTCCGAACACCCCGATGACTGCATGCAGGGATGAAGGCTCTCCGGAACTGCATCGTATCGATGCCAACGGATCCTGGTTCTTTTGGCGCTGATAGGAATCCCCACGAGGGGACTCATGCCTGCGCTGGAATCAACGATGATAGATAACCAGGACTCTTAGACTAAGCCAACCCACTCATGCTGTCCTCGTTGACCCCTAGCTGTTCCAAGTATCATTTCAAGAACTCGGTTTCGATTTCCTAAGGCTCCGTGTAATTGATTCTGCTTCCATGAACCTGACAGGTGCCCAGCTAAGCGACAACAGACCCACGAGAACGAAAGAGGACAAAAGGTGCTCGCTGGCGGCCCCCGACGGCCGCCTCAGAGCAGAGGCGGGGAGTGGGGTGAGAATCCATCTCGGGCTACTGCAAACCCTCAGGGGTTGTGCAGCGTCAATGATCCACCCGGAGCACCCAACAAGCCCCTTTAGGGGCGCAGAGAAGGCTATAGGGCCTCTTGGTAACCACATACCTCGGTGTGCCGACCGTGTGTAGCTGACAGGAGGATCAACGATGGCGTGAGTAGGATATGAACCAGCCTCGGGTCTAGTGCGCATCTGCAAGAGCTTCCTGCACCAGAGCTACTAATACAGAAAGCCTGCTCGCTGATGCAGCTGGAAGAACTTGGAAGGTTTTGGTCATGGATGAGCGCAGGCGATCTGGCAGCAATCCGGGCAAGGTCCGTGTTGAGCTAGATTCGGTGCCTTGCGTACACGGGAGAACGATTCCAGCAGGGGAGGAGCTGATCATTGCGTTTGTCCCTCTGGGCAAGCTTTAGATCAATAGCGAACATCGAATGGTTCGGACCTGCAATCATCGACTATTGCGGCATTCCACGAAGATGTGGCACCAGGAAATCGAAACTCTACAGGTTTACGAGCCTTGTCCGGAACCAGGTCTAGCAAAGATTTTGGTCGACACTCTCCGGCCAGTCCACCATCGATGAATCGGTATTGATGAGCGGATCAGAATGACTTGAAGAGGTTCCAAGATGACTCAAACCTGTAGGCGATTCCGCTTCGGCAGACAGAACGAAATCGAAAGGCAGCGTTGAAGACGCGGTGATCAAGGGGATACCGATTTCGGGACTGGAGTCGCTGAACTGAACGACGGACTGTGGTTAGGTCGGTTCCATCTCTCGGTCCAGGTTGGCTACTGGAGAATGCCGGGGGTGCCAAACGTTGGGCAGGGGGAGCGGTAAAAACTGAAACTTTGATACACCGGACTTTAGAACAGCTGCCTTTGAAGAAGCGATAGTAGGAACGTCAAAATGCACCACGAAGCAGTTATCTCGTTTCCGAGTTCGCAATAGGGATGGGGCAAAAGCGCGATCTGAACGTTGCGGAGAAGGCAGTATGGAACCGAACGGCAACGGCGGTCGATAAATGAACTGGACTTGGCAGTCTGGTTCCGTCCTAGCTTCGATGCTACCGATAGAAAAGCATCAGAGTATTGCCTTTCAGCCGGCACAAACCACCACGCACGGCCATGATTTGGCCAAGGTGAAGCATCCCGTCAATCAATGCCGCAGGATCACGGCGATCGATGAACACGGCGCCACACTCCGAGACAGATACATCGCTCGTCAAGGTCAGCATTGAGTGCTCATATCGGATAGCGGCGACATGATCAGCGTCAATCAGACCAATGGGATGGCCGGAAAAACGCGCGGTACGGGCGTTGGCTGTTCTCGCCAATTACAGAACTGTTCGTTGAAGCCACCAAGCGTTGTGAAGCAGGATTGTGGCATGAGTGAGGTTTCGTAGTGGCCGTTGCGTCGATCCTAGATGCCCTGGGACAGGCGCGATCGTGGCGAGGCTACCGTTCCAACCGTGCGCCCAGAGGACTCCTGAACTGCTCCAGGTCCTTGGCGTGGCAGATGTCCATGCCAGCGCCAGGCCCGATATCTGGATTCGACTGGTTTGAAACAAGATTCACATGGTGGCGAGGGTTCCAGATGAGGAGCATTAGGTCATCGGTATCGCGTCTGGGGATTAACTGTCAGACTGGTTCGACAGTCCGCTGCTCAGGCAGGTCGTGGATACCTGCTCCCGAAAATGTCGCTCCGGCCCGGGCAAGCGGATCTTTCCAGCGATCGTCGTCGCAAGAGAAAATGATGCACTTTTTGCAGCTCCCGCACTCGTGGGGTGTACACGTCGAACGTAGTCTTGATCGGTTTTCGTTTGCAACTAGCGAGTCTGGCCAAGACTGCGGGCTTGGTGACAACGGTGTGTAGAGGCCGGGGTCGCCTACGATACATGCCTTGGGATACCTCTCCACTACGAGCCTGCGTCGCAGGGATCGATCTTCGCAAGAGATCGGATTCCTAGCTTGGAGGGTTCACTTTTCGGCCATCATTATCGACCAGTATTCAACCGACAGCGTTAACTTGTGGACTCGCACGAGAAGTGGCGTGCTCGAAGATTGGAAAGTCCCTGGGCGACCTTTGATCTCTGGACGACAAAAAGTGTAGAAGAGAACATTTCTCAGACGGTGTTCTCTCCATCGATGGATCCAAGTTTTGATGTTTGCACAAACTTGAAGTTCCAAACTCTCCGGCAAGGGGCTTAGAAGGTGTCCGCTGCTGGTCGTGTCGTGTGCAGAACAGAATCGAGAATGATTTTCGTGGGAGAGAAGACCAACCTGTCAGGCGCAGGAAGGAAAATCGCTGTAGAGCCGGCCAGTGGCAGGAAGATATTGTCAGAATCATGAAAAACAACAGAATCAATTTTCATATCATCAAATACTCGTCAGATCAGGTTCAGAACTGCTGTCAGATCAAGCCTGACCCCAGCTAGGGTATGAGGAAACCTCCAGGCATAGAAAAAGGGACCGGCCGACGGCCGGTCCCTATCTCAGGTCTCGTGCAGGACTTACAGGTAGTCTGCGAAGTCCTTCTCGATGACAGCCTTTGGCTTGGCACCGATCGAGGTAGCAACGTGCTCGCCACCCTTGAAGACGTAAACAGCTGGGATGCTGGTGATACCGTACTTGGCGGCGATGCCCTGGTTCTCGTCAACGTTGACCTTGACGACGTCTACCTTGGCAGCGTGCTCTTCAGCGATCTGATCCAGAACTGGACCCAGCTGGCGGCAAGGACCGCACCACTCTGCCCAGAAATCGACGATGACTGGCTTTTCGGCATCCAGAACTTCGCTCTGGAAGGTTGCTTCAGTTACTGCTTTTGCGTTGCTCATAAGAGAGAACCCCTTT
>Ga0308169_10003838_pt1 | contig 14393 bp, 9 predicted proteins | sample PhyBR1_2_FD_202139 | JGI IMG/M metagenome (GOLD analysis project Ga0308169, IMG submission 202139) | Phyllosphere microbial communities from UC Gill Tract Community Farm, Albany, California, United States - DLSLSB.R1 | ecosystem: Host-associated > Plants > Phyllosphere > Unclassified | place...
CATCGCCGGCGTTGGTCACCACGTTCCAGGCCGCCCGGCCGCCGCTGATGTGGTCCAGCGAAGAGAAGCGCCGCGCCAGGTTGAACGGATCGTTGTAGGTGCTGGACGCGGTGGCGATCACCCCGATACGTTGCGTGGCCAGCGCCACGGCGGTCAGCAGTACCGTGGGCTCCAGGCGACCGGCCGGGTGCTGCGCCACGTCGCCGCCCAGCGCGGGACCGTCGGCGAGGAAGATCGCATCCAGCGTGCCGCGTTCGGAGATGCGCGCGATGTTGCAGTAATACTCGGCGTCCAAATAGGCATTGGCCGGCACCTCCTCCGCCCGCCAGGCGGCTGCGTGGGCGCCGAAGCCGAGGATGTTCATGCCGATGCTCATTTGCGGTTTGGGGCTCATGGCGGTTCCTTGGAAACGGTTCAGACGGCACTGGCTTCGTCGTGCAGCGCAGTGGCGGGTTCGGACTGGGCGGCGTCGTGCGCAGCCTGCGAGGCGCGCCAGGCGGCATTCGGGCTGATGCCGTTGAGGTAGTAGTTGCCCAGCGCCCGCTCGCGGTAGATCGCCGGGTTGTGCGAGGCCAGCGTGCGGGCGTTGCGCCAGTGCCGGTCCAGGCGTCGCGACTGGCTGGTGGCCGAGGCACCGCCGACTTCGAACAACAGCGTGGTGGCCTCCAGCACCTGCTCCAGCACGATCTGCTGAGCCTGAAAGGCGCGCACTTCGGCCTCGGTGTAATGGGCTTCGCTGGCCTGCCCGGCACGTTCGGCCTCGTAGACGTTCTGCAACACCTGGGCGACCGCCAGCACCTGGGTCTGCGCGGCATAGGCCAGGCTCGACAGGCGACCGACGACGCGCTGTACGAGTGGATCTTCCTTGGGGCTGGACTGGCCCGGCACGCCAAAGGCGCGGGTCCGGCCCTGAACGAACTCGCTGGCATCGCGCAGCACCGCCCGGGCGATCCCGGCCAGGGTCGCCAGGTGAAACAGTTGATAGAACGCCGAAATGTAGGACTCGGGACGCTGCTCGCCGGCTGCATAGCGACGCAACACGTACTCGGACGGCACCGGGACATTGTCGAAACGCGTGGTGCCGCTGCCCGACAGGCGCTGGCCGAAGCCGTCCCAGTCGTCGTCGCGGCTCACGCCGGGCGCGTTGGTCGGCACCGAGACGCTGACGAAATCCTCACCGGTCAGCGCCGACACGGCGATCCAATCGGCGTACAGGGTGCCGGTGCAGTAGAACTTCTTGCCGTCCAGACGCCAGCGCTGCTCACCTTCGGCCGTGAGGGTTACGCTCTGCTTGCTGGTGTCGGTACGCTCGGCCATGGCGGCGCCCCACAGGTCACCGGCGACCACCTTGGCCAGCCAGTACGCCTGGGACTCTGCTTCGTCGCGGGACAGGCGGCCTTCGACGAAGCCGAAATGCGCGCGCAGGATGTGCGGCAGGTTCGAGTCAGCCTCGGCCAGCTCGATCAGCAGCTCGAACAATTGCGGCAGGCTGGCGCCACCGCCGCCCTGCTCGTGAGGCACGCGCAGCGCGCCGAAGCCGGCCTCGCGCAGCCAGTTCACCGCATCGAAGGCCAGCTCGCGCTGCTGCTCGCGGGCCAGCGCAGTGTCCTCGATGCGCGCGAAGATCTCGGCAAAGGGGGCCCGCAGACGGGCGTAGTCGGAAGCCAGCGGAAAACCGCCGGTATGCTGTTCAACACTCATGATCATTCCTTGCGTCATCGGGCTGCCGGGCAGCCATGAAAATTCGGGTCATGCGGACTTCACTCGCGGGTCGACCCAGTGGTTGATCAGGTCCACCACCAGGTTCACCGCCACATAGATCGCCGCCGCCAACAGGGTGATGCCCAAGACCATGGGCACGTCCTTGGCATTGGCGGCATCGAGCATCAGCCGGCCGATGCCTTGGCGGGAAAACAGCAACTCCACGATCACCGCCCCGCCCAGCAGGCTGGCGAACACGAAACCGGCCAGGGTCACCAGTGGCACCAGCGCATGGCGCAGGGCATGGCGCAAGCGCACGCCGGTTTCGGACATGCCCCGGGCGCGCGCCATGGCGATGAAGGGTTGGTCGAGGATGTCTTCCAGCTCCTGACGCAGCACCTGGGTCAGTACGGCGGCGAGTGGTAGGGCCAGGGCCAGGGTCGGCAGAATCAGCGACTGCCAACTGCCTGACCCGGAAGGCGGCAGTACATGCCAGTGAAAGGCGAACACCAGCAGCAACAGGATGCCGATGACGAACGAAGGCGCCGACGACAGCACCAGCTCGGTTCCCGACACCAGCGAGCGCACCCACGGGCTGCGCTTGGCCGTGGTGATCGCGCTGATGACCGACAGCAGCACGGCCACCAGCGCCGCGCAGATCGACAGCTGCACCGTGGCGCCGATCTGTGCGCCAATCGCCTGGGCGACCGGAATGCGCAGGCGATAGGACTCGCCCAGATCGCCCTGGGCCAGGCGAGCGATGTAGTGGCCGTACTGCACGATCAGCGGCTGATCGAGGCCGTACTCGGCCCGTACCCGCACGATCATCTCCGGGGTCGGCATGGATTCCGGGCCGCCGAGAATGGCCAGTGCGGGGTCGCCGCCGCTGAGGTTGATGGCCAGAAAGGTCAGGCTGGCCGCGCCCCACAGCACCCCGACACCGGCCAGCAGCCGCCAGAAAATCCTGATCGCGATACTGTTCATTCAGCCTCCGGTTGCAGCCACAGGCTGGGCAGGAAAATGGTGTTGTGGGAGGTGTCGAAGATCACCCCGGCAAGGCGTTTGGAATACGCCACCAGTACATGGCTCTCGAACGACGGCACCACCGGCACTAACTCCGCCAAACGCTGCTGTGCCTTGCTGTACAGCGGTTGCAACTGCGCCGGATCGTGACTGCGCCGTGCCGTGGCCAACAGTCGATCCAGCTCGGCATCGCGAAAGCGCCCACCGTTCTGGCCGATGCGTTTTTCCGAGGTGATGGAGTCGCTGTGGTAGAGGATGTACAGGCCGTCCGGCGTATTGGTGTGCCAGTAACCGCCGCCGATGATCTGGAAATCGCCGGCATAGCGGCGGTCGGTGGCCTGGGCCACCGGCAACAGTTCGATGCGCAGCTGGAAGCCGAGCTTTTTCAGGTCCGCCTGAATCGCTACCGCCACGGCGCTGGAGAAGCTCGGGCTCTCGGTGGCCACCAGCGTTGCCCCCAGCCGCTGCCCATTGCGGGTGCGATACCCCTCAGCGTCGCGCGCAGACCAGCCCGCCTCATCGAGCGCGGCGTTGGCCGCCTTGGGGTCGTAGGCCAGCACATCTTTGTAGGCCGGGTCGTAATAGCGCGTATTGGCGGCGAGAAAATCAGCCTTGGGCCGGAACTCGCCGAAACCGATGATCCAGGCCAGGCCCTCGCGGTCGATCCCCTTGGCCACCGCACGACGCACGCGCACATCGTCGAACGGTGCCCTTTCCACGTTGAAGGTCAGGCTGCGAAACGGATTGCCCTTGCGAATGCGGCTGCGCAAGGTCAGCGCCGTCGACTCGCGAATGCCCTTGGCATTCTGCGGCGGCGCATCCAGGGTCAAGTCGGACTGTCCGGCCTCCAGTGAGGTGAAGCGGATCATCGCCTCGGGCACGAAACTCAGCTCGATGCGGTCGAGGTAGGCTTCGCCGCGGTGGCGCGTGACCGGTGGTGACCAGTCATAGCCTTCGCGGCGCACGAACACCGCGCCCTGGTCGCGGGTGTAGCTGTGCAGCACAAACGGTCCGGAGCCGACTGGATGCTCGGCGATCGATTTCGGCGCTTCGAGAATCTGCCTCGGCGAAATCATCCCCAGCCAGGACTGCGCGAGCACGTCGAGAAACGGCGAGTAGGGTTCGCGCAAGGTGGCCTCGAAGGTGTATTCGTCGAGCACACGCCCCTGCACGTAGGGCGCGATGTAAGCCGCAGCCAGCGGTGATTTGGTGGCTGGATCGCGCATGTGCTCAAGGTTGATCTTCACCGCCTGGGCGTTGAAGGGCTCGCCATCGCTGAAGGTCACGCCCTCGCGCAGGTGGAAGGTGTAGGTCAGGCCGTCGTCCGACACCTCCCACGATTTGGCCAGCCAGGGCGAGACGTTGCCCTGTTCGTCCTGATAGACCAGGCAGTCGTAGAGCACCCGCCCAAGCCACTGCACGTTGCCATGGGAAATGGAATGCACATCGAAGGTGCCGGTGTCGGCCGCGGTGGTCACCCGCAGGGTACCGCCGCGCTTGCCCGGCCCGGCTTCGTGGTAGTCGCTGGCGGGATAGCTGATCAGGTCGCCGTCGACGATGCCATCGGTGGTGGGCGCGCGGGTGACCGGCGCACTGGGGGCATCTGTGCGGGGGACATCGGTACTGGGCGAACAGGCCGACAGCGCTAGCAACGTGCTGACGAGCGCGGTCCTGAGAAACATGAGTGTCATGAGCGGGCAGCCATCAGAAGTTGTAGGTCACACCGGTGAACGCGCCGAAGCCATCCCCCGGATAGAGCGCGGCCGTGTCCTGCCCCTGCGCGTTGTAGCCGGGCACGATGGCGGTCACGTAGTCCTTGTCACCCAGGTTCTTCAGGTCCACGTAGGCCTGCCACTGCTTGCTCGGTGCGTCGTAGCCCAGGCGTGCGCCGAAAATCGTGTAGGACGGCGCGTTGAAGGTATTGGCATAGTCCACCGCCGTGCTGGACACGGACCGAACGTTGACGCCTGCGTAGAAGCCGTTGGCGTACTGGTATTGCAGCTCGGCCTGGTAGATGTGCTTGGGCAAACCGGGGAGTTCGTTCCTGCTGAACGAGGGGTCGTGGCGATAGTGGAAGTCGTTCAGCGTGTAAGCCTGGCGCCAGCTCAGGACGTCGCCATTGCTGCCCTGCCAGAGCCGCGTGGTCAGCCCCGCTTCGATGCCCTGGTGAATGGTCGGGGTGGCGTTTGAGGTCGTGACGATCGCCGCAGTGTTGCCAGTGGCGGCGGCAATCTGGGTCGTCAGCAGTTCGTTCTTGATCCAGGAGCGGTACAGCACCAGGCTGCCATCGAAGCGCTCGGACTGGCCGCGGATACCGAACTCCACGGTGTTGGCGGTCTGCGGCACCAATGGCTTGATGTAGTTGTTGGTCACCCCGGAATTGGAGATCGACCACGAGCTGGGCGGGTCGATGGAGCGGCTGACGTTGCCGAACACCTGCAGGTTCGGCGTCAGCTCGTAACGCAGCCCCGCCCGCGGTGCCAGGGACCAATCGTCATAGTCGTAACGCGTGGGGAAGCCGCTGGTGTTGGCGCGGTCGCTGAACGTCACGTCGATGTCGCGCTCGATCTGGATCGCCGAAACGCCGGTGCTCAGGTACAACCGGTCGGTCAGCCCTAGGTCGTTGCCCACGGTGAAGACACGATCGGACGAGCCGTCGTACTTGACGTTCTTCTGCAGGATGCCGAGGTCCTTGTCACCGCGGTAGGTCTTGGCGCCCGCATTCAGGTGCTCGGTGCTGGTGAAGCCCAGCGTGGTGGTGCTGTCGAGCCCGAACAGTTGATCGTTGCGGGTGTATTTGAGCGAGGCGTTGAGGTCGCTCCAGTCCCAGTAATTCGGGTTGACCGGGCTGCGCCGATTGAGGATCTGCGGGTAGTCGTGGTAGCCGATGCCGAATTCCAGGGTCGCGTCGTCGTCGAAGGTGTAGGTGGTCTTGCTCGCTACCCAGGTCGACCCGCGTTTGGTGGAATCGCCGCGGCTGGTGCGCGTGGCCGCATTGGTCTGGGTGCTGTCGTGTTTGAGCTGGGCGCGGGTCAAGGCCCCGGCATTCTCGTGGAACTCCTCGCGATAGCGCACGATCAGGCGGGTCTGCAGCTTCGGGCTGAAGCGGTAGCCGAAATTGCCCACCACGCCCTGGGACTTGCTGAAGGTGTAATCCTGATAGCCATCGCGTCGAGCGTTGTCGACGCTGACGAAGTAATCCGCATCGCCCACCACACCACCGGTGCGCAGGGTCTGTTTCTGCCAGCCGAAACTGCCCCCCTCGAGCTTGATCTGGCTGCCCGGCGCGCTGTAGCCGGTGTGGGTGATGAAGTTGATGCCACCGCCCAACGACAAGGCGCCGTACTCGAACGCATTGGCGCCGCGCAGGATCTCGGTGTACTGCAGGCCCTGCCCGTCCAGCAGTTCGTACGGCGTGCCTCCGGCGCCAGTCAGGGCCAGGCCGTCGAAGAGAAACTTGGTGCCTTCGCGAAAGTAGCCAGGCGAAGCATTCGCGCCGGAACCACGGATGGAAATCTTGATCGCGTCATTGCCCCCCGCCGACTGCGCGTACACGCCAGGCTGATAGGCCAGGGTGTCTTCGAGGCTGGCCGAACGGCCCTTGTTGACCTCGGCCTGGTCGACCAGGCTGGTACTACCGGGCACTTCCGCAAGCCGGGCCCGCGCCTGCTCGACCGGTGTCGCCTTGGCCGCCTGCACGGTGACCGTTTGCAAGCGTTGCTCGGCCGTATCGGCCAGCGCCGGCGTGACGTTGAACAACAGGCAGGCACCCAGGCCTGAGGCAAGTTCGGTATAGCGAAAAGCGCTGCTGCGCCGATTGTTCAATGACGGCGTAAAGGCATGTAACTTCAACGGTGTTGCTCCCACCCAATGAATATAAGGCGAGCTTCTATTGGTATAGTCGGACTCGGGTGATGAAGTCTGCGACGTCATCGATAAAGTTATAGATTGCAGTGTTCGTGCCAATCACCAAGTGCCCTGAACAGGGAACTTTATTGATATCAGGTAGCGGCGGGATGTTTGAAATGGCCGCAACTGCTTAGTGACTGCTGCCCCAGCAACACTTTTGAGAAATAGCCCCCCGTAGGAGCGGTCCGTGGCCGCGAAGCGCGCGATTCGGTATGCCTGATACACCACAGCGCCCTTTTCGCGGCCGATGACCGCTCCTACGCCAGGCCAACGCTCCCGTAGGAGCGGTCCGTGGCCGCGAATGGCGCAATGCGGTATGCCTGATACACCGCGGTGCCCTCTTCGCGGCCAATGACCGCTCCTACGGTAATCATTGAATTACCGGAAGCTGTACTGCACCCCCGCATACGCACCTATACCATCCCCCGGAATGATCGCCCTGACATCGTTGCCGTTGGCATTGAACGTCGGGCTGATGGAGGCGGCGTACTTCTCGTCGGTCAAGTTGCGCAGGTCCAGATAGACATTCCAATCCTTCTTCGGCGAATCCCAGCCCAGTATCGCGCCCCACAGGTTGTAGGAGCCGGCGTCCTTGGTGTTGGCAAAATCCACCGGTGTCTTGGAGGCGTAGTACGTATTCACGCCCACATAAACGCCATTGCTGAAGTCATAACGCAGTTCAGCCTGGTAATTGTGTTTGGGAATGCCGGGCAACCGATTGCTGCCGAACTGCTCGTCATCACGGTAGAAAAAGTCGCTATAGGTATAGGACTGACGCAAGTGCAACGAATCGCCATCGTTCTGGTACAGCAGAGAATCCAGACCCAGTTCCACACCCTGGTGAATGGTCTTGCTGGCGTTGTATTCGGAGGTCAGCGCATCGGCGGTGGATGTGGCCTCTCTGATGATCACCGAGAGCAGCTCATCCTGCACGTGGGACCGATAGAACGTCAGGTCCCAGTTGTTGTTGCCGAACTGCCCACGGGTGCCGAATTCCAACGTATCGGCAATCTGTGGTTCAAGTTTCTGTCCACCGGAGTTGAGCCCGGTGGCCGGCCCGGACGTGAACACCTGCGCACCGGATACATAAGCCCACGATTGCTGGGCCTCGACCGTGCGACTGAGGTTGCCGAACAGCTGCCAGTTAGGGTTGATCTGGTAACGCACGCCCACCCTGGGGGCAAACTCCCAGTCGTTCTTTTCGATGGGGTTGTTAGGGTTGTCGGCCTCGCCACCCACCGGATACGACACCTTGGCCTTGCGCTGGAACTCCACGGCGGAAAGGCCTGCGCTCAACCACAGTGTGTTGTCGATCCACTCGGTTTCATTGCTGGCGCTCAACACGGTGTCGGAGCCTTCGTACTCAGCCTTGCGCACCAACGCTCCGGACGGCAGGTTGGCGGTGATACCGGAAGGAATCCGCACCTTGGTCTTGGCGTAAGCATTCAAATGCTCGGTCCGCAGCGCGTTGAATCGAGTGATGCTGTTCTTGCCGAACAACGTGTCCAGGCGGTCGTATTTCAAACTGGCGGAATAATCGCTGAAGCCCCAGGTCGTGCGGTTGACGCCTTGTCGCGCGTCGATTGGATAGTCATGGTAGACCAAGCCTACTTCCAGGTTGGAATCGTCATCGAAGGTGTATTGGGTCTTGCTCGCGACCCAGGTCGAACCTGGCTGTTTGCGATGCGCACGCACGTTCACACTGGCCGGGTTGGCCTGCTGGGGATCGTCCTTGAGTTGCGCGCGGGTGATGTAACCAGGCGTCTCGTTATCGGTGGTGCGGTAGCGGTAGTAGAGACGGGATTTCAACTGCGGCGAAAACTGGTAGCCGACATTGCCGGCGAAACCGGCGCTCTTGCCTTGGGTTTGATCCTGAAAGCCGTCCGACGCCGAGTCGGTGAGGCTGACGTAATAGTCGAGCGGGCCCAGCACTTGCCCTGAACTGATCTGACGCTTTTGATAGCCGTAACTACCGGCCTCGTAGCGCACTTGCAAGGGCGCGGAATTGTAGCCGGTCTTGGTCACGTAGTTGATCGCACCGCCCAGATACAACGAGCCGATATCGAAAGCATTGCCGCCGCGCAGCACTTCGGTATGACTCAGGCCCAGCGGCTCGAACAGTTCGTAGGGGGTACCGCCGGGCCCGGACACCGGCAGGCCGTCGAACAGGTAGAAGATGCCGGCGCGGAAATAACCCACGCCCTTGTTGATACCCGACCCACGAATGGAAATCCGTGTGCCGTCGTTAGTCCCGCCGCCCTGCGTGGCGATTACACCGGGCTGCAGAGCGAAGATATCGGTACTGGTCGACACGCGCCCCTTTTCGATGGTCGTCGAATCGACATAGTTGACCCCACCCGCCACTTCCTTCAAAGCCGTTTCGGCGCGTTGACCCTCGTCCAGTCTTGCACCTTGAACAACTACGGTACTGAGTTGACTGGTCGGCTTCTGCTCGGCCGATTCGCTGACGGGTGCGGCATGAAGTTGGCCGATAAACAGCAATGTCGCCCCAGCGCCCAGCGCCGACGGCAAGCGATTGCGTGCCGTCGTTGTTGCAATGACTTCCCCGTTCATTCCCTGCTCCTGCTTGACTCATATAACACCGCCCTGAAAACAGACGATGCTTATTTATTGGCAACAGGGTGATAGCAGAGAGCGTGCCAGCTATGGGGCGGCTGAAACTTGTTAAAACCGTACATTAGAGCGGCCAAGTGGCCGCCAGCACACACTTGCTGATGAACGACTGCCTTGATTCGAACACTTGAAACTTCACTACAGCCTTGTCAACAAACACCCGATATCGATCATCCGTGGGAGCGGTCATCGGCCGCGAAGGCTTCACCGCAACTTGCCTGAGACACCGCGGCGATCCTTTCGCGGCCGCGGACCGCTCCTACAAAAAATACAATCGCACTCATCCGTGGGCGTGATCATCGTCCGCGAAGAATTCTTCACCTATTTATCGTGAACAATAAGCGCCTGAAGTCGTCAGCATGCCTATCGTCAATCTGGGGCCCCCTGCCATCGACGGCGGGCTCCACCCTTACCAAGGAGGTCAACCATGCTCACCGATTGGGAAATGTGTATCCGCCTGCTGTTGGCTGCCCTGCTCGGCAGCCTGATCGGGCTCGAACGCGAGCGGCTGCTGTGGGCCGCAGGTCTGCGTACTCACATGCTGGTGTGCGTGGGCTCGTGCCTGCTCATGATCGTATCGTCGTTCGGCTTTCAGGATGCCCTGGCCATGGCGCACACCGAACTCGACCCGTCGCGGGTGGCGGCGCAGGTGGTTTCAGGTATTGGTTTCCTGGGCGCCGGCTCGATCCTGCTGCGCGGCGAAGTGATTCGCGGACTCACCACGGCGGCCAGCCTCTGGACGGTCGCCGCCATCGGCCTGTCGGTAGGCGGTGGGCTGTACGTGGTCAGCACCGCCGCCACCTTTATCATTCTGGTGATCCTAATCGCCATAAAACCCATGGAGCGGGTCTACCGCAACCGCGTGCAAGTCCACGTCATTAAACTGATCGCGCCATCGCAGACGCTGTCCCTGAAAAAGGTCAACGAGGTGATGGGCAACCGCGCGGGCAAGGTCAGACAGTTCATCGTCGAAAAAGGCAACCGTGACGACACCGACAGCATCACCATCGAACTCAAACGTACTTCAGGCGCGCAGGCCAAGCAGATACTGGCGCAACTGCTGACCATCGACGGGGTTCAGGAGGATGCTTCCAGCCAATGATGTTCCTGGTCGTCAAATTGCGACGACGTGAACTTCAGGGTGAAGGCAAAGAAGCTTCAAGTGCAGCTTTGTCGAAGACCGGGACACCGAAATCTTCAAAGGTCAACAGGCTGCCGTTCGGCAGCTGCCATTGATAGAAATCGGCGAGATCTGCTTTGGCCAGCCCCCGAATCACCTTGGCGACGAAGCCATGCGCGACCAACAATACCGACTTGGACGGATATCGAGTTTCCAGTTCGATCAGGCCTGCCCTCACGCGGGTCACCACTTCCACGATAGACTCACCGTTGGTAGGCGCCCTGTCCCACCGCCGAGTAATGTTGCATGCCCAGAGTTGCGGATATCGCTCCATGGCCTCGGCTTGTGTCAGTCCTTCGAAGACCCCGACATCACGCTCTCGAAAGCTCTCCATGACTTCGGGCAAGAGCCCGAGCCGCTGATTGAGAATGCTCGCCGTCTGCACCGCTCTTACACGTGGTGAAGTAACAAGAACGTGCAGATTTTCAGGCAATTGCCTCTCCAGCGTGGCCGCCTGCTGGCGACCACGCTCGGTAAGTGCAGGATCCAGTGATCCTAGATACCGATGCTCGGCATTGGCCCATGTTTCGCCATGACGAACGACATACAACTGCATGAAACCTACCCCGCTCACTCAAAGACGGCCGCTGTACCGGACTTCTTGCAATTTCATCCCGCCGCGTTCGAGCGTTCGTCGTGTTTCCGGCTCCTCTGCAAGTCCAGCGGCTTGATAAAACCTGATCGCCCGTACGTTTTCGACCAGTACCCACAGCGTGACTTTTTCATAGCCCTGCTCGGCCAGCCAGGCCAGGGCTTCCAGCCATAACCGCCGCCCCACTCCTGAGCCCCAATGCTCGGCGAGCACATACAAGGCCATCACTTCGCCTACCTGTTGAGGGTCTGCATCGTGGTCGCGGCTGGGCCCGAACGATATCCAGCCAACGACAGCGTCCGCCAACGAGGCGACCTGCACTTGCGAATCGTGCCCCGTGATGCTCTGCTCCCAGTGTGCCTGCCTCTGCAGCAAGGTCTGGTCCAGTCCGTCCAGATAGGCTTGATCCATCAAATCTCGGTACGCCTGCTGCCAGCTGCGGATATGCACACCGGCGATCTGCGCCGCATCTTCGAATGCTGCAGGCCGCACTACGGGCCAGTTGAACACCAGCGTGTCACACACCCCGAAGACATCGGATCGACGATCGGCGACCAAGGTACGAACCAGACGAAACCCGACCGACTCCGCGAGCCGGCGGCTGGCGGCGTTGGCTGAAGACGTCGTCAGGTACACACGTGTTCCAGGCAACTGGGCAATCAGTGCCGTCAATGCTTCGCGCATCAAACCCCGGCCCTGCAACGATTGGTTCGCCCAGTAGCCTATTTCGTGGGAGCCATCGGCCTTGGGGGTGAAGCCGATACACCCCACCAGTTGCTGCGGGTGCTCGCGAGTCAGCAGGAAGCACTTTTTCTCCGCATCGTGGCGGACGAAATCGCTCTGCGCTCGCTGGAGGGTGTCCAGCGTATCGGTCAGCTCCCAGCGCGGCCGGCTCCAAACCAGAAACAGACGATGGGTTTCGTAACTCGCGTTCAAGGCATCCGCCAAGAGCTGTGCCAGGGCGGGCTCAGGCGCCACAATCTGAACACGGGCCGTCAGTAAAGGCATCTGCCCTTCCCTGAATATGGCTTTGCCCTGGCTGCCTTGCAGTTCAACCGCTCGGAATTCCGTTTCCTGCATGTAATCGCCTCATCGTGGATCGGTACGTGTAAGGTTCCTTTGCGTGGCGCACCCTAGCCATTCGGTGCGGGATGCGTAATGCAGAATCGGTCACTCAAAACCGAAACGCAACGCCAGTCGTGACATTGAACGCATCCCCCGGGTAGAAATTGGCCGAATCCTGCCCGCGGGCGTCGTAGGTGGTGTTGGCTGCGGTGGCATAGCGTTCGTCGGTCAGGTTGCGCATGTCCAGGAACACGTCCCAGCGTTTGCTCGTGGCTTCGAACCCTATGCGGGCGCCGAGGATGGTGTAGGACGGCGCGCTGAAACTGTTGGCGTAGTCGATGAAGTAACTGGAGGCCGAACGCAGGTTGAGTTGGGCGTAGAAGCCTCCGGCTTGCTGGTACTGAAGCTCGGCCTGGTACACGTGGCGTGGCAGGCTGGGCAGTTCGTTGCCGCCGAAGGTGTTGTCGTGGCGATAGTAGAAATCGTTGAAGGTGTAGGCTTGGCGCAGGTTCAGCGTGTCGCCGTTGTCGCCTTCCCACAGCAGCGCATTCAAGCCCGCCTCGACCCCTTGATGAATGGTCGGGCTGGCGTTGGACGAAGCCACCAGTTGATCTTGATTGGCCGAGGCCTGGCGCACCACCACGGACAAAATCTCGTCATCGATCCAGGAGCGATAGAACGTCAGGCTGCCATCGAAAATCCCGACACTGGCGCGCACGCCCAGCTCGGCCGTAGTGGCCTTCTGGGGCTTCACGTCGCGTATGAACGGCGAGCCGGTGCTGCCCAGCTGCCAGGTCACGGGCGGGTCGATGGAGCGGCTGACGTTGCCGAACAGCTGGATGTCCGGCGTCAGTTCATAACGAAGGCCCAACCGCGGTGCGGTGTCCCATTCGGAGTAGTTCACGCCGTCGGGAAACTCGCTGGTGTTCACCCCGGTGGTGTATTCGATCTCGGCCTTGCGCTTGATGTTGATGAACGAAAGCCCCGTGGACAGCCAGGTCCTGTCGTTGAGCTGCAGCTCGTTGCCCAGCGCCAGCACGCTGTCGCGCGAGCCGGTGTACTTTGTGTACTGCAACAGTTGCCCGGTGCTGCGGCTGTGGGATTTGACATCGCCCAGGTAGGCCAGGGTATTGCTGAAGGTGACGCTGCTGTCGCTGGGCAGGCCGAACAGTTCGTCGTGGGCGCGGCGATAGCGCAGCACCACGCTGGTGTCCTTGGAGCGCCAGTCCTGTGGCGAAACCGAATACCGCCAGCCGTTGAGCAACGGGTAGTCGTTGTACCCCAGGCCCACTTCCAGGGTCGAGTCGTCGTCGAACCTGTAGGTGGTGTTGCTGCCCAGCAAGGTGGTGCCGTCCTTCTTGCGACCAGTGGGAACCTCGTTGCTGCGCGGATCGTGCTTGAGCTGGGCTCGGGTCAGGGTGTTGCCGTTGGTGAGCTGTTCTTCGCGGTAGCGCAGAAAGAAACGCGTTTCCAGTTTGGGGCTGAACACATGGCCGAAGTTGGCGATCAGGTCGCGGCCCTTGTTGGCCGTGTTGTCCTGATAGCCGTCGCGTTCGTTGTGCAGCACGCTCACGTAGTAGTCGCTGTCGCCGACCACGCCGCCCGTGCTCAGTTGTTGCTTGCGGTAGCCGAAACTGCCGACTTCGAACCGTGCGTAGTTGCCTGGGGACGTACGTCCGGTGCGGCTGACGAAGTTGATAGCGCCACCCAGCGACAGCGCCGTGTGCTTGAAGGCGTTGGCGCCGTACAGCACTTCGGTGTGATCGACTGCGGCCATGTTCAGCAGGTCTTCCTGAGTCCCGCCTGGCCCGGTGATCGGCAGTCCGTCGTAAAGGAATTTGATGCCCAAGGCATAGCCCTGATAGAAGGTATTCAAACCCGAACCGCGAATCGAAATCTTGTTCGCACCGGTGCCACTGGTAGCCTGCGCGAACACCCCCGGTTGCAGCGCGAGTACGTCTTCGGCGTTGGAAGCGCGGCCTTTCTCGACTGCTTTCATATCGACGACTGCGGTGGTACCGGGAGTCTTGTCCAATTCGACCTTGGCCTTTTGCGCCTCGCTGCGCGCCGCGCCCGTCACCACCACCGTGGACAGCTGCGTATCCTCGGCGTGGGCCAAACCCAAGCTGGTGGCGGTGAGCAGTGCTACGCCGCTCGATACAAAAGCGCGATATGAACCACTGGGCTTGCGGCCCGATGTTGAACCCATGGATGAAGCTCCTGAACGCTACGAAAAGATGAGGAGCCTCTATTCGTATAGTCGCGCTCGCAGGGGCTTGAGCAGCTATC
>Ga0308169_10003839_pt1 | contig 14393 bp, 20 predicted proteins | sample PhyBR1_2_FD_202139 | JGI IMG/M metagenome (GOLD analysis project Ga0308169, IMG submission 202139) | Phyllosphere microbial communities from UC Gill Tract Community Farm, Albany, California, United States - DLSLSB.R1 | ecosystem: Host-associated > Plants > Phyllosphere > Unclassified | place...
GCCTTCTCCCCTACCCGGGTCTCCCGGTGGAGGCGCGCCCGTAGGGCACTCTCCAAGAGGGAGGCCGTGACTCTGGTGCGCCAACGATATTGGCGTTAACATGGTTCACATGAAATCCGGGTCACCTGCGCGGGGCTACGTGATGACGAAGCGGGCCGAGACCGCCGCGGCCACCAAAGCGCGGGTCCTCGATGCTGCGGCAGCGGAATTCGGGCAGGGCACGCCGATTGCCTCGATCACGCTCGATGCCTTGGCCGCCCGCGCCGGGGTCAGCGTGCAGACGGTGCTGCGGCACTTCGGCGATAAGGACAAGCTCTTCACCGCGACAGCCGAGCGCCAGGCGGCAAGAGTCGCCGCGGAGCGGGATACGGCCGCTCCGGGCGACCTCGCCGGCGCCGTCGCCAACCTAGCCGCTCACTACGAGCGGGACGGGCACCTCGCCCTGCGGCTTCTCGCCGAAGAAGCATCCTCACCGTTCATGGGAGCAGTGACGGCCAACGGCCGCGCCTATCACCGGTACTGGTGCGACCAGGTATTCGGACCGTTCCTTGCCGGGCTCGAAGGCGACCAACGCGACCGCCGCCTGGCCCAGTTCGTCGCCGTGTGCGACGTCTACGTCTGGAAGCTGCTCCGGCACGACGCCGGACTGGGCCGCGAGGCGTACATCCAGGCAATCCTCGAACTCCTCGAACCGCTCACCCGGGGGACATGATGTCCCGCATCCTTGCCTATACCTCCCCGGCCATCGGCCACCTCTTCCCCATGACCCCGCTGCTCCTCGAGCTCACCAGGCGCGGCCACCAAGTGCACGTGCGCACCCTCGCCGGCCAGGTGGAGCTTCTGCGCGGCCTCGGACTGGCAGCAGAACCCATCGATGCCCGCATCGCCGCCATAGAACACCACGACTTCGGAGCCAAGAACACCCTGGACGCCCTCTCAGCGTCCGTCGACGTGTTCGTCCGGCGCGCCGGCCTCGACGGCGATGACCTCACCGCCGCAATCAGCTCGGTGCGCCCGGACGCCGTCCTTGTCGACTTCAACTCCTGGGGTGCCCGGGCAGCCGCCCAAGCGTGGGGCGGCTCATGGGCTGCGTTCTGCCCTTACACCCCGCCGGTCAGCTCACGCGGCGCACCCCCCTTCGGCCCCGGACTCCAGCCCCTCGCCGGTCCCTTCGGACGACTCCGGGACAGCCTCCTGCGGCCCCTCATCATGGGCCAGCTTCAAAAGCGATACCTCCCGGGCATCAACGGGATCCTCACAGCCCACGGCCTACCGTCCGTCACAACGACCGACGGATTCTTCCGGTCCGCTCCCCTGACCCTCGTGGCGACCTCCGAACCCTTCGAGTACCCGCACCCCGACTGGGTACCCGACATCCGCATGATCGGCGCCCTCCCCTGGGAACCCGCCGCAGAGGCCCCAGCCTGGGTCGAGGAACAGGGCGACCCGTTCGTCCTGGTCACTACCTCCTCGGAGTACCAGGCCGACGAGGCCCTGGCGCAGGCGGCCGTCAAAGCCCTGGCCGGTGAACCATACCGGGTGGTCATCACCATGCCGGCCGGTGCCGCGAACCTCGGGCCGCTGCCGGCCAACGTGCGGGTCGAACAGTTCGTCCCGCACGGACCGGTGCTGGCACGCGCCGCCGTGGCAGTGACCCACGGCGGGATGGGAGCGACGCAAAAAGCGCTCACCGCCGGCGTCCCCTGCGTCGTCGTACCCTTCGGGCGGGACCAACTCGAGGTAGCAGCCCGGGTCAAACACGCACACGCCGGAGTCCGGCTCTCCAAAGGCAAACTGACCCCCGAACGGCTGCGCCACGCCGTGCGCCGTGCATCCGGCATGGCAGACGGCGCCCGCAGGGCAGCCGCCGGCTACCAGGCCGCGGGCGGAGCAGCCACCGGCGCACAGGCGCTCGAGACACTCATCACCCAGCACCACCAACCCACGCCCAGATAATCACGTGTACGGTACTTGGAGCCCAGATGGCCCAGACTCGCTATCGCCGCCGCGGCCGCTCTTGACCTCCTGCTGCCACTCTTGGAGCTGCCCGTCCTCAGCGCACCCGCACCACGGGTGATGCCTGACCCACCTACCCTTCACTCCGAAACGCCCCCATTAACCCAGTTCAGGCATTTGGGCTCTATTCCTCAGTAACTGCCACCTGCATTGCTGGCCCGATGTAAGTACCCGCATAGCGAACACCCCCAACGTTTAGGCCGTCATGCCGTCTGCAGCGATGACGGTGCCCGTGTTGCCGTCCACGACGACGTGCTGCCCGTCGGAGAGGGCCGTGGTTCCCTCTCCCGTTCCCATCACGGCCGGGATCCCGTACTCTCTTGCGACGATGGCGGCGTGTGAGCCGAGACCTCCCATGTCGACAACAACGGCCGCGGCGCGTTGGAACAGGGGTGTCCAGGACGGATTCGTGTACGGACAGACGAGGATGTCACCACTGCGTAAGCGGTTGAATTCATCAGGGCCACGGATGATCCGCACCGGGCCTTCGGCGCGGCCCCGACTGGCTGGGGTGCCTGCCAGCAGAACGCCGGTCCTTGGCGGCTGGTCCTTGAACAGCAGGCGGGGTCCAGCAGCGGGACGCCCTCCAGCTCCCGCCGCTTGGCCGCCCTGGCCAACGCTGTCGGCCGGTAACGCTGCAGGACGGATGCCGGCAGCGCCAGTCTCATCTTCCGTGATGGCTTCCAACTCCTCGAACCGCAGATGGTAGACGTCCTGCGCCTGGTCGATGACACCGGCGGCGACGAGGCGCCGGCCGAGCTCACGGTATGCGGCTCGCATCGGCGGGACGAGCTTGGTGGCGTAGAAATGGCTGTCCTCCCGGAACGCCATCCCTGCCCGGGCGGCCTCGACGGTGCTGAGCGCCACGCGGCGAAAAGGTCCGATACGGAGGAACGGATGCCGTTTCAGATCGGCCAACGCCGCACCGGTCTGGTCTTTCCGGTTGGTTCCCTCGCGCTGGAGGGCCTTGACGAGCCCCAACACCACCTCGGGCGCATCGGACCAGGTCGGTGAGCTGCTCAATACGACGCTGACGGTCTCACGGTTCCCGTAGTCGCGCAGGAATTTGAAGAACGCGTCACGGAAGTCAGTGTGCGCCTGGTCCTGCTCCACCCGCTGCAGCAAGGCGGTGCCGTCTAATGAGGCGAAGTCGGCGGCCAGCTCCGGATCAGCACGGACCAGCCCAGCCAGTTGTTCCAAGGCCTGGTTCGCCTTGCTCGTCATCGTCTCCGCGCCTGCGATCAGGGAGGAGGCCAACCGCGCCCTGCCCAGCAGAAGCAGCATCAGCCGCAACCTCAGAGTCGGCAGGAAGATTCCGGCGAGATAGGAACTTCGCAGCCCGGTGATACCGCGCATGGTATTAAAGGACTCACGTGCAATGTCCACCGCCCCTGCCCACCGCAGGGTTTCAGGGTCCTGGTTATCGAGCCGCTTCACCTGCTCCAGGAAAGCAGCGAACCTGGCATCCTGCTTCCAGTCGGCTATCTTGAACTGCCGCGCCCGACGGGCCACGCCCAGCGGGGCTGCCAAGAGACGCAGAGTGAGCTGCGGCGTTGGGGGTACCAGCTGCACCACAACGCCATCCTCCTCAGGCAGCAGCTCCTCAACCGTGGGGAAACGCACCCCGAGGCTCCCGGCCATCCCCTGCAGCATGGCCAGAATGCCCTGCTCCATCCAGCCGGACACATCCAACGGGTAGGGCCGCTGCTGAAACATCTCGATAAAGAAGGGCGCAACCCGCCGCTGGACAAAGTTCAGCCGCAGCGGCTGCGGCGGCAGCGCCGTCATAGGCCTCGACTGCAAAATATAGACGCGTCCCCCAGCCAGGGCCCACTCGATATCCTGCGGCCGGCCGAAATGGTCCTCCACCCGTCCGGCCAGCCCGGCAAGCTCCCGCAGCCGGTCGGCGTCCAGAAAAGGAACCCCGCTGTGGGCGCCGGCCTGCCCGCGGGTGCCGCCACCCGGCTCCGGGCTGATCACCACTTCTCCGCCTCCAGGGACGAAGTTTCGGACCGCGCCTGCACGGTCGAGTACATAGTGCTCAGGCGTCACTGTCCCCGAAACAACCGCTTCGCCCAACCCGGCACCTGCATCGACAACCAGCTCCCCCCGCTCCCCTGTCACCGGGTTCGCCGTGAATAAGACACCGGCCACGGCCGCTGGCACCATTGACTGGACGACGACGGCGATCGCGACCTCCCGCGGGTCAGTCCCCTGCCGCCGCCGATAGGCAATAGCCCGGTCAGTCCACAGGGAGGCCCAGCAGTCCACGACCGCCCTCATCACAGCTTCCTCGCCGACGACGTTGAGAAAAGTGTCCTGCTGGCCCGCGAAGGCTGCTCCCGGCAAATCTTCCGCGGTTGCGCTAGACCGGACCGCCGCCGCGCCCCCGCCAAGCGCCCTGTAAGCCTCGGCAACTTCTGCCCGCAAAGCCGAGGGCATGCCAAGGCGGGCAATCACCGAACGGACGGCCCCGCCGTCGTCCACTCTGGGGTCCATATTCGAAAGGGCTTCACCCAGCTCCGTTCCTTCGAGGAGCGATCGGTACGCCAAGGTGGTGACAACGAACCCATCCGGAACCGGAAATCCATACCGCAACATCTCCCCCAACGCCGCACCCTTACCGCCAGCAGCTTCGATGTCCCCCACACCGAAATCTGCCAAGGGACGAACAGCCTCTCCTGCCATCCAGGACTCCTCCTATCGGCGCCGCCTCACACATCCACACCCCGGCTGGTGCCGGGGATGGAAAACGTACTCCACCCCCGCCTCGCACCCCCACTGGTTCATCGAACCAGTGCTCCGGAGTTCGCTGGCCCGTTTACGTGTACCCCGGCCAGCCAGCATCCGCTGGCAAGTCTTGACTTGCGTGCAGCACAAGCCTAGAACTTCAATCACCCAGGCAATGTGTTGGAGGCTACTGTGGGCGGACAGCGGATCGGGTACGTACGGGTGAGCACGCTGGAACAAAATGAAAAACGCCAGCTTGATGGCCAGCTTCTTGACCGGGTATTCATGGATAAGGCCTCCGGCAGGGATACCGCCAGGCCACAACTTGCCGAGCTGCTTCGCTTCGCCCGTGACGGGGATACTTTGGTCGTGCACAGTATGGACCGCCTTGCGCGGAACCTTGATGACCTCCGTGCTCTCGTCCAGAGCCTCACGCGCAGGGGCGTGCGTGTCGAGTTCGTAAAAGAGAGCCTGGTCTTCACCGGCGACGACTCTCCCATGGCCAACTTGATGCTCTCCGTCATGGGCGCCTTCGCAGAATTCGAACGCTCCCTGATCAGGGAACGTCAACGCGAAGGGATTGCGCTGGCCAAACAGCGCGGAGCCTACAAGGGACGAAAGAAGACCCTCACACCGGAACGGGCCGCCGAACTCGTGCACCGAGCCGAAAACGGCGTCCCAAAAGTCGTCCTCGCCCACGACTACGGCATCAGCCGCGAAACCGTCTACCAGTACCTGCGTGAAGCGAGCGTTCGCCCCTCGACTAGCTGACGGAATCTCCCCTATCCGCGCTTGACAGAAAGCGATGGAGGCCACTTCATCGCTTTCCGGGCTGGCCCGGGGCAGGAGGCGATCGGGCCCTTGTCGGCGTCCCTGGCACTCGTAATTCTCCGGCCTTCATCTGCCATGACGCCGGAGGTCCCGATCTGCACGCAACGGGCTGCACCCGTTGCTCTTGGCTGCCGATCGTGGGCGCGCCGGATAGCACCACGCGCTCTTCGTACTGAGGAGTAACATTCCGGGCCCTTCGGCCCTAACGTGAAGCGCGGTGCCGGGTGGACGTTGGACGTGTGCGTTCCGTATTGGTCAGCTTGCCCGCCGCGTGTGGGGGGCACCTCCAGTGACAGAGGCTCACTGCCCTGAGTGCGGCGCGCCGGTCATTACCAGGACCCTGGAGAAGCGCACCTTGGATGATGGCCTCGAACTCGTGGAAGTCCCGCACCGTTGCAGCAACCCCACCTGCCCTTATCACCACGGGCCTTTCCCCTACGCCGCCTTCAGGATGCGGGACCCCAAGGAGTAGCCGGCCGCTCTATTCTTGACGCATGGAGACCTATCGGCTCGCATACAAGAACGGCGCTGACATCACCATCTTTGATGCAGCCGACACCGTGGAGGCTGTGTCCCTCGCCGATGACTTCGACAAGCGCCACGGCAGCAGCGCGACCACCCTGTGGGTTCGGCAGAGCGACGGGAGTTGGGCCGCCGTGGAACGGGCGCACTAAAGCGGCAGAGGCCCCCAACAGATCCCTCTGCCGCCGAAAACACCCAGCGCAAGGGCACTTCGTAGCGCTCATGCTAGCCAACGCATCGGACAAGCAGAAGACCCCGAGTCCGCAAGGGGTGGCTCGATGTCTTGCCGGCTTCACCACAACACGCGCCAGCGCGCTTGGCTGGTGCGAGGCGAAGTAACCATCGCCCAGATGGGTGCCCGAACACATCTACCTTGACCAGCTACCTATCAGCATGCTTATTATGATGGGGTCGAAGGGGATCGGCTTGGGGATATGGGAAAAGTGAAGGGCGCGCTCAGCGAACGGGGCGCGCCTTTCCCAACCCAGGGCACTTCCGTTGCTCGCAACAACTCCGCCTCCACGGTTCGGTGTTGCGCCCGGGCCTGCCCTCCCAGGGATCCTAGGCTATGGCCATGCACCCCTTAGTGGCAATCAGCCTGGTGTTCCTCACCGGGCTCGCCTGGACGGGAACAGTTCTGACCCTTCTGGTATCCCTGACAAGAGCGCGCCGGCGGCGGGCAGGCACTGCCCGAACCGTCCAGAAGCCAGGGACCGGCTCAGGCTTGGCCAAGAGCGACAGCTAGTTGCCCAGCTTCGTCCCTTCCATATCCGGCCCCCCAAGCAGCCACGCCACTGCCTTGTCCTCAGAGGTGAAGTACCTGATCGGGAAGCCCGCCTGCACGAGAGTCAGCCGGAACATGGCGATGACGCGGTCGACAGGCGAAGAACCCAAGAGGGCCATGCGCGAGATGGTAGACGGGTCGGGAAAGACTTTTCGGGCGGCCGCCGAGTGTGTCACGCCTCCGATTTCGACGAGCATCGGCAGCTTCTTGCCCCTGCCCAGGGCCGTGATGGAGGCGAGGGCTGCATTGGCTACGCCGAGCCGATATAGGCCCCTGGCTTCCAGCGCAGACGCAGAACGCCGCCGGAGAGTTCCATCGTGCCTTTGCCCATGATGTCCACTTTGCTCATACTGTCCCTCGTCTTCGCGGGCCAAACCCAGTCTCGACCGCAGACCACCACACCCCAGCCGCAGCTGCCTTTCCACCACGGTGCCCCGTTCCATGGACGCGGTGTGATCTGGAAATCCTCGTCGTGACTCATTTGCCCGCAGGCAACTTTGTCATCCATAAAGCCCACAGGTTGCATGCAGGGGCCAGGACCCGTGACCGAGCCGGCTCCCCACAGCCGGATAATCCTTGCATGACAGCCCTATGAAGCCCGGGGCCGTTGGCCGACTGCAAGTGCGGCGAGGTCACGGATTACCCGTTGTACCTCGTGCTCCCGGCGGGTGGAACGCTGACTTTGCGGGACTAGGCCAGCTCTGGCCAAAGTTTTGCCGGGTGGGGAGGGAACAGGGACGTGTCCCCTCGGCGGAACCTCGTCGGAGGCTTTCTTGTCCGGCACAGGAATGCTTAAACTCATACGTCCCCCTCGACGTCGTCCTTGGGAAAGCCTTTGGCTCACCCGTGGCAAACATCCTAGGAAACCAACGGCCAGTTTGAAGCCGACCCGCCCTTACAGCGACCCTTCTTATTCCAAACTTGAGTCTCGCCAGCCCACCCCGGCGTCTGGCCGCACCTGTCTTGGTGCCGCTCTTTTGGTGCTCCAAACCAGGCATAGGCATCACGAGCAGCTGCTCTCATCAAAAAACGTCATTCAGGCTTTTCGCTGCTGCATCCCTGATCTAATCCGAAGAACCGTTGTAGCCTCTCCATCTAAGGACTCCTGGTGCCTGAACCCTCATCTATCGCGTACGCGCTCACGTATGTCCGGACACTGGGGCTGGCGTTCCTTCTGTTCCTCAGTCAGCTGGTGGCAGGAGGGATCCTCCTGGCCCTCACCGGGCTCGCCAGGATCATCACCGTCCTTGTCCGCCAAGGAGTCACCGGCTATCACGTCGGTACGCGCCAAGGAAGAGATTTCCATGACGGACCCCCGGCCTAGGTGCGCTGGGAAAGTAGTACACGGTGAGGTCACGGAGCCTCAATCTGAGGGCTATTGGCCCTGTAACGACATCACGTCCTGGAGGATCGTGGGAGTATGCCGTTCTTTCTGGACTACGAGGCGGAGGGTCTCGTGAGAGGCCACGTCCGGATTCCTCGCGTGACCTGTGAAGAGGCGGCCCTCTACGCGCGGGAGGCCCTGCGCGGCCTGAGGTGCCTGAGGGCCACCGTTCGCTGCGGCGCGACACTCAGGAGTGCCGCAGCTGATTGCCGGGTTATCGCCCGGTACACGCGCCAGGGAGGCTGGACAATTTTAAACGGCTGGTAGCCTGCCCGCGGGAACCGGGGAACTCCCTAATCTGCTGATTAGGGAGTCATTAGTACCTCAGGAGCTGCAGGGGATCCTAGGCTGGGCAGCAAGGCCACAGGTGTTTTCCCGGGCAGAGATTTCCGGGGCAAGACGTGGTCGGCGTCGCGGTCCTGAGGAGAGCTGTTCTCGGGAGACTCAGTGACCACCCCAGCCGGCGCCGGCCGCTCGCTTCGATGGACAGACAGGCATTGGCTGCGGCAAGAGCCACCACCACAAACCGCATTCGCGGCGAGGAGCAACAGCGCCGCAGGCGCAGTGGATGGCCCGACAACCCTTATTGCGTGCTCTGGATTCTGGATCTCCTGTCTATCGTCCAACCCGGCTACAGTGTTGCCGGAGGCAGGGTGGCTTCGGGACTTTCTGCCGAAGTTTCGGTTGGGGTGCGGGAAGGAGAACGGGCGTGGATTTTGCTCGTGTCGTAGGTTTCCTTTCGGATGCCCTGCAGGACCGCCCCGGCAGTGAGCGGGGCCTGAGCCCCGATGAGCTGTATGGCCTGTACACCAGTTGGTGCCTTATGAACGAGGCAATCATCGAATCCCCGGACACACTCTGGGCAGCCTTACGGACATGGGGCATCGACCCGGCGAGAAACCACCTGGCCATGAAAGGCCCGGCAGCGGTGGACTACATCATCGCCAGCGCCCCCGACATCATCTGAACCAGCCAGCAGGAGCTAACGGCCCAATACCTCGTCAACGACCCACGAAAGTATGACAGCGTCGTTTCTGACGGGGTCCACAAGACCGTAAAGATAGGCTTCGAACGCGACACAATCAGCATTCCCGCCCATGGCGAAATACTTCACGTAAAGCTCCTCAACGCTGACAGCGCTGCAGCGAACCAACTCCATAGCAGCAAAACGGGGGTCCTCCATGACCGCCCTCCAGTACTACCGCCCTCAAAACCGCCGCGGCCAGATCACAAGCACCATCCCCACTGTTGGAGTCAATACCAGTGTGCAGTGCGCGCGTTCGCCAGTCACCACCGCGGCACAAGAGATCACAGAAACAATGCCCGACCCTGCTGCTTCCACCCCACCAGCCGGCCGCGGTCAAATAGACCCGATCAGAAACGGAAGGGCGGAGCTGGCGACGGCTGGGGGAGGCATTCGTGTCTCAGCCGAACGCCCTCATAGCCAACTCCTGAGACGACCGTAAGGTCTCGGCCTGCTTCCTACCCGCGTAGTCAGTACGCGTTTCCTAGCCCGAGATACTCGATACCACTCGAAGACGGAGTAACAGCACGGGTCCTCTGGGCGATCACATAGGGCTGAGGAGGTGGCATTCGTAAAAACGCGCCTTTCAGAAGGCCTGGACGCCTCCGTTTAGCTGTGAATGCCCGCTCCAATCGTCGTTCCCGGGTGCCCGTACGGACCTCCGGGACTGCGGCGAGCGGGTGTGCAACAGGTACGTGCATGACGTTGGCGGCTCCGCAGGTAAAGCCGCCGGCCACAGTTCAATAACGGGGCTGCTGTCTAGGACTTCGTCCATTGCTGCCCCCTCATGTTGGGTGGACACTTGATTCACCGAGCTAAGCAGTCAGCCCAACGGACCGCCACCCCGATAACCAGGACGGGCACCAGGTCCACCGCTGACCGCTCAATACCAGAGCCCCTTCCCGTCCACCCAGAGCCTTCCCGGTGCCCCCGGTCATGACCACGGCCCAGTCGGTGGCGCTCATCTTCGTGGCCGCCTTTGTATGGATCGGCCTGACCCTGCTGGTTCTCCTGACGCTGAGACGCCGCAGGAAGGGCTCCTCGGTTATCGCTACCGCTCCCCCGCCGCGTGAGCCCGTCAGCTACCGGCCGCACCGGCCCTGGCGGCGGCTGCGTTCCGCTACCGGGCAGAGCCCAGCGCCGCGGCGCAGGTTGAGGCTGCCCAGACTCCGCCACTAAACGACAAGCACCGGGAGCAATTATGGATACCGGAACGATCCTTGGGTACGCCGCTGGATACGTCGCGACCATGGGATGCGTATTCCTCCTCTACCTGCCGGTCATTATCTTGATCGTCGCCCTGCTGATCGCCGGTGGCCTGCTGGAGTTGCTGCTTTTGCCGTTCATCGCCCTGGTCAAGAGGCTCCGGCGCCGGCCCGCTCCCGATCTGGATCCATCGTGGTTCTTGCGGGACCGTGGCAGGCATGGCTGAGGGGATCGGCACCCGCTTCCATACCGACCCATCAGGAGGCCGCAACGATGCCCTACCGGTGCCATCCTGAACAGATGCAAGATCCCTGAAGCGTAGATTGTCATCATGAAGAATACCTACGGTCGCGAAGCGCTCTTCACCCGGCTCCTGGATGTCGCAGAGCTCACGCATGCTCACAGGTTCTTCGGAAACCTCTATGAAGCCATCGTCAAAGTCCCCACGCGTGTGGCTGCGTCGAACCCCAGCCCGGAACTCCCGAGGTCCCCGCTGGGCGCAGGCAGCCCCGGCCGGTACTACGCGCCCATTGCCCCACTCAACGCGCCGGCAGCTATCGGGTCACTTGTCGCGGGGTGGAACCATCCGCGCAGCAGGCCTTGGCTTTTGGCGGCCGCCATCAGCTCGGCATCAGGCGCCGCTGTGACTGCCTATGTTCTTCGCTCCCTGAACCCCAGGTTATTTTTCAGCCCACAGCCGCTCAACGAGGACCAGCGCCGGCCGTTGCTGAAACGCTGGTACAGAATCCACGCCATCAGGCTGATCACCAGTGCCGTGGCCCTTGGCGCCATCCACCGCGCCCAGATGATCCGGGTCAGCAGCAGTACGGCGTCGGGCTCGGAAACGGGCTGACCGGTCAACAGCGGGAGGTGTCGGTCGTACTTGGACGTCTCCACTAGTCAGAACCTGTGAAGTTGCCACCCCCTGCCTCAATGAGGCCTCATCAGTCCGGATTCTTTCGACTCTGCCGCCTATTCTCAATCGTCTACGCGGGACTTAGTTGACCTCCGACTATCAGCGTGGGATCTGAGAAGAATGGGAGCCACTGTAAGGAAAACGGAATTTTGCCCTACTTTGACCCCAACGCTCGAAGCAAGTCGTGGAGGTTGCTTGACGGAATCTTCATTATCGGCCTTTCAAAAGTGCTGGAGGAGAGCCCTAGAAAGACTGGTTGGATTGGTCGATAGGCTTGGTGATGTCTTCAAGCATGATGTTGATGAACGCCGTTCTTCGGATGCTGCACGGGTTCCGTTGCAGCCACCTGAGCTGGGCGCGGGCGGCAAAGAGGCCGAGCTGCCAGGCCAAGGTACATCGTGGTGGGCGTCTTGCCGCAGCGTGAGGGGGCGATGCCGATCAGCTCGGCCGGCTCCCAGCGCACGCAGCGACTGACGATTTCCGAAGAACTGCTGCCAATCCCGCGGTTTGATGGTCGCTGCGGGTTTCTGATTTGCAATGCCGGGAAGTGCGATCGCTGAGTTGGCCAATCGCCATGGCGGCTCCCCCTTTTTACTTTCCGATCGGAGGCCGCCATGGCAAGTGGGTCAAAAGAGGTACAGTCACGGAAACCTCTAGCGAAAGCACTGATGTTTGGTTGCTGAGTCGTGCAACAATATCGTCCAGCTTGGCGGTGTCAGGCGTGTGTAACCTGAGCAGAACTAATCCGTCTCCGAGCATTCTTTCGGCCGTCACGATCTCGGGTATCGAATCGAGGCTGCGGTAGAGATCCTGTCCGTTTCTGAGCGGATCGGGTTTTATGGTGATCACTGCACACATCGGCGCGTCGCGGTCAGCAAATCTACGTACTATTGTGAACGCGGAGATATAGCCATTGCGCTGGAGGTGGTCCATACGCTCGGCGCATGCCTTGCGATCGAGGCCTGCACGCATGGCCAGGGCCTCCATTGGGAGGCGTGCGTCGTCTTCGAGAATACGAAGCAGCTCCTCGTCTACAGCGTCTAGTTCAGTCGACATCCTGGGTGCTCCTCCAGTTGATCCATGACTTGCATTTAGTCAGCGAGCTCCTAATTGAAATCACGCTCATTGCCCGATCGGGCCCGGCTGCGGAACGCCGTTGACAGAAGCCCTCGGTATGCGAGAGGTGTCGTGGTGCGTGGCCTCTCGGCGCGCCGGAAGCCCTTTTGATGGTATAAACAGGAAATAGATAAGCCAATGACGTGTTCCTAAATTTATGATTTAGATTTTCTTATGTATCTCGACGGGTGGAGCGCCGCAGACCTTGTAGCTTCGATCGATGCGATAGGTGCTCATAAAGTTAGGTGACTATGTCTTTCCGGAGAGAGGAACACCGGTGCTGCGGAATCCCTATGACGACATAGATGCTCGGATCATGGCAGAACTCCGTTTGAACGCCAGGATCAGCTTGGCCCGCCTCGGCGAACGGGTACTTTTGTCGCGCAACGCTGTGCGGCAGCGCATCGAGAGGTTGGAACGCGACGGATACATCAAGGGATACACCATTAGAGAGGCCGTTGACGGGGACAAGCCAAAAGTCAGTGCGGTCCTGCTTGTGTATCGACAAGACAGGATGCGCGGATCGGATGTTATCGCCGGCCTGCGAGCAATCCCAGAGGTGGTGACCTGTGACGTCGTCAGTGGCGAGCTAGACCTGGTGGTCCGGGTTGAGGCTTCCGATGCTGGCCGTATACGGGAGATATGGAAGCAAGTCTCGGATTTCCCCGGCGTACGAGACATTACGACAGCCCTGTCCTTGTCCACCGTAATAGATAGAAGGATGCCGTTCTAGCGTGTAAGTAGGAGGCCTACGGTGCTTGTGCTTGTTGTGTCCAAGCACCGTAGGCATGCCGCGAACAGGACTATTCGTTGCGGGAGGTCTTCCTTTCCGCGGCGGCAACACTTTGTGATTCCGTGTGGGTTTCACAGAAGTGTCTACCTCGTCAGCTTGTGGCTGCCTGTGGTGTGACTTGATGCTCAGCCCGGGCGGGGTGAAGCTCTAAAGCGTTTCCGCGTCTGCTGAAGAGAGCAACCCCTCACTGACGGCCAAGTCCACAACTCTCTGTCCTGTTGCTGTTGCCCTGTAGGCCAGATCGGCAGCAGCGGCGTAGCCAATCAGCGGCAGTAGAGCAGTAGCTTGGGCAGTCGACATATTTGCCTGGCTCCGGAGGTGTTGTTCATTGGCCTCGATACCTTCGACACATAGGGTCTTCAGGACTTCACAGCCTTGGGTCAACCAGGCGAGCGATTGCAGGAGGGCGTGAGCGATGGAAGGTTCAAATGCGTTGAGCTGGAGTTGCCCGTTATCCGCTGCCATTGTGACTGTTACGTCGGCGCCTGCAACAAAGAACGCAATTTGGTTGACGACTTCGGGAATTACTGGATTTACCTTGCCTGGCATGATTGAGGAACCGGCTTGCCGCGGAGGCAGCAGGATCTCACTCAAACCGGACTGAGGTCCACTGGACAGCAGGCGAAGGTCGCTGCTGATCTTCGAAAGCTTGATAGCGGTTCGCTTCAAAGCGCCTGAGAAGGTCATAAATGCGCCTGTGTCCCAAGTCGCTTCGACCAAATCATCTGCCCGGCTGAGCTGTAGACCCGTCACATGCGCCAGCTTGTCGACTATCCGCTCGAGATACGCCGGATCCGCTGTGATTCCTGTGCCAATGGCGGTTGCCCCTAGACTGCACTCTGTCAACAGGGTAGCCGCCTCTCGCAGGCGCTCCTGATCCTCCCTCAGCGTGATCCCAAAAGCAGCAAATTCTTGTCCCAAAGTCATGGGGACAGCATCCTGGAGTTGGGTCCGACCAATCTTAGGGATAGAGGCGAAGGCTGTGCTCTTTGCCATGAACGCATCGGCCAACCCCTCCAAGCTACCTAGAAGCTTCTCAAGTTCGTAAACCAGCGCCAACCGGACTGCCGT
>Ga0308169_10003840_pt1 | contig 14382 bp, 10 predicted proteins | sample PhyBR1_2_FD_202139 | JGI IMG/M metagenome (GOLD analysis project Ga0308169, IMG submission 202139) | Phyllosphere microbial communities from UC Gill Tract Community Farm, Albany, California, United States - DLSLSB.R1 | ecosystem: Host-associated > Plants > Phyllosphere > Unclassified | place...
CTCCTCGCGCCCGCAGCTTGCAGCAGCACGCCGACTCGAAGCACTCGAAGCAGCTCAAGGACTGCTTCCCGACCTTCGCGGCCTAAGCAGTGCGCTCATCGCATCTTAGGGGTGGATCCGAGGCACGGTGGGCGTCGTGTGGGCGCGCGCAGGCGGGCGCGCAGGTGTTGTAGAGCCTTTCTTCGTTAGCATTTCCCTTCCTCCTCTTCCTCTCCTCCTCGTCGGTCTCTTGCAAAGCCGGTGCTTTGCTCGCATCTTCCGCTTCGGCTCTCGAGTATCTGCAGATTGTGCGCGTGCGCTGCCCTCGAGAGAGCCTCGCGCGAGACGAGCCTGCCGACCTGAGCAGCTGCAAGAGAGCAGGGGCTCGAGCGTCTCCCCTCTCTGCGTCGACGCTCCTCTCGCCGCTCTTGAGAAGCATGACGAAGAACGTGGCTGCGTATTAGCTCGACATAGAAACAGCTGCGTCCCTCGTCCACAGCTCGCGCTCACCCCTCCAGCCAAACCGACAGTCCCGCCCTCGCAAACGCCCACGGCAGCCCGATCGTCGCGATCCACCCGATGCCCATGTACACCGTCACCTTGGTGAGCACGTCGGCGTCCTTGTGCTCCTCGCCCGGCTTGGCGCCGGGCCCGTCGGCGCTCTGGCGGTGCGGCGACGAGGCCGAGCCCGAGCTGATGTGCGGCGGCGGCAGCTGCGGCGCCGTCGCGCTCGTGGGCGACTCGGGCGGAGTGAGCGACGCGGCGAGGGCGCGCTGGCGCAAGTTGAGGCTGGGGCCGGCCTTGAGGCGGGACGAGGCGCGCAGGGACGCAGAGGCCGAGGCCGAGACGGCCGAGTCGTCGACGAGCGAGGGGAGGTCGAGGATCGAGGGGACCGGGTTCAGGTGCTCGTTGGCCGGATAGGCGTCGTCTGCGAGCGCGAGAGGCTCGTCAGGGATGGACAGAAGGTCTCGAGAGCGAGAGAGAGGGACGCACACTCGGACGCCGGGACGTAGTGCCGCCTCGGAAGCTCGATGAGCGGTGCGAAGAGGCGGAAGAGCGGCGGGAGAGCGACGTGGCACGCCTGCTTGGCGATGATGCGCCAGACGAGGATGGCCGAGATGCCTGCGTGCAAGCAGTGCAACATGAGTCACGACGGCGCCCGGACCTCCTCGGCCGCACGACCGTGACGATTAGGAGAGCTGCACGCACCAGTGACGAGCTTGACGCCCACCGCACCCGACCAGAGACACACCTCGGCCGCCGAGCGCCATGCGTACCCGTACGAGTGCGTCGGAAAGACGGCGGGCGACCACGCCTCGCCGAGAGCGGCGCCGGCGACGACCGAGAGGAAGGCGACGGCGTCCTCGAAGCAGGGGCACTCTTCTGCGGGCTGTGCAGAGAGAGAGACAGGAAGAGTCAACAGCCGAGCGAGCGTGAGGGAGAGGGAGGGAGGGCGAGAGCGAGACGCACCTCGGGGTGGACCGTGACGAGGAAGAGGAGCGTCGGCACGATGACGGTCGTGCCGAGCCAGCGCGAGCCGAGCGTCGCCGCGTTGATCGAGTCGGCGAGGACGTAGTACGCAAGCCAGATGGCGGCGCCGATGGTCGAACCGACGGCGACGTCCATGATCGAGTGCTGCGGGCGGGCGGATCGAAGAGTCAGCGAGAGTGCGCAGCGGAAGAGCAACCCTACGCGCACTCGCGCCAGTAAGAGATAGCACGCACCATGCCCGTGTACAGCCGCCCGAACGTAACGCTCCACGCAAACCCAGCGAGCCCGACAAAAGCGACGAGCCTCGCGCCGACGCCGAGCTCGAACTTGTTGAGGAGCGTCTCGCCGGCGAAGAGGGCCATCGAGCACGCGTTGGACGAGTGGGTTGAGGGGAAGCCGTACTCGAGGGCGTGCGAGCCGACCGAGAGGCGCACGACGGGCGGCGAGAAGGGGCGCGGGACCGAGAAGGCGTCCTTGAGGACCGACGTCGCGTAGCCGCCTGCGCGGGCAAGGGCGCGTCAGCTCATGATCGACATGATGTGCGAGAGAGAGTGAGCGCACCTGCAGCAAGGACGTAAAGGAGCCTGTGGAAGAGGGCGACGTCAGCGCGAGCTAGAGGAGAGGGGAAGAGGCCGGTGCGTTGGACGTACCCTCGGCCGACGTCGCGGTACCCGAACCAGAACCACAGCGGAAGGAACACCATGAAGAACCTGCAGGAGGGTCGAGAGTAAGCCCACGCACGTCAGGATGCACCCAGAAGTCGGTGCGAGACGAGGTCGAGGGAGCGAAGGGCGAGCGCGACTCACGTGTGCGTCCCGAGCAGGCTCGTCTTGACAAAGTACTCGTCGCGACCCGGTGTGCGCCATCTTGTCTGCGCAGTGAGCCCAGAGTCAGCGTCGTTCGCCGACAGGGAGGAACAGGGAGGAGCGAGCGAGCGAACGCACCTGGAGGCCCTCGAGGATGCTCATCTCGCGCTCCAAGCTGGCGACGAGCTTCTGCCGGACCCAGAACCTCGTACTGGGCAGGAGCGAGCGGTAGTAGGCCTCGTCGCGGGTGCCGACGGCGACTTGAGGAGGCGGCTGGCCGGCCCTGGCGGGTGGAGCGAGCGAGTTGGCACCCTTGAAGTGCGCCTGGGCGATGCCGGCCTCCGAGGAGGGTGTCGAAAGGTCGCCGAGGGAGCTGGCGGTGCTCATGGGCGATGTAGACCGAGGGAGAGGGAGTGGAGGCATTGATGGGGTGATGAGGACGGGGACGGGATTGGCGAGGTGAGGCCGAGTCGCAGGGTCGTGGCCGCTAGGTGGCAGTCGAACAGGAGCTCTGCCGGTGCTGTGAGAGCTTGACCGCTCGACTTGGCGAGGTTGCGAGGGAGCTACAGGCGCGAGAGCTGCTCGGGCTCGGCTCGTCGTCGTCGTTCGTCTGTCGACCTCCGATCACGCAGCTTGTACACCGCGCTCGCCCACCTGGACCAGCCCAACATGCCCGTCGAGATCACTGTCAAGGGCCTCTTGTTCGACATGTGCGTCCCTCGCCCCTCTCGCCCCTCCTCCACCCCGCTCCCACCCTCCTCGCCTCGAAGCCGGCCAAACTCGCCGCGCCTCGCTCAGCACTTGCACGAGCCGCCTAGCTGACCAGTGCTTTCGCTACAGGGACGGTACCCTCGTCGACTCGACCCCCGCCGTGCGTTCCTTCCCCCTCCTCCCTCAGCCCGCTCTCCTCCGCTCCTCCGCTCACCGGTCAATTCGTCCTGCAGGTCGAGAAGGCGCTCGGCGACTGGTGCCAGCGGCAGGGTATGCAGCCCTCCGAGTTCTTCCAGCACTCGCACGGTGCGTCCCGCGCCCATCCTCGTCTGCCCTCGAGCGCTCGCTCCTCGCCCTTCACCTCGACTCTCCTTCCAAGCTGACCCTGGTCTCCTCGGCAGGCGTGCGCACGCAGGACAACATCAAGCGCTTCCAGACCGTTCCTGTCCCCGGCCACACGCTCAATGAGACCGAGCTCGCCGAGGCAGTGCGCCAGCTCGAGCTCGAGATTGCCGACACGGGGCGGCGACTGCACGAGGCCGGCGGGCAGGGCATCGAGCGGTTGCCGGGCGTCACCGAGCTGCTCGATGCGTTGAGGAAGGGCGGCGCGCGGTGGGGCATCTGCACGAGCGGTACGTCCTCGAGCATCTCGCGCTCTCGCTCCTTCTCTCCCTCGTCCCACCTTCTCGCCCGTCGCCAGACCCTGACGAAGCACTCTCTCGCCCGCAGCAACCCGACTGTACGCCGATGCGGCGCTCAAGACGTCCGAGATCGGCTCGACGCCGCCCAACCTGCCGTTCCTCATCACGGGCGACGTCTGCGAGCACGGCAAGCCTCACCCGGAGCCTTACCTGCGCGGCATGGACGGTGCGTCCTGCTCCTCTACGTCTTCTCGTTCTCACTCTTTCGCCGCTGACCTTTTTCTCGTCCTCGCCCTCGCTCGCCCGCCCGCAGAGCTCCGCAAGCTCGGTGGCCCCTCGTTCGCCTTCTCGCCGTCCGACATCCTCGTCGTCGAGGACGCGCCCTCGGGCCTCAAGTCGGGCCTCGACGCCGGGTGCAAGACGCTCGGCGTGTCGACGGGCCAGCCGATGGCGCGCTTCAGGACGTTCGACGCGACGGTCAAGACGGTCGACTTGACGAGGTGCGTCCTGCTCGCTCACGCCCCGTCTCCTGCACGGTTCTCGACTCTGGACGGTCGGGCGGGTGCTCGACCGTGTTCCGGTTTCAGGCGCACGCACTTACTCCCCGTCGCTCGTCTCGCAGGGTCGAGGTCGTGAGCGCGAGCCCCGAGTCGGTCACGCTCCGGATCAAGACGCTCGACGAGGAGGAGGGCCTCGACGAGACGGCATAGAGCACCGAGTGGTAGACGTAGAAAGCTCGCAGCTGCAACGCGATAGAGATTTGCCGACTGCGCGGCCGTGGACTTGAGCGGACTTTGCTGCGTTCCCCGGATCCGGCCAGGACTGACGCTCGAGCATTGTGGGGGGGCAGCGCTCGACCGCCTGCGGCCTTGGCTCCTTCGCTCTCTCTCTCTCCACCATACTCGCTACGATGCTCGCCGTCAGCTTCCTGGCTCTCGCCGCCGCGGCAGGCGCCTCGCCCGTCCAGCAGGTCGTCTTCGGCGGTTCGCTCCAAGGTGCGTCGTCCCGCAGCGCGCTCTCTGCGATCGTGCACCCAGCTGACGGCAGGACCTTGTACAGACACGCTTGCCTCGGTCAATGAGCTGCCCAAGATCCCTCGTGCGCGCAGCCCCTCCTCCTCATGCCCCTCGCCCCTCGCTGAAGTCGGAGCGCTGACCCTCCTCCTCGAACCCTCCCGCGCAGACCACAAGTTCAACCCGCTGGACCACATGAGCGGGTGCGTCCAGGTCTCCCCTTCCTCGAGACGGTGAACGAGGCGCTGACCCTGCCTCTCGCCCACAGCATCGCGCCGTACCACGACGCCCCGAACGCCGACGTCTCGCCGCCGCCGCAGTGCAAGGTCGCCGCGGCCGCCTTCCTCGTGCGCCATTCGTCGATCTACGCCAACGACGACGAGTACGCCGACTACATGGAGCCGTTCATCTCGCGCGTCTACTCGGCGCAGGAGCGCGGCGTCCCCGTCCTCGACCAGTCGCCGCTCAAGTTCCTCAAGGACTGGCGCAGCGTCGTCAACGAGACCAACCTCGAGGACATCACGCCGTCGGGCAAGGACGACGCGCGCGAGCTCGGCCGCCGGTTCCGCAAGCTGTACGGCGACCTCATGCCGCCCGAGCACCTCGGCAAGCGCAAGGGCGACCTGACGAGCTGGCTCAAGTCGGGCAAGAAGGGCAAGAAGGGCGGCAAGAAGCACAAGGGCAAGAAGGACAAGGTCAAGACGCCGTTCAAGGTGTGGAGCGCGAGCTCGGAGCGCGACGTCGAGACGAGCAAGGCGTTCGTCCAGGGCGCGTTCCCGCACTGGCAGGCCGGCCACGACAACGGCGGCGGCGAGGGCGACGGCAAGTATCTCCAGCTCGTCGCAGTCAAGAACAAGGTGCGTCGCCTCGTCCTGCTCTTCTCTCTCTCGAAAAGGCGCGGCAGGAAGCTGACCTTGCGCTCGGCCCCCTCTTTGCGCAGGACCCGGACTGGGCCCACTCGCTCACGCCTCACGTGCGTCCACTTCTCTCTCCTTCACTGCTCCCCTGTGCACGAGCTACCGCTGACTCTCATAACCGACGAGCAGAAGATCTGCGACGCCTTCACCAAGGAATCGGGCAAGCCGCACGCCCAGCAGTGGCTCGAGACGTGGGGCCCGGCCGTCCTCGACCGCCTCAACACGCACGCGCCCGGGTGGAACTTCGAGCTCAACGACGTCATCGCCATGTTCATGCTGTGCGGGTACGAGACGGTCATCTCGGGCGCCAAGACGCCGTCGTCGCCGTTCTGCAGCGCCAACCTGTTCAGCCACGAGGAGTTCCGCGCGTTCGGCTACCACCAGGACCTCCTCTACCACTACATGGTGCGTCCTCGTCTCTCTCCCTCTTTCGCTTGGCGACGAGGGCTGTGCGTGAGGCCGCTCGCTGACTCTCCTCCTCTCCCGCCTTCCCTCTCGCAACAGGTTGGCTACGGCGCGCCCACCGCGCCCTACCTCGGCGTGCAGTGGCTCAACATCTCGACGCACAACCTCCTCGCCGCCTACGCGCCCGACCCGCACCCGAACGTGACGATGCCGACCTCGCCGTCGCTCGTCTCGCGCCTCTCGTCCTTCGTCACGGGCAGCAAGCCCAAGCTCCCTCCTCCCTCGAACCCGCCCGACGCGACCCACACCCAGCTCCTCTACGTCTACTTCACCCACCGCGAGGAGCCGCCCGTCGCGCTCACCGCGCTCGGACTCTGGAACACGTCGACCGAGGACCTCCCGTCGACGTCGATGCCCAAGGACCGCCTGTGGAAGACGAGCCACCTCTTGCCCTTCCTCGGGCACGTCTCGATCGAGCGCCTCCACTGCGAGGCCGACGAGGACCAGCTCTCGGCGCCCGCGTCGTCGTCGTCGTCGTCGTCGAGCTTCTGGAGCACGCTCGTCCCCTCGTTCGGCAACGACCACGGCAAGGACCGCCCGCGCCCGACGCACCCGCGCAAGGACTACGTGCGCGTCCTCGTCAACGGCGCGCCGCAGCCGCTGCCGAGCTGCCACGACGGGCCCGGCGGCACGTGCCGCCTCGCCGACTTTGAGAAGTTCGTCCGCCAGCGCACCGAGGAGTACAGCGACTTTGAGGGCGCGTGCAAGAAGGACGACGAGTAGGTGTGACGCCGGGCTCTATCTCTGTAGCACTAGAAATGCAGCGCGCTCGAGTCGACCCTCCTGCTCCTCGAGTCGACCTTCTCAACCTCGAGAGCCTCGCTCGCTCGACTGGGCGACGATGGCGAGCTCTTCCTTGAGCCTCTGTCGAGAGACTTGACTCGCTGTGTCGAGTCGTCGTGGACGAGGTGAGCGAGAACAGGGTGCGCGCGACTTTGTAATGCTGAATACGAAAGCGGCGGTTGACTCGGATTACAAACCGCTCCCGCTCGTCGCCCGTCCCCTCTCTCCGCTCCCACCAACACCACTTTGCTCAGTCCAGCCGCAGCCTTTGCATGGTGCGTCCAGCTCTCTGTCCTGCACTCCACGAGCACAGCTGACCCGCCAACCTCGCAGTACTCCGCCCCTGTCCTCCCCCCTGCCGGTTCGTCGTCGACCCTCCCTCATCATCAGCTCGACACTTCTTCTCCCTCTGACCTCGAGCCGCTCCACAGGTACCAAGCCTAGCCTACAGGGTGTCCACATAAAGCAGAGGTGCGCCTTCCTTCACTCTCTCGCCCGTTCTCGTCGAAGCCGGGATCCGGTCGTGTGCCCCGCCCACTCGGCTCTGCGAGGCGGCGGAGGACGCAGCGAGCACTGCTCGAGTGCACATGGTCGTCGTCGTGCACCATCAAGCCTATCGCGCAGACGCTGAGCGAGCTGCGAGCTGACTCTCTGCTCTCCCTCCTCGCTCCCCTCTCCCTCCCTCCTCTCGCACCCGACCCGCCTACGTCTACCTCCGTGCAGGAAGGGCCAGGCCAAGGCCGCCGCCAAGTTCGAGCCGTTCCAGTTCCGCGACCAGCTCGTGCACCACCTCGCGTCGTGCCCGCCGTCCGACTACGACTCGATCTCGGCCAAGCTCGACGCGCTCGCGTCGCAGCTCGACTACCGCAAGTATGAGGAGCAGCTGTTCCAGATCCTGCTCGTCGGCGCCGTCCTCGCTCCGGGCGGCAGCATCGTCGAGGACGGCGTCGAGCGGTGCACGTTCAGCATTGCGACGACCGGCGGCGACGCCGACAAGGTCGACCTCGCCGAGATGAAGAAGGCGACGGCCGTCTTTGAGCGCCTCATGCGCCGCTACAAGTACCTCCAGCACGAGTTCAGCGAGAACTACCTCAAGCAGGTGTTGGGCTACGCCGGCAAGTTTGCGCCCGTCGAGCAGGAGCGCCTCGCCGCTGCGACCGCCCTCTTCGTCCAGGCCGACCTCGTCCCGGCCAGCGTCGTCGGCGCCGTCAAGACCGACTGGAACGTCAAGAACGGTGAGAGGCCCTTTCACCTTCGTCTCTGCGCGCTCGTGCCCTTGTCGGCGAGCCTTCGAGCTGACCCTCCCCTTCGTCCCCTCTTCCTCCACGCGCTCGCAGGAATCGCCCAGCCGTTCCTCGTCAACTTTTTCAAGACGCTCGTCGCCATCAAGGAGCCGCTCGAGCCCGTCCTGTCGTCGTTCCGCAAGGCCGGCCTCGCCGAGCTCGACACGTTTTTCCCGACGAACAAGCGCGCCGAGGTCGTCCCGACCCTGCGCTCGAGCGGCGTCGCCGCCGTCGCCGACTGGTACGCCAAGGGCAAGGCGACCCAGATCCGCGACGAGGTGACCAAGAAGGTCAAGGCGCTCGTCGGTGAGCATGCCGACCCGGACGAGGTGCGTCGCTCTCGCCACGCCTTTCTCTCCCTCGCGCTCTCGCACGACTGACGCTCGTCCTCGCCCTACGCAACAGATCCTCGGCGTCCTCCAGCCCATCTACTCGCGCTCGGTCCCGGCCATCGTGTCCGAGACCGACTTTATCGCGCTCGTCTTCCTCGCGCTCGTGTCGCGCATCGACCTCAACGCCGAGGGCCCCGTCGTCATCGACGAGGCCGTCATCCAGGTCAAGGAGTACTCGCCTGTGCTCGAGCCGTTCACGCAGCGCGCTGTCGCCGAGGTCGCCCTCGTGTGCGTCCTCCCTCTCCCGCTCTATGCTCGCCCAGCTCAGCCATCGGCGCCCCGAACCTGACTCGACGCCTCCTCGCTACAGCAACACGATCCAGGTGTGGTGCCACGACAACCCCAAGGTCGGCCCCGCCTTCCCTCGCCTCCTCAAGACGCTCGTCGGCGCCGACATCCTCTCGACGGGCCCGCTCGTGTACTGGTACACGAAGGGCCATAAGGCGCAGGGCGCCGAGCAGCTGCGCGCAAAGGCGGCGCCGCTGATCAAGTTCCTGCAGGAGCAGGACGAGGAGGACAGCGACGAGGACGAGAGCGACTGAGCGGGGTCGTCTGTTGTGTGTTCTCTGTTCTGCATTGCACCGCATCGAGTCGCCTTGACTTCCCTGCGTTGGAGAGAGCTGCGCGCAACCACTGGAGAGCTGCGAGGCTTTGCCGTTGTCGCCGTCGGCTCGTCGGCGAGCGAGAGGCAGCAGCTCGGCTCGCTCCCCAACTCTGCGCCTCGCCGCACTCTGAGCGCTCGGTTGGCGACCGAGGCTCTGTCTCTATGCTCGCCCAGCCGCCCATCTTCGCCCCACTCGAGCCCGTCGTCTTCCCCCCGCCTTCGACCTCGTCCGCCTCGCCGGCACCACTCCCCTTCCCCACCGGCACCGCGCCAGTCACTGCGCCGAGCCGGCTACGTGGCTCGCACCGACATGCACGCGCGGCGAGGGACGCGCTCGACCTCGTGCAGCGGCTTGGCGACCAGGTCGACGGTCGAGGTGGAGGTGGGGAGCTCGACTCGGAGGGGGACGACCTAGACAGCTCAGACGCCGAGCAGGTGCGTCCATTCTTCTCACAGCGAGCCCTCACGCGACCCACCCGGCCGTCGGGGCGGCCCGCCGTCTCGCGCAGCATCCCCTGAGCCAGCTCGCTGACCTTGGCCCCTCTCGCGCGCAGGGCATCATCGCCAACTTGGAGTCGCACGGCTGGACCTACCAGGAGACGACGCAGGGCGTCCGCATCTTCCACTCGTCGTCGCAGGACCCGGGCTCGACGCCGCCCGACCTCGACCGCTCGACCCGCTCGGCGGCGCCCTTCTCGCCGACGAGGAGCACGGCGAGCGCCCGAGGGCCCGGCGGGCCGCCTCAGCCGGCGAGCAGGGGCCTGAGGGCAGACGAGGCGCTACCTTTCTTTCGGGGCGAGGGCTGGATCGAGGGGAGCTGGAAGAGGGAGGACGTCGCGTGAGTCCCGAGCCGGCTTCCTCTTCTCCTCTTGCGCTCGCAGTCGGAAGGAAGGACTGGACGGCGTCGCATTCACTGACACCCTGCACCTTTGCTCGCAGGGCCACCATCTTGTCGCTCGGCGCTCGAGCCGTCTGGGATCCGAGGATGGACGCCTCGAAGAGCCAGGTCGTGCAGCACTTGAGCGAGACGGACAGGTGCGTCGCTTCCTTCTTTCGTTCTCTCTCTCCGACCATGAATGCGCTCTGACGAGCGGCATGCCCCTCATCATCATCGTCGCGCAGCCTCACGCACCTGTGCATCCGGAGCAACCTCGTCGCTCCTCGAGATGCTTCCCTCCTCGGCACGATGGGCCACGACGAGCGACCCGGCAAGGCCAACGTCACCTACGTCGTCGGCACCTCGGTCGACGATCCGCTCATACCTGTGCGTCTTGCCTCGTCCAGCGCGCTCGGGCCCCGACTCGAGACCCTCTCGCTGACCTCGCTCGGAACCGCCGCCGACACAGCGATCCGGCCAGCGCACGACCATCCACGTCAACGGGTTCGCCCTTCGATCCTTGTCACGCCCTCCCGACTTCGAGCCGCCAGCTCCCGCTCCACTACGACCAGAAGCCTCGCCGCCCGTCCGGCCTCCACATCGGCGTACCCGATCCAGCGCCTCGGTCATGCAGACCTCGAGCGCCCTCCTCGCCACCGTACCTCTCCCACCAGTACCAGGCGCCGGCGCGACCTCCCCCCCTCCACCTCAGCGGCCCCAGCTGTACGGCTCGGCGACCCACATCGGCAACTTCAGCACGCCCCAGTCGCCGCCGCCCCTCGCCCCACCGCCTCTCGCCCACACGACCTCGTTCTACACGTCGGCGAGCAGCTCGTACAACGCCTCGCCGTCGCTCGGGCCGGGCGAGCTCCCCGGCCCGTACCCTCGCTTCCCCTTCGGCCCGCCCGCCTTCGCCGCACAGCCCGCCCAGAAACGCCCCTCGCCGTCGCGCCCCAACTTCAGCGGCCCAGGTCTCGGCGTCTCGATGGTCGTGCGCGCCTCGGCGGGCATGAACCTGCCGCAGACGACCGTCAACCAGCTCTCGGTCCTCCTCCCGCTCAACATCGCCGCCATCGGCCGCTTCCTCGTCGGGCACGGCTTCGCGCCGCACATCGTGCGCATCGGCGGCGGCGGCAGCGTCAAGGTCCGCGAGGAGGAGTTCGACGCGCCGGCCGGGCGGTATCGCACGACGTTCACGGCCTCGCCGAGGCCCGAGCGCGAGGGCGAGGCCGGCGGCGGCGAGGCCCGGATCCGGTTCTACGGCGGCGCGTTCGGGCGAGGGCGGTTCCACATCGAGGTGCGGCACGTTGAGCCCGATGCGTGGCGGCTCGAGTACGACGTCCCGCCCGGCGCCGCGCAGGAGGGTCGGCTCGACCTGTACCGGGAGAGCGAGGAGCTTGGCGGCGAGGGCAGCGGGCAATGGCGCAGCCGACTCGTCGTGACGCTGCGAGGCGCGCCGGACGAGGTCGACGCGCGGCAGGAGCGCAGGGCGTCGGCCGCTTCGCTCCTCTCGCCCGTCGACGGCGACCTTCCCTCTCGCGACCCGGCCCTCCAGCCCGGCCCTCTCGGCGGCTGCACCCTCATCATCCCGCTCTCGGCGACCCAGCCCGGCCTCCCCGTCATCGTCACCGTCGCGCGCTCGACGAGCGACTCGGCGTCGATCCCGCTCGCGCGCATGCGCGGCATGTCGTCGGCTCTCGCGCAGGCGTCCCAGGTCGTCCTCGACGACCATTTTTCGCTGTGCGACAGCGTCGAAGACCTGCTCGCCTGCATGACCGAGGGCGAGGCGCGCGCCGACATGTGCCTCAAGGGGACGAGGCTCGTGCTGCGCGAGCTCGACGAGGCGCGCGAGCGCGAGGCGCAGAGCGCAGCGGTCGCAGCGGCGGCTGCGGCCTTTGCCAAGCGCGGGAGGAGAGGGTCGGGTTCGACGACGAGGACGATGCAGAGGAGGGACGGCAGCAGCGCTCGCCGCGGGTCGGCAGAGTCAGTCGCCTTCAGCGCGCCTTTCGTCATGCCTCGACGAGTAGCACCTCCTCCCCTTGACTAGACTGTGCAATAGAGCTAGAGTAGGCCGCCTTCGTTTGGTCAAGACGCCGTCGTCGTCGTCGCGCTCCAGCTCGGCTTTCGTCCTGCTGCTGCCGCAGCTCACGGCCACTTTGGCTCGTTCATCTTGCTCAGTGCGGGGGCTGCACCGCACACCGAGAGCATGTGATCGTGCGGTCCGTCCGCTCGCGTTTGTCCCCCACGCTCGCCTTGTCCATCCTCGCTGCACTTCCAGCTCTCGCTCTTCGCTTTCTAGTCTTGCCCTTTCGCAGCGTTGCTCTCCTTCATCAGCGCACCTTGAACACGCCCAACCCTCGCCGTCGTCGCCCAGAGATGATGCTCGCCCGACCGACACTTCCCTCCATCCGCTCGATCCCCGTCCTTTTTTTCCATCTCGCGCCTCGCCCTCTCACCGCACGGCGTCGACGCGCACAGCCGTCATCGAACTTTTGGACAGCAGCAGCGACGACGACGACGACGAGTCTGCCGAGGCCGGCTGCGAGGCGTGGTGGGGGACGTCCGCGGGGAGGAGGTCCGAGCACGGAGCATCCGCGGAGCCGGCGAGCTCTCTGGAGGGCGAGGGGTCGAAGCGTGTGAGGAGGATGACCGTCGCTCGTGCCTGTGCTCCCTGGTGCGTCTTGCCTGCCCGCTCGAAGCCTGATGACGGTGCGAGGAGGAGGCGAGCCGAGTGCTGACGTGTCCTCGCCAACTGCGTCGACAGCAAGGTGCGCTTCCTCGACGCCGTCAGCGCGCGCTCGGCCCCTCGGACAGCTGCCGACGACCGTCTCCTGCACGCAGAAGTACCACACGCAGTGCTCGAACGGACCGAGACCGTGCAAGACCTGCGTACGCCGCCGCCGAGCCCATCTCTGCGTCGATACCGCCGTGAGTCGTACCCTTTCTCTATCTCTTCGTGCGGCGCTGCGTCTTCCAGGGCTTTGCACCTACACTTTATAACGGGCCAGCGCTGAAACTTTGCTCGCCCGCAGCCTCAAACCGCCGAGAGCCCGCAGCCGGGCAAGCCGGCGCGCAGCAAGAGCCGCCCGATCCTCTCGCGCGGTCCTCTCGAAGCCGCCGCATGGCACGCCAGTCGTCCTACTCGTCCCTACATGTCGCACGACCATCGTTCTGCCGCCTCGACCGCCCATGGCCATGCTCGCCTCGCCGAGCCCCTTTCGCCGCACGAGGTCAGCCGCTTCGACCGCTCGACCGACAACGACGACGAGCACACAAACTCGAGCAAGCACCTCATCAGCTCGCACTCGACGTCCTGGTCGTACGATGGGCAGCGCAACGTCGTTTGAGTCGCAGCTGTGTACGAGGTTGCGTCGTCGTCTTCGGGCCTCCTCGTTCTTCTTCTTCGAGCGCGCTCTTCTCCAAGTCGCCCTTCTTCCTCCACTCCCTCCTCGTTCACTCTTGTGTAGATCGTGTACCTAGCTTCTTCGTCTTTGTCCCTCCCCTCCTTGTCCTGCAGTGCTCGGCGTCTTCTCCTCGTCGTCTTCCCGCACGGACCTCGTCTCGAGGCTCTCTTCCTCTCCTTCTCGTCCCTGCCTCGCCTTCGTACAGCTCTCCTAGATCCTCGTACCTACCTAGCAAAGCTGTCAATCGAGCATGTCTATGCTGCTCCTCTCGTCGTTGGCGCGGCTGCGCAGCCTGCTTGCTCGATCTGGCCTTCAAGGCTCGCTTTCGACTCGCTGGCTGCTCGCTCACTGCACCTCCCCTCTCGCGCAAGAGAAACACACGCACAGACTTTTGCAAATGATCGGCTTCTACTCAGAGCGCTCACCTCGTGATGACCTGCGCGATCGAGCCTCCTGCGGGCTCGTCCTTGACCTCCTCGTCCGCCTTCTCATCGCTGAACCTCGACACCTTGGTCGGCGCCGCCATGGACGAGTCTGCGAGCGAGCCTATGCGGCGGTGAGTCAGTAAGGGTGAGCTTGGCGAGGTCAAGGAGAAAGAGAAAGAGAAAGAGGAGGACGCACCCTGACTCGGCGCACGAAAGACGCGACGCATGCCGCAGAACCACGAGACGAAGATCCATACGATCACGATGCCGACGGCGACCGGTGCATAGTTGAGCGTGTTGATGTCGACTGCGAGAGGGGGGCAAAGTCGGGTCGGGGTCAACTTGGGAAGGTCGACTTGGGACCTGACGAGCTTTTGTAGAGAAGAGGGAAGCGCACCTGGGTTGGCGGTCGGCAGGCAGAAGACGACGGTGATGAAGATGACGTAGGCCGTAGAAATGAGGGCGACAGGGCGGGAGAGGGCGCCGAGGTGGAACGGGCCGCGCAGAGTGCGGAAATGGGCTTGGTCGAAGCCGGCGAGCGATATCGGGATCACATAGGAGATGTAGAGGCCGCTATACGATATGCAGAGT
>Ga0308169_10003842_pt1 | contig 14380 bp, 14 predicted proteins | sample PhyBR1_2_FD_202139 | JGI IMG/M metagenome (GOLD analysis project Ga0308169, IMG submission 202139) | Phyllosphere microbial communities from UC Gill Tract Community Farm, Albany, California, United States - DLSLSB.R1 | ecosystem: Host-associated > Plants > Phyllosphere > Unclassified | place...
TTTCGGAGAGGCGCACCTTAAGGCCGGCTTCGGCGAGTTGCCAGGCAGCTTCGGAACCGGCGAGCCCGCCGCCGATGACGTGAATATCGTGGGTCATGCCGGTCAGATAGCGCGAGACGCCTGTCATGTCAGCGGTTGTCGTGCCAGCGGTGCAATCCCACTTCGCTTGGATGACGAGCCCCACGACAATCTTCACGATCGGCTACGAGGCCACGACGATGGCCGATTTCCTCATCGCGCTGAGGGCGGCGGGGGTGCAGCGCGTGATCGACGTCCGCGCGCTGCCGCTGTCGCGACGGCCGGGGTTTTCGAAGACGTCGTTGGCTGCGTCGTTGCGCGAGGTGGAGATCGATTACGTGCATCTGAAGGCGCTCGGAGCGCCGAAGCGCGGGCGCGATGCGGCGAAAAAGGGCGACGTCGCGACGCTGACCGCGGTGTATGACGAGCAACTCGAGTTGCCCGAGGCGCAGGCCGCGGCAGCGATCATGCTCGGTCTGGCGGCGGAGAAACCCAGCGCGCTGCTCTGTTACGAACGCGACCCGTGTCACTGCCACCGGACCTTGCTGCTGCAAACAGTAGGCGAGGGGGTCGAGGTCGTGGATCTTTTCACCTGAAGGCAGCACGCGTTCATCGCCGTCTAGTTCGCTACTGATGACCCCCCAAAAACCGGTCACCCCAGCGAAAGCTGGGGTATCCCCGTTTTGCGCGCGGCATCTGCCCCGAGGGATACCCCAGCTTTCGCTGGGGTGACGGTATAGGGTGGGGGGTGCGAGAGGTTGCGCGCGACAGTTACGCTGCAAGGATGACAGCTTGACGGGTTGACGGGACCATGTTGCAATGCAGCACCCGCTCCGCTACCAAACCCCCACTCGCTTGGACCCGGTGCAATTCCGGGTGGCTATTTCGGCCGCCGATCCGCCGGACAACGCAATGACGCCTTTATACCGAACCGCCCGCGCAACCGCCGCGGTTCTCGCGTCCTATGCGGATTTATCTATGACATCACTTTCTCGTTACCGAGCCGAATGGTTCAGCGGCCCCACGGCCGCGCGCCGTGACGTTCTCGCTGGCATGGTCGGCACCTTCGCGCTGATCCCCGAGGTCATCGCCTTCTCGTTCGTCGCCGGCATCGATCCCGAGGTCGGCCTGTTCGCCTCGTTCGTGATCGGCATCGTCATCGCCTTCGCCGGCGGACGCCCTGCGATGATCTCCGGCGCTGCAGGCTCCGTCGCGCTGGTCGCCGCCGCGCTCGTCCACGCGCACGGCCTGCAATACCTCCTCGTCGCAACCATCCTCGCCGGCGCACTCCAGATCGCGTTCGGGATCGCCAAGCTCGACATCTTGATGCGGTTCGTCTCGAAGTCCGTCCATGCCGGCTTCGTCAACGCGCTCGCGATCCTGATCTTCTCTGCACAGGTGCCGCAGATGGTCGGCGTCAGTTGGCAGGCCTATGCGATGATCGCCGGCGGACTCGCGATCATCTATCTTGTGCCGCGGATTTCCAGCGCGATCCCGTCGCCGCTGATCTGCATCGTCGTGCTGACTGCGATAGCGATGTGGTTCCCGATGCCGCTGAAGACGGTAGGCGATCTCGGCCGCCTGCCGGACTCGCTCCCCTCGTTCGGGCTGCCGGACGTTCCCCTGACCTGGGATACGCTGCGGATCGTCGCGCCCTATGCGTTCGCGATGGCTGCGGTCGGCCTGCTCGAATCGATGATGACGGCGAGCGTGGTCGACGAACTCACCGAAACGACCAGCTCGAAGGCGCGCGAGTGCACCGGGCTCGGGCTCGCCAACATCGCGGCGGGTGCGTTCGGCGGCATCGCCGGCTGCGGGATGATCGGCCAGACCGTCGGCAACGTCCGCTATGGCGGCACCGGCCGACTCTCGACGATGGTCGCGGGCGTGTTCCTGCTGATCGTCATGGTCCCGCTGCGGCCATGGGTGGCGCAGGTGCCGGTCGCGGCGCTGGTCGCGATCATGATCATGGTGTCGATCAGCACCTTCTCCTGGGGCTCGCTCCGCGACCTCGCGCGGCACCCCAAGATGTCGAGCGTGGTGATGGTAGCGACCGTCGTCGTCACCGTCGCGACGCACGACCTGTCGCTTGGCGTTGGCGTCGGCGTGTTGCTCAGCGGCGTGTTCTTCGCCTGGAAGGTCACGCGGATGATGGACGTCGCGATCGAGCATGACGTGGCAACCGACACGCGCATCTATCGGGTAAGCGGGCAGATCTTCTTCGCCAGCGCCGACATCTTCGCCGACCGGTTCGACCTGCGCGAATGCGCGCGCGCCGTTCGCATCGACCTGACCAATGCCCACCTCTGGGACGTTACCGCGGTCGGCGCGCTCGAAACTGTAGTCGACAAGCTCCGCCGCCACGGCCGTGAGGTCGAGGTGATCGGGCTCAATACCGCAAGCGCGACGCTAGTCGATCGGCACGCGCCGCTGATGCTGGATCCAGCCAAGGGGTAATGCTCGATCTTGGGGGCGGGCGAGAAATACGATGCTGTACGCGCCGCCCCGACGCCCTACGTCTGAGGCGATGACGAAAATTCCAGATACCGGCCCCGTGTCGCTCACGCATCTCCAGCGGCTCGAGGCGGAGAGCATCCATATCTTGCGCGAGGTGGTCGCAGAGTGCGAGCGCCCGGTGATGCTCTACAGCGTCGGCAAGGATTCCGCGGTGATGCTGCATCTCGCGCGGAAGGCCTTCTATCCGTCGCCACCGCCATTCCCGCTGCTGCATGTCGATACGACGTGGAAGTTCAAGGCGATGTACGATCTGCGCGACCGGATGGCGGCGGAAAGCGGCATGGAACTGCTCGTCTACAAGAACCCCGAGGCCGAAGCGCGCGGGATCAACCCGTTCGACCACGGCGCGCTCCACACCGATATGTGGAAGACCGAGGGGCTGAAGCAGGCGCTCGACCTGCACGGCTTCGATGCGGCATTCGGCGGCGCGCGGCGCGACGAGGAGAAGAGCCGCGCGAAGGAGCGCGTCTTCTCGTTCCGCGCCGCACATCATCGCTGGGATCCCAAGCAGCAGCGCCCCGAACTCTGGAACCTCTACAATGCGAGGAAAGCGAAGGGCGAGAGCATCCGCGTCTTCCCGATCTCGAACTGGACCGAGCTCGACGTCTGGCAATATATCCAGCTTGAGGACATTCCGATCGTCCCGCTCTATTTCGCCGCACCGCGTCCGACCGTCGAGCGCGACGGGATGCTGCTGATGGTCGATGACGATCGCTTTCGGCTGGAGCCGGGCGAGGTGCCGGTCGAGCGCTCGATACGCTTCCGGACGCTGGGTTGCTATCCGCTGACGGGTGCGGTCGAGAGCGAGGCCGACAATCTATCCTCGGTGATCCAGGAGATGCTGCTGACCACCACGAGCGAACGCCAGGGCCGCGCGATCGACCGCGATGCGGGCTCGGCGAGCATGGAGAAGAAGAAGCAGGAGGGCTATTTCTGATGGCTACGCGCACGCAGGAGTCCGCCTATCAGGTACAGGACATCATCGCCGAGGACATCGACGCCTATCTGCTCCAGCACCAGCATAAGAGCCTGCTCCGCTTCATTACCTGCGGGTCGGTCGACGACGGAAAGTCGACGCTTATCGGGCGCTTGCTGTACGATTCTAAGATGATCTTCGAGGATCAGCTCGCTGCGTTGGAAAGCGATTCTAAAAAAATCGGCACGCAGGGTGGCGAGATCGATTTCGCGCTGCTGGTCGACGGGCTCGCCGCCGAGCGCGAGCAGGGCATCACGATCGACGTCGCCTATCGCTATTTCTCGACCGAGAAGCGCAAGTTCATCGTCGCCGATACGCCGGGGCATGAGCAATATACGCGCAACATGATCACCGGCGCGTCGACCGCCGATCTTGCGGTGATCCTGGTCGATGCGCGCAAGGGCATCCTCACGCAGACCAAGCGCCACAGCTATCTCGCGCACCTGATCGGTATCCGGCACCTCGTGCTCGCGGTCAACAAGATGGATCTGGTTGGGTACGAGCAGGCGGCCTACGACCGGATCGTCGCGGACTATGCGGCGTTCGCGGAGTCGATCGGGATCGCCGGTTTCACGTCGATGCCGATCTCCGGCTTCAAGGGCGACAACATTACGACCCAGAGTGCGAACACGCCCTGGTACGACGGCCCGACGCTGATCGACCATCTTGACACGGTGACGCTCGACGTCAGCGAGGATCAGGCCAGTGCGTTCCGGATGCCGGTGCAGTGGGTCAACCGGCCGAATCTCGATTTCCGCGGGTTTTCCGGGCTGGTCGCGAGCGGATCGATCGCGCCGGGTGACGCGGTGCGCATCCTGCCGGGCGGGCGTACCTCGACGATCGCCCGCGTCGTTGCGTTCGGCGGCGATCTGCCGAGCGCGGTCGCCGGGCAGTCGGTGACGCTGACCGTGGCGGACGAGATCGATTGCTCGCGCGGGGACGTGATCGTCGCAGCGGACTCGCCCCCCGAGGCATCCGATCAGTTCGAGGCGACGGTCGTGTGGATGGCCGACGAGGCGATGCTGCCGGGGCGCTCCTATTGGCTCAAACTCGCGACGCAGACCGTGACGGCGACGATCCAGCAGCCGAAATACGCGATCAATGTCAACACGATGGAACGGCTTGCCGCCAAGACACTGGAGCTCAACGCCATCGGTGTCGCGAACCTCTCGACCGACCGGCCGCTGGTGTTCGAGCCCTATACCGACAATCGTCAGCTCGGCGGGTTCATCTTGGTCGACAAGATCACCAACGCGACCGTTGCGGCGGGGATGCTGCACTTCTCGCTGCGGCGCGCGCAGAACGTGCACTGGCAGGCGACCGATATCGGGCGCGAGGCGCACGCTAGCCTGAAGAACCAGAAGGCGGCGGTGTTGTGGTTCACCGGACTGTCGGGCGCGGGCAAGTCGACGATTGCCAATCTGGTCGAGATGAAGCTAGCCAGGATGAACCGGCACACCTTCTTGCTGGATGGCGACAATGTCCGCCACGGGCTGAACCGCGATCTCGGTTTTACCGATGCGGATCGGGTCGAGAATATCCGCCGCGTCGGCGAGGTCGCCAAGCTGATGACCGATGCCGGGCTTATCGTGATCACCGCGTTCATCTCGCCGTTCCGCGCGGACCGCGAGATGGTAAGGCAGATGATCGCGCCGGGCGAGTTCATCGAGGTGCATATCGACACGCCGCTCGCGGAGGCAGAGCGCCGCGACGTAAAGGGGCTGTATGCCAAGGCGCGCGCGGGCAAGCTGGCGAACTTCACCGGAATCGACTCGCCCTATGAGGCGCCGGCGAACCCGGAGATCCGGATCGACACGACAGGGATGACCCCCGACGAGGCAGCCGATGCGATCGTCGCGATGTTGATCCCATGAGCGCGATGACAGACGGCGAGCTCGCCGCGCATCTGGCGGAGACGGCAGGGCGCCTGCTGCTTGAGGTGCGGCGGTCTGGCGTGTTCTCGCCGGGCGCGCTCGGCAAGGCGGGTGACGAGACGGCTAACGCCTTCCTCGTGCATGCGTTGCAGGATGCGCGGCCCGACGACGGACTTCTGTCCGAGGAACGACGCTGCGACGGCACGCGGACGGCGATGTCGCGCGTGTGGATCGTCGATCCGGTCGATGGCACGCGCGAATATGGTGAGGCACGCGACGACTGGGCGGTCCACGTCGCGCTCGCGATCGACGGCGTCGCGACGATCGGCGCGGTCGCGTTGCCGGGATTGGGCTTAGTGTTGCGCTCCGACCAGCCTGCGCCGGTGCCGCCACCCGGCGATCCGCTGCGGATGGTTGTCAGCCGCACGCGGCCTGCGCCCGAGGCGGTGAAAGTTGCGGAAGTCCTTGGTGCAACGCTGATCCCGATGGGCTCGGCCGGTGCCAAGGCGATGGCGGTGGTGCGCGGCGAGGCGGACATCTACCTGCATTCAGGTGGCCAGTATGAATGGGATTCCGCGGCACCGGTTGCGGTCGCGGCGGCGTTCGGGCTGCATTGCAGCCGGATCGACGGGTCGCCACTCGTGTATAATTGTCGGGATGTCTACATGCCCGACCTGCTGATCTGCCCGGTCGAACTTCGTGATCGGGTGATAGAGGCAATGAACGCCTGAACGCCACCCTGACTCTCCCTAGATTGGGGAGGATCAGGGTGCGATAGCTCGTTACTGCTGCGGTTCGGCTTCGTTTTCGGCGGGGGCTTCGTCGCGGGTTACGCGGGCGGTCATCCCCGTGGCATCCGCATCGTCCTGCATCTGCTCGTCGGGTGCGACCGGCTTTTCCCGCGGCGGTTCGACCACCGCCGGTGCAGCCGGCGCGGCTTCGACGGGCGCTGCCTCGACCGGGGCAGGGGCCGCCTCGGACTCGGTTACGCCGGTATCCTCGACCATATTGGTGTCCGTCGGCGGCTGCTCAGGCTCGGAGCGCGAGCAGCCGGCCAGCGCCATCGCGGCAAGAAGGCCGCCGGCGATGGCGGTACGGGTGCGGGTGGACATCGTCATGGCGTCTCTCTCAGCGAGCAGCGATCGTCTGGCGTGCGGTGCGCGCCTCGATCTTGGAGGCGAGGATGCCGTCCCAGTCATAGGGATCGGCGCGGAAGTTCATCTGGCCGTTGCCGCTGGCAAACGCGGTCCAGTAGAGCAGATAGACCGATACCGGCTTGGTTAGGCGGGCACGGACCGTGTCACCCTTGGCAACCGCGGCGTCGACCATCTCGGGCGTCCAGGCGGGGTCGCCCTTGAGCAGCAGGTCGGCAAGTTCCGCCGGCTTTTCAAGCCGTACGCAACCATGGCTCGCAAGCCGGCTGAAGCTCGCAAACTTTGCTCGGCTCGGCGTATCATGGAGATACACCGAATAGGCATTGGCGAAATCGAATTTGAAGCGGCCCAGCGCGCTCTGGTCGCCCGCCTGCTGCTGCAGCCGCGTACCGTCGATCACCTTGATCCCGTTGCGCTTGAAATAGCCGGGGTTGGCGCGTTCCTTCGGCCACAATTCCTTGGTCGCGATCGAGGTCGGCACGTTCCAGGGTGGATTGATGACGATGCTGTGGATCGTCGACGACAGCATCGGCGTCTCGTCGCCCGGCCGCCCGGTGACCGCACGCATCGACTGCACAGGGGTATCGCCATCGAATACCGTCAGCACGGCCGCGGCGATGTTCACCTGAATCCGATCGCGTGGGAGGTCCTGCGGCAGCCAGCGCCAGCGCTCCATGTTCGCCATGATCTGGCGGACGCGGTCGGTCGCCGACACGTTCAGCGCCGCAAGCGTCTGGGTGGAGACGATGCCGCTGGGGTTCAATCCATAGCGACGCTGGGCGCGACGGACCGCATCGAGCAGGCCCGCGTCGAAGGTGTCGCCGCCGGTGGACACGTCCTTGTCCTCAACCACAAGACGCTTCCGCAACGCTATCACGCGTGCGCCCGTCGCGCCAATCGTGAAGTCCGGACCGGACGCGAGCGGCGACCAGCCACCCGCGGCGGCGATCGAACGGTAATTCTGGAGTCCCTTACGCAGGCCATCATAGCCAGCATATGGTGGTGGCAGCGATGCGAACCACGCGGCGATCCGATCCAAGCGAACCGCATCGGCGAAGGCCGGGGTCGGATCATATGCGGGCGGGCGCAGGCCCCAATCCTTCTGGAAATCGCCCTCGCCGAGACGACCGGCATGGACCGCTCGCGCATGATCGAGAGCGGCACGGACAAGTTCGTCCTTGCTAGGCGCAGTGGTCGACGCGGTCGCAGCAGACTTGAGCCCCTGCGCAACGATATCGCCATTGAGCAGCTTGTCGAGCAGGATGGCCTGCGCATCGCTCAACGGCGGTACGGTGATGACCGGGCGCGCGAGCGTCGGCATGGCGGACGGCACCGTCGGCATGACCGGCGGCGGCGTGACCTGCGCGAACAGCGGCGTCGCCAGCAACATAGGCGCCGTCAGCATCGACCGGACCAGGCCCGTCTTCACTCGTCCATCATCCAAACCGCGCACCATACTCATCCTGTCTGACCGTATCTCGTCGACGCTTTCGCACGACGTAGCTCTCCCTTAGCTGAACCGGACTCGCTAAGCATGGCCAATCGGGCCAAATTCGTCGGTTCAGGCGGAAGCTGCGGATTTTTCCTGCCGGGCAAGCACTTCATACGCCATCACCGCGGTCGCGACCGCAGCGTTGAGGCTGTCCGCCTTGCCAAGCATCGGGATCTTGACGAGCGCGTCGCACGCCTCCGCCATTTCGGGCGGCATGCCTTGAGCTTCGTTGCCGGTGAGCAGGAAGGTCGGGCTGGTATAGGTCGCGGACCTATAGTCGGTGTTGGTGTCGAGACTGAGCCCGACGAGCTGGCCAGGACCGGTGCGCAGCCAGGCGTGGAACGGCTCCCACTCGGTCTTGACGACGGGGATTGTGAACAGCGCGCCCATGCTCGCGCGTACCGCCTCGACCGAGAAGGGATCGACCGACTCGCCGATCAGGATCAGCCCGCCCGCGCCGACTGCATCGCCGGTGCGCAGGATCGTGCCGAGATTGCCCGGATCGCGCAGCCGTTCGGCCACCAGCCAGATGCCGGACGTCGTGCGATCGAGGTCTTCGAGCGTCGCGTCGAACTCGTCGAACACGCCGACGACCGCCTGCGGGTTATCTTTGCCCGACAGCTTCGATAGGATATCGGGCGTGGTCTGGATCGAATCGCCGCCCGCATCCTCGACGTCCATCGACAGCGCATGGACGAGCGGATGGTTCGCGCTTGCCGCCGCGTAGAACAGCGTACGAGGCAGGCGACCGGTTTCCCGCGCTTCGGTGAGGATGCGCAGGCCCTCGGCGAGGAACTGCTTGGCCGCACGCCGATGCCGCTTGTCGCGCAGGTCGCGGACATACTTGATCAGCGGGTTCGAAAAGGCGGTTATCTCGCGGGGCATCTAGCTCCCCTTCCGCTTGCGGGAGGGGTTGGGGGAGGGGTTTGTAAACACGCCGCCGCTCATGCCCTCCCCCGCCCCCTCCCGCAAGCGGGAGGGGAGAAAGACGTCAATCCTCGCCGAACTTAGCCTCGACCAGTTCGGCCAGCGCCGCGACCGTATGCTCCGCACCATCGCCAGTCGCGCTGATCGTGATCGCGTCGCCCATCGCCGCGCCGAGCATCATCAACCCCATGATCGAGGTGCCGGTGACGTGATCCGAACCGTCCTTGGTTACGCTGACCTCGACCGGATGCGACGAGGCTAGCGTCACGAACTTGGCGCTGGCGCGCGCGTGGAGCCCGCGACGGTTGGTGATCTGGACGGTACGCGAGACCTCGCTCACGCGGCGGCCTCGCCGAGAACCTCGGAGGCTACCGAGATGTATTTGCGCCCCGCTTCGCGCGCGGCGGCGACCGCCGCGACGACGGTCATCGATTTGCGTGCAGAGCCCAGCCGGATCAGCATGGGCAGGTTCATCCCTGCGATCACTTCGATCCGGCCGCGTTCCATGAGCGAGATGGCAAGATTGGACGGCGTGCCGCCAAACAGGTCGGTCAGCACGATCACGCCGCGCCCGACATCGACGTCCTGTATGGCCGCAGCGATATCCGCGCGGCGCTCCTCCATGTCGTCGTCGGGACCAATCGCAATCGGCGCGACGCGCTCCTGCGGGCCGACGACATGGATCATCGCGCGAACGAATTCCTCGGCCAATCGACCGTGCGTTACCAGAACAAGGCCGATCATGTCAGCGTTTCATACTCATAAGACGACCGGTGATCCTTCGAGCGCATCTTGTGGAGCGGCCCCCAGGTCGCGGTGTGCGATACTGGGCGAAAATCCCGCGTCGCGCAACCGTCGCGCCACCCGGTCGGCGACGTGGACCGACCGGTGTCTCCCTCCGGTACACCCGAAAGCGACCGTGACGTACGACTTGCCTTCCGCCCGATAGCGCGGAAGCAACAGCATCAGCAGCTCCTCGATCCGACTCACTGCGGCTTCGTAGGCGGGGTCGTCCATGATGTACGCGGACACGTCGGCGTCGAGCCCGGTGCCGGGGCGCAAGCGCGCATCCCAGTGCGGGTTGCGCAGGAACCGCATGTCGAACACGAGATCTGCGTTGCGGGGCAAGCCACGCGCAAATCCGAACGAGCGGATCGACAGCGTAGGCTCGCCGAGTTCTCCGCCCGCAAAGCTCGCGCGGATCTGTTGCGAGAGTTCGTTGGCAGCCATGTCGGTCGTATCGATCAGGCGGTTCGCCCAGTCGCGAAGCGGCGCGAGCAGTTCGCGCTCGCGGCTGATCCCGTCGTTGGCCGGACGATCGAGCGCCAGCGGATGACGTCGGCGGGTCTCGGAATACCGCCGTTCGAGTTCGGCACCCGAGCAGTCGAGGAACAACATGCCGATCTCGAGGCCGTGCCGATCGCGCAGGTCCCGGATGCGGCTGACGATGCGTTCGGGGTCGAAGTCGCGCGTCCGGGCACCGATACCGATCGCAAGCGGCTGCGAATCGTTGGTCGACCCTTCCGGCAGTGGCGCGTCGAGCAAACGGTCGAGCAGCAGCAGCGGGAGGTTGTCGACGACCTCCCAGCCGAGATCCTCCAAGGTCTTGAGGACGGTCGACTTGCCGGCTCCCGACATGCCGGTGACGAGCAGGATATCCTTGGGCCGGGTCATGGCGAACACGTCATTCTATGGGCTCCTGGTTGCGCAATGCGAGTTCGACTTTGATCGGGGCGGATGCGTGAAACGGATCGACCGCAAACTGGCGGACGTCGATCCCGGCAATCTTCCGGGCGCGGCGCTCGGGCATTCGTTCGATCGCGCCGTCTATGCGGACGAGGAGTCCGACGGGGACGTCTTCGACATGGGGCATGGCGAGGATGCCAATGCCACGGACCTCGATGCGTCCAGCGATGGTCGACGGCGGCCGTGCTCGCAAGGTCTTCCCCACACGGATCACGAGCGTCTGGTCGTCGCTCACCAGGACAGCGCCCCGGTCGATCAGGCGCAGCGCCAGGTCGGACTTGCCCGACCCGGAAGCGCCCTCGATCATCACGGCCACGCCATCGATGGCGACCGTGGTGGCGTGGAGCCGGTCGGAGGAGGGGACGACCACGAAGCGTCCTTACTCCGGCAATTCGGCGAGCGGTAGCCTTACGACGAACCGTGCGCCATCGATCCGGTCCTCGCGCGACTCGACGAAGATCGCGCCCTGATGCCCGTCGACGATGGTGCGCGCGATCGCGAGGCCGAGGCCGGAATGCTGCCCGAACGTCTCGCTGTCGGGGCGGACCGAATGGAAGCGCTTGAACACGTCCTCGCGCGCCTCCTCAGGAACGCCGGGACCTTCGTCCTCGACACGGATCACGAGGTCCTCGCCCTCGCGGATCGCGGAAATGGCGATCACGCCGGCATCGGGCGAAAAGGAGAGGGCGTTGTCGATCAGGTTTTCGAAGACCCGCTCAAGTCTCGCGCCTTCGCCGAGTATGACGGTGCGGTCGTCGGGATTGCGATCGAACCTGATGCGGATGCCGCGTTCGACACCGCGCGTGTCGCGTTGCAGGACCAGCCCGTCGATCATCGCGGCGATATCCACCGGTTCGAACTTGGCGCGACTAAGTTGTGCGTCGAGCCGCGAAGCCTCCGAGATGTCGGACAGCAGCCGGTCGAGCCGCTGAACGTCGTCGCGGACGATCGCGAGCAACTGCGCCTGCAGCGCCGGGTCTTTCACACGAGACAATCCCTCGACCGCAGACCGGAGCGACGCGAGGGGGTTCTTCATCTCGTGCGTGACGTCTGCGGCGAACGCCTCGGTCGCGTCGATCCGCGCTCTGAGCGCCAGGCTCATGTCGGACAGCGCGCGCGCGAGCATGCCGAGTTCGTCGCGGCGCGAGGGAAGACGCGGCACGACCACTTCACGGGCTCGGCCCAGCCGGACCCGGACCGCTGCCCGTGCAAGGCGGCGGAGCGGACGGACGATCGTGCGGGCGAGGAACAGCGACAGCAGGATCGAGACGATCGACACCCCGAGCAAGACCATGCTGAGCCGGAACCGTTCGATCCGCACCGTCTTGGTGATGTCGCGCGCGTTGACTGTGGTCATCACGACCCCGCCGGCGCGAAGCGGGGCGGCGGCGGTAAGCACGGGCGTGCGATCGGGCGCGCGCCACACCGTTGTCGAGACGTCGCCACGGTCCCGGGCTGCGACCACGTCGGGCCATTGCTGCGTCCCGCTACGCTCGCGGTAGAGCGGGGGGCGGGGGGCCATCACGATCACGTCGATCGCCGCGTCGAGAAAGCGCGCGATAGTCTGGTCCCAGTCTTCCTTGTCCGGATCCATCAACACGAAGTTTCGCAGACCCAGCATGCGGCTGTCGACGATCGTCCGTCCCGACGCATCGATCAACCGGATCCGCGAACCCGTGTCGCGTGCCAGCCTCACGACCAGCGGATCGCGCAACGCCGGATCGACCGCGGCGATCGCCTCGCCGATCAGCCGCGCTTCGCGTGCGGTCTGGGCAACGCGGTTGTCGACGACCCGGCTGCGATACGAATCAAGGTAGAAGAACCCGCCCGCCAGCAGCAGCAGCGCGAAGATGTTGACGGCCAGGATACGCCGCGTGAGCGAGATCTGTCCCGACCAGCGCAGTGTGAGATCGCGGCCGTCGACCCCCAGCTCATTCTTCAGAAAATCGATACCCGGCACCATATAATGTCTCGATAGCGTCGAACGCGGGATCGACCTGCCTGAATTTGCGGCGAAGTCGTTTTATGTGGCTGTCGATGGTCCGGTCATCGACATAGATGTCGTCCTGATACGCGGCATCCATCAGCTGATTGCGCGTCTTGACGATACCGGGGCGCTGCGCGAGCGTCTCGAGGATCATGAACTCAGTGACCGTCAGCGTCACTGGCTCGCCGCCCCAAAGGGTGCGGTGCCGTGCCGGGTCCATGCTCAGCCGTCCGCGATCGAGCGGCCCGGCGGCTTCCGCTTCGGTCTCGGTACCCGGCGACTGCGTCAGCTCGGTACGCCGCAGGATCGCGCGGATGCGGGCGATCAACAGCCGCTGCGAGAACGGCTTGGCGATGTAGTCGTCCGCCCCCATCGCGAGTCCGAGCGCCTCGTCGAGTTCGTCGTCCTTGCTGGTCAGGAAGATCACCGGGATCTGGCTCTTCTCGCGCAACCTGCGGAGCAGTTCGAGTCCGTCCATCCGCGGCATCTTGATGTCGAACACCGCGAGATCGGGCGGGTTGTCGGTTAGCGCCTTCAGCGCGGTCTCGCCGTCGGAATAGACTCGCGTCACGAAGCCCTCGGTCTGCAGCGCGATCGACACGGAGGTCAGGATGTTGCGGTCGTCGTCGACCAGCGCGATCGTTGCCGTCATTTCTGGGTCGCTTGCCTCGGTCGTTGGCTCGACGGGGTAGGACAAACCGCGGCATCACTCAACTAAGACCGTATCGGGACCGCGTCGGGACGGTGCATTTGACCGCTGCGGAGTCGCCACCTACATCGCGCCGCAACGACATACATACGTATGCGAAACCATCTGGAGAGATGCCTTGTCCAACGAACGTATTCCGGCCGGCGGCCTAGCCGCGCAGGGGATAGAGACCCGCGCCACCCTGCATTGGAACCTCGTCACAGCCCAACTCGTCGAGGCGGCGCTCGAGCGGGGCGAGGGGACACTGTCCGCCGATGGCCCGCTGGTAGTCGAGACCGGCGCGCATACCGGCCGCTCGGCGCAGGACAAGTTCATCGTCCGCGATGCCGAGACCGATGCGACGGTCTGGTGGGGCAAGAGCAACAAGGCGATGGAGCCCACGCATTTCGCCGCTCTGAAGGATGATTTCTTCGCTGCGCTCGCGGCCAAGGACGAGCTGTTCGTGCAGGACCTGTACGGCGGTTCGCAGTCCGATCACCGGGTGAACGTCCGCGTCGTCACCGAACTGGCGTGGCATAACCTTTTCATCCGGACGATGCTGGTCCGTCCAGAGCAGGCGGCGCTGAAGGACTTCGTCGCGGACTACACGATCGTCGACCTGCCGAGCTTCCGCGCCGATCCCGCGCGTCATGGCTGCCGCAGCGAGACCGTGATCGCGGTCAACTTCACCGACAAGCTGATCCTGATCGGCGGCACCAAATACGCCGGCGAGATGAAGAAGTCGGTGTTCGGCCTGCTCAACTACCTCCTCCCGCCGACTGGCGTGATGCCGATGCACTGCTCGGCGAACATGGGCGCGAACGGCGACACCGCGGTGTTCTTCGGGCTGTCGGGCACCGGCAAGACGACGCTGTCGGCCGATGCCAGCCGGACGCTGATCGGCGACGACGAGCATGGCTGGTCCGACACCGCGGTCTTCAATTTCGAGGGCGGGTGCTACGCCAAGATGATCCGCCTCTCCGCCGATGCCGAGCCGGAGA
>Ga0308169_10003845_pt1 | contig 14372 bp, 17 predicted proteins | sample PhyBR1_2_FD_202139 | JGI IMG/M metagenome (GOLD analysis project Ga0308169, IMG submission 202139) | Phyllosphere microbial communities from UC Gill Tract Community Farm, Albany, California, United States - DLSLSB.R1 | ecosystem: Host-associated > Plants > Phyllosphere > Unclassified | place...
GCGAGACGGGTTGTACTCGACTTCCTCTCCCACAGGGTAGATGCCATTTTTGAACAACTTGCTGAGCCCGACTCGGGGCGGTGACGATTGCACGGCGGCCGACTTCTTCTTGGCTACATGTGTGTGAGCAAAAGGCGTTGGTGCGCGAAAGACCAAGAAGCCGGGCAGCTCACGCTTCTTCTTCTTCTTCTTCTTTTTGGCATCCGCTGCAGCGGACCCAATCTGCTCCGGCTCGTCGGCGGACTCTGCATCGGAGACGTCCAATTTATCGACGTCTTGGGTGACCTGGTCGATGGCTGATTCGGCGGACATGACGATCAAATGTCGAGTTTCAAGCGGATCAACATTTTACCTTTTCACCGTCGGCCAACTCGTCCTCGATTCACCATACAGCCATGACCACGGACAGTCGGCCAGCAATCACCCTCACATACACTGTCAACCCACCGAGCGGCGTCGAGACGGCTACCCCGACGACCGACACATTGACATTCACCTCGGATGCATACGACTCTACTGCTGTGCGAGAAGCTCAAGCCAAACTGAACGAAGTCCTGACGGTCTGGAAAGACGCCATCGGCGACCGGGAAAAGAGCAAGGAGGACCCAGGGGTCATAGGGTACGGGCAGGGCAAGGCATCAAAGATGATGCGAGGGAAGGAGGACAGCAGCAGCAGCGAGGACGACGAGGATGGGGAGGAGTAAGCCGGGCAGGCGGGGGGTCAGAAGGGAGAATTGGTTTAGGCGTGCTGCAGAGGGATCGATCGATGACAGGCTTGCTACGAGTTGTATCAGTATGCATCCATATAACCGGAGATAGCAGGTGTATTGCCATCGCCACCTCTGCTCAGTACTCCACCATCACCCCTCGCAAACTATGGGCGCTTTGCTATCCATACCGCTCCTCACCGGTGGCGCCGGTGCTATCGGTAGTTCGCTATGCTCCGGCTGCATGATCTTCATGGGTGAGTTCACCCGGATGTCGGCCGATACAGCACGTTCCCCGCTGACCCGTCGCAGGCGGGACGGCCGCATCCGCCTTTTGCAAGTCGTGCAACTGCAACTCATCGATAGCGACCCGGGTAGGGTTCGGCCTCATCTTCGCGCTGTCCTCCATGCTCGCCTACCTGTCCCGAACCGACATTGCTATCCGGCAGTTGGAGAAGCTCAGCTGGGACTGGATCAAGATGGACTGTTCCGGGGGAAAGTGCTACGGCCTGCTCGCCGTCCATCGCTTCTGCTTCGCCCTCGCATTGTTCCACTTCGGACTGTCCGCCATGCTCATCGGCGTGCACTCGACCAAGTCGAAACGCGCCGCGATCCAGAACGGCTGGTGGGGGCTCAAACTGCTCGTCTACTTTGCCCTGTGCTTCCTGTCCTTCCTCATCCCCAACGAATTCTTCATGGCGTACGGGTCGTACATCGCCCCGATCGGAGCCTTCATGTTCATCCTCATCGGCCTGGTCCTCCTCGTCGACTTTGCGCACTCGTGGTCCGAGACCTGCCTCGATAACTGGGAAAGGGGCGATTCGAACCTCTGGCAGTTCATCCTCGTCGGGTCCACCTTTGGCTTGTTCGTCGCCGCCATCGCCCTCACCACGATCCTGTACGTCTTCTTCTCCGGCACCGGCTGCGCGTCCAACACCGCGTTCATCACCGTCAACCTGGTCCTCTCGCTTCTGGTCACCGTCCTGTCCATCTCGCGGCCAGTGCAAGAGGCCAATCCCAAGTCGGGCCTCACGCAAGCGTCGATGGTAGCCGCCTACTGCACTTACCTCACGGCGTCGGCCGTCGTCAACAGGAACGGCAAGTGTAACCCCCTGCGGAATGGCGGCACCAAGACAACAACGGTCGTCCTCGGCGCCCTGTTCACCTTCTTGGCCATCGCATACTCGACCAGTCGAGCCGCCACGCAGAGCAAGGCGCTCGTCGGCCGTAACCAGGCGATCGCTCTCCCACAAGAAGAAGACGACGAGGTGCGGCTGGTCTCCAGCCAGCCGGGCCGAAGGGATGAGATGCGATACCAGGCGATCCTCGCCGCTGTCAATGCCGGCTCATTACCCGCCTCGGTGTTGGACGAGCCCGAGGACGAGGAAGCCGTAGAGGAGAGGGACGACGAACGCGGCGGAACAAAGTACAACTACTCGTGGTTCCACGTCATCTTCGCCATCGCTGCGATGTATGTCGCCGGCTTGTTGACCGACTGGTAAGTCGAAGTTGGGCGATACGCGGTCGCGCACTCACGCCCAGGGCAATCATCTCCACCTCACCCGTCCCAGGATCCAATTCCGAGCCCTCGGCTTCCGACGAGCCAGACGTATACATCGGACGGTCGGAAACGACGATGTGGATGCGGATCCTCAGCGCTTGGATCTGCTACGCATTGTACTCGTGGAGCCTGTAAGGCTGCCCATGATCTTGCGCGTTCTTGCCGATGGCTGACGACAGACTTGCTCCCGTGTTCATGCCCGACCGCTTTGGAGAGTGATCCAGCAATCTTGAGCGCACCCAACGCTCGTCTCCTAGCATACCTGTACAGATCGGATGTAATAGCATAGTGTAACAGACAACATTATCTCGCCGATGTCAAATCAACAGTATTCCCGCTTCCCACTTCTCCATCATTACAGCTCGCCAGTCGACCTTGGCCACGCGGCTGCTCATCGCCCTGCGCAGCCACACCTCCTCCATCAGCTCTAGTGCGGGTCGGGTGTTACCGAAAGCGGACGCCTCGGGCGACAGCTGCTGGAATCGACCCCGAAAGAACGCCTGTTGCGAAGGCGTCTCGCACAAGCATCCTGCCAGGGTGATGGGGAAGATGAGGGCGCGATTGATGTCGGGGTTCGGCTGAAGGATATCAAGTCGATGCAGCGCCTCGATGATGTCCTGGACAGCTGCAGCGATGTCCGCCACTGGCGTGAGGACCGCAATACCTAGCCGTGTCGACGACTCACCTCTGGGATACGGCCCGTGTATCACGCTCGCCAGGAACAGGTTGGCCGCCCCGTAAAAAACATCGCTCATGACCCTCATCTTGCCTTCTTCCTCGCTCTCGGTGCGGATCGTCCCGTCCGGCAACAGGATCGGTACAGGTGCTTCGTCGAAGTGGGCTTCCCGCCATGCCCTCTCGCTCAAGAGCTTTTCTATCGGGGCAGCCCTCTGCTTCAACTGCTCGATGCTGAAGAAGCCGGCCTCCTCCGCCCGCTCTTTCCACTCGGACAGCGCGACAGTCTCCGCCATGGCCAGCAGCTACCATCAGCTCGGAAAGGATGAACCAGCCCAAAAACCCACGGTGGTGCTGTCTCCTCCCATGACCCTCTCCATCGAAAGCTTTGGATGCGACAGGGACATGACTGGTAGATGTCCGAGCAAATTCCGGTACGTCGGTAAAAGCCTGGAGACGCGATTCTGCGATACGGAAGCGATGATGTCCATCCAGATCATGACCTCGACGAGCTGTCGATACCGCTGCCAGGGACTCGGGACGGAAGGACTGACGGTCAGCGTCGCGCCCCCGGGCCATACTCGTCTTCGCTCACTTTACACGTCCACCCGTCAGCTCCGGCGAGCTGGCCAGTGCCGCCGACAGACACCTCTGCGATATGGCGAGCACCTCCTTCCACTCCTTTGATGTCCCGCCCATGAACGTGAGGTACGATACTGCGAACATGGCGGACAGGATGATGTCTTCGGCGGTGAAGTCGCTCGACGAGATGAAACGCAATCTCTCTATGGAATCCTGATGCGCCGAGACAGCGACCAACGCATCATCATCCGGAAGGCTGAGGGCGGTGAGGAACGTCGTTGGATCGATCGCCTTGTTCCGTTTCACAGACATGTGCAGTGCGGCGAGGGAGGATACGCTGGTGAGAACCTCGGTCTTGGCTATTGCAAGCGGCGCCACGAGCTCGCCGATGGACAAGCTGCCGGTGAAGCGGTATTGTAGTGGGAGGACGACGTTGAGGTAGTGGTGTAGATAATTTTGGTTAGGAAGGGACGTGGAAGGACCGGCGGACGGGGCAGGCGTGAACGAGCTGACGATCTGACCCTGCCACTGTGTGTGTTCGGGCTGTCCAAACAGCAGGCGCCAGACGTCGTCGAGTTCGGGGTCGAGATTGAACGGCGGCGTGGTCATGAACGGAGGCGAAGTAGCGGTCGGGGCCGTAGTCGTCAAGGCGGTGGATGGCGCTCCAAAGAGACTCGTCGCTGGCCCGCTCGATTGGCCCGCAAAGCCCTGATCCCATGTCCTCCCGTCGTCCGAGCCTATCTCCCATATGCCAGAGGACGACGCTTCGGTCATGGGAGGCGCCGACCACTCAGCAAGCGGGGTGTCTTCCTGGGGCTGTTGTTGAATGCCCTGCCTGGCCTTGCTAGCGCGTTTCCTCGATACCTTCTCCTTGATCTCAAGTTTGGCCCGTTTCGCGTTGCTTTCGTCGCGGAGCCACTTGGGTCGCTTGGCTCCGTACCCCAAGCATTCGATCCCAAGCCGATCACAGGCTGCACACTTGGGCTTTCCCTCGTCGCATCGCTGTCGTCGGCGCGCTGCACTTCGAGGCTCGGGCGGGACAGGACCTACCTTTTTACGCAGTCGACAGGTGATACAGCCCGTCTTGGCGCGACTGCTACTATTGCCGGCATGCGTGCCCGACGACGCCGACTCGTCCGGAGCGGGGATACCAGGAGGGGATCCCGAGCGACCCAACGTGCTTGTCGGTGCCACGAAGCTGTTCACGCCGGACCTTGGGATGTCCGATTCGCGGGTGGTTCCGGACGACGAGGGATGCAAGCCTGCAGCTGAGAAATCCATTCCAAGGCGACCGAGCAAGATGAAGGCGAGTCCGGAAGTCAGAGCAGTGGGCCTATGGCAGAGGTATACACAATCAAGTCGGCGCTGGCCGGGGCGATCGCGACCACCCGGCAGAATTACCGCTAACGGCAATTCTGGGAAACCGTCGGGTTTGCCCGGATGCATCACGTGACTACGAAGACAGGGGTTCCATCCATTTACGAACACGCTCTGCGGTATGATATGTCTGATACGCATATGCGTCCAGCTGCACTATCGGCAGTCAGTACGCTGGATCGAATGCAGCGACTGTGAGCAATGCATTGCCAAGGAGACCGTGCGACCGAGATCGTAGAAACGCAAAGGAAAGAGGAGGGAGAAGGGAGAGTCGGTTCATGTACCCAGGACCCGTTGCAATCCATTGACACGCGCGACTAACGCCTGGCAATCAGCTCAGCAGGTCTTGAAGTCATAGATGAGCGGATGAAGGTAGATGAGCATTAGATGAGCATGGAAGGGGAGGAAAGCTTCGGAGAGAGCAACAGAAGTCCACATGGCACACGCCCCCAGTCAACCCGTCGGAAAGGCCTCGGAAGCTCAGGCGCGGTGGGAGTATATGTGCTCACCTCAAGCTTGTTTTGTCGTTCTTTGTTCCATCCCTCCAGCCTCTCCACGCTCATCGCATCATACGTCGCGCTTGCTTCCACGCATTGCAGCATCTCCATGTAGGCTCGGTCCTCTGTCATGGGTCTCCGCCGGAGGGTCGACTTGGGCACCGCGTTCGCCTCCGAGGGGCGTTTCGGAGTTGCGGGCGTAAGAGGCATATCCGACTCTGGGAAATACGACCATCCAGTCCACCGGTCACAAGGCGGCGAGCCGTCGATCTGGGCATTCGCGTGCGAGATGGAAGATGTCGTGTCGAATAAGTCACCATAGGATATCGATGGACTGGACGACATGGTCACTCCGGCGGTTGGCGTGACCAAGTGAGGCGGCGGCGGACGTCTGGCATTTGTTGGAGGATGGGGTCGTTGCCGCTGCGACGCTGGGGCAAGCAGACTGGCGTTATTTCTACTCGTCGGATCCGGCAAGCATGCTTACGACTGCACAAGCTCCGCGATCTCCCTGGAACTCGAAGCCAGGCTCGTCATGTCATACCGCTTGATCTTGTCGTATGTCTCTGCGATGGTGTCGGCGAAGAATGGCGGCGAACCGACCACTAGTTCGAACAGGACGACACCGAGGCTCCACCAGTCCACAGCGGAGGTGTACGGTTGAGGCTCGGGTCCGGACGCGAAGAGGCTTTCGGCGTGGTGCAGGATCTCGGGGGCGATGTAGTCGGGCGTGCCAACAGGGAGTCCACAGTATTCGAGGGGGACCTGGTCTTGGACAAGGGGGGCAGCTGAGCCGAAGTCTGTGATCTTGAGTCGGCAGTCGGGATACAGCAGAAAGTTGTGAGGCTTCACATCGCGGTGGGCGTATCCCTGTTCGTGCACCCACGCGATGGCTGGAATCATCTGCTTCGTCCACCACAGTGCTTGGGCCTCGTCGATGCGTCCCGTGTGCGAGGCACCGCCCTCGTGGGTCATCAGATCCCAAAGCGAACCGCATGGCGCGTACTCGACCACGAGGTGCAAGGCCGAGGAAGTGTGAAAGGCGGCGATGAGAGGAGGGGCATAGGTGTCCGCTGCGAGGTGCAATCGTCTTTCCGTGAAGAGATTCGACTAACATAAGTACGCGACTCTGCCAGGGGTGGCCCACTCCTGCCTGACCTGAGTGGATCGGGCAGCAGTACATTCGTCGATCGTTTTCATGGCGTAAACCTGGCCATTGAGGTGGAAGCGAACCGCATGGACCTGCGGATGTCAGCACGGGTCATCGACTTCCTCGGACGAGGGAGGATATGACATGCACATACCTTGCCATATTGCCCTTCTCCAATGCAACCCACCGAAGTGAAATCAGACCCTTGGATGTGTAAATCTTCCGCGTTGCGAGCAGCTGCGGAAATCGTTTAGCGAAGCAAAACGGACGAGTGGAGTGCTTATGAGACATACCTTCGGTTGAGTTGCCAGAACGATGTTGGGCGAGTAACTGATCCAGGAGGACACAAAGTTCTTGATGTGTAGATGGGCGGTTGTGAAGGATGGCTTGTCGGCGCAGAAGATCCCTGAGTGCTCCGAGTCGGTTTGCCGGTGGTGTCAGATGCGGAGTGCTGCTTGCATACGAGGCGGATGACATGTAAAACTGGACGAGGAGAAGAGGGATGAGAGACGGTGAAGAGCACAGAGAGGGAGGGGATCGACGAGATGCAGCGAGTTTGAGCGAGCAGTATGGTGCCCCTCGAACGGCCTCTTCAAGAAGCCGGTTGCGCCAGGCACAGACGTGACCTTGGACCATCACTATCACCACACAGATCCGCATGACCCCTCCAAGATGCATGACACCGAAGCCGACCTGCTCAAGCTCAAGATCCCAGATCTCAAGGCCCTGTGCAAGGAGGTGAGAACCTGTCGATGACTGACGGTTGCAAGACACTCACAACAGCGCGGGATCAAGAATTACTCCAAGCTCGCCAAAGCTCAACTGGTTCAATGTATTCTAACCAATGACCTCGGCAACTCCACAGATAGCGCTCGATCAGCACTTCAAGCTTGCCGAGACCTTCAACAGGCCGAAGCAGCATCCTTGCCCTCGATTTCGTCGGCTTCGGACTCTGCGGCAGCATCGAGCCATTGTGTCAAGTCGAGGACCCTCCGCCCGGCCAACGCTCCCGAAGACGTACACGAGGCGGCTCAGAGTCCTCAAGACCTCGCGAAATTACTGACCCCCCATGATATCCACACTCCGCACCTTCTGCAAGCCGCTGCAGTGAAACGTACAACGCAAGCTGCTGTTAACCCCCCTGAACTCACCACGCACCTCGTGCCCGGCTCATCGACTGCGGCGATCACCACGATGTCTTCGGGAGGGTGAGGCGCAAATCCCCGAGCATCCGATCAAGATGAGAACCGCCCAACAGCGAAGCCGACAATCGGCACGAAACGACGTCTTGGTACGTCCAAGATCGTCCCATCCCAGCATCGAACGGCGACGCAAGAGACACTCCAGCAATCCGATCTTCCAACTTGCCCTCCCGTCAGACTCGGGGGCGACCACACCGTTTTCAAGCCGCAATGTTTGGTCCAAAGTCAAAATCCCACCGGGCATCGCAATCATCGCCGCAAAGTTCACCTCAAGCCATCGGCGAAAGTCCAGAGCGCAGCTCTGGTGATTCCGGCGAATGACTCTACCTCCGTACCCACGTCTTTCCGCGCGCCCATGACCTTGGACGAGTGTCATAGCCTGTCAGATCGCCGAACGTACTTGAGCAGCTCGTCCCTGCCACCCGGACTCATCGATGCAGACATTGGCGACGGCTTCGCCGCAGCCGTACGATTCGTCATCTCGCGGATGTGGGTCAACGGGACGTTTGCGCGAATCGACGCAGCGCGACCGGTCTCGCGCGACATATGGGAGTTGACCGGCGGTGGCCAGACCGTATTCGTGCTGGCACAGACTGGGGAATCGCTGGGAGCGACTTTGAGACACGACTGGGAGACGTTCGCGGCAGGCGATCAGAGCTTGCATGAGCTCATCCGCACAAAGATGGATGACGAATTCCCAGAGGGCATCGCCAAGGAATTCAAGGGAGACAGGACATTGGCAAGGCGATGTGTGCTCGCGGGATGCGCTGGAGAGAGGTATGTGGCCTTGTGCCTATGGCAACTGACGTAGCTTCTGCGGTCCAAAACTTCGTTTACAGGAACTCGACGCCGAATCTCTCGGAAGGACCGGTGCCCAACCCCCCACGCGACCAGCCGGAGGCTGCACATTCGCAACAGCAGCCGAGATGGAGGTCATGGCGGAGCCAGGTCACGACCATGGAGGAACGGATCCCGTCCCGGCATGGGCAAAACGGGTGCAACTCTATCTCCCAGAGTAAGAATTCACGCCGAAGGACGACGAAGCATGGCTGACCACAGGCACCGACAAGTGGTGTCTGTGCACACGGACTGTCATCCTGACTTGGCGATAGTGCAAAGATCCACGGGTCGCACTGAGCATGTTCTGCGAGAGACCGGGCAGGTGGTCGGGGACGAATTTGGGCCCAACGAAATGTGGACAGAGGTGTTGCATCGCCGACGAGCGTCTACTTCTTCCTGACCTCCTTGAGTTTGATCGTTTCATCGCCGATGAATATGCCCTATGATCAGTCTGGGTGCCACGATACGCCCATGCGCTCCGTGCGCTCACCTTGCCACGATATGGCTCGGGTTTCCGCCATTGCCGTATTTGAGCGGCGAAAAGGCCGAGCGCTTGCTTGTCGACGCCCTTGAGGACGATCTTCGTTGGTGCGGGGATGGAGACGGAGATGTTGGTAGGGATGTCGACGAGAACGGGGTGGGAGAACCCGAGCTTGATGTTGAGTCGCTCTTTGGGCAAGGGTCGTTCCTCCTGAGGAGGTGCGCCGAGTGACCGCGGTTTTATCCGTCTTGGCAGCTGAGCCTGAAGGTTGCGGAAGACCTCGGGAATGGGTTCGATGGCTGCTCGGTAACCGACTCCGACGAGTCGCAACTCGATCTCGTATCCCTCCGAGACGCCCTTGACGGCATTGGCGAGCAGGCTCCGCGTGAGACCCCAGGCGCGTTTGTGCGGTTTGCGCGTCGAGTCGTGCACGGTCACGAGCAGCGGCGAGGAGGGAGTCTGTGGGGTGATGATGACGGGGGGGAGGATGACGAGGCTCTGTTGTCCCAGTGGCCCCTTGACGGTGACGATGCGCTCGGCGCCTGGCGCTGTGATGGGCAGGTCTGGCGAAATGGAGAGTTCTGGCCAGTCGATTGTGACCGAGGGCGGGACGACTATGGGTTGCTTCCCGACGTGCGAGAGAGGTGTCGGGGAGGTGTGGAACGCTGCGCGCGATAGTGTTGTAGCCGTGCGACGAGCGAACATGGCGTAGATCGAGGAAATGTATGCCGAGTGGATGTGGATATATATGTATCTGATGCATGCACCAGGTACCGTGTCGTGCATAGAGCGAGTTCGAACTTTTAAAGCGGGTCACCCGATTAAACCGATCGTTTGCCGCTCAATAGTCTCGACCTGTCCTTCAACGTCCAGGTCGGTCTCGCACATACCATTCCCTTGGTCACCCCCCCGTCTCCTCTCATCACTCAAAACACGCCACCATGGGCAAGAAGAAGAGGACGCAAGTGTTTGTGCTCAAGCCCTGGTGCTGGTACTGCGAGCGAGAGTTCGAAGATGAGAAAGGTAGGGCGTCTCTTGCTTATCCATTCGTCGTTGTGCTCACCTCGCAGTCCTGTTACAGCACCAAAAGTCGAAGCACTTCAAGTGCCAACAATGTCCGCGAAAACTCAACGTGAGTCCACGCTCTACATACGTGAGCTGTCCACTGACAAACAGACGGCCGGAGGTCTCATGGTGCACAGTCAGCAGGTTCACAAATGCGAGCCAGAACCGTACGTTTTGTCCCGCAGATCCCGTGGAGACTATGCGCTAATTGCTCAGCCTGACAAACACGCTGCCGGGCCGCGACGGCTACGACATTGAGATCTTCGGTATGGAGGGTGTGCCTACCAACGCGCTGGCAGAGTGGAAGGCGCGGAAGGAGGCGGAAGCAGGGTCGGCTGCCTTGGCCGCAGCGTCTGCTGCCAAGAGGCCTCGGATATCGTACACGGTCATTCCGGAAGCAGATCTCATGGCTGCACTGGCTCAACACAAAAACCTCATGGCGTCGCGGAGGAACCTGCAACGGGGCAACGCCCAGCCGCCTGCGTTCCCGCCGTGAGTGATCACTTGACATTGCGTGGAAAGTCCGCTGACGCTCAGATTCATGCCACCTCCGACACTACCGTTCGTTTGCACAGGCTCCCGCCGTGTGCCTCATGCTGATGCTAGACCTTTCGCGCCTCCCGCCGCTTTCAGCGGAGCTCCACCGCCGTTCCCGCCGACGTTTGCACCCCCCGCATTCGTCCCGCAGGCAGCACCGTCGATATTAGCTCCGACCGTGCCGACACCTCCCGCGGTGGCACCGGTGCTGCCGAAGGATGGCGTCTTGTGGCCCGAGGCTGATGCGATTCCCGTGAGTCTTGGTTGAGAGGGCCAAGAGCTGATCAAAGGCTGAGAAACGTGCACAATTGCCGCAATATCGGTATAGCTCTCCGAAGCAGGGTTCAGTGGGCCTGCCGAGTGGTGGTGCGGATGACGGGCGAAAGAGGAAAGCAGCCGCCGACTTTTTGTGATTCATGTACTAGTTAGGCAGGGGCAACACACTCCGTGAGCGACGTAGAAGACGGGTACCGTAGTACACCTGGTCGCAGACAACATGCAGGCGGTGTGCGCCGCCGGGAAGCTGTAAACAGCTCGGCGCATTGATCGTCGGTCATCCGTGACTCGTCCCACTCCATTGCTTGTCTTCGTGACACACCTTGCATCAGAGTGCATCTAGAATCATGGACGAAGGGACAGAGCTGGTAGAGGCCTATGGTATGCACTTCAGGCCGGACCGCTCTCCTTTGCTGACTGTATAGACTATTTGTTCAAGTACATTGTCGTCGGTGCGTCCTCGGCGCAGCGTCTCGGGTCGCTCTAGTCTCATCGCTGATGACTTCAGGCGAAGCTGGGACTGGCAAATCTTGTCTGCTGTACCACTGTATACATGAAGAGTGTGAGGAGGCCCGCGCGAAGGGGAGCGATCTGCTTATCATGCAGTCAAAGAGCATTCCGCCCATACGATAGGAGTAGAGTTCTCGAGCCGGACATTACGTATAGGTGATCGGAACATCAAGATGCAGGCAAGTCCTCGGGATAGCCGCCGAACACCTAGCTGATATGCAGATGTGGGACACGGCCGGCCAGGAACGTTTCAGATCGGTGACACGGTCGTACTATCGAGGAGCTGCAGGCGCTCTGCTCGTCTACGACATCACTTCGTATGTGCTGGCGGCTGGACAAGCATCTGACAGGCAGACGCCAATCATTCGCCAATCTCGACCGCTGGCTGACCGACTGTCGGGCACTGGCATCCCCTCACCTCGTGGTCGTCCTCGTTGGGAACAAGCTGGACAGGGAAGACGAGAGGGAAGTGGAATACGCCGAGGCGTCAAGATGGGCACAAGAGAAGGGTGAGTGCGATGTCAAGCACATACACGCGCTCATGCCAGGGTGCCTGTTCGCCGAGGTATCGTCTCTGAGCGGGGAGAATGTCACTGTGCCCTTCCTCTTGGCAGCAAGGGCCATCTTGTCCTCGATCGACGCGGGCGAGCTCGACCCGGACGCCGGAGGCACCGGTGTGAGTTACGGCGAGCGACAGCTCCGAGCCGTTGGTAGCTCCTCAAGGCTGTCTGCCGCGTTTGGCGTAGGGACAAGGCGGAAGAGGAGGAAAAGCGTGAACCTTGGGGATATGGTGGGGCCGAAGAAGTGTGCATGTTGAGTGGAGCGGAGAAGGAGCGAGGCCAGCCGGACCCCTGTCCGGTCGACAAGAGGACCCACCCCCACACGTGCAAGCGACGACGAGCGGCCTTGGCCTCACCGATCGCCCATCGACCCCAATAACGCCTTCCATCGTTCGGTGTGTACGCCCACTCGATATCCCTAGCCGAGACCGCCTAACCTCTCATGCCTTTCCCCACTTACTGCGCTCCGCAAGCCGACCTCGCAGGTCATCTTCGCATCTGCCGCCTTTTCCGGGCAGTCCGTCGGCGGGTCTGTGTCTGCGACGAACATGGTTACCGCATGCTGGAAGGGGGATCGCAAGCACAGTGGTCGTCGCCTGCGAGGATGGGCCTCTTGGCGTTTTGTGTGGAGGAGGACTGGGGGGAAGATTACGGCCGGTCTTAACTCGTCTGTTGTCGCTTAGATGCCAATGACGCATTCAAGTCGCGGAGGCTTCAGCCGAGTCGAGGTTTGACTGCAAGGGCGGTACACCAGGAGCGAGGGTCGATGATGCATCGAATGGGATGCATTGCATGTAATTGCAGCAAAGAAAGCCGATTATGGCCGAGATGCCTGGTTCGGGTATGAGCGAGTGTGCGTCACGTTGCAACCTGTTTTGCAACCGGCTTTGTGGCTAGCCGGTCGAGTCCAAAAGTCTCTCTCCCTCCTCCTTCCCGCGACGTCCTGCGCCTGCCTGCTGCTGCTACTATATTACACGTACCAGACAATCATTCCGACTCGGACCTATGCGTAATCTGCGTAAATACAACACTACAGCACCATCAGCACGACTCCTCTCCTAGTCCACGCTCATCATGTCCTCGTCAACGTCGAAACCCTTTGGAGGCGGCCGCACAGGTGATCGCGTGTCGCCCTCCAAGTCCACGTCCACCAATGGCAAGGAAAAGGTCCCTCTCAGCACACATCTCATTGCTGGCGGGACGGCAGGTCTGGCCGAAGCTCTGGTCTGGTACGCGAGCACCGAGCCAACCCCGTCCACTATCGCAGTCGCTAACCTACAGCCACCCGCTCGACACCATCAAAGTGCGAATGCAGCTGTCGAGGTCCCGCAAACTGAAGGGGGTGCGTCGCGCTAGCCCACACGGTAGCGTACGCTGGGCTGACCTCAGCTCAAACCCCTGGGCTTCTTCGCGACCGGGAGACAGATCGCGGCGAGAGAAACTCCACTAGGCTTGTACAAGGGGCTGGGAGCTGTCGTCAGCGGGATTGTACCCAAGATGGCTATACGGTTCGCCAGTTTCGAAAGTACGTCCTCGTGCATTGCGCGTGGCTGATGGTAGTGTACAAGGGCTGGCTGACCGATGCTGAAGGCAAGCTGAGCCCGAGTGCTACGTTCTTGGGTATGTGGCATATGCGCGGGTTGACGGGTCCGCTGACCGACAGCTGGTTTGGGCGCGGGGGCCACGGAAGCAGTGGCTGTTGTCACGCCCATGGAGGTGATCAAGATTCGGCTTCAAGCACAGCAGCGTGAGTCTTCCTTCCATTATGGAGCTGACGAGTAGACTCGCTGGCCGACCCCCTCGACATTCCCCGCTACCGCAATGCCGCCCATGCTGCCTTCACCATCGTCCGGGAAGAAGGGCTCATGACCTTGTACAGAGGGGTGTCCCTGACCGCTCTGCGACAGGCCACCAACCAAGGTGAGCAACCGTCGACTCGTCACGGCGTACATTGATCGTAGGTGTCAACTTCACCGCATACCAACAATTCAAAAAATGGGCTCTCGAGTACCAGCCTGCCTTCCAGGAAACCGGCCAGCTTCCAAGCTACCAGACGATGGTCCTGGGCCTGATATCCGGCGCGATGGGCCCGTTCTCCAACGCTCCGATCGACACAATCAAGACGTAAGCCATTCATTGATGCTTGGTCTGACATCAGGCGGATCCAGAAGGCGTCCCACATCGCGGGGGAGACGGCGTTTTCACGGTTCCGAACAGTCACCGCCGATCTCTTCCGTAATGAGGGCATCAGCGCGTTCTACAAGGGCATCACACCTCGGGTCTTGCGAGTCGCACCGGGACAAGCCATCGTGTTCACCGTCTACGAACGGGTCAAACGTCTCATCGATCTGG
>Ga0308169_10003846_pt1 | contig 14363 bp, 17 predicted proteins | sample PhyBR1_2_FD_202139 | JGI IMG/M metagenome (GOLD analysis project Ga0308169, IMG submission 202139) | Phyllosphere microbial communities from UC Gill Tract Community Farm, Albany, California, United States - DLSLSB.R1 | ecosystem: Host-associated > Plants > Phyllosphere > Unclassified | place...
GCCGTGGACGAAGACCCCCCAGCCGCGCACGGGGCCCTCGGGAGGGTCGATGAGGCCGGCCAGCTGCGGGCCGGTGGAGCTCGGGATCCAGACGCGTTCGGTTGCCACGCTCCCAGGGTGGCGAGAGGCGTGTGTGAACCGTCGAACACTTTCCTCACAGCTTCACGGCCCAGCCGCGCGTGCGGTGCCGGTGTGGGCGAGGTCACGGCCCAGCCGACTCGTTTCGTGCCCGCGCGAACGGGTTACCGACCGATCACATGGATCGACGTGCGACGACGATGACCGCGCTGCAGGGAGCCCTCGAGCTCGAGCTTCCTGCAGCGATCGAGCTGCGCCACCGGGTGCACGCGGAGCCGGAGCTCTCCGGCGAGGAGGAGCGGACCGCAGCGCGGGTGAGCGAGGCGATCGCTGCCGGGGGTGGGGTGACGAGCACCGAGACGATCGCCGACGTCGGTCGGCTGATCCGGATCGGGTCAGCGAGCGGACCCAGTGTCGCGATCCGCGCCGAGCTCGACGCGCTGCCGCTCACCGAGCACACCGGCTCCCATGACGCCGCCACCAACGGCGCCATGCACGCCTGCGGTCACGACGTCCACCTCGCGGCCGTCGCGGCACTGGCGCGTGCGGCCCAGCGCGTCGAGCTGCCGGTACCGCTGCTGGTCATCCTGCAGCCGCGCGAGGAGCGCCCGCCGTCGGGCGCCAAGGAGATCGTGGCGGCCAAGGCGCTGCAGGAGCACGACGCACGCGCCGTGATCGGCGCGCACGTCCAGCCGATCCTGACCCGCGGCGTCATCGCCGCCACGGAGGGCGCGGTCAACGCCAGCACCGACGAGCTCGACATCCGGGTCACCGGGCGCGGCGGCCACGGCGGATATCCGCACCTGACCCGGGACCCGGTGGTGGCGATGGCCCAGGTGATCGTCGCACTGCAGCAGGTGGTCAGCCGCCGCATCGACCCGCTGCACCCGGCGGTGCTGACGATCGGGTCGGTGCACGCCGGCACCGCGGCCAACGTCATCCCCGACGAGGCCCATGCCCGCGGCACGCTGCGCCTCCTCGAGGCCGGTGAGCGGCTCGCGGTCCACCAGGAGATCCGCACTATCGCCACGCACATGGCCGAGGCGTTCGGGTGCCGCGCAGACGTGCAGATCCAGGACGGCGAGCCCGCGCTCGTCAACGACCCGCTGCTGACCGCGGCCACCCACCCGTGGCTCACCGAGGCCGGCTTCGAGGTCTCCGCGCCGCTGCGATCCTGCGGCGCCGACGACTTCTCGCACTACGGCGACGTCGCGCGGATCCTGATGATGTTCGTGGGCGTCGACCCGCACCCGGGCCTGCCGCCCGCCGGTCTCCACCACCCGACCTTCCGCCCGCCGGACGAGGCCGTACGGGACGTGGCGCTCGCCCTCCTGTCCGGATACATCGCCGGGACCGACGCTTCGATCGTGGGCCGGGTGGGAACTGACGGCCCATGACACGCACCGTGGGGGTCGAGGAGGAGTTCCTGCTCGTCCAGAACCGGTCGCCGTTCCTGGCGGCCGAGGGCGAGCAGGTCGTCGCGCACGCGGAGGAGAGCGCTGCGCACGACGCTGAGGGCAACTTCGACCAGGAGTTCATGCAGCAGCAGGCCGAGCTGGGCACCGCCCCGCACGCGAGCATCGGCGATCTGCTCGCTGATCTGCGCGCGCGACGTGCTGCGCTCGCGGACGCGGCACGCAGCCGCGGCGTACGGCTGGTGCCCTCGGCGACCAGTCCGCTCGACGAGGACGTGACCACGACGGCCGACGAGCGCTACCAGCGCATGACGGATGCGTTCGGCCGGATCGCGATGGCACAGCTCGCCTGCGGCATGCACGTGCACGTCTCGATCGCCTCGCCCGAGGAGGGCGTCGCGGTCCTGGACCGGATCCGCGGACACCTGCCGCTGTTGCGCGCCCTGAGCGCCAACTCGCCGTTCCTCGCCGGTGAGGACACCGGGTATGCCAGCTACCGCACCGTGCTGTGGGGCCAGTGGCCCACCGCCGGGGTGCCCGACGTGTTCGGCACCTTCGAGGAGTACGAACGGGTGCGTGCCGGCCTGGTGGCCAGCGGGGCGGCGATCGACGAGGCGATGATCTGCTTCGACGCCCGGCTCTCGGCCCGCTACCCGACGGTGGAGTTCCGGGCCTGCGACGTGTGCGCCGATGCCGAGGACGCGGCCACCATCGCCGCGCTCATCCGGGCGATCGTCTCGGCCGCGGCCGACGACGCCGCTGCCGGCGTCCAGGCGCCACCCATCCGCAGCGACCTGCTCCGCGCCGCGACCTGGCGCGCCGCCCGACACGGGATGGAGGAGCGGCTCGTCGACCCGCTCAGCGGAGAGCTCGTCGCGGCCTGGGACCTGGTCGACGACCTGCTCGACCACGTGTCGCCGGCGCTCGAGGAGTCCGGCGACGAGATGCTCGTGCGAGAGGGACTGGCGCGGATCCGCGAGCGCGGCACCGGGGCGCGCCAACAGCGCGAGGCACATCGCGACGGCGGGTTCGGCGCGGTCGTCGACGCCCTCGTCGACCGCGCCTGAGCGCAGTTCTCTACGATCCGGGCATGAGCGCCGCGCCGTACACGATCCGTCTCGCCCGCGCCGACGACGTGGAGGCCGTTCGCGCCATCCGCAACGCCGCGATCCGTGACACCACCGCGGTGTGGACGGGCGTCGAGCTCACCAGCGGGGCTGCGCGGGAGTGGCTCCAGGAGCACGTGGATCGCCACGGCATGCTGGTCGCCGAGGTCGACGGCGCCGTCGTCGGTTACGCCAGCTACGACGCCTGGCGCGCCAAGGAGGGATACCGGCACACCGTCGGAGACTCGATCTACCTGTCGCCGGCGGCGCAGGGGCGTGGCCTCGGCCGCCCGCTCCTTCAGCAGCTCATCGTGCTGGCGCGCGAGGCCGGCAAGCACGTGATGATCGCCGACATCGAGGCCGGCAACACCGCCTCGATCGCGCTGCACGAGCGGCTCGGCTTCGAAAGGGTCGGCACCATCCGTGAGGCCGGCACCAAGTTCGGCCGGTGGCTCGACCTCACGATCCTGAGCCTGGACCTCACCCGGTAGGCCGTTGCGGACCTGCCCGGCCTCAGCCGTCGGCAGGCAGCGGGTGCTTGGGCAGCTTCTTGACCCGCGGGCGCCGCTTCGGGCGGTCCGGGATCATCGTCCGCATCTCCTCGAGCCGGCCCCAGCACAGCAACCGGTCCTCGGCCTCGAGGATGTTGCCGGCGTTGGGGTTGGGGATCACCATCGAGCCGCGGTGCAGGGTGAGGACGGTGATGTCGCGCTCGCGCAGGCCGGAGTCGCCGAGCGTGACGCCGACCAGATCGGCGTCGCCGTGCACGACCAACTCCGCCACGCCGTAGCCGGTGGAGACGGCGAGCCGCTCGCGCACGTCGATCTGCGGGAAGGCGACCTGGTTGTCGATGTAGTCGATGATCGCGCCGGCCACGTCGAGCTTGGTGGCGCTCTCGATGCCCTCGAGGCCGGGGGAGGAGTTGACCTCCATCACCAGCGGGCCCTCGTCGCTCTCCAGCATGTCGACGCCCGCGACCTTGAGGCCCATGATCTGGGCGGCTCGGACCGCGGTGCGCTCGTACTCGGGATCGAGGTCCACCCGCTCGACGGTGCCGCCTCGGTGGACGTTGGAGCGGAAGTCCTCGCCCTGAGCCGTACGACGCATCGCGGCGACCACCCGGTCGCCCACGACGAGCGCGCGGATGTCGCGGCCCTTCGACTCCTTGATGAACTTCTGGATCAGCACGTTGTGCCGCGTCGAGTGCAGCGTCTCGATGATCGCCTCGGCGACCTTGATGTCCGGCGCCAGGATCACCCCGATGCCTTGGGTGCCCTCGAGCAGCTTGATGATGACCGGGGCGCCGCCGACGCGCTGGATGGCGGGGACCACGTCGGCGCGGTTGCGGACGAACGCGGTGGGCGGCATCGCGATGTCGTGGCGCGAGAGGATCTGATTGGCCCGCAGCTTGTCGCGCGAGTTGGTGATCCCGCTCGCGGTGTTGGGCGTGTACACGTCCATTTGCTCGAACTGCCGCACCACGGCGGTGCCGTAGTAGGTGATCGAGGCCCCGATGCGCGGCAGGACGGCGTCGTACTCGGAGAGCTGCTTGCCTCGGAAGTGCAGATCGGGCTCGTCGCCCGACAGATCGATGGCGAACCGCAGCGTGTTGAGCACCTTGACCTTGTGGCCCCGGTCGAGGGCGGCCTGGCGGAGGCGCTGCGTGCTGTAGCTGCGGGGCGCACGGGACAAGATGGCGATCTTCACGAGGGAATCCTGATTGGATAGGCGACGTGTCCAGAAACGATCCCACCCGCACCATCGGCTGGCGTGAATGGGTCGGACTACCGGGTGTCGACGTCGAGTGGCTCAAGGCCAAGATAGACACCGGCGCCCAGACGTCATCGTTGCATGCCTTCGGGCTCGAGCGGTTCGAGCGTGACGGCGTGGCCTGGGTGCGTTTCGAGATCCACCCGTGGCAGCGCTCGACGGCCGATCCGATCCCGGTCGAGCTGCCCGTGCACGACACCCGTCACGTCCGCTCCTCCTCGGGACACACCGAGGAGCGCCACGTCGTCCTCATCGACGTGCGGCTGTGCGGGCGGGTGGTCCCCGCCGAGGTCACCCTGACCCGGCGCGACGCGATGGGCTTCCGGATGCTGGTCGGTCGCGAGCTGCTCAGGCGCGGCTTCCTGGTCGACTCATCGGCCTCCTACCTGGGCGGCAAACCGCCGCGCGACGTACGCCGCGCCAACCGCCGCGAAGACTGACGCGGCCCTCGCGCGATACTCGCGCGCCCAGCGCATGGCGGCCTGGCTTCGGCAGATCTTTCTGAACACAGCACCACAGCGGTGGCTCGGCGCTCAGCAGCGTTGTCCCTCAGCGTGACATCACGACGGCGCGCTCGGCGGCGTGCGCCAGATCGCGGCGATCGCTGTCGCACAACTCCGGCATCGCCAGCTCCAGCAGCAGCATCACGGCACTGCGCGCGGCGCGACCGGGGTGCCCGCCGGGCAGCTCCGGTGCGATCGCGATGACCTCGACGCAGATGTCGAGGGCGAGGTCTCGCCGCTGGCGCGGTAGCCGTGCGGTGAGCGTCAGCAGCGTGTCGTCCATGCCCGGGACAACGAGCGCTGCAGCGGCGGGGTTACGCGTCAGGCGGACAACGCGGGCTCGGCACCCGGCAGACCGACGAGGCCGGCGCCCGCGATCTTCTCGATCAGCGCGGTCGTGGAGATCGCCGGCGTGCGAGGCAGGTAGACGACCTCGCAGATGTCGCGGAACTCGTCGAAACGGCCCTCCCAGTCGTCGCCCATCACGAGGACGTCGGCGCCGTACGAGAGGATGTAGTGGCGCTTGAGCTCGAGGCTCTCCTCGAGGAAGACCTCGTCGACCTGCTTCAGCGAGCCGACGATGGCGAGGCGCTCGGCCTGGCTGAAGACCGGAGCCCGGTTCTTCTTACGGATGTTCAGTGCATCAGCGCTCACCCCGACGATCAGTCGGGTGCCGAGATGGGCCGCACGTTCGATCACGCGGAGATGGCCGACATGGAAGACGTCGAACGTACCGAAGGTGATGACCGTGCGATTGTGCATTAGAGAATTCTGTCACGTGAGTGCCGTCCGGAAAGAATCAGCGGAGAGGGCACAATCACCTGCATGACGACGGCCAGCCCGATCACGGACACGACCGCCGACGGCGCCCGCCGACGCGCCCTGCGAAGGATGCGGACGGTGGCGACATCGCTGCTCGTCGTGGCGGCGATCGTCTACCTCCTGACCCTGCATCGCGACGGCTTCCTCGGCTTCGTCAATGCCGGCGCAGAGGCCTCGATGGTCGGTGCGATGGCGGACTGGTTCGCGGTGACCGCGCTCTTCCGCCACCCCCTCGGTCTGCCGATCCCGCACACCGCGTTGATCCCGCGGCGCAAGGACGACATCGGGCACAGCCTGGAGGAGTTCGTCGGGGAGAACTTCCTGGCAGAGGACGTGCTGCGCGAGCGGATCGCGGTCGTGCAGCCCGCCCGCCGGGCGGCGGTCTGGCTGGCGCAGGACGCCAACGCCCGTACGCTCGTCGACGAGGTCTCGACGGTCGCGGCCGCCGCCCTCGGCCGGATCCGCGAGGAGCACATCGCCGAGCTCGTCCACGACGTCCTCGTCCCGCGCTTCGCCGAGGAGCCGATCGCGCCGTTGCTCGGGGGTGCTCTGGAGGGGGCGCTGGCCGACGACCTGCACCACGGTCTCGTCGACCTGGCCCTGGCCGAGCTGCACGGATGGCTGCAGACCCACCCGGACACGGTCACCGACGTGTTGGGGGAGCGGGCGCCGTGGTGGGTTCCCCCGGCGCTACGCGACCCCGCGGCGGCGAGGATCCACGTCGAGATCGTCCGATGGGTCGCCGAGATCCGCACGGATCCCTACCACCGGGCGCGGATCGCGCTCGACGAGCTCCTCGGCGAGCTGGCCGACAACCTGCAGCACGACGCGTCGACCCAGGCCCGCGCCGAGCAGTTCAAGGAGCGCCTGCTCGAGCACCCGCAGGTGCTCGCCACCTCGGTCGATCTGTGGAACGCCTTCCGGCGCACCCTTACCGCGGCGCTCAACGACGACGAGGGCGCGCTGCGCGCTCGCCTGGTGGCGGAGGCGACGCGGTTCGGCGAACGGCTCACCGGCGACACCGCACTGCAGGAGCGCCTCGACGGCATCGCCGCTGACAGCGTCGTCTACGTCGTGAAGCGGTACGGCAAGGAGGCCACCGCCGTCATCACCCACACCATCGAGCGCTGGGACGGCAAGGAGGCCTCTGAGCGGATCGAGCTGCATGTGGGGCGCGACCTGCAGTTCATCCGGATCAACGGCACCATCGTCGGCGGTCTGGTGGGCGTGCTGATCCACGCCATCGCGACCACCCTCTGACCGGTCCGCCGCGTCGCCGCCGTGGGGTCAGTTCACCCACACGGCGCGTGCGCCGGCGTCCCCGGTCATCACGCAGAGCACGATCACTGCGATGCCGCCGATCGGAAGCAGGACCGAGATGGCCGTACGCGCAGCGCCGGGCCGCTCGTGCAGCCACCAGCCGAGCAGCGCCAGCGCTCCCAGGACCCACGTCGAGACCTGGAGCTTGCCGGCCAGATCCTCGTGGTGGTGGACCGCTTCCGCGCCCGGAGTGCCTGGGACGAGGTTCATGGTGCTCTCGAGGTTGCCCCCGGTGAACGCGGCGAACCAGACCAGGAGGGCAGAGAGCACGCCGAGCACGAGGACCCAGGGACGCAGTCGATCGCGCAGGCGCGGGATCGCATAGGCGATCGCGATGAGGCCGGCCAACGGCGCCGCGACGACAGCGCCATGAACGACGAGGGGGTGGAGCGGGAGGCCGTTGATCGTCATGGCCCCATCGTGCCGGGCGCACCTGATACGCACCTGAATGTCAACGGTGGACGGCATCGACAGGAGGCGGCCACTAGGGTGAGCCTGTGGCGACCGACTACACCGATGACCTGCGACTCGCGCACCTGCTCGCCGACGACGCCGACTCGATCAGCGCCGACCGGTTCAAGGCTCTCGACCTGCACGTCATGACGAAGCCGGATCTCACGCCGGTCAGTGACGCCGACCGGGCGGTCGAGGAGTCCATCCGCCGTACGCTCTCGCGCGCTCGGTCACGCGACGCGATCACGGCTGAGGAGGAGGGGTCCTCCGGCACCGCTGCGCGCCGGTGGATCGTCGACCCCATCGACGGCACCAAGAACTTCGTTCGCGGTGTCCCGGTCTGGGCGACCTTGATCTCCCTCGCGGTCGAGGACGAGGTCGTGATGTCAGTCGTTTCCGCTCCGCTCCTGGGCCGCCGCTGGTGGGCCAGCAAGGATCAGGGCAGCTGGACCGGCAAGTCGCTGATGAAGGCGACCCGCAACCAGGTCTCCGACGTCCGTCGCCTCGAGGACGCCTCGTTGGCGTACGCCTCGCTCGACGGCTGGGAGGAGCGCGGCCGTCTCGACGACTTCATGGCGCTGATGCGGCGCTGCTGGCGCACGCGCGGCTACGGCGACTTCTGGTCCTACATGCTGCTCGCCGAGGGCGCGGTCGACATCGCCGCCGAGCCTGAGCTCGAGGTCTACGACATGGCCGCCCTGGTGCCGATCGTGAACGAGGCCGGCGGTGTCTTCACCTCGCTCGACGGGGAGGACGGCCCGTGGGGCGGCAACGCGCTGGCGACCAACGGTCACCTGCACGACGCCGCCCTCTCGTTCCTGGGCAGCGTGCCCGACGGTGACGACCCGGACTGGCCGAGCACCGGTCCGGGCTCCGTCACCCCGCTGCGCCGCCCCTGATCGCAGGGCGCCGGTCAGTCCTCGGCGCGGTGGGCGCCGGCGTTCGTCTGGATGACCGGCCCGTCGGCCACGTCGTCGGTAGGCGGCGTGGGCGCGTAGTCGGGGGCCTTGTGGTTGACCTCCGGATCGAGGCGATCCGCCTCGCGCAGGCGATCTTCGTGGGCGGCCTCCTGCTGTGCCAGGGCCGTCTTGGCCGCCTCGGCGTCGCGCTGAGCGCGCTCGGCCTCCAGGCGGGCGGCGTCGGCGCGCACCTCGGCCTCCTGGGCCTCGGTGCGGGTGGCGCCGATCTCCGGCGCGCTCGTGCGCACCTCGGCCCGCAGGGCCTCGGCACGTGCGCTGCGCTCCTTGCGCCGCGCCGAGCGCCACATCGCGAACGCCAGCAGCAGCACCACCACGATGACGACCGCGAGAATGATCCAACCAGTCGTGGACATGACGACTCCCTTCCGTTGGGGGAGAGGTACCCACAGATCTAGCCGAGGCATCATCCGTGGGTCTACCGTCGCATCATGCGCATCGGAGAGATCCTGGCGGCCAAGCCGACCTCCGGCGTCGTGACCATCGGTCGTGATGCCCCGGTCCGCGAGCTGCTCGCGGTGCTGGCAGAGCACAACATCGGCGCCTGCGTCGTCAGCGACGACGGCCAGAGCCTGGACGGGATCGTCAGCGAGCGCGATGTCGTACGCCGCCTGCACGCTGACCCCGCCGTGCTCGACCAGCCTGTGGCCGAGATCATGACCGGCCAGGTCTCGACGTGCACCAGCGCCGACACCCTGGACCAGGTGATGGCTCAGATGACCGAGGGCCGCTTCCGCCACCTGCCGGTGGTCGCCGACGGTGAGCTCGTCGGTGTGGTGAGCATCGGCGATCTGGTCAAGCACCGCATCGAGGAGCTCAGCTTCGAGCGCGACCAGCTGGAGAGCTACGTCCACCAGGTCTGACTTCGGGCCGAGCAGGGGTGGCTCGATACGCTGAGGGCATGAGCGAGCGCCAGCGAGCTCATCATCCAATGCCGCGCGCATGTGCCTCATGCGCGCACGGAACGAAGCGAGTACGTGCATGAGTGTGAAGCCTGAGATCGACTTCATCGACCCGTCCGAGACCTACACCGACCTCGTCATCAAGGACATCACCGTCGGTGACGGCGACGAGGCCGTGACCGGCAAGAACGTCGCGGTCCACTACGTCGGTGTGGCGCTGAGCACCGGCGAGGAGTTCGACGCCTCGTACAACCGCGGTGCGGCGTTCCAGTTCCCGCTCGGCGGCGGTCGCGTGATCGCCGGCTGGGACCAGGGCGTGCAGGGGATGAAGGTCGGCGGTCGCCGCCAGCTGATCATCCCGCCCCACCTCGGCTACGGCCAGCGCGACCTGGGCGTGATCAAGCCCAACGAGACCCTCGTCTTCGTCGTCGACCTGCTGTCGGTGGGCTGAGCGACGGCATCACCAGGGCAGGTCGTCCACGTAGTCAGCCTCGCTGACCGGTCGGGCGGCCTGCCCGCGCAGCTCCACCACGTCGCCCAGGTGCAGCTGACGCCCACGTCGTAGATCGATCTCGCCGTTGACCTGCACCTCGCCGGCGGCGATGAGCTCCTTGGCCTCGCCCCCGTGCTCGACCAGGTTGGCGAGCTTGAGGAACTGGCCGAGGCGGATCATCTCCTCGCGGATCGGCACGTCGTCGATGGGCGGTCCCTGCGGCTCCCCGGCGTCGACGGGCTGGGCGGCGCTGGACTCCGCGGCGGGCTTCTTCTTACGACCGAACACGCCGCCAGTCTCCCACTGATCCTCAGTAGGCGGAGACCGAGCGCGCGTCGAGCAGCCGACGGAACGACATCACCCGCTCGATGTCGGCCTCGCCGCGCTCGACGGCCTCGTCCAGACCACACTCGGGCTCGTCGGCGCCGTGCGTGCAGCCCCGCGGGCAGTCCTCGGTCATCTCGTCCAGGTCGGGGAACGCCTCGATGAGGTGCTCGGGCTCCACGTGCGCCAGGCCGAACGAGCGGATGCCGGGCGTGTCGATGATCCAGCCCTGGGTCAGATCGTCGCCGGCGTCCGGCATCCGCAGCATCAGTGCGGAGGTGGAGGTGTGCCGGCCGCGGCCGGTGACGGCGTTGACGTGGCCGACCTCCCGCCTCGCATCAGGCACGAGCGCGTTGACCAGCGTCGACTTGCCGACGCCGGAGTGGCCGAGCAGCACGCTCGACTGGCCCGCGAGCCGCTCGCGCAGCTCGCTGAGGTCGCCGCCGCCGGGCTGGTTGACGCCGTGGGTGACCACCCACGGCACCCCGAGGGCACGGTAGGTGGAGAGCAGGATCTCCGGGTCGGCGAGGTCGGCCTTGGTCAGGCACAGCAGCGGCGAGAGCCCGGCGTCGTACGCGGCGACCAGCGCGCGGTCGATCAGCCCGTGCCGTGGCTCGGGGTCCGCCAGGGCGGTCACCACCACCAGCTGGGTCGCGTTCGCGACGATGACCCGCTCGTACGGGTCGTCATCGTCGGCGGTGCGCCGCAGGACCGTCGCCCGCTCCTCGACCTCGACGATGCGGGCGAGGCTGCCGTCGATGCCGGAGACGTCGCCCTCGAGCCGGACCCGGTCGCCGACCACGACGCCCTTGCGGCCGAGCGGGCGGGCCTTGACCGCCCAGATCAGCCGGCCGGCCACCATCACGGTGAAGCGACCGCGGTCGACCGTGACGATGACACCGGGGACAGCGTCGTCATAGGTGGGCCGCTCCTTCGTACGCGGTCGCGAGCCTCGCCGGTTGGGCCGGTCGTAGTGCTCGGGATCGTGCTCGGAGTAGCGGCGGTTCAATCAGGCCTCCGGCGTAGCGGCGGGCTCGAAGAGGGCGGACCAGAAGGGCGCGAAGTCGGTGAACGTCTTGGAGGTCGTGCCCACGTTCTCGACCAGCACCCCGTCGACAGCCGCCCCGACGATCACCCCGGCATGCGCCATCCGGTGGTCGGCGTAGGTATGGAAGACGCCGCCGTGCAGGGGAGCGGGGCGGATCACGAGGCCGTCGGGCAGCTCGTCGATGTCGGCGCCGAGCGCGTTGAGCTCGGTGGCCAGCGCCGTGAGCCGGTCCGTCTCGTGCCCTCGGATGTGGGCCACGCCGGTCAACCGCGACGGGGTGGACGCCAGCGCGCACAGCGCCGCGATCGCGGGCGTCAGCTCGCCGACGTCGCGCAGATCCATCTCGAGGCCGCGCAGACCGCCACTTTGTGGACCCGAGACGGCCAGGCCGTCGTCGGTCATCTCCACGTGGCAGCCCATCATCGCCAAGATCGTGCGCAGCTCGTCGCCGGGCTGATCGGTGGTCTCGGGCCAGTCCCGTACGACCACGCGGCCACCGGAGATCGCGGCGAGCGCCAGGAAGGGCGCGGCGTTGGACAGATCCGGCTCGATGGTGCGATCCAGGGCCTTGACCGGGCCCGGTGCCACCACCCAGCGGTCGGGCTGGGCGTCGTCGACCTCGACGCCGTGGTCGCGCAGCATCGAGACGGTCATCTCGATGTGGGGGAGGGACGGCACCGGCGCGCCCTCGTGCCGGATCTCGACGCCGGCGTCGTAGCGGGCCCCGGCGAGCAGCAGCGCACTGACGAACTGGCTCGAGCCGGAGGCGTCGATGGTGACCACGCCGCCGGGCACCGAGCCGTCGCCGGTGAGCGTGAACGGAAGGGCGTCGCCCTCAGCGTCCACGCCCAGGGCGCGCAGCGCCCGGAGCACCTCGCCGATCGGCCGCTGGCGCATGTACGCGTCACCGTCGAAGGCGACCGTGCCGTGGTTGAGAGCGGCGACAGGCGGGACGAACCGCATCACCGTGCCCGCCAGGCCGACGTCGATCGCGCCGTTCTGGTCGAAGCTCGCCGGCGTGACGGTCCAGTCGTTCCCGCTGGTGTCGATCTGTGCGCCGAGGGCCCTCAGGGCGCCGGCCATCAGGGAGGAGTCGCGAGATCGCAGTGCGCGTCGTACGACGGAGGGGCCGTCGGCGATCGCGGCGAGCACCAGCGCGCGGTTCATCAGCGACTTGCTGCCGGGCAGCGACACCGTCGCCTCGATCGGCGCACTCACGCGCGGGGCGGGCCAGGGGTCGGCGATCGGGGACTGCGTCACGACCGCAGCCTACCGAGGCCCGGCCCCGTGCGGTGCTTCAGGCGAGCTTCGCCTTCGCCAGCTCGCCGGCCGCCATCGCCTGCGCCCGAGCGGCCACGGCCTGCTCGCGCGCGGCCGCAGCGAGCGCGGGGCCCTTCTTGGCCGCGTGCTTGCGGGCCTTCTTGGCCTTCTTCCGCGCGTCCTTGCGCAGGTCGCTGATCATCGGAGCGGCCTGCTTGCGGGCCCTCTTCGCCTTCTTGCGAGCCTCCTTGCGCAGGCCGTCGAGCGCCGGGGCCGATTCGGCACGGACGTCCTGGGCCGCAGCGGCGGCCGACGCGGCCAGCGCGCTCGCGTGCTCGCGGGCGGCCGCCGCGACGACGGGGCCCCTCTGCTGGGCGGTCTCCTTGAGGCTGCCCGCGATCTCACTGGCGCGCTCGGTCAGGTGTTGCGTGGTGTCGGACGACGCGGCCTGGTGAGCGGCATCCTTGATGGACTCCGTGGCGTGCTTGCCGGCGGCGAGCAGGGCGGTGCCGACGGTGGCGCCGACTGCGGCCGTGCCTCGATCGGCCTCGAGCGCCACCACCTTGCCCTCGAGCTTCGCGGTGTGGGCGGCGTGTCCCAGGTCGCGGCGCACGTCGCTGACGGCGTGCTTCGCCAGCCAGGCGACACCCGGCCGCCCGTCGGTGTCGCCGGCCGCGATGAGCAGGCCGCCGAGCAGGGAGACGTTCTTCGCCAGCTGGATCTGCTGCTGCTTGCGCAGCTCGGGGTCGCTCTCGTTCCAGAAGTCGTGCGCAGCGACGGTCGTCGGCACCAGGGAGGTCGCCAGCACAGCGGCGGACAGTCGCGGCATCCGTCCGGTGGCGAGGCACAGTCCGGCAGCGAGCTGGACGCCGGCATTGATCTTGACCAACTTCTCCGGGTCGTGCGTGATCGGCACCCCGGCACGCTGCAGGAAGCGGACGAGCGGATCCGTGACGGGCTCCGCCTTCTTCGCCGCGCCGGACGAGTTGCGCAGCGTGGAGATGGGACCGACCAGGAAGATCGAGGCCAGCAGGGGACGCGCGATGGTTCGGCTCAGGCTCATGCAGGGCCGGTTACCCCGCTTCGCGCGCGGCATGCGTGCCGAGCCGGCTCAGCCGGTCGGCCCGCCGGCCGCGTGGAAGGTGTTGTCGGTGTCGTCGCTGTCCCGGAAACCCGACGGGGTCAGCGATGCGTCCACGCTCCAGCGGTCGCCGACCTCGAAGTCGAGGTGCAGCAGCTCCCCGTCGCTCTGCACGGTGCAGGTCAGATCGAGGCCGCCGCTCGGCTCAGGGGGCAGGGCGCAGTCCGGGGCCGACACCAGCGAGTGGCTGCGCCCAGCGGCCCAACCGGTGATCCCGCTGATGTGGAGGCGCAGGGTGGCGGCGCGGCCGGCCGGGATCCCCGCGGCGCTCAGGCGCACGTGCTCGTACCCGTCGACGCTGGCCGGGGTCGAGATCAACGCGAGGTCGGAGGAGAGTTGTTCGACGGTGACCGAGACCGTGCCGGACGCAGCGCGACCTTCCGTGTCGGTAGCGGAATAGCCGAACGAGTCCGGGCCGGAGTAGCCCACGGCCGGGGTGTAGGTCGCGTTGCCCTCGGCGCCCACCGTGACGGTTCCGTGCATGGGCGCGGCCGTCAGCGCGTAGGTGAGGGGCCCACCGTCCGGGTCGGTCGCGTGTGCGCCCAGAGCCACCGTGAGCGTCGTCGCGTACGCGGTGCTCACGGCGAAGGAGCCCGCGGTCGGCCCGCGGTCGGGCAGGGCGCTGAGGCGGACGGTGACGCTCGCCCGGGCTGTGCCGCCGTGACCGTCGCGGACGGTGTAGCCGAACGTGTCGCTCAGGTCGCCGGTCCCTGTCGGTGGGGTGTATCGGATCGCGTCACCGACGACGTTG
>Ga0308169_10003850_pt1 | contig 14353 bp, 11 predicted proteins | sample PhyBR1_2_FD_202139 | JGI IMG/M metagenome (GOLD analysis project Ga0308169, IMG submission 202139) | Phyllosphere microbial communities from UC Gill Tract Community Farm, Albany, California, United States - DLSLSB.R1 | ecosystem: Host-associated > Plants > Phyllosphere > Unclassified | place...
AGGGAGGGAGGGAGGGAGGGAGGGAGGGAGGGAAGACAGGGTCAGCGACGCGCTCGAGAGCGGGCGCAAAGAGGAGACCGGGACGCACACTTGGACAGGGTCTTGCCGATGAACGAGCGCAGCTGGGCGTTGTCGTCGACGACGAGGCAGACCGTCTTGGACTTCTCGAGGTTGAAGACGCTCGGTAGCTGCTCGACGTCCGAGGCGCGCCGGCCTGCACCGCCGGTCGACACGCGCTTCTCGTCGGACGGGCCCGGGTCGCTCGTCGGCGGCGACTTGCCGTCGCCGTCGACGCGCCAGGACGCAGCGTCGTTGATGATGGCGAGCGACTGGGCGGCGCGCGGCGGAAGCTGGACCATCTCGTACGGCTCGTGGTTGACGACCTCGTCGTCGAGGTGGGCGTGGCCGCGCGGCAAGCGCACCGTGAACGCGCTGCCCTCGTCGAGCTTGGACTGGACCGTGATGGTGCCGCCGAGCGCCTTGACGAGCTCGAGGACGAGTGAGAGGCCGATGCCGGTGCCCTCGAACGACCTCGCCGCCGAGTCGACGCGGTGGAACCGGTCAAAGATGAGGCTCATGTCGGCGTCGCTGATGCCGACGCCCGTGTCGGCGACCGAGACGATGCCCTCCTTGGCCGTGAACGTGACCTTGATCGTGACTCGGGCGCCTGGCTTGGGCGGCGTGTACTTGAAGGCGTTCCTGCGCGCGGCGTCAACAGGGCGAGTCAGCTCGAGTTCAGGCTTGGGGCGCGAGGTGTGGGCGAGGGAGCACGATGGGGAGGAGAGAGGCGAGAGGAGGAGGAGAGGGAGAAAGGAGGACGAGGAGGAAGAAGGAGGAGAAGGACGGAGACGCACCCGATCAAGTTGAAGATGATCTTCTCGTACATCTCGTCCGAAAGGTAGAACTGGGACGACTTGGCCCAGCGGTCGTCGTCGATCTCGACCTTGTACTCGATGCCGCCGCGCTCGATGGCCGAGCGGAACAGGGCGGCGAGGTCGGCCGTCCTCGGGCCGAGGAGCGTCGGGCGGTAGGTCGTGTTCATCTTGCCGCTCTCGAGCCGGCTGAAGTCGAGGAGCGTGTTGACCATGTTGAGGAGCCGGTGCGCGTTGCGCTGGACGACCTCGAGGCGGTCGCGGTCCTCGGCGTCGAGCGTCGCCGTCTTGCTCAGGAGGACGTCCTCGAGCGGGCCGAGGATGAGCGTGAGGGGCGTGCGCAGCTCGTGCGAGATGTTGGCGAAGAAGGCCTGCCGCGCGTCGTTGAGCTCGGAGAGCTCGCGGCTCTTGCGCGCCTGCTCCTCGGCGACCTCGATGCCGAGCAGGCCCGTCGACAGGGTGCGGCTGACGAGGTTGAAGAACTGGGCCATGACGGCGTTGAACGGGCGCCGAGGGTTGAGGCCGACGATGAGGAGCGCCTTGGGGAGCGACGAGCCCTCGGTGATGATGGGCATGAGGACGGCGCGCCGGACCTCGTCGGGCCAGCCGCGGTGCGGGAAGCCCTTGGTGCGGTCGCCGAGCTCGCTGATGAAGACGGGCTTGCGCGTCTGGAGCGCCTCGATGAAGGGCCACACGGTCGACGACGAGTTGTCCTCGGTCGTCGAGTTGGTGCCGCTCGCCGACGAGACGGACGAGACCGAGGACCGAGCGGGACCCTCCTGCATCATGGCCGTGTCGAGGAGGACCGTGACCTCGTCGACCGCCGAAGGGTGGTCGGCGGGGACGCCGATAGAGCCCTGCATCGTGAGGCGCATGCGGGCGATTGTCGGCGAGGCGTCGGCGCCCGTGTTGGTCGTCGTGTCGCTCGGCTTGCTCGCACGCTGGCTCGGGTTGCGCCCGCTCGCCGAGTCGGCCGAACGACCATGAGGACGTGTCGCGCCCGAGTCGGTTGTTGAGCCCTCGCCCTTGGTGCGGCGGCCGGGCGACGTCGCGACCGCCTCGCACGTGTAGAGGATGGCGAAGGGTACGTCGAGCGCGTTGCCCGACAGGCCTCGAAGCGCCTTGGCGCAGAAGTCTGTTCGAAAGAGGGAGCGAGGTGCAAGGAGGGAGGAGGGAGGAGGGGGAAGGAGGGCGGAGAGGGCGAGGTCAGCGTGCCGCACGAGGCTCGAGCGCGGGGACGACGACGGAGACGAGGAGAGCAGGACGCACCCTTGAGCGTGCGTGCGAGCTGGGTGAGCTGGGTGAGCTCGCGCAGGGTGCCGAGGCGTCGCTCGGCGATGACCCGAGCCGTCGTCTCGAACGAGGGGTTCTGCGGGCGAGGAGGTCCGAGCGGGGTCAGCTTCTCGGCCTGCGAGGTCGTCCGACCGTCCGAGAGAGAGCGAGGGACGCACGACGTAGCCCATGATGCGAGACTGCGAGTCGCGGATCGTGATGTAGGCCCACGAGTGGTCTGTGCGCAGGCAAGGGCGAGAGTCAGCCAAAGTCGACGAGGAGAGGAGGGAGGGAGAGCGACGCACAGGTCTCCTCGAGCATGCCGTTGCGCATGATGCAGTTGCAGTGGTCCGAGAAGCTGAGGGTCCTGCCGCTGAAGACCTGGCTCGCGAGCGGGCCGAGGACGTCCCACAGCTCGCTCCACCCCTCGGCGCCGCTCTTGCCGAGGACGGCCGGGTGCTTGGACGGGCCGAGCAGGCGCGCGTACGCGTCGTTGTAGATGAGGACGTTGTCGGCGCCCATCCACAGGGCCGTGTGGAACGGCGACGCGAGGATGGCCATGACGTGCGAGCGCAGCTCGCCGTTCCACGACCGGATGTCGCCGAGCGAGGTCGCGCTCCAGTCGACGCCGAGGATGGTGCGCCCGCACGCCGTCTGCGCGACCGTGTCGAGGAACGGGTCGTTGTAGATGCGCACGAGCGCGTTGCCCTGGCCGTCGACGCCCTCGTCGAACGACATGGACGACGGCCCGTCGGCGAGGCCGAGCCCGTACGTCGACTCGGCGTCGGACGAGCTGCCGGTCGACGACGCGGCGTCGGCGTCGGCGTCGGCGATGCCGCTCGCGGGCGACTCGAGGACGAGGCGCGACTCGTCCTCGGGCCGCTCGAGCTCCTCCTGGAGGAGGCGCTCGTCGAGCTCGACGTCGCGGCGGTTGCGGCGCTCGAGGCGCGGCTCCTCGTGGTCGATGAGCGAGCGGTGGTCGTCGCCCGACTCGCTGCGGCTCTTGACGCTCGACAGGGCGCGCTTCTCGGCGTCGAGGTCGCGGTGGCGCTGCTCGGCTTCTTGCTGCGCCTGGGCCCGGTGCGCCTCGGCGTGCGCCTGCTCGCGCTCGTGCGCCGAGCCGTCCGAGCTGGTCGAGCCCGTGCGCATGCGCACCCGCAGGCGCGCCATCTCGTCCGTGTCCGTGTCGCCCTCGACGTCGTCGCCCTGGTCGTCCTTGTCCTCGTCCTCGTCCTCGTCCGTGTCCTCCTCGTCGAAGCCGAGCACGTCGTCGTACGCGTCGCCCTCGCCGTCGGCGTCGTCGTCCTTGCGCGCAAAGTGCCCGACGCCGCGCTCGGCCAAGTCCTCGTCCTCGGCGGGCTCGTCCTGCTCGGTGACGTCGCCGAGGCCCTCGTGGCCCCGGTTGCGCTCGTCCTGCTCGCGCTTCCACTCCTTGTCGCGCTTCTTGCTCTGGCGGCGCCGCTCGCGGTCGCGGATGTCGTTGTCCGACTCGCCCATGCTGCTCGCGCGCTCGTCCGACCGGCGCTGCTGCTGCTGCTGGTCCTTGCGGGCGCCACCGCGACGCCGAATCGCCGCGCGCGACTCCTTCTCCTGGACGAAGCCGCGCGGGAGCTCGTTGGGCCGCCCGCTGCGGTGCGCGTTGTCGACCCAGAGCTCCTTGAGCTCGTCGGAGACGCTCGGCGTCTGGAGCGGCTGGGCGCCGAACGCGTACGTCGGCTCGGCGTAGTGCTGCGGCGGCTGCGGCGAGGGCGGGCCGACGCCGGCGGGGAGCGGGACGGCCGAGTCGCCGCGCGACGAGGGCGACACGCCGCGGTCGTACGAGCCGCGGCGCGACGACGGCGCCGACGCGGGCGTCGCCTTGATCGTCGTCGTCGACGAGTGCCTGCGCCGGCTGCTGCCGGGCGTCGGCTCGCCGAAGCGCTCGGACGAGCGGTCGCGCGGCGAGCCGTTCTCGGGCGTCGACGTCGAGCCCGGCGGGCGGCCGACGACGGTCGAGCCGCCGGACGACGCGCCCGAGATGGACGAGTACGACGTGCTGCGCTGTGCGAGCGGCGGGCGCGAGGGCTTGTAGCCGTCGGGGAAGGGCGAAGGCGAGCCGAACGAGGGCTGGGGCGGGAGCGAGAGCATGAGGCGGGCGGGCGGGTCTCGCCCTGCCGTCGACGACGACGACGACGGCGCGGGCGCAGGCGCGGGCGGGAGGCCGACGGTCGACTTGGCGGGCGAGGGCGAAGGCTGCGGCGGCGGCGGCGTCGGCTCGTCGCCGCCGTCCTGGTCCGACTCGCGCACCTTGGGCTCGTCGCGGCGCTGCCGGCGCCCGGCCTCGACCGCCTTGTGCGACTCGTCGCGGCTCTCGCGCTCGCGCTCCCGCCGGGCCGACACCTTTGCGCGCGCGACGCGCTTGTCGCGGCGCACCTCGGCCTTGTCGGCCTTCTCCGGGCTGCCCGTCACCGTGACGGGGAGCGGCATGTTGGCGAGGATGGCGGTGCAGATGACGAGGTCCGTGTCGGGCTGGAGCGTCGCGACGACCTGGAGGAAGGGGAAGAGCGTGTCGGCGATCTGGCCGACGCCGCGGTGCGCGGGCTCGACGGCCGGGTTCTGGTTGGGCGGCGGCGCGAGGTCCGAGCGCGACGAGGCGGTGGCGGCGTCGTACGGCCCGGCGGGGAACGGCGCCGGCGCCGAGTCGTCGTAGGCGTAGGCGTTCTGCGGCGAGTAGATCGGGAGCGCCCGCTTCGAGGGAGGGTTGCGGGGCAGGATCGGGTGCGTCGAAGGGGCGCCGGGCGCGCGCCGGATCGTCGTACTGCGGCGCGACGACCCGCTGTGGACGGTCGAGCCGGACGTGGTCGAGCCCGAGCCGGCGGCTGACGAGATGACCGAGCCTGCGCCCGGAGCCCTCGAGCCGTGCGCCCGACCCGAGTCGGCGTACGAGTGCTGGTGCTCGAAGCTCGAGCCGGGCGGGTGGCGGTAGATCGACGACTCGGGGAAGTGGAGCTCGAGGAGGACGGTGTGGTCGAGCTGGGCGAGCGGGACCGAGGCCTGGCGCGCCGCCTCGGACTCGTTGTTGGCGTTGAGGGGCGCGACGACGTTGGCGAGCATGGCGAGGCACTCCTGGAGGTCGGCGCGCGAGAGGAGCGACAGGAGCTCGAGCTCGGCGTCGTCGCTGTCGCCGTCATTGGCGTGGTCGTCGCCGCCCTCGCCGTTGGCCTTGGCAAAGACGCCCGTCTCGCGCTCCTTGGGCGTACTGCCCGTCGACGTGCCCTTCTTGACGTCGTCGCGCACCGCCATCATCTCGCGCCACTTGCCGTTGCTGCGGGCGCGTAAGGCGAGGTGTCAGCGAGAGAAGGAGAAAAAGGGCGAGAGGGAGAGAGAGAGAGAGAGAGAGAGAGAGAGAGAGAGACGCACCGCCATGTCGGCGTCAGCAGTTCCCTCAGCCCGAACCCGCCGACCTCCCGCGGCGCGCCCTGCTCCTGCGTCCTGCTCGACGCGCCCGACCTGCCCGTTGCGCCCGTCCCACCGCTCCCCTGCGACCCCCCCGCCTGCCTGCCGCTCCACCGATCGCGCGCCTCGAACTCCTCCTGCTCGCGCACGAGGCGCTCGGCCTCGAGCCCGTTCTCGCGCTCGGCCGTCGCCTCCTCCTCGTCCTTGTCGTCCTGCGCCTGGCGCTCGCGCTGCTCGTACATGGCCTTGACGGCGCCCTCGGCCGTCCGGCTCGGGTCGTGCGCCTTCTGCGCCCCGCCCTCGAGGTACGACCCTCTTGGCGCGCGCGGCCGGCCCGCCCCGCCCGCCCCACCGCCGCCGCCGCCGCCGTCGCGGAACGCCGAGCGCGAGCCCGACGCGCCGCCGCCGCCGCCCGCAGTGGCGTCGAACGCCGAGGCGAGGATGCGCTCTGCGCGGGCGTGCGCGCGCGGGTCGCGCCCGGCGTCGGCGGCGCGGCGCTGCGACGTGGCCGAGGTCGACGAGTGCACCTTGGAGAGGGCGGACCCGGTGAGCGAGTTGGCGATCGAGTGGCGGCCGGCGCCGAGGCGGGCGTGGCTGCGTGCGGGCGAGCGAGCGAGAGGGTCAGTCTCGAGAGCGAGGGGAACGAGCAGGTGAGGGCGAGGAAGAGGAAGAGGAGAGAGGGACGCACGATGAAGGGCCTGGGGAGCGCACGAGGGGCGAGCCGACTTGGGACGCCGACGGGCCGAGGCTCGACGAGTCCGTCTCGGCGCCGCTGCTGGGCGACGCGTCCGCCTCGCCGCTCTCGCCCGACACGGCCGTCGGCGGCGTCGCAGCGGCGTCGCCGCCATTGGGCTCGGCGGGACGAGGCGGCACCTCGAGGCTCGACGCCCTTGTGCTCGCCGGCGGGTCCGACTCGTCCTGATTATCGGACGTCGGGCTCGGGGTCGAGTCGGGCTCGACCCCGCCCTCGTACTGCTCGCGGCTCGACAGCTGCGGCTTGCCCGAGCGCCGCGTGCTCGCGCTCGTGGCCGTGCCCGTGACGGGCGCTGCCGCGCCACGCACCTTTGCGGCCGAAGACGCGGCGGGCCCGTACGAGGGGACGGCGCCGGCTCCTGCGCCGGCGAGGTCGACGGGCCTAGGGGCGTGGGGCTCCTTGCGGCCGACGAGGGCGTCGTACAGGGCCGAGGCGCGGAGGGCAAAGGCCGGGTGCGGGTACAGGGCGAGGAAGCGCTCGAGGTCTTGGGGGAGCTTGGTCGAGCGGGACGAGGCGCGGCCGGGGAGGCGCGGGCGCGGCTTGTCCTTGTCGGTGGACGAGGCGCGCTTGGTGAGGGGCGGGCGGGTCGTCGAGGGCGAGGCGGGGGCGGGTGTCGGTGCGGAGGAGGAGGGTGTCGCCGACTTGGTCGAGGAGGAGGAGGGGGGAGGAGGGGGCGAGTCGAGCGGGGCGTGGCCCGCCTTTGGACTGGGCATGGCGCGGTCGAGAGGTGCCCTGGCGAGTGCAGGTCTGCGTCGGCGCGAGTCGCAGGTCGAGGGTCAGCCCCTGGCCACGCTGCTGCTAGCTGGACTCGAGCGACGCTGTGTGGGTGGAAAGGCGAGCGAGGGAAGCTCTCGTCCATGATCGCGTCGCCGCGGGGTGGAGGTCGAGGCCCTCGCTCTCTCCTCGCTCCTGGCAAGCGCTGACTGTGCCTGTAGCCCCTTTATGCACTACTACCTGGACTGCACACAGGAACAGCTCAAAGCGCGGCGACAAGAGCGAGCAGAAAAATGCGAGACGTTGATCGCTTTCGTCGTCGTGCCGTCGCCCCACCTCTGAGCAGGGTCGGCCTCGCTCTCACCGCTCGCGCTCCCTGTCCCGCTCACCAGGCGCACCACCGCTAGCTACTCGGCACCAGCACGCCGCCACCCGCCCATGCTCACCTCGCACGAGCCCCCCGCCAGGCGGCCCGTCTCGTCCACCCCCGAGCGGGTCGACGTGCCCCTCCAGCAGCCCGACACGGCGAGCGGCCTCCTGGGCCCCTACGCCGTTCCTTACGACCGCCTCATCGGCCGCTGGTGCGTCGTCGCGTCGACCCTGCCCCTCTGTGCGTCGCCCATCTCCTCCTCCCCTTCCTCCTCCTCCTCCTCCCGCCACACCCACCGATCCATCGCCCGAGCACCTCCCTGACCCCTTCTCTCCACCCACGAAACAGGGAAGAACAAGCGCGACGTCACCATCACGTACTCGCTCATCGACGGCGCGCCGCAGACGACGCTCGACGACCTCGTCGAGTTCCGCCGCGAGGGCGCCGCGCCTGGCAGCAAGAAGTGGAGCGTCAGGGGCGTCGACACGCTCGAGACGGACGTGCAGGGGAACGGCGCAAGGTGGAAGTGGTGCGTCGGCCTGTCCTCCTCGTGCGCTGCGTCGAGCCGTTGGGCGCTCTCTCGCTCTCCTTGGCGCCGGCGCTCTTCTCGTACGCCCTCGCGCGCTGACACCTCTCTCCCGACACCCACACAGGCGCGGCAAAGGCTGGCTCCGCATCTCGTCCTCGCACTGGCAGCTCCTCGGCTACTCGCTCTCGCCCCTCCTCGACGCGCACCCGGCCGCCGCCGCGACGACCATCCCGCTCGGGCCCTCGCCGACGCCCTCGCCCGACTGGGTCGTCACCTACTTCAGCTCGACCCTGTTCACGCCCGCCGGGCTCGACGTGTACGCGCGGGATCCGCGCGGCGTCGACCAGGCCAAGGTCGAGCAGCTCGTGAGCCAGTTGGAGCTGCTCGGGGGCGAGGTCGGACGGCTGGTGCAGGGCGGCAAGATGTTTCGGATACCGCAGGAGGAGGACGGTGCGGCAGAGGGGGTGCCAACGAGGTCGTGAGCGGCGTTTCGCTAGGGCGAAGCGGGCGAGAGAGGGCGAGCGAGAGAGGGAGGGAGGGGCTCGAGCGAGTCGGGCCGGGTCTTCCTGCGCTTCAGCTTCTCTCTTTCTTGCTTTCTCTGCTCCTGCTTCTCCTGCTCTCGCGCTCGCCGCACAAGGTCGACCGGCATCACCTCGATATCCAGCCTCGCCTCGTCTACGTCCTCCCCCTCCACCTCAAACCAGCACCGCCGCCCCGAGAACCGCCATCAGCGCCGCCGCCGCCGCCCCACCCACCGTCGCCGACAAAGCACCCGCGCCGCTCGACCCGCCCTGCGTCGGCTCGCTCGCCGCCGCCTCCTGCCCGACCGTGCCCGTCGCCGACGCCGACGGGCCCGCCGAGGACGCCGCCGAGGAGGAGGAGGAGCCGCCCGCGGCGGCGCTGCACTCGGCCTTGGCGGTCGCGATGCGCTCGGCCGAGCACGAGTCGTCGCAGTGCTCTGCGGGCGGGGTCGGCGGGCGGGAGGGGAGGGAGTCAGTGCGCGCTCGAGAGGAGGGTGCGCCGAGGGAGGGAGTGAGAGGGGACGCACCCGAGCCGCCGTGGCAGTGGCACGAGCACGTGTCGAGCGCGGCGATGGTCGAGTTGGAGCAGTAGTAGTCGCGCACTGTGGGCGGGATGGGCGGGCGTCAGCTTGTGCTTCTTGCTCTCTCGCGCTCGGGCCTCGACTCGGCTCGGCTCGGCGCTACGCACCAGTCATGTTCGCGCCGGTCGCCTCGTTGACGACGGCCGACCCATGGTCGATGACGACGCTCGCGCCCGAATCGGCCGGCACGAGGACGACCTCGGCGCACGACGAGACGGTCTCGCCGTCGCCGGTCGCCTCGACGAACAGGGTCGCGCGGGTCCCGGTCGGGAGGTCGGTCGGGAGCGCGACGGGGAGGCACAGGTTGCCCGAGGAGGAGAAGGCGGCGCCCTCGGAGAGGACGGTCGGCTGCGTGCGGTCGAGAAGAAGGAGGGAGGGTCAGCGCTCGGGCCGCGGTCGGGCGCGGGAGGAGGGAGACATGAACGCACGAACGACGACGCGTCCGTCACGCTCGCATTCTCGGTCGTGCTGCCCGAGCTCGCGAGCAGGACACGCACGACGTGGCCCTCGTCGCCCGAGAGCGACACAAACGCCGACTCGGGGCCCCACGCGACGGCGGCGACGCGCGAGCCGCCGCCGCACACGCCGCCGGCTTCTTGCTGTTCCTCGGTGAAGGTCCACGAGCTCTGCTAGGAGGGGAGGGTCAGCTCGGCGAGGGAGAGGAGGGAGAGCGAGGAGGAGGAGCGCACGGTCGGGTAGTTGATGTCGAGGTGCGCCGAGGCGAGGCCGGCCAGAGCGGCGACGGTAGCGAGCGAGCGCATCGAGAAAGGCATCGTTGCTGAGCAAAGTCGAGGCGAGGTGACAGAGAGGGCGAGAGAGGAGGAGGCGGGCAGAGCGGCCTTCTCAAACGGCGCCCTTTTTTCTGCGTCGCCTCTCGGCCGCACCGTACCGCCAAGAGCTCCGCAGCGGTCCTCGTCTCCGAGCTCTCATCGAAAACCTCCCTCGAGCGGCGTGTGAGAGAGAGATCTCCGTGAGGGTGAGCCGCCGCCAAGACCTTGGTCCGGTCGTCGCGGGCGGAGCGGTCCTCCTTGTCGAAGAGATGAAGACTCTGACGGCGAGCGAGAGCGTGCTGTGTGTCCCGCTCTACGCTTCTCGCACAGCAAAGCACACGATGAAGGTTGTCGCCGCTTCTCAAAGCACGCTCGCCCTCACGGCCCTCCTCCTCGCGTCCACCGCCGCGGTTTCGGCGCAGTCAACGGTCGAGGGCTCGATCGCAGCTGGCCCTCAAGGTCAAGGCGACTGCACAGCATCGGGAGTACGTCCTTTCTCGCTCGTTCGAACCCGGAGCGCAGACTCTGACGAGGTCCGTGCGCCCGCAGTCCGACGCCTTCCTCTGCTCGAACGGCGCCTTCTGCACCTGGAACGCCGCCTCGTCCTCCTTCTCCTGTGTTGGCGGCACGGGTACGGTCGACACGACGTCCTCGAGCGGCGCTGGGCCGAGCGAGGCCGAGTGCCCCGGCGCGACGCTGCACGAGGGGCACTACGACTGCTCGAACGGCGCGTTCTGCGAGGAGGTCGACGGCGCGTGGCTCTGCGAGGGTGGCTCTTCGTCCTCTGCTAGCGGTGGCGAGGCGTGCGTCGTTCACGGTGGACACACGCACGGCGACTGGTGCGTCGCTCGGCTCTCTACCTCCTCCCCCTTGCTCGCACTGACGCCTCCTCTCACGCCTCCTCTCGCTCGCAGCTCGAGCCAGTGCAACGGCATCGACCTCGGCGAGTACAACATGGACCTGCATATCGTCGCGCTCTTGTGCGTGCTCGTCATCGCTCGACCTTCTCGCGCTCGCGCACTGACCTCCTCCTTGGGCAGCGTCGTCTTCGTCTCCTCGCTCGTCGGCGTCCTCCTCCCCCTCGTTTGCGCCAAGGCGCTGCGTGGGACCGTGTTCTCAGGCGTCTTCTTCGCCGCCAAGTACTTGTGCGTCACCTGCGCCCATCCCTCCTCGTCGCACGTGCTGATTCCCCTCCTCCCTCTTTCCTTTCGCAGCGGGACGGGCGTGATTATCGCCACCGCCTTCGTCCATCTCCTCTTCCACGCCTTCATCATGTTCTCCAACGCCTGCCTTGGAGAGCTGGCGTTCGAGCCGGCCGCCGCGGCCATCGCCATGGGTCCGTGCACCCTCCCCTCCCTCCTCCGAGCCGGCTCGACGTGGCTGACGTGTCCATCTTCCTCGCTCCTTCGCTCGCAGCTGGCACGTACCTCGTCTTCGGCATCGACTTCACCGTCATGCGGTGGCTCAGGAGCCGCGGCCAGAGCTCGTCCGCCTCGCCCGCCGCGACGCTCAAGGACGAAGGGTCCGAGCAGGATGAGAAGCACTCGAGCGACCTCGGGCACTGCCATGGGCCGTCGCGCCTCGTCGAGACCGACTATGCGTCGCCGCAGGCCCACTTTGACGTGCTCATTCTCGAGGCCGGCATCATCTTCCACTCGGTGCGTCGACCTTCCCCTGCGCGTCCCGCCCACCGCCTTCCATCCCTCTAACCCACTTCTCCCTCTCTTCCTCACGATAAGATCATGATCGGGGTTTCGTTAGGTGCATCGGGCGGCTCGCAGTGGATCCCGCTCTTCATCGCCGTCGTCTTCCACCAGCTCTTCGAGGGTCTCGCGCTCGGCAGCCGCATCGGTCAGCTCATTATGCGGGACGGCAAGGGATGGAAGAAGTGGGTGATGGCGGGCGCATTTGGCGTACGTCCTCGTCTCTTCGCTCGGACCCCTCTCCCTCTCCTCCCGTCCCCTCTTCCCCGGCTTCTTCCCCTCCAACTCCTTCTCTCTCCTCTCTCTCCTCCCTCTCGTCACCTCGTCTTCTCCTTCTCGTGCCCGTCGAGCTCGCTTCGCTGCAGTGGCCCTCGCTGACGCTCGCTCGTCGATGCAGTTCATCACGCCAATCGGCATCGCCATCGGCATGGGCGTTCACGCAGGCTACAACCCCAACTCGGGCGCCGCACTGCTCAGCATTGGCGTCCTCGATTCAGTCTCGGCCGGCATCCTCATTTACGCAGGCCTCGTTGAGATGCTCGCTCACGACGTGCGTCCTCGCCTTCTCCTCGTTCCTTCTATCCGCTCACGCTGACGACGCTCTCTCTTCCTCGCTCGCAGTTCATGCAGGGCGAGATCGCACACGCACGCATGCCAAAGGTCCTCGCGGCGTTCTTCTTCCTCCTCGCCGGCTCGCTGTGCATGGTACGTTCCTCCCGCACGGACCTCTTGTCGGCGGACGAGCGGGCTAACTCGTCTCTCCGGCTCTCTCGCAGTCTGTTCTCGGCAAGTGGGCTTGATCTAGCTCCCTTTAGACGCTGCATTGGACCTGCACATGAGCGAGATCTCGGAGAGCGCGCCTGAGAGAGGAGAAGCCGATCGGCGCCAACTTGAGAAGGTCGACCGGGGCTTTCTCTCTCGCGCGAAGCTCGTGCTGAAAGCTGAAATTCCAGAAGATGAACAGGCAAGAACGACGACAAAGGTAGAGAGAGAAGGCGGTGCAGAGGAAGAACATGAAGCCCGAGGGAAAGGAAGACGGCGGACGTGAAGGAGAAGGCGAGCCAGCGGCTCGTCTCCAGATCTATGACAGGAGGGTGTACAGGGGAGCGCACGAATCACTTGCAGTGCTCGAAGAGAAATTCACGCATGGCGAGGTGGTGCTCATTGCTCTGCGGGATGAAGTGACCTGCGAGAGGGGCTCGAGCGTCAGCTCGTCTCCTTGCGCATCGAGAGCTCGAGAGAAGGGGGCGACGCACCGCCGATGTGCCAGAGGATCTTGCTGTTGAACTTGTTCGCCGTGTCGATCTGGTGGTCTGCGAGGGAGGACGGGTCAGCAGAGTTCTCGGCGAGCGAAAGAAGAGAGCTTTTCGACGCACTCGGGGGGATCCAGGCGTCGTTCTTGCCGATGAGGTGCAGGGTTGGCACTCGCACTTTCGAGTCGAACCAGTGGTCGGCGATCGAGTCGCCCGGGCCGTATGCACCCACCAAAATCGCGCACTTGAAGGGCTTGACCGGGAAGACGTCGACCTCGCCGAACGACGAACGACGAGAGCGGCCGAAGTAGTCGCTGTCGACGGGCGAGAGGGGCGGAGAGAACATGGTGGAGGCCGACGACGGTGCGATAGAGTAGGGCGTCGAGGCGAGGCTGCTGTCGGACGAGGCCGAGATGGACGAGCGGGGCGACATGAACGACGACGACGACGGCGTGGGCGAGGCGAAGGCTTCATGCAGCCAGGGCTTCTCGAGGAGGGGGAGGAGGTGTGCGAGGAAGTTTGCGCCCTGCGAGAAGCCGATGCAGCAGTCGAACGGGCCGTGCTCCTCGATGAAGGCGCGCGTCGCCCGAAGCGCGTAGTCGAGGCACTCGTAGTCACCGAGGAACGAGTGCGTGTAGTTGCGCGGCCACCACACGTAGAAGTCCTCCTCGCGCGTGAGCGCTTGGCGGGCGGCGCTCCCCTGGACGCTCGGGTGACCGAAGACCGCGGGCTGCAGAAAGTGCCAGGGTCAGCTCGACTCGTACACGGCGAGCTCGACGAAGAAGGAGAGAGACGCACCGGGTTCATAGCTACGCACTCGACGTTGTCGCCCCAGACCTTGCGGAGCTTGCGCATCTTGCCGACTGCGGGAGGAGGGCAAGGGTCAGCGCCGGCGCGACAGCTCGAGCGAGGAGAGGAGCGATCGACGCACGCATCTGGCTGCCATCGTTGCCGAAGCCGGGAAGGCAGAGGACCCGGATGCGCGGCGTCGGAGACGAGGAGGAGGACGAAGCGGCGGACATGTCGACGAGGAGGGGAGGTCGAGAGGGAGGGACGAGGGCGAGGCGAGGAAGAGAGAAGGAGCGAGAGAAAGAGCGCGAGCTCGCTCGCGCATCGAGCACTGCACACTCGGTCGCGCAAGCGGGCGAGAAACGTGCGCGGGAGCTGCAGGGTTTCCCGGCGAGAGCCTCGAGGCAAGCGGGTCGAGAGGGCGCTCACGACCATGGTTGCGGTCCAAGGTGCGCAAGATTGTGGGTTGGGCTGGGGCGCGAGCGGAGGATTAGGCTCCTGCGCTGGCAGAGGCGCCACGAGCGCGATTGGAGCTCGCCGCGATGCTGCAGGAGGAAGACGCCTCCCCGCACAGGCGCCAACTCAGCCATCTAGCTCGAAGGGCGCGCAGAGTCTCCTTCATAAGCAGGCTTGATGGAACAAAGGCAGAGCTTCGATCAGCGAAGCGAGCGGCCTGCAAGCTTTGGCTCGCCGCGCCGGGTGCGGGTCGAGTCGGCCTCGCGCAGGAGCGCCGCCGGAGCGGGCGCCGAACGAGAGCTTGGCCTGGCCCTGCGCGGTGTGGCTGAGTGGC
>Ga0308169_10003851_pt1 | contig 14353 bp, 14 predicted proteins | sample PhyBR1_2_FD_202139 | JGI IMG/M metagenome (GOLD analysis project Ga0308169, IMG submission 202139) | Phyllosphere microbial communities from UC Gill Tract Community Farm, Albany, California, United States - DLSLSB.R1 | ecosystem: Host-associated > Plants > Phyllosphere > Unclassified | place...
TCGGCATCCTCGGCACCATCGCCGTCGGCCGTTTCATGGACAGCACCCCCTTCTCCAGCGCCGCCTGGACCGACCAGGTCCGCTCGATGCTGCGCCACGGCCAGAAGCTGGCCATCGCCCAGAACCGCTCCGTCTACGTCCTGCTGCAGCCTGACCGCATCGCCCTGTGCTTCGCGGCCGATCCGGCCTGCCCGCTTGCCCAGCGCGTCGGCGCGCCCGGCGGCGCCAACAGCGGGTCCGCGGCGACGGTCGAGGCCTGCGCCGGCGGCGACTGGATGTGCGAAGCGCTTCCCGCCGGCCTGCAGATGACCGTGCCGGGCGCCTGGATCGCCTTCGACGCCCTCGGCCGCGCCAGCGCGCCCGGCGGCGGCGCGCTGCGCCTGGACGTCAAGCAACCCGGCGGAGCCGACGCGGGCCAGGTGCGCACCATCGCCGTCGAAGCGGAGACCGGCTATGTCGACTAGGCTGCGCCGGCAGGGCGGCGTCACGCTGGTCGAACTGATCATGTTCATCGTGATCGTCTCGGTGGCGCTGGCCGGGATTGTCGGGCTGATGAGCCATCTCACCGCGCAAAGCGCCGATCCGCTGCGCCGCAAGCAGGCGCTCCTGATCGCCGAAGGCCTGCTCGAAGAAGTGCGCCTGGCCGGTTTTACCTGGTGCGACCCCACGTCGGCCAATGCCGACAGCGCCACCAGCACGGCCGCCTGCACGCTTCCGGAAGCCTTCGGCAACGAGGGCGCGGCCGGCACTGTCTTCCTGCGCCCTTTCGACAACATCAACGATTACGTGGACGCGCCGAACGTCGCGCGCGCCGCCTTCGACATCGGCGGCGTGCTGTCGGACGCGGCGGGGCAGGGCATCGCCGCCAGCGGCTACAGCGCGACCCTGACGCTCGTTCCCGAAGACCTCAACGGCATCGTCGCCCGCCCGCCGACGTCCAGCGGGCCGGCCGACGTCGAGGTGTTGCGCATCCGGGTCACGGTCGATTACGGCGCCGATGCGCCGGTCGTGCTCGACACCTACCGCACGCGCTACGCGCCGGGGGCGCAATGAGGCCGCTCCCGCTCCGGTTCCCCCGCTGCGCCGCCGCGCGCGGCTTCACCCTGGTCGAGGCGATCGTCGTGATCGTCATCATCGGCATCATCGGCGCGATCGTCGCCGTCTTCATCCGGGCGCCGATTGCCGGCTATGCCGACAGCGTCGCGCGCGGCGACACCGCCGACGAAGCGGACCTGGCGCTGCGCCGGATGGCGCGCGACATCCGCCTGGCGCTGCCCAACAGCGTGCGCGTGAGCGACAACGGCGGCACCCTCGAACTGCTCCTGACCCGCACCGGCGGGCGCTACCTGGCGGCGGAGGACGGCGTCGCCGGCGGCCTGCCGCTCGACTTCGACGATGCCAAAAAGACCGAGTTCACCGTCGTCGGCGGCCTGGCCGCGCCGGTCATGGCGGGCGACTTTGTCGTCGTCTACAACCTCGGCACCGGCATGGCGCCGGCCGACGCCTATAACCTGAACAACGACCCGGGCAACGACAACCGCAATATCGCGCGGATCAGCGCGGCGGCCGCGCGCGACGCCGGGAAGATCAGCCTGGCCGACAATCCGTTTGCCCGGCAGCGCGAGCCGATGCCCTCGCCGGGCCACCGGTTCCAGGTCGTGAGCGAAGCGGTGACCTACCGCTGCCGCTTCGAAGGCGGGCGCCGCGTACTGCGCCGCTATGCGGGCTACACCATCGAGCCGGCGACCCCGGCCACGCCGCAAGGCGGCAGCTCGGCCTTGCTGGCGGCGCGAATCGACGACTGCACGAATATCTTCCGCTACGACTCACCCGCCAGCGCCGAGCTGACCCAGGGCGGCCTGGTCATCCTGACGCTGGCCCTGCATACGCGCAGCGCGACCGGGCTGGGATCCGATCCGAACGGGGTCGTGCGCCTCGTCCACCAGGTTCACGTCGACAACACGCCATGAAGCATTCACTTTCCTTTGCCTCCCGGCGGCGCCGCAGCGCCGGTATGGGCATCGTCACCGCGATCTTCCTGCTGGTCGTGCTCTCCGGTCTCGCGGCCGCCATGGTGGCGCTGTCCGGCGCCCGCAGCCAGGCCATCGCGCTCGACGAACAATCGGTGCGCGCTTACCAGGCGGCGCGCAGCGGCATCGAATGGGCTGTGTACCGACAGGCGAGGGGAGGCGGCTGCAGCGGCACGCAAAGTTTCGCGCCGCCCGCCGCGAGCGTGCTGGGCGGTTTCGTCGTGACCGTCACTTGCACGCCCTCGGCCGGCCTGGCCGGCGTCGACCCCGTGACCGGCGATCCCACCACGCTCTCCGTGCTGCGCATACGCGCCGAGGCCTGCAGCGCGCGCCTGCCCGATACCTGCGCGAATGCCCCGCGCGGCGCGGATTTCGTCCAGCGCGTCATCGAGGTGCAGCTGTGAGGGCCTTGCGCTCATGGCTGCTGCTCGCCTGGTGCGTCCTGGCGCTGACGGGCCTTCCCGCGCGCGCGGCCTCGAAGGCGGACCTGACGATCGCGATCGCGCGCAGCGGCGTGTTCCAGGTCGGCAGCACGGTTTCCTACGCGGTCACGGTGACGAACCTGGGTCCAGGCGCCGAAACAGGCATGCTCACGGTCGGCGGCAGCATCCCTGCGGGCCTGACAGTCACGGGCGTGAGCGGCGCCGGCTGGACCTGCACGGCGAGCAGCACCCTCGGCACCTGTTCCTACAGTGCGGGCCTGGCGCGCGGCGCCAGCACGCCGGCCCTGACGGTCACGGTGTATGTGGCGACCGAAGGCGAAAAGACCGTCACGGCGACCGTCACGGGCAGCAACGACGGCACGGCCGGCAATAATACGGCCAGCAACACCGGGAAGACGCCGTCGAAGGACCCGCCCCCGCCACCGGCCCCGGCCAGCTACGCGTTCACGAACAAGGCCTGCACGCCCAAGGTGAAGATCGGCGCCGACGCCAACGCCTGCCAGCTGTATTCGGCGGGGACGACGGCCGGGCGCGCCGCGGAGATCTGGGTGACCGCGCTCGATGCCGCCAAACAGGCCATGGCGCCGGCGGCGACAGTGACGATGCAGTTTGCGCTGCGCTGCGTGAATCCGGCGGCGAGCGCCGGCGTGTCCGCGCGCATCGGTAGCGCCAGCCTGCCGGCCTGCGCGCCGGCGGGCGAAGCGCCGCTCGCTGCGGGCCGCTGGTCCGGCAACGTCGACCTGGCCTTCGCCGCGGGCCAGGCATCGAAGGCGCTGAGCTTCGTCTACGCCGACGTCGGCCAGGTCGAGCTGCAGCTGCGCCAGGGAGGGACAGCCGTCGCGTCCGCCCCGTTCGTGTCGGCGCCGTGGAAACTGGAAATCAGGAATATCAGCCGCGGCGGCGTGGCGGCGCCGGCGGCAGTCGGGCCAACCGGCCAGGCCTTCGCCATGGCCGGGGAAAGCCTGCTCGTCGAGATCGGCGCGCGGGTGGAAGACGCCAGCGCCGTGGTGTGGGCGAAGAACTTCGGCAACGAGGCAACGCTGCCGGCGCTCGGCCTGGACAACGAGCGGCTCTACACCGTGCCGGGCACGAGCTACCTGCGGGCCGCGGGCGTCGTCAGCGTCGATGCCGCTTCCTGGAAGCGGGCGGGCGGCACCGTGTCGGTGAATGCGGCGTGGAGCGAATCCGGCGCCACCCGGTTTGTCCTGAAGCTGGCGGACTACCTCGGCAGCGCCGGCCCCTGGGAAGCCGCGAAGGATGCCGGCCGCTTCGTTCCCGCGTATTTCACGACCGAGATCACGGCGCCGCTGCCTTGCGCCCAGGGCATCGCGTGTCCGGCGCGGCCGTCCGATCCGGTCGGGATGGCCTATTCGGGGCAGCCGTTCAAGGCGCGCGTGCTTGCGCGCGGCCTGCAGGGGCAGGAGCTGCTCAACTACACGGGCGCCTGGTTCCGCACCGTCGACCTGACAGCCGTCTTCCCGGCCGGGACGACAGCCGCCGGCACCCTCTCGCCGGCCACGCTGGGCGCCATCGGCGAGTTCGACCTGACCTACACGCTGCCCAACCCCTACGCGGCGGCGTCGCCAACGGCCAAAAACTGGACGGCGCCCACCGCATTCTTCCTGCGCGCGCATGCCGCCGATGGCCTCGGTGCGAAAGGCATTACCAGCGACCGCGCGCCGGCCGCCTCCGACGAGGATGGACTGGTCGTACTGAGTGGCCGGCTGCGTGTGCCGAATGCGCTCGGCACCGACGTGCTGCGTACGGCGCTGGCGCTGCGGGTCGAATACTGGTCCGGCGCGGCCTGGGTGCATCATGCCGGCTACGCCGACCTGCTGGGCGTTCCAGCCACGCTGGCGACCTTCACGGACTGCACGCGCACCCTGGCGGGCGTGGGGGCCGCGTGCGACCCGCTGCTGGTGGGCGTATCGACGCCCCAGACCATCGCGCTCGACAAGGGCGCCGCCGTGCTCTGGCTGCGCCCCCCCGGCAAGCAAAGCGGCAGCCCGGCGGTCCAGGGCAAGCGCCGCGACGGCAGCGTCGTGGTGCAGTTTCCGGCCTGGAGCTGGCTGCCGAGCACGAAGGGCCGGGTCACCTACGGCCTTCACCGCAGCCCCCTGATCTACGCGCGCGAACTGTATTGACGTGCAGCTGGCTGCAATTTGTTTCGTTGTGGATTTATTATTCGGATTTTTGGTCCGTTCTTGAATATAATCAAGCCTCTACGGTCATCCCCTCAACGACTGCTTCACCTCGACTGCTTCACCTCGATATCGGCCCGCATGCGTTTTTTTAGAAAAGCAAAAAAAAGAGAAGGGTGGCTGGCCATCGCGCTGCAAGGCGACGGCCTGGCCGCCGTCAGCATGCAGACCGCGCCCGACATCAAGCCGCAGGTGCGCCAGGCCGTTTTCTATCCCGGCAAGAACGCCGCCGAGCTGCTGGAGAAGGCGGGCCGCGAGCTGCATGCGCACGCCTACCGCTCGATCACCTTGCTCTCCGGCGGCGAATACCAGATCCTCTCGGTCGACGCGCCGAATGTCGCGCCCGACGAACTCAAGACGGCGGTGCGCTGGCGCCTGAAGGACATGCTCGACTTCCACGTCGACGATGCCACCATCGACGTCCTCGACCTGCCGGTCGACCCGAACGCCGCCGCGCGCGCCCAGCATTCGATGTTCGCCGTCGCCGCGCGCAACAGCGTGATCGAAGCGCGGCAGAAGCTGTTCACCGCGGCGAAGGTGGAGCTGGCCGTGATCGACATCCCGGAGATGGCGCAGCGTAATATCTCGGCCCTGGTCGAGCCGCCCGGACGCGGCGTGGCGATGCTTTCCTTCGGCGACGAAGGCGGGCTGCTGACCGTCTCGTACAAGGGCGAGCTGTACCTGGCGCGGCGCATCGACCTCGCGCTCGGGCAGCTGCTCGACGAGGATGCCGAGCGCCGCAACGCCGCCTTCGACCGCGTCACGCTCGAGCTGCAGCGCTCGCTCGACAATTTCGAGCGCCAGTATTCCTTCATCAGCGTGGCCAAGCTGGTGCTGGCGCCGTCCCCGGTCGTCGGGCTCGACGACTACCTGACGAGCAACCTCTACACGCCGGTCGATACGCTCGACCTCGCGACCCTGTTCGACTTCGAGCGCACGCCCGAACTGGCCGACAAGCTCCTGCAGCAGCGTTTCCTGGTACCGCTCGGCGCCGCCCTGCGCCATGAGGAGACGGTGCTGTGAGCCAGCAGATCAACCTGTTCAACCCGGTCTTCCTGCAGCAGAAGAAGATTTTTTCCGCGCGCACGATGGGCGCCGCGCTGCTGGTGCTCTTCCTCGGGATGGGCGCGATCCAGGTCTACGGCAAGATGCGCCTGCGCGACTTGCAGCAGCAGGCCGACGCCGGCGCGGCCCAGCTGGCGAAAAAGCAGCAGCGCCTCGAGAGCGTGGCCGCCGAATTTGCGCCGCGCCAGAAAAATCCGGCGGTCGAGGCCGAGCTGGCCGAAGCCCAGACCCAGCTCGCGTCGCTGCGCGAAGTCTCCGGCGTGCTCGAACGCGGGGAACTCGGCAACACGCAAGGCTATGCCGAATACTTCCGCGCGCTGGCGCGCCAGCACGTCGACGGCCTGTGGCTGACCGGCGTGAGCATCACCGGCGCCGGCGTCGACATCGGCGTGCGCGGCCGGGCGCTCGATCCGCAGCGCGTGCCCGGTTACCTGACCCGTCTCACCACCGAGCCCATCATGCGCGGCAAGGCCTTCGGCAGCCTCTCGATCAGCCAGGGCGTGGCGGCTACCCGCCCTGACGAGGGCGGAAAAACGGTTGCTGCACCGGCGCCGTATGTCGAATTCAGCTTGCTGTCGACGCCGGAAGGAGCCAGGCCGTGAAGGAACAGCTCACCCGGCTGGCCGCCCGCGTCGACGCCCTGAGCCTGCGCGAGCGCGTGCTCGTGTTCGCGGCGATTGCCGCCGGCACCGTCTTCCTCGTGCATTTCTTCGCGCTGGGGCCGATGTTCGCGAAGCAGGAACAGCTGCGCAGCCAGATCGTCCAGCAGCAGAACAACCTCGAAGGCATCGACACCGAGATCGGCGAAAAAGTGAAGGCCGCCCAGGTCGACCCGGACGCGCCGACGCGCGAACGCATCGCCGCCGTGCGCGCGCAGACGGAGACCCTCGCCACCAGCCTGCGCGCGATGCAGAACGGCCTGGTGCCGCCCGAGCGCATGGCGCCGCTGGTCGAGGCCATCCTGCGCGCCAACGGCCGCCTGCAGCTGGTGTCGATGCGCACGCTGGCGGTCGAGCCGCTGACGGGCGCGGGCAAGCCGCAGGCCGCGGCCGCGCCGGCAGCGCCTGAGGGCGCGAAGCCGGCGGCGCTGCTGTATCGCCACGGCGTCGAAGTCACGGTGCGCGGCAACTACCTCGACATGATCGGCACCATGGCGGCGCTGGAATCGATGCCGACCCAGTTGTTCTGGGGCGCTGCCAGGCTGGAGGCCGAAACCTGGCCCACCTCGCGCCTGACCCTGACCCTGTACACCCTGAGCCTGGACGCGAAATGGATGAAGCTGTGAAGCGCGTTTTAGCCTGCCTGCTGCTGGCGAGCGCGAGCCTGGCGGGCGCCCAGGCGCTGCAGGACCCGACCCGTCCGCCGGCCGCGCTGATGGCGGGGCAGGGCGCCGGCCAGGCGGCGGCCGCTCCCGCCGACCGCGCGCCGCAGCTGCAATCGGTGCTGATTGCGCGCCAGCCGGGCGGGCGCCACGTCGCCGTGATCGACGGCGAGACGCTGCGCCTGGGCGATACCTACAAGGGCGCGCGCGTGGTGCGCATCGAACAGGACGAAGTGGAGCTGGTGCGCGGACGCACGCGCCAGGTGCTGACACTGAATGCGGCCGCCGCGCCCAGGGCCGGCGCGATGACGCGGGTACACGACAAATGAAGGACAGGACATCCATGCGACATCATTCCCTGCCGGCGCTGCTCGCGGCCGGCGCGCTGCTTGCCGGCTGTGGAGCCACGCCGCCGCACCAGACCTACGACACCATCAAGCGCGAAGTGGCCACGGCCAGCGCCGCCACGCGCGCCGCGCCGCAGGTCGACGATGCGGTGGCGAACGCCTTGCTGCCGCCCGCAAGCAGCCTGGCGCGCGAACTGCCGAAGGCCCGGCCCGCGCTGGAAGAGCGCTTCAACGTCGCCTTCAATAATGTGCCCGCGCAGCAGTTCTTCCGTTCCATCGTGGCCGGCACCCGCTACAACATGCTGGTCCATCCCGATGTCAGCGGCACCATCAGCGCCAACCTGAAGGACGTGACGCTGGCCGAGACCCTGGAAGCCGTGCGCGAGATGTACGGCTACGACTACAAGATCGACGGCACCCGCATCTCGATCCGCCCGCTGACGATGCAGACCCGGATGTTCCATGTGAACTACCTGGTCGGCAGCCGGCGCGGCTCCTCGAACCTGCGCGTGACATCGACCTCGGTCTCGAACGTCGTCAACAACAACGGCGGCGGCGGCAACAACCAGGGACAGCAGGGCAACCCGGGCCAGAACCAGAACAACGGCAATAACCAGAACCAGAACGGCGGCGGCGCGACGCAAGTGGCCAGCACCGACGTCAACATGCTCTCCGACAGCGACTTCTGGGGCGACCTGAAGGAGGCCATCGTCGCCATCGTCGGCTCGAAGGAGGGCGGGCGCAGCGTGGTCGTCAGCCCGCAGTCGGGCGTGCTGGTGATCCGCGCGATGCCGGAAGAACTGCGCAGCGTCGACATGTACCTGAAGGCGACGCAATTGTCGGTCGACCGCCAGGTGATCCTGGAAGCGAAGATCCTCGAAGTGGAGCTGAACGAGCAGTTCCAGAGCGGGATCAACTGGGCCAGCTTCTCGGCGATCGGCAATGCGCGCAACAACCGCGTCGCCACCGGCGTCATCTCGCCGGGCGGGTCGCTGCAGCCGCTGCCCTTCAATGGCGGCCAGCCGCCCGTCATCAGCAACGGCAACGGCCTGGCGGCGAGCACCGGCTTCTCGCTGTCGAACGCCGCGAATGCCGCCGGCTCGCTGTTCGGCTTCGCCTTCCAGACGAATAATTTCGCGGCGCTGATTTCGCTGCTCGAGCAGCAGGGCACCGTCCACGTGCTCTCGAGCCCGCGCGTGGCCGCCGTCAACAACCAGAAGGCGGTGCTGAAGATCGGTACCGACGAATTCTTCGTCACCGGCGTCACCACCACGACCAACACCAGCACCGCCGGCAACACGACCACGCCGAGCGTGACCCTGCAGCCCTTCTTCTCGGGCGTGGTGCTGGACGTGACGCCGCAGATCGACGAAAAGGGCAACATCCTGCTGCACGTGCACCCTTCGGTCAGCCAGGTGACGACCATCACCAAGGGCATCGACCTCGGTTCGGCCGGTTCGCTGACGCTGCCGCTGGCCGCATCCTCGACCTCGGAACTGGACAGTATTGTCCGCGGCCAGGATGGGCAGGTGGTCGCCGTCGGCGGCCTGATGCGCCAGGCGGCGACCGACGATACCAGCCAGCTGCCGGGCGCCGGCAAGGTGCCGGTGCTGGGCGCGCTGTTCCGCAACAAGAACCGGGTGTCGCAGAAGCGCGAGCTGGTCGTGCTGATCAAGCCGACCATCGTCGACAGCGCCAGCAACTGGAGCCAGGACCTGCTCGACACGACGCGCCGCATCGATGCGCTCGACCCGCGCACGCTGGAGCGCAAGTAATGTACGCGGCGCATTTCGGCTTGCGCGAACTGCCGTTCGGGATCACCCCGGACACGAGTTTCTTTTTCGGCAGTCCGCGCTCGCAGGAAGCGCTCAACACCTTGCTGGTGGCCGCGCGCAGCGGCGAAGGCTTCATCAAGATCACGGGCGAGGTCGGCACCGGCAAGACGCTCCTGTGCCGCAAGTTCATGGCGACCCTGGGCGAGGAATTCGTCACCGCCTACATCCCGAATCCCTTCCTCGAACCGCGCACCCTGATGCTGGCGCTGGCCGACGAACTGGAAGTGCCGCTCGAGCGCAACGTCGACCAGCACCGCTTGCTGAAATCGATCATGCAGCGCCTGCTCGAGCTGGCGGGGCAGGGCAAGCGCGTGCTGCTCTGCCTAGACGAGGCGCAGGCGATTCCCGTCGAAAGCCTGGAAGCGCTGCGCCTGCTGACGAACCTGGAGACGGAAAAGCGCAAGCTGCTGCAGATCGTCCTGTTCGGCCAGCCGGAGCTGAACCGCAAGCTGGAACTCGATGCGATCCGCCAGCTGGCCCAGCGCATCACCTTCCACTACCACCTCGGGCCGCTGTCCCGCGACGACCTCGATTTCTATCTTGCGCACCGCCTGCGCGTGGCCGGCTACACTGGCGCGCGCCTGTTTTCCGCTGGCGCCGTGAAGCGCCTGTACCGCGCCAGCGGCGGCATCCCGCGCCTGGTCAACATCATGGCGCACAAGGCGCTGATGCTGTGCTACGGCGAAGGCAAGCAGCAGGTCAATGCCCAGCATATGGACGGCGCCGCGCGCGACACCGTCGCGACCCGGCGCCGCTTGTGGCCCTGGCTGGCCGGCGCGGGCGCGCTGGCCGGGATGGCGGCTTCGCTTGCCTGGACCCTGACACGATGAGCCTGCGATGAGTCTAATCAACAAGATGCTGCAAGACCTCGACGCGCGCGGCAACGCCCGCGCCGATGGGGTGCCGCCAGAGATCAAGACGGTCGGCGGCGGCGAACGCCGGCTGCCGGTGGGGCGCATCGCCGCCATCACGGGCGGCGTGCTGGTCGCCCTCGGTGCGGCGGCCTGGTTCGTGCTGCCCTTGAAGGGCAAGAGCGATGATGCGCCGCCGGCGCCGGTGGCACAGGCGGTTCCGGTCGCGCCGGTGACGGTGGCCCAGGTGGCCCCGGCCGCGCCAGTGGCGGTTGCCGCAGCCGCGCCTGCGCTGGCCGCGCGCGCGGAGAAGCCGGCGGAGCCGCCGCGCGCGGTGGCGCGGGCCGAACCGGCGCCGGAACCCGTCGCGCGGGAGCCGCGCAAGGCCGCAGCCCCCGCCGGCAAGAAGGAAACCATCGTGCCGCCCGAGCCGGCGCCATCGGCGAAGCCGCACCCGGCATCGGCGGTTGCCGATGCCGGCGCCGAAGCCACGACCACCTCCTGGGCCGTCGCCAGCGAACGCGCGCGCGCCGAGCAGGAGCGCCTGGGCAAACGCTGGAAGGCCGAGGAATCCCGGCTGGCCGCGCTGCCCAGGGCCCAGCGCCGCGAGGCCGAACGCAAGCTGCGCGAGGAACAGGCGCGGGCTGCTGCGCGGGCGAAAACCGAAGCATCCTGGCTGGCGGCCTTGAAGCGCAGGGAAGCGGGCGGCGCGCCTGCCGGCGCCGACACCGCGCCACGCGCAGCCGCGCCGGCTGCGCCGGCGACCCGCGGCCAGGGCCGCGTCGAGACCGAGGGCCAGGGCGCGGAGAACGCCTACCGGCGCGGCCTGGCCGCCCTGCAGGACGGCCGCGTGGGCGAAGCGATGGCGAGCCTGCAGGCGGCGCTGCGCATCAACCCCCGCCACGAAGCGGCGCGCCAGACCCTGGTCGGCCTGCTCATCGAAAACAACCGTGGCGACGAAGCCATGACCCAGCTCCAGCAAGCCCTGACGCTGGACCCGCGCCAGCCGGCGCTGGCGATGCTGCTGGCGCGCCTGCAGATCGAGCGCGGCAAGAGCGGCATCGAGGCGCTGCTGCGCACCCTGCCGTATGCGACGGGCAACGGCGAATACCACGCCTTCCTGGGCGGCGCCTTGCAGCGGCAAGGGCGCTTCCACGAAGCCGCCGAGCAGTACCAGACCGCGCTGCGCACGACGCCGAACAATGCGGTGTGGTGGATGGGCCTGGGCATCGCCCTGCAGGGAGAAAAGCGCAACCCCGAGGCGGCCGACGCATTCCGCCAGGCGCGCGCGCTCGGGACCTTGCCGACGGATTTGCAGGCCTTCGTGGAGCGCAGGCTGCAGCAGGTGGGGCGCTGATTCTTGCGCCGTGATGCATGCACGATACAAACGTTTCCCGTAGGGTGGGCACTCGTGCCCACGCGGATCGTGCATACCAATAACGGTACGCCAACGGGCTCCGCGGCCTATCCACGCTACGAGCGTGTGAAAAAATCGCCATGGCTGCGTTGCATCGTCTCGTCGTACCCGCGTACTGTCTTCGACGATGCGCCTTGCCCTGACGATTTTTTCACACGCTCTACGGGCGGTCAACGCGTGGTTGAACACCGCCTTGTTTTCAATCGTCGGATTGGTGCTGCATGCGTTGCGAGCGATGCGTTGGCGCCAACGATAAATTGATACGTGCGTAGCGCGTGGACACAGGTGTCCACCCTACGGATCGCGTCGTGCGTGGTCTACCGGTTAAATTTTGGCCAGCCGTTCGAGGGCGAGCTTCAAAGTCGCGTCTTCTTTCGCAAAACAAAACCGCACGATCCCCGACTCCCTGCCGCTGCTGTAAAACGCCGACACAGGAATCGCCGCCACCTTCAGTTCCGTCGTCAGCCACTGCGCAAACTGCGCCTCCGGCATGTCCGACACCGCCCGGTAATCGACGCACTGGAAATAGGTCCCGTCCGCCGGCAGCAGGCGCAAACGCGTGCCGGCGAGTCCCGCGCGGAACAGGTCGCGCTTGCGCTGGTAGAAATCCGACAGCCCGAGATAGGGCGCCGGATCGGCCATATAGCTAGCCAGCCCGTGCTGCATCGGCGTGTTCACGGTGAACACGTTGTACTGGTGCACCTTGCGAAACTCCGCGGACAGCGCCGCCGGCGCCGCCACATAGCCGATCTTCCAGCCGGTGACGTGATAGGTCTTGCCGAAGCTCGAGACGACGAACGCGCGCTCGGCCAGCTGCGGGTGGCCGGCGACCGAGGCGTGCCGCTCGCCGTCGTAGACCATGTGTTCGTAGACCTCGTCCGACAGGACCAGGATTTCGGTGCCGGCAACGATTGCCGCCAGGCGGTCGAGGTCCGCGCGGCGCAAGACGGAGCCGGTCGGGTTGTGCGGCGAATTGATCACGATGAGGCGGGTGCGCGGCGTGACCGCGGCGGCCACCCTATCCCATGGCAGGCGGTAGCCGTCCTCATTCACCTCCATCTCCAGCGGCACCACCACGCCGCCGGCCAGCGCGATCGCGGGCGCGTAGCTGTCGTAGGCCGGCTCGATGATGATCACCTCGTCGCCCGGGTGCACGCAGCACAGGATCGCCGTGGTGAGCGCCTGGGTGGCGCCGGCGGTGACCGTGATCTCCGCGGCGGCATCGTAACGGTGGCCGTAGAGCGCCTCGATCTTGGCCGCGATCGCTTCGCGCAGCGCGGGCACGCCGGTCATCGGCGGATACTGGTTGTGGCCGGCGCGCATTGCGTCGTTGACCGCGTCGAGCAGCGAAGGGTCGCAGCCGAAGTCGGGAAAGCCCTGGCCGAGGTTGACGGCGCCGTGCTGGCTGGCCAGCGCCGACATGGTGGAAAAGATGGTGGTGCCGACCAGGGGCAGGCGCGATCGCAGGGCAGGGGTGCTCATGGGGACATTAAAAAGTTGCGGTGGCTTATTCTAGCGCGGCTGCAGCCTGCAGTTTGACCCAGGCTTCCGGCAGCATGATGCGGAACAGGCCGCCCTGCAGGGTCTTGCGCCCGAGCTTCAGCAGCGCCTTGTCCTTGGTGACCAGGACGGCCGCATTGGCGTCGCGCGCGATCTCGAGGAATTTCTGGTCGTCGCGGTCGCTGCAGATGGGCAGCCGGACCGGTTTGCTGTCGGGCGCGACGACGGTAACGAGCTGGTCGAAACGCGCGGCGGCGGCGAGGCGGCTGTCGTCGTCGAGCGGCAGGTGCGGGTAGTGCAGCACGATCAGGTATTCGTCGCGGCAATCGGCGCGCGTCACGGCCTTCAGTTCGCCGCGTTCGAGGGCGGCCAGCAGCGGCGCCCAGCGCGGGTCGTGGAAGACGAACAGGTCGAGGCAGACATTGGTGTCGATGACGATGGGTTGGGCGGAAGCGGGTATCATGTTGGAAATCTTAGTTGCGCAGTTTTAATTGCCTTGAATGTTTATGCTGATTGTCATATCGCCCGCCAAATCCCTCGACCTCGATACGCCCACCCCCACCCAGGAACACACGCTCCCCGCATTCACGAAACGCGCCGCCCAATTGATCGGCGTGCTGCGCGACTTGTCGCCCGGCCAGGTCGGCGACCTGATGCACATTTCCGACCAGCTGGCGACCCTGAACGTCGCGCGCTACGCGAGCTGGACGCTTGACCATGCCGACGGCTACCAGGCCGCGATGGTCTTCAATGGCGACGTCTATGCCGGGTTTGACGCGCGCAGCCTGGCGCCTGCCGCGATCGATTTTGCCCAGCGCCGGCTGCGCATCCTGTCGGGCCTGTACGGCTTGCTGCGTCCGCTCGACCTGATCCATCCCTACCGGCTCGAGATGGGCACGAAGCTCGCCACGCCGGGCGGGAAGGATTTGTACGCCTTCTGGGGCGAAACGATCACGGAGGCGCTGAACGCCGAGTTGGCTGCTACCAGATCGGCGGCGCTGGTCAATCTCGCTTCCGAAGAATACTTCAAGTCGGTCAAGCCGAAGCTGCTGGCCGCGCCGGTGATCACGCCCGTGTTCGAGGACTGGAAGAACGGCAAGTACAAGATCATCTCGTTCTACGCCAAGCGTGCGCGCGGGATGATGGCGCGCTTTGCGATCGAGAATGCGATCACGGATCCGAAGCGCTTGAAGGACTTCGATGTCGATGGCTACGGGTTCGTGGCTGAGGGATCGACGGAGCGCAGCTGGCTATTTCGGCGGAAAGTAGCGTAAGGTAGGGTGGGCACTCGTGCCCACGCGGTGATACGCGAGGGCTCCGGTATCGTGCGCGACGATCTCGCC
>Ga0308169_10003852_pt1 | contig 14349 bp, 9 predicted proteins | sample PhyBR1_2_FD_202139 | JGI IMG/M metagenome (GOLD analysis project Ga0308169, IMG submission 202139) | Phyllosphere microbial communities from UC Gill Tract Community Farm, Albany, California, United States - DLSLSB.R1 | ecosystem: Host-associated > Plants > Phyllosphere > Unclassified | place...
CTCGGCGTGCGCGGCCAGCGCCAGTGCGGCCGCCGCGAGAGTCTTGAGTAAAGTGCGCATGATGGAGGCTAAAAAAAAGCCCCGCTCGCAGCCGGCAAGACGCCGGCCGCCAGCGGGGCGGAGGGGGACTGGTCAGAACTTGCCGCGGATACCCAGCTGGAAGGTGCGGCCCGGATCGTAGGACGAGAACGCGGCGTTCGGGAACTGGAAGTAGCCTTCGCGCTTGGCCTTGTTCAGGTTGACGATGTCGAAGGTCAGCGTCGGATAGTGGTCACGGCCCAGCACCTCTTCCAGGTCCACGCTCGACGAGAAGTCGGCCTGCTTGTACGAGCGGCCGTACAGCGCCGCCAGGGTCACGCCGCTCTGGTTGGCGTTGGCGGACTGGCTGCCTTCCTGGTACTGGTGCGAGATGCGCGCCATGTAGCCGTGGTTCTCGTAGTAGACGCCGAAGTTGTTGCTCTTCTTCGGCACGTTCAGCGCAACAAAGCCCTTGGTGCCCTCGCCGCTCGCGCTCTGGTTGATCAGGGTCGCGGTCTCGGAGAAGCCGAAGCCCTTGATCGGCAGCAGCTTGTCGAGCGGCTGGACCCAGCCGATTTCCAGGCCGCGCACGGTCAGGATGCCGGCGGCGTTGCGTTCCTGGCTCATCACCACGGTGGCCACGTCCGGACCGCCGCGCGAGTTGATCGCCACCTGCTGGGTCGGGATCAGGTTGTTGTAGGTGATGCCATAGGCAGCGAGCGCCGAGAACGGCATCGTGATGTTGTCGACCACGGTGAAGCCCTTCACCTTCTTCTGGAACACGGTCAGGCTGACGTAGCCTTCACGTCCGGTGTACCAGTCCACCCCCAGGTCGATGTTGTCCGACAGGTAGGGCTTCAGGTTCGGGCTGCCGATCGTACCGACGTCGGCCGAGGTGCCGCTGAAGTTGATGCCCGGGCGCAGCGAATTCGGATTGGCGCGGGTCATGCTCTTCGACAGCGCGATGCGGGCCACCACGTCCGGGCGCAGCGTGATGGCTGCGGTGGCCGACGGCAGCGTGTCATGGTAGGTGTCGTCCTGGTACACCCACTCGGTCAGGTTCGGATACTTCGAACCGTTCTGGGTCAGGGTCGCGTTGCGCGGGTCGCTGTACGAGTTGAGCGAGCCGACTTCCTGCTTGGTGGTCACGTAGCGCACGCCGGCGTTGTAGCGCACCGGGAAGCCGGCCAGCTCGTACTGGCCGTTGACCTCGAGGTAGAAGCCGGGGGTCTTCTCGCGCACGTAGCCCGAGCTGGCGCCGGTCGACGAGCTGGTGGAATCCGGCGCGGTCGAGTTGTAGTAGTTGTAGTTCGAGTCCTGCTTGAAGCGGTTCCAGTCGACCACCAGGTTGCCGTACGGACCCTTGGTGAGGTAGCTTGCGAGCTGGGTCAGCGGGATCAGCGAACCCTTGTAGGTGAGCGGCGCGGTCTGGCCGGCCGTGTAGCCGGTGCCGTAGCCCGGATAAAGCGCGGCGGCGCTGGCGCCCGGCGTGTTCGCGCCATCGCACGGCGGTGCGCCGTTCGGGCCCTGCAGGAACACGCTCGGGTTGTTGCCGCACACGGCAGCCTGCCACGCGGCCGAGTTGTCCTGCCCGCGGATGCGGCGGTTGATGTCGTCGTAGGCAAAGCCAGCCTTCAGGCTCAGCTTGGCGTCACCCCAGGTCAGGTCGGTGTGGAAGCCCTTCGTGCTGGTCTCGCGCAGCTCGTTCTGGATGTTGACGCGGCCGCCGCTCCAGACGAAATTGGCCGGGTTGGTCACATCCTGGTTGAACCCGATGTTCGGCACCCCGCCGCCATTGTTGTTGAAGGTGGCGACCAGGCCGCTGCCTGCTGCCGTGATCGGCATGATGGTCGGCGCCTCGTGCGAGAAGGTCGACTTGGTGTAGTTGGCCTGGGCGTCGAGTTTCAGGGTCGGCGTGATCTTCCACTCCATGCCCGGGTTGATGCCCTTCAGGTCGGTCCGGTCGCGGCGCGGGCCGTATTCGATGAAGTAGCTGGTGTTGGCGTAGGTGCCCGAGGTGACCGTGCAGCCGATCGTGCAGTTGCTATTGTCGACCTGCATGTTCAGCGGGATCGAGGCACCGTTGCGCATCGCCCAGGTGTAGGAGACGCGGGTCATGTCGTCGTCCTTCTTGCTGTACAGGGTGTCCAGGTAGAAGTGCAGGTTGCCCAGCGGACGCCATTCCGCGCTGATGATGGCCGCGCTCTTGTCGCGCGTACCGTAGTAGTTCATGAAACGGCCCAGGCGCGGCACCAGTGCGTTGTCGATCTGGTCGATCGTCATGCCCGGGTTATGGGCCAGCAGGAAGGCCTGGTCGATCGGCGCGCCCGCCGTCAGCCCGGCGCCGGCGTTGGCCGGCACGGTCGATGGAATGGTCCAGTTGCCGCCGCCGGTGCCGTTTCGGGGGGTGGAGGAACTCTGCGCGGCGGTCAGGTTCGGGTTGGTCAGGCCCACGGTCTCGTAGCCGGTGGTGCGGGCCTGCTGGCGGTTGACCGTGATGCCGGCCAGGATGCCGAAGGTGTCGCCCCAGGTCTTGCTGGCCAGGAGCGAGCCGCGCCCGCCGACCTTCTTGTCGATCTGCTGCTTTTGCGCGGTGCCGCTGTAGGTGACGTGGGTGCCGGCGTTGTCGAACGGACGCGCGCTGCGCAGGTTGACCACGCCGGCCGCGCCACCTTCGATCATGTCGGCGGTCGGGCTCTTGCTGACGGTCAGTTTGGTGAACAGGTCGGTCGGCAGCAGGTCGAGGTCGATCTCGCGGTTGGTGTTGGCGCCGTCGATCGGACCGGACGAGGCCACGGCGATCTGGGCGTTGTTCAGCGTGACCTTGGTGAAGCTGGAACCGAGGCCACGGATCTGTACGTTCATGCCCTCGCCGGTGACGTCGCGCGCGATCTCGACGCCAGGGATGCGGCTCAACGATTCGGCGATGTTCTTGTCGGGGAATTTGCCGATGTCCTCGGCCGAGATGGTGTCCTGAAAGCCGATCGCCTCTTTCTTGTCCTTGGCCGACGACAGCAGACTTGCGCGGTACCCGGTCACCTTGACGACCGAGGCATCCGCCTGCGCAGCCGGCGTCACCTGGGCCTGGGTATCCTGCGCCGGCGCCGTCGCGTCCTGCGCATAGGCTTGGTGGATGAGGCCGGCCAATACGCTCAGGCCAAACACGACTTGCCGGCGCGAGTTGCGCCGGGTTACGGGCTTCTGGGTCATTCCTGTCTCCTGTAGTTCTTGTGGTCAGTTGTCAGACGTTATTACGCTGAGGCCGCGCTAGTGTAGAAGCAGGATGTTAACGGTGTCAATTACTTAAACATAAATGTCATGCGCAAACATCCTGGCTTAGCCGCTTTTTGTGAGGATTCTTAAGTAAAAATGCCAAATAAAAGTTGATTCCAAGATTTTTAACTCGGCAAATCAACGGTACGACGCTCAGCAGTGATTCCGTTGTAGATGTCTGACAACTTTTGGCAAGGACTGAGGTAAGCCAGCTTTCCAGCCAGCAGTCCGCGCCAGTTCAAACAATCTGACGCCAGGTTTTGTCAGAAAAGCTAGGTAAGACAGGTAGTCATCGGACATCAGATAAGCATCCTGTATGATTACGCAAACATACGGTCAGAAGGCAGAGCTCGAATGGAAACGGCCCCGCCTGGGGGCCGTCTTGTCGGGAGGAAGAGGCGCTCAGCGGCGCACGACGATGGGCTTCAGGCCCAGCGAAGACGGCAAGGCGCGCGCCGCCGCCTGCGCCATCGCACGGGTTTCGTAAGGGCCGCTGTACAGGCGGTTGACCGAGCCGGCGCGCACCACTTCGAGCGCCTGCGACACGCCCGTCTTCTTGAGCAGTTCGCTCATCTCTTCGGCCTTCCCTTCGCGGCCGTAGGCGCCCAGCTGCAGATAGAAGCCCGGCTGTACGGGCTTGCCGGCAGAAGCACCGGCCTGCGGGCTGGCCACCGCCGCGCTGTCCATCGCCACGCGGTCTTCCAGCATCAGCGCCGCGATGGCGGGCGGCATCGCCTGCTCCTCCGAGGCGGCCGCGCGGCGCGCACTCGCAAGGCGGATCTCGTCGCCCGGGAACAGGCGCTCGATCTCGACCTTTTTGCTGCCCTGGCCCAGCAGGCCCAGTTTGAGCGCCGCGGTATAGGAAACGTCGACGATGCGGTCGGAATGAAAGGGACCGCGGTCGTTGATGCGCACCACGACCGACTTGCCGTTGTCGAGGTTGGTGATGCGCGCGTACGACGGGATCGGCAGCGTCGGGTGCGCAGCCGTCATCTTGTACATGTCGTAGGCTTCGCCCGACGAGGTGCGCTGGCCGTGGAACTTCACGCCATACCAGCTGGCCACGCCGCGCTGGACGAAGGGGTCGTCGTTGATGAGCGGCGTGTAGGTCGTGCCGAACACCGCATACGGTTTGTTGGCGAACTTCGCGTAGGGCTCGTACTTGACCACCGCATCCGGCGTGTTCATCAGGCCGGGCGGCGGGTTGTCGCCGGGGCCGTCGTCCTGGTAATAGCCTCCGCGTCCGGAACCGGCCGCCGGCAATCTGGGCAGGTTCGGGTCGGACTGGCGCGCCACCTTGTGATGCCATGGCAGCGGGATGAGGCTCTTGTGTTTTTCGCCGTTCTGGTCCGTGGTGGTACTGCAGCCGGTCAGCATTGCAACAACTGCAATGACCGCTGGCAGTAAGCTCTTTACTGAGCTCGGAACGGCCATTGCGTTCTCTTTCATATCAGGTCTGCACCAGTTTCCGGTGTCTTTGAATGCTCATCAATATACCAGAGCATAGACCCAATGTAATCAACGCTGTTCCGCCATAGCTCATGAAAGGAAGCGGAACTCCGACCACCGGCAGGATGCCACTGACCATGCCCATGTTCACGAAGGCATAGGTGAAGAACATCATCGTGATCGCGCCGGCCAGCAGGCGCGTGAACAGGTTCGGCGCGTTCGCCGCGATCATCGCGCTGCGCCCGATCAGCAGCAGATACAAAAACAGCAAAACCAGGTTGCCGACCAGGCCGAATTCCTCCGAGAACACCGAGAAGATGAAGTCGGTGGTGCGCTCCGGGATGAATTCCAGGTAGGCCTGGGTGCCTTTCATGTAGCCCTTGCCGGTCACGCCACCCGAGCCGATCGCGATGGTCGACTGGATGATGTGGAAGCCCTTGCCGAGCGGGTCCGAGGTCGGGTCGATCAGCGTCATCACCCGCTCGCGCTGGTAGTCGTGCATCATCGACCAGGCCACCGGCAGGCTGGCGCCTCCGGCCACCGCCATGGCCGCCAGCGCCTTCCATGACAGGCCCGCCAGGAAGATCACCCAGAAGCCGGAGGCGCCGACCAGCAGCGCGGTGCCGAGGTCGGGCTGCTTGGCGATCAGGCCGAAAGGGATCAGGAGCAGCACCGCCGCGATCGCGAAGGACTTCCATTTCACCAGGCCGGCGCGGGTCTGGAAGTACCAGGCCAGCATCAGCGGCATGGCGATCTTCATGATCTCGGACGGCTGGATGTCGACGCCCACGTGCAGCCAGCGGCGCGCGCCCTTCTTGACCGTGCCGACCGCGGCCACCGCCAGCAGCAGCGCGACGCCGAAGGTGTAGACCGGCACCGCCAGGCGCAGCAGGGTCTGGGGCGGCACCACCGCCGCCGCCCACATGAACACGAAGGCGGCCATGAAGTTGCGCATCTGACCCTCCAGACGGCCGGGGAAGTCGTGGCCGGCCGAAGACAGCGTGATCATGCCCGCGCACAGCAGCATGAACAGGATCAGCGACAGCGCCGGGTCGAACACCAGCAGATAGGGTTTCAGGCGGCGGCTGAGCGAGCGGCGCTCGGGAAAATGATGCGGCACGGCTTACTCCTTGTTGCCCTGGGTCTCGGCGCCCGGCTTGAATTCGGCGCCGGCGGTCGGCGCCACCTGGTCCTCGACGGCCGGCTCGGGATCGGCGGGTTTCGGCGCCGGCTTGTCGGCGTCGCCTGGACGCTTGTGCAGCAGGTAGTAGTCGAGCGCCTTGCGCGCGATCGGCGCGGCCGTGCCCGCGCCCCAGCCGCCGTTCTCCACGACCAGCGCGAGCGCGATCTTCGGATGGTCGGCCGGCGCGAACGCGATGAACAGCGCGTTGTCGCGCAGGCGTTCCGGGGTGGCGTTGGCGTTGTACTTGGCGCCTTTCAGGCCGACCACCTGCGCGGTGCCGGTCTTGCCGCCCACCGTGTAAGGCGCGCTGCGGAATTGCAGGAACGCGGTGCCGCTCTGGTCCGACGTCACGCCGACCATGCCGCGCTTGACGATGTCGATGTTCTCCTGCTTGAGCGGGATGCGCCCCGATTCCTTGGGCACGGTCGGCGTGCGCTGGTGCGTGGTCGGGTCCTCGACCATCTTGACCAGGTGCGGCTTCATGATCACGCCGTTGTTGGCCAGCGTCGCGACCGCGTGCGCCATCTGCAGCGGCGTATAGCTGTTGAAGCCGTTGCCGATGGCGATCGAGATGGTGTCGCCGCCGACCCATTTGCCGGCCCTCGGATTGCGCTTGAAGCGCTCGCGCTTCCAGGCCTGCGACGGCAGGATGCCGGTTTTCTCGTGCTCGAGATCGATGCCGGTCTTCTCGCCGAAGCCGAACGGCTGCATGAAGCTGCTGATGCGGTCGATGCCCAGGTCGTTGCCGAGCTGGTAGTAGTAGACGTCGCAGGAAATCGCGATCGAGCGGTACATGTCGATGAAGCCGTGGCCGCCCTTCTTGTCGTCGTTGAAGCGGTGCCCGCCCAGCATGAAGAAGCCGGGGTCGTTGATGCCGTACTGCGGCGTGCGTACGCCGTATTCGAGCGCCGCCAGCGCCATGTAGGGCTTGAAGGTCGAGCCGGGCGGATAGGTGCCGGACAGCGGACGGTTCATCAAGGGCTTGTCGAGCGAGGTGTTCAAGGCGGTCCAGCTCTGCGGGTCGATGCCGTCGACGAACAGGTTGGGGTCGAAGCCGGGGCGCGACACATAGGCCAGCACGTCGCCGGTGTCGGGCTCGATCGCGACCAATGCGCCGCGCTGGTCACCGAAGGCTTCCTCGGCCACCTTCTGCAGCTCGATGTCGATCGACAGGATCAGGTTGTCGCCCGGGGTCGGCGCAGTGCGCGACAGCGTGCGGATCGCGCGTCCGCCGGCCGAGCGCTCGACTTCCTCGTAGCCGGTCTGGCCGTGCAGCTGGTGCTCGTAGCTCTTTTCCAGGCCTTCCTTGCCGATGTGGTCGGTGCCGGTGTAATTGGCGGCATCGCTGCTCTCCTCGATCACGTCGGCCTCGGCCTGGTTGATGCGCCCGATGTAGCCCAGCACGTGCGACGCCACCTCGCCCAGCGGGTACTGGCGGAACAGGCGCGCCTGCACCTCCACGCCCGGGAAGCGGAAGCGCTGCGCGGTGAAGCGCGCGACCTCGTCGTCGGTCAGGCGGGTGCGGATCGGAATGCTGGAGAAGGTCTTCGAATCCTCCATCAGGTGCTTGAAGCGTTTCCTGTCCTTGGGTTCGATCGAGACCAGCTTGGCCAGTTCGTCGATCACCGAGTCGAGGTTGGCTTCCAGCTTCGAGGGCGTGATCTCGAGTGTGTAGGCGGAGTAGTTGCTGGCCAGGACCACGCCGTTGCGGTCGACGATCAGCCCGCGGTTCGGGACGATCGGCACCAGCGCGATGCGGTTGTCCTCGGCCTGGGCCATGTACTGGCTCTGCTTGACGACCTGCAGCCACACGAAGCGCGACACCAGCAGGCCGAAGCAGATGAACACGAACACCACCATCGCCGTCAGGCGCATGCGGAACAGGTGGATCTCGCGATCGCTGTCTTTAATCTCGGTCATTCAGAAAATAGGGTCAGATCGGACGGGTGTGGTCTTTATCCACGGCTCGTCGTTGCGGCGCGAGGAGCACCCAGGAAACCACCGGCCACAGGGCCACCGCGATCACGCTTTCGATGAATTGCAGCCAGCCGGGAAAGCGGCCGGTCACGGCGAAGCGCACCACCACCTGGATCGCCTGCGTCAGCAAGAGCAGCGGGAACACGTGCATGGCCTGGGTCGCGAGCGGGAACCACAGCACGCGGCGGTGGATCATGATCGCCAGGTAGGACAGCAGCGTGTAGGCCAATGCGTTCTCGCCCAGCAGCGTGGCGTCGTGCACGTCCATCAGCAGGCCCATGCAGAAGGCGATGCCGATGCCGACCTTGCGCGGCTGGTGGATACCCCAGAACACCAGCACCAGGGCGACGAAATCCGGCGCGCCCACCCAGCGGCCCCAGGGCAGCAGGTTGAGCATGAAGGCGCAGACCAGGCTGAAGGCGATGAACAGCGGATTGACCGGCAGCAGGATGTAATGCGGACGGTTATTCGCGGGCATCAGGCGCCCTCCCTTGGCTTGGCGGCGTCGGCCTGGCGCATCACGGGCGCCGGCGTGGGTGCGGCAGGTGCGGCAGGTGCGGCGGTGGCCGGCGCCGGCTTCTGGGCCGGGGGGGCGCCCGGCAGGACGGATCCCGGCGCGGGTCCGCCTGGCAGGGCGGACGACGGCGCGGCGGACGCCGGCGTCCCGGCGGCATGCGCGGGCGCGCCTGCCGGGTGCGTGGGCGCGCCCGCGCTGGCCGGCGCCGCCGCAGGCAGCGGCTGGGCCGGCAGCGGCGGCAGCGGAATCGGGGCCATCTTCGGCAGGCTGCCGCGCTTGGGCGCCGGGGCGCCCGAGCCGTTGGCGGCCGCCTTGGCCGGCTCCTCGGGGCGCGGCGGCAGCTGCTGGTCGGACATCACGATCAAGAGCTGGCGATGGCGGTCGATGCCGGCCAGCGGCTGGCACACCACGCGTCCAAACGCGCCGTTGGCGATCGATTCGACCTGGATCACCTTGGCCACCGCCAGGCCGGCCGGATACATGCCGTCCAGGCCGGACGTGACCAGGATGTCGCCGACCTGGATGTCGGCGTTCGGCGCGACGAAGCGCAGGTCGAGCAGGCCGGACTGGCCGCGGCCGTAGGCCACGCTGCGCAAGCCGCTCCTGAGCACCTGCACCGGAATCGCCTGCTCCTTGTCGGTCAGCAGCGTGACTTCGGAGGTCAAGGGGAACACGCGCGTGACCTGGCCGACCACGCCGGCGTTGTCGATCACGGGCAGGCCGAGCTTCACGCCCTTCTGCGAGCCGCGGTCGAGCACCACGCGGCGTGTCGAGGGGTCGCGCGCGTCGTACAGGATCTCGCTCATCATCGAACGCACCGGCAGGTGTTCGCGCGCATCCATCAGGCGGCGCAGCTGGGCGTTTTCAGCCGTCTGGAGCTGGGCCTGCTGCATGGCCTGGGCCATCGCGACCTGCTGGCTCTTCAGGTCGCGCACTTCCTTCTGCAGCGCAGAGATCGACGAAAAATAATCGCCCATGTTGGCGATGGCATCGCGCGGCGCCAGGGCCGCCATCTGAAACGGGTACAGGACCGTGGCGGCTACCTGGCGCACCAGGGTGAGCGCATGGAAGCGCGCGTCCACCACGAGCAGTGCGATCGAGAGCAGAGCGAACACCGTCACCTTGACCCTTGCGGGGGCGCCTTGCTTGAAGAGCGGCGGAGGACTGTATTCCATGACTTCCAATTATGTACTACGACGGCAGAAGGCGCGAACCGGATGCGCAGCCTGGCCGCACATCCGGTTCGTCTTTTTTCCAGCGTGAACCCACTGCCGGACTTACTCGTACGAGAAGATCGAGCCCAGCTTGTCCATGCGCTCGAGCGCCATGCCCGAACCGCGCACCACGCAGGTCAGCGGGTCTTCGGCGACCAGCACCGGCAGGCCGGTCTCTTCCATCAGCAGGCGGTCCAGGTCGCGCAGCAGCGCGCCGCCGCCGGTCAGCATCATGCCCTTCTCGGCGATGTCCGCGCCCAGTTCCGGCGGGGTCTGCTCGAGGGCGTTCTTGACGGCCGAGACGATGTTGTTCAGCGGGTCGGTCAGGGCTTCCAGGATCTCGTTGCTCGAGATCGTGAACGAACGCGGGATGCCTTCGGACAGGTTGCGGCCCTTGACTTCCATTTCCTTGACTTCCGAGCCCGGGAAGGCCGAACCGATGGCCTTCTTGATCGATTCCGCGGTCTGCTCGCCGATCAGCATGCCGTAATTGCGGCGGATGTAGTTGACGATGGCCTCGTCGAACTTGTCGCCGCCCACGCGCACCGAACCCTTGTAGACCATGCCGCCCAGCGAGATGATGCCGACCTCGGTGGTGCCGCCGCCGATGTCGACCACCATCGAGCCGGTCGCTTCGGACACCGGCAGGCCGGCGCCGATCGCCGCCGCCATCGGCTCTTCGATCAGGTAGACCTGCGAGGCGCCGGCGCCCAGCGCCGATTCGCGGATCGCGCGGCGCTCGACCTGGGTCGAACCGCAGGGCACGCAGATGATGATGCGTGGCGACGGACGGAAGAACTTGGAGTCGTGCACCATGCGGATGAACTGCTTGAGCATCTGCTCGGTGACGGTGAAGTCGGCGATCACGCCATCCTTCATCGGCCGGATCGCTTCGATGTTGCCGGGGACCTTGCCGAGCATCTGCTTGGCTTCCTTGCCGACTGCCTGGATCGTCTTCTTGCCGTTCGGACCGCCTTCCTGCCGGATCGCGACGACCGACGGTTCGTCCAGAACGATGCCCAGGCCGCGCACGTAGATCAGGGTGTTAGCGGTGCCCAGGTCGATCGCCAGGTCGTTCGAAAAGTAGCTGCGTAAAAAACCAAACATGTGTGTCCTGATGCGCAACCTCGTGCGCCTTAAAGAGGGGACCTCGTTATGAGGCCCGAACATTAATCGGGGAATCCTCGCCGCGATTGATGATTCTGCACCGCGGTCTTCACATGCGCTCGGTGCCCGCTTTCGCCGCCAGGAACGCATTAGCCCGCCATTCTACCTTATAATTTGACGTTTAAATGCTGAAAAACGGGTGGAAACATGCCCATATCAGCCAGCGAGATCGACGGTATTAGAAAGCTTTTATCAGCTTTAACGCGCTGTTATCCAAGTTTCATTATCTGCACAACCATCTTTTGACCGCGGCTTTGATCCGCGCCTTTTGCCATGTCCCTGACACTTTCAGACGTAAAACGGATCGCCAACCTGGCCCAGCTCGAGATGGATGAGGCTCACGCCGAGACCGCCCTGAACGAACTGAACGGGATTTTCGCCCTGGCCGAACAGATGCAGGCCATCGACACCTCGGGTGTTGCGCCGTTGTCGCATCCGCTCGCGGCAAAGCTTGCCCTGCCCCTGCGTCTGCGCGAGGACGTCGTGACCGAAGAGGACCACCGCGCCGAGTACCAGGCGCCGGCGCCGAAGACCGAGGACGGTCTGTATCTGGTGCCGAAAGTGATCGAATAAGTCGAGTAAGGAATAACGAACATGCACAATAAAACCCTGAAAGAGCTGTCCACGCTTCTGCACTCGAAGCAGATCTCGTCGACCGAGCTGACCCGGCATTACCTGGACCGCATCGCGGCCAGCCAGCACAACGCCTTCCTGCACGTGGACGCCGACCTGTCGCTGGCCCAGGCCAAGGCCGCCGACGCACGCCTGGCGGACGGCTCGGCCGGCCCGCTGACCGGCATCCCGATCGCGCACAAGGATATCTTTGTCACAAAAGGCTGGCGCTCGACCGCCGGCTCCAGGATGCTGGGTAACTACGTCAGCCCCTTCGACGCGACCGTGGTCGAAAAATTCGCGGACGCCGGCATGGTCACGCTGGGCAAGCTCAATTGCGACGAGTTCGCCATGGGCTCGGCCAACGAGAACTCGGCCTTCGAGGCCGTGAAAAATCCCTGGGATGCGCTGGCCGTGCCGGGCGGTTCCTCGGGCGGTTCGGCCGCCGCGATCGCCGCGCGCCTGGCGCCGGCTGCGACCGGTACCGACACCGGCGGCTCGATCCGCCAGCCGGCCGCCTTCTGCGGCATCACCGGCATCAAGCCGACCTATGGCCGCGTGTCGCGCTTCGGCATGATCGCCTTCGCCTCCTCGCTCGACCAGGGCGGCCCGATGGCGCGCACCGCCGAGGACTGCGCCCTGCTGCTGAACGAGATGGTCGGCTTCGACCAGCGTGACTCGACCAGCCTGAGCGCCGACCAGGGCAATGCGCGTGAAGACTTCACCCGCGACCTGAACCTGCCGCTGACCGGCCTGCGCATCGGCGTGCCGAAAGAATACTTCGGCGAAGGCCTGGCGGCGGATGTCGAGAGCAGCGTGCGCGCTGCGCTCGACGAATTCGTAAAACTGGGCGCGACCCTGGTCGAGATCTCGCTGCCGAAAACCTCGCTGTCGATCCCGGTGTACTACATCATTGCGCCGGCCGAGGCCTCGTCCAACCTGTCGCGCTTCGACGGCGTGCGCTACGGCTACCGCGCCCCCGAGTACGGCGACCTGCAGGACATGTACAAGAAAACCCGCGCGCAAGGCTTCGGCAAGGAAGTCCAGCGCCGCATCATGGTCGGCACCTATGTGCTGTGCCACGGCTACTACGACGCCTACTACGTGCAGGCGCAAAAGATCCGCCGCCTGATCGCCGACGACTTCCAGGCCGCGTTCGCCGACAAGTGCGACGTGATCATGGGCCCGGTCGCCCCGACAGTCGCCTGGGACCTCGGCGCCAAGGCCGACGACCCGGTCGCCAACTACCTGGCCGACATCTTCACGCTGTCGACCAGCCTGGCGGGCCTGCCCGGCATGTCGATCCCGGTCGGCTTCGGCCAAGGCGAAAAGAACGGCAAGCGTCCGGTCGGCCTGCAAATCATCGGCAACTACTTCAGCGAAGCCAAGCTGCTGAACATCGCGCACCAGTACCAGCAGGCGACGGACTGGCACCAGCGTACGCCTGAAGGCGTGTAACGGAGGGAGGGGTCAGAGCCCGGTGTTGCTTTTAAAAGGGCTCTGACCCCGAATTAAGCCACTGCCCCCGAATTAAGCCAGCCACGCCGAACAGAGACAAACAAGAGAGAAAATTATGGAATGGGAAGTCGTCATCGGTCTCGAGAACCACGTCCAGCTCACGACCAATTCGAAAATCTTCAGCGGCAGCTCGATCAAGTTCGGCGCCGAACCCAACACCCAGGCCAGCCCGGTCGACCTGGCGCTGCCGGGCGTGCTGCCCGTGATGAACAAGGGCGCGGTCGAACGCGCAATCCGCTTCGGCCTCGCGGTCGGGGCGAAGATCGCGCCGCACTCCGTCTTCGCGCGCAAGAACTACTTCTATCCTGACCTGCCGAAGGGCTACCAGATCAGCCAGTTCGAAGAACCGGTGGTCCAGGGCGGCAGTCTGACCTTCGCGTATGAGAAGGACGGCAAGCTGGAAACCAAGACCGTCAACCTGACGCGCGCGCACCTGGAAGAAGACGCCGGCAAATCGCTGCACGAGGATTACCACGGCATGAGCGGCATCGACCTGAACCGCGCCGGCACGCCGCTGCTCGAGATCGTCTCCGAGCCGGAAATCCGCAGCGCAGCCGAAGCGGTCGCCTATGCCAAGGCCCTGCACGGCCTGGTGATGTGGCTGGGCGTCTGCGACGGCAACATGCAGGAGGGCTCGTTCCGCTGCGACGTCAACGTGTCCGTGCGTCCGGTCGGCCAGCAGGAATTCGGCACCCGCTGCGAGATCAAGAACCTGAACTCCTTCCGCTTCATGGAAGAGGCGATCCACTACGAAGTGCGGCGCCAGATCGAGCTGATCGAAGACGGCGGCAAGGTCGTGCAGGCCACGCGCCTGTGGGACCCCGACCGCAAGGAAACGCGCCAGATGCGCTCGAAGGAAGATGCACAGGACTACCGCTACTTCCCCGACCCCGACCTGCCGCCGCTGACCATCGGCCAGGACTGGATCGAGCGCGTCAGGAACAGCATGCCGGAACTGCCGGGCGCCATGCGCGCGCGCTTCACCGGCGACTACGGCCTGCCCGAGTACGACGCGCTGGTGCTCACCGCGTCGCAGACCATGGCCAACTACTACGAAGCCGTGGTGGCCAAGGCCGGCAAGGAAAACGCCAAGGCGGCCGCCAACTGGCTGATGGGCGATGTGGCATCCATCCTGAACCGCGAAGGCATCGACATCGCCGAATCGCCGGTCGAGGCTTCGCAACTGGCCCTGCTGCTCAAGCGCATCGCTGATGGCACCATCTCGAACAACGCCGGCAAGAAGGTGTTCGGCCTGATGTGGGAAGCCAAGTCGGGCGAGGAAAACCTGGCCGACATCATCATCGAGCGTGAAGGCCTGAAGCAGATCTCCGACACCGGCGCGCTGGAAGCCATCGTCGACGAGGTCCTGGCGGCCAACGCCAAGTCGGTCGAGCAGTACAAGGCCGGCAAGGAAGCCGCGA
>Ga0308169_10003853_pt1 | contig 14349 bp, 20 predicted proteins | sample PhyBR1_2_FD_202139 | JGI IMG/M metagenome (GOLD analysis project Ga0308169, IMG submission 202139) | Phyllosphere microbial communities from UC Gill Tract Community Farm, Albany, California, United States - DLSLSB.R1 | ecosystem: Host-associated > Plants > Phyllosphere > Unclassified | place...
GCACGGACGAGCCATCGGTATATTATGTCCGCGCGGCGACTCGACTCACCCTTCTGGTCGATCGTCAGATCCCACAACCGCCTCCCCCGCACATGCGGCCTCATCTGCCCCAGGATCCCATCCGCGCTCTTCGTCACCTCCTTGATCAGCCGTCCCAGCACATCCTCGTGAGTGTACGTGGCCCTGCCCGGCGGCGGCGGGGGGATCGCAGACCGGTCGGCAGTGACGAGCACCTGGGTCCGTATCTCCGGGCTCTGCCGTCAGCCCAGCTCCCACACCACTCTCCTCGGGCGCTGTCCCGGGGACCCGGGGCGATAGAGGAGTACCCACCGTGGCGGTGCTGAGCCGGTCTATCCGGTCCACCGGCAGCGGGAGCCGTTCGATCGAGGTGGTGTACCACCAGAACGGGAGGGCGAGGAGCAGGAGAAGGGGGAAGGACAGGGTCGTGAACAGCCGGGAGCGGGTGGACGGGTTCAGCGTCGCCATGGACTCTGTGGGCGTCGTCGAGCGGGCGTTGCCCACGTCCCGCCGGCCGGACCCGGACGACGATGCAGTCGGCGTGACGTAGGCCATGTTTGCGCCGCGGTCGATGGGGATGGACAAGTCGAGGTCGGGTGTAGAGTACAGGCAGGCGGAAATGACAATGACAATGACAATGTTGCTTTGTGCGCATAAACAGGCGCGTGGAGGTGGGATGGCAGCCGATCGGCGAACACCGACGGGCCATCTTCCGAGTGACATGACAGATTGCCGTCGACAACGTCTGGAAAGCAGTTGCACAGCGCGAGGCAAGCATGCACGGGATGTCATCTCCAAAAATTTAGGCACACATCTCGGCGACATCATACGGCTGATCCCTCGAGCCCCGTCACCGCCCCCAAGCACCCCCACACCCACAGACCACCTTCCTCTCCTCGCGCCACTCATCCAATCCCCCCTGCTCCTTCATCGCCCTGCTCAATTGCGACACGACCACCAGCGTCCTCCACTCGCACCGCCCACACTTCGCGCCGACCGGCTTCGGGAGCGGCTGGAGCGTCACTGCGTCGAATACCTCAGCAGTCCGCGGGTCCGCTACGAATAGCGCCGAAGGCTCCGGCAGGTCGTCGAGGACTTTACGGACCTCTTCCGCCTGTTGTCGGATCTCCAGGCGGAGATAGGCCTGTACGTCTTCGTCGGTCGGTACGGCGGCACCTGCGGTCAGCTCGAACACGCCATACGCTAGCAGGACTCACCGCGGTGGATCTCGACGATGGCTTTCGCCCACTTGACCAGGTCCACGCCGGTCTTGCTCCCCAACCCGGCAATCCGGTCCTTGGCGAGCACTGTCGCACCCACGTCCCGCGAGAGCGAGATGGGCTGGCCGGGTCGGCTCGGCTCTGGCGGCAGGATTGGACGGTTTAGGGCCGACATGAACGCCGTGAAAGCATTCAGTTGCGCCAGCAGCGTGAGGACGAGTTTGCGCGGGATGGGGTTGAGGAGGTAGATCATGTCCAGGCTGACTGGGTCGTCAGCTCGATTCTGAGCGGAACACCACGTCCCAGCTGACCTGGTCGGGAGATGCCCCAATCTATTCTGCCCCGCTCCGAGACGCTCTCCTTGAAGATTCGGGCAAGGACGCCGAACACCCAATCAACGACATAGACAAGGCGCCACACTTGGTCTACCATCAGCATGCGCCACATCACGCGGGAACTGCAAAGGAATCGCGAGGGGACTCACCTAGGTCAAAGGAGATAGTGCCGTCTTTGACAACCACCGAAGCAGCAAAGATCGCGCTTGCTTCTTGCAGCCGCAGCATCTCCGCCGCGAGGGTCCGTCTCAACCCATCGTGATGGCTGGATAGTCAGCGAGCCACGTTGACAGATACAATCCAGTGACGGCATACCCGAAGCATGCTATCTGCACCTGCCGAACTCGCATCATCCTGTCCAGACCCTTCTCCTCCTTGAGCAGCTCGAACGTGCGTGCGATCAGGTCCGTGGGCAGATCTGCCATGAGCTGGGCCAGGATGGTAGTCGGGCAGAACTCACTTGGGAGCTGGTCGGCATTGGCCTGTGCGAATACAGCATGCACTACGTCCGCAAAGGTTGCACCGGACTTGACGGCGAGAACGATATCAGACGCTGCCTGTGAAAGAGCAGCTTGGGAAGTGGTCGGCGCATCCGCAGAAGCCTCGGCGCCTACTGTCAGCTGATGACCCTTGCGAAAGTCGTGAGCTCACCAGGATCTGTCGGCGCAAGAACCAGCTTGATCCCGTCCGCGCCATGCACGCCGACGAAGCCCAATCCTCCTCTCACGGCCGCGGGGCTCAGCACAATTCCATCGACGTCGAGATCTCCCAAATCAACGACAGGTCCGTGTAATGCATTCCAATGGTCTTCGTTAGCCTGGATCCGTCTCGTAAGAGACAGTCGAGAGAGGACGGTTCCGCCAGGCGTGAGCAGCAGCGCGACAGTCGGGGCGGCATCTGCTGACGTCGATGCGGACGGGATACAGGCGAGCAGAGTAGTGCCCGTCGGTGCCGTGGACGTATGAAGTGCGTTTGGGAGTGTGAACTGCGCGTGAGCTTCGCGACCCAAGTGGTCCAGGTAGCTCACCCAGTCCCATGAAGCCGGCTCATCGTTCTGCCCCGACAGCTCTGCAAACGCCTCTGAAAGCTGCACCTGGCGCCGTTCGAAGCCGAACACGTCTATGCGGGCCCGGGCGGTATCGTCCTCGGCGTCTGCTCGTGAGCTCCAGACTCCTCGTGATGGATAAGATTGCTCACATTCTTGTGAGATAAGCGCCGCGGCGACTCGTTCCGCCGCCGGTTCCGCGATGTTCGTGTCTCCGTCCTCGTCTTTCGGATTGCCGCGCAGCTCATCCGTGAGCTTGACAAAAACCAGACCCTGGAGATGCGTCTTCATTCCCTCTGAGCGGGGTATCTCCGGCCCTCGCGGCAAAGGCGTAGCACCGAGTACTGCCATCAGCACAGGTCTGGCACGGAAATCATCCAGCGCACCCCATCGTCCGCGGTCTTCCGTCCCCACATCAACCCTGACCACATCGACCCTCCCCTCGCCTTTGTCAAGCGCGGCCCACACACCCTCACTTCCCTCCACAACGCCCATCCAGCCCCTCCTGGCATCGCCCGCCAAACCCGCTCCGACGGGGATGGAGTCGCCCGTGCGGACCCTCGTGCGCGTATGAAGTGGGCACTTGAGGACGTTCATCCCCCACTCGCCATTCTGGGTCTGCTGCGGGTGGATGAGGAGGATGCCGTCCTGTACGAGCACGAGGAGAACGGGTCCGCGGGCGGGATCGTGCGAGGGCGGAGGGCGGGGACCAGCCGGTGCGGCGTACGCGGTTCTGGTCGGAGATCCGACTGCCTTAGACTCGGCATCGAGCCCAGTCGTGGCCCGGGTGTTGGCCAGGTGGGCTCGGGCGGGGTAGAGCGGCAGAATCGCCAGAGGGGTGGTAGGGAGCGGTAACGTCGAATGAGGGATAGTGTTCGCCGACGATGCGAAGGGCAGTAGGACTTGCTGAGAATAGATCGCGAGCGTACCGCCTGTATCTCCCTGAACCACCGGCCCGGCCTGGGACGGCGGCGGAGAGTTCGGGTGGAAGAGGACGACCCAGCGACCTTCGGGCGAGGTGGTGATGTGGCTCGATAAACCCAGTAATGGCGGCGTGGGGAGCTGTCGAGGAGGCGACGATCCGTCCAGGGGCGCTATGAAGTGTCCTGGGGCGGCCGAGCCGCCTGGGTAGATTATCAGGCCCGTCGTGGGGTGCACGATCGCCCTTGGACTGGGCGTGAGCTGGACATACACGGGCGAAGGCAGCGGGGTGCCTCACATTCCGTTGACAATGCTAGCGCTCGCTGCGAGGCGCTTCATCCGGCGCAGACCTTGGCGGGACGTCTCTCCAGCCGTATGGGGCGTGATGGATGCCATGGTGCGGGCGGTATGGGTATGATACGAGTGATGCAGCCCGACGGTGCGCTGATATGAACTAACACGATGTACGTTATCAGACGGAACCAAATCTGACTGTAGCCCATCAAAGCGGCGACGCGTCTAACGGGGTGGCAAACCAGGGCACTGGGCACTGGCAGTCGTCAAGCACGCGTCGACGGGTCGACTGTCGCGAATTTCATTCCAGACCATACTCGTCATCTACTCCTTGTCCCAATCTTTTACATCGCTCCGTCGCTCCCCGGTGCTTGTCTAGGCCGGCTACAATCCACGAGCTACATACTGAGCATCCACCTACGCTAACACCGACCTTTTTACCACGGCTAGACCTCTCCGTTCGCCCGACCTACGCGTCCCCTCCAATCCACCATCATGGCACCGAAGAACTCGTCCCTCGAGGAGCTGTCTGAGCGGTACGTCAACGAATAGCCATAGTCAGAGTATTGCTGAGTGCAGAATCATCTACTCGGACCGATGTGAGCTGGCCTCCGCCCGCGGACACCTGATGGAGCTCACGGACAGATTCAGACGACCGATTCGAGTACCGACATGTCATTCTGCCCAAGCAGATGCTCAAGCTGATTCCGAAATCGTGCGTGGACCCGGGCATCCAAGGACTCTTGTCTGCTTCCGCAGGGTCGGATGTCGGCGGGACGTGCGGCGCTGACGGGCAGGTACTTCTCGCCCGAGGACGGCAACCTGCTACGGATCCTGGAGGAGAACGAATGGAGAGGGATCGGGATCACGCAGTCGCTCGGGTGGGAGCACTTTGAGGTGCATGGTGAGTCGCCAGTTCCATCTGGTCGTGGCTTGGCTTGGCTTGGCGTCACGGGAGGGGTGGAGACCACGAGCGAAGGAGTGGAGGAGGACATGAGGCTGGGCTGGGGTCCTGGGCAGTGGGAACGGGGTGCTGGGCTGTGGGAACGGGGTGCTGGCGACTGCAGCTGTAAAACGGCCGGCCCGTCACCTCAGTAGCTTCTCCGCGCCTCATGCTTTGCCCCCACATGACCGTACAACTGTCCAGCGCTGATCCTGCAGCCCCAGAACCGCATATTCGTGAGTCCAGCTGACCTATCCCCTGTGCCGTCCAAGCTGACCCAAAGTCCTCTTCCGCCGTCCACTGGTGAGCTCGCAAGCACGCGGCATCGTGCAACATGACTGACGTGCAGCCCAAGAAGTAGAAACATCCACGGGGAATCAGAAGGCAGGCAGGTTCCGCGCGCGGAGACTGGCGGAGACGATCATCATGCGACCGGGTTGTCGAGATTTGGGTATTTAGCACTACATGTATAAAAGACATCAATCCAATCACGCGAGATGTTGACTGTCCCGTGCGGATGTCTGAGGGCCCAACCTGTCGGCCTCGGGACAGCAATCGTAAGAATTCGAAGAGAAGGGGCCCGGCGGTGGTTTTACTCGAGACCACCTGGCTGCGGGTTACGAGCTAGCCTTGCACGGCTTCACTCCGCCGATATCCGACTGACTCAGAGCTATCCAGAGACGCCGACACACCAGCCCGCTTAAAGCCTTCACGAGATGTCGCGCTTTCAATGCGGTGACAGTACAGCTTTGGCACGACGCAAATTTGTCAATCCGCCCCAAAAGCCATCCAATGGTCGAGTAACATATCCATGCATAAGAGTGACATCTATGCAAGAACCGTTTAGTCGAAAAGACCGAAGCCCTGCGCGTCAGTGCCTGCCGCAGTAGCATGCCCAAGCCAGCGCAACTCACCATGTCGTCGTCGGACTCCTCCTTGGCCTCCTCCTTCTTCTCCTCGGCGGCCGGGGCGTCGGCGGAAGCGGCGGCTCCACCGGCAGCGGCGGGGGCGGCACCGGCAGCTCCACCGGACGGGACGGAGGCGAGCTTGGACGAGCCCTCAGCGATGAGCTGTGGGTTAGCGCTGTCCCGACGATGTCATTCCGCCTGTCTCCAGGCCCCCCATCCATTCTCCAGTTTTCCAGCGCTGACATGACGACCTCGCGCCCCTTCTCTCCTTCCCCCCCTTTGTTCGCCATGCACTCGAGCCTCCTCCGCGCTGCCCATTCGAATCATAGGCTCACCTCGTTGATGTCCTTGCCCTCGAGCTCGGAGATGAGCTTGGAGAGTCGCTCCTCCTCGGCGTCGATGCCGACGGTGTTGAGGAGGTCCTTGATGTCCGAGGCGGACGGCGAGGCGTTGCCGCCGGTCTGGAGGAGGAGGTAAGCAGCGAGGAGCTTCATCTGCGGGGTCAGCCTCGACTGTCCATCTATAACCCTCCAGCTCGATGCCAGCACGGATCCGAGGATAGCAACGCACTGTGGATGAGTTTTCGGGCGACGTAAACCGATTTAAGCTCGTGGAGCAGGAATACGCTTATAAGCCTGTGGGTGGGGTGAAGAAGAGCAAGAGCGGTGGTGTACACGACTTGAACAACACACGGCGCGCAGAGCAGAGCCAGCAGCGAGCGGGACAGGCAGCCGGTAGGGGGCACGGCACCAGCCAGCCAGAGCCAGCCAGGGGGTCACTGCCTGCCACCCACTGCCAGGTCTGAACCAGCCAGAGTGGGTGGTGTACGCGGTGGCAAAGCACCCCCTCTTAACACCGACACTTTCGGTCGGCGTTAACTTTCCAGTGGCGACTCGGTTCTCATTTGATCCCGCCCTGTCCCTCCCCTTTCCGACGCCCTCGGTGCCCCGGTGTTTCAGGTTGACGCGACTTATCAGTGACGTCTTGCAGAGGGAGCGAACGAGCGTTGCAGTCTCGCAAGAAGACTGTCCTGCCTTCTTGCCTCCCCGATCATGTCGCGTTCGTCACCATCCCCCGACCCATTATGGGTGCCAGCAAGGACGTACACTCGAACCACGCCTTGTCACCCGCACCTCACAACGCGTCCTCGCCTTCGCCCTTGACCGACAAACGTTTGCCCAAGGCGCGAATAACCACGACTCGGATACTCCTTCCCTCTCCTCGTCCCTGCGCGGCATTCACGCCCGTCACGTCATCCTCGGAGCATCAGGCAACCTTTCCTCCGCTGCAGCCCCTGGTGCAGCTCTCCCAAGCGGGTACACTCGTCCTCAACCTTGAAGTCCGCCTGGACAAGCTCGTCTCAATCCTCCAGCCGCTGTACCCAACTGTACCCCTTTCTGATAGCACCAGCCCCGCCCGGCTGTATTACCTCACCGTTGTCGCCTTCAGCCAGATCGCCCAGCACGAGTACCTCCCCTGCCCCGCCGCCGGTGTGACCACGGGCTTCCGAGACTGTGTATACCTGTACGACCGCCCCGCACCCTTTGGCCTCGGCGTCGAGATTGCGGGGTGCCCGACCGGCATAGACCTGGACAAACAGCTTCACCTAACCGCTGAGGAGAGGAGGCGGTCGTACGTCCGCATACCCGTGCTCGAGACGGTCAAGGGCGTGACGATCCTTCCCGTGCGTGCGGAGCAGCAGTGGTTGGAGCACGAGATTCGCAGTTTCGATTCCTGGTGGGATAGGGACGAGTGGACTCCGAGTCTGAGTTGGAGGTTGATCAAGCATTCCTTGCTCAGGATCAACAAGTTTATCAGGATCGCCTGTGCGTTGTTAATAACAAATTGGCAGTACGGGCCGCTGACCACAGGCGTCATCGATGGATCGCCAACGACGGGGCCAAGCACAAGGCGCACCGCGTCCCAGAGGGCGTGGAGTGTCGCTGCAGGGGAAGGAGACCATGGCGGTGGAGTACGGGGACACGCCCGAGAAGCTGCGCGAGCTAGAGAAGGGGTGGAGGTCTCGGAGGAGGGTGGTCTTCGGAGACATGACCACCGGTGTTATCTCGCCCACGGCGGCGCCCGAAGCGCACTCACCTCTGAAAGCACATCCATCAGCAAGCATCAGCGCGATCGAGGCGCCGCCGACCAGCCGACCACGGACAAGGGCAAAGATGCAACCCTCATCTCCGCGCGTATGCTCCAAGCCGCCGCTCACTCCCCCGCCGTCCTCGCACGGCGACTCTTGTCCGCCCTGCCCGCGGAGCTCGCCTATACGTTCTGCGGGATCGCTCCTCCCCATCACTGCGGGCAATCTTCCGATCACGCACCGCCCAGTGTGCGTCGTACCTCGGTCGACGGCTACGATGCATGTTCACCCGACGCATTCACCTTTTGAGCTCGTCATTTCTCCGGATGCGAAGACGGTGATGGAAGTGCATCGGGGAGGAACAGCGATGACTATCAAGCGCAGGATCGGGTCGAAGAGGGGCACGAAGGTGACGATACATCTGAGAGGTGCGCAGACTTGGAGCGAGCAGGAGCGGGCGGAGTGGCAGAGCGCGAGAAATCTGGTGGAGGAGTATAAACGGGCCACACCGAAAGTGAGTCCCGCGGTACTGCTTGGTCCGGACTTGACGCCGACGACAGATCAGGGCCTGGCTGCCTTTGGGCACGTTGACGATCACTTGCTCGGAACCACCCGACATTCTGCTGTCGTTCACCTTTTCGGGCGGCTCCAAGATAAAAGGGACAACGAGAGTGCGGCTCAAATGTTCTCCATCAACGATGCTACTGCAGATCGATACGCAGGCGGCATCTCCCGGCGAGGCACTACGTACGAAACGGACGACCAAGCTCGAGCTAGATCTCAGAGATTCTCCTGCGAAGCCAGGACCTGGGAGAGACGATGTGAGTGACGCCTGTCGAGCCATGGGCGTCAAGATCGAGGGATGGCAGGAGGCAGAGGTTGAGGCGGTGAGGCGGCTATGGACGCTGAGAGCGGAGTGGGCGAGGTGTATGTAGTTCAGGGCGCTGTATTGGTATGTGTGTTGTCTCTCATGTTGCGTGACACGTGTGTTCTGATCGGTGTGGTAGATGGGACGCGTATAGGTGCCTCGCAGTTCTTTGTAAACCTGCTCTCACAAGCTAACCCGTGGATACCGCTCCACAGGCCCTACCTACTCATGTAGCAGGGCAATTGGCACAACGATGAGACGTGTACATGCATTCGCGATGTTCCAGTGCGCAGACATGTTGACAGACGCGCGACTGTATTTGGCGAGAGGGAAGGAAAGGCTTGGGAAATGCGAGAAGGAGCAGCAGGGTTGTCTGGTCGGTCCCAATCATGTCTTGCATGTACAAGGTACTTGCCGATTTCCTCACAAGGAGTGTCGATGTCCGAGTCGTCTTCCAGGCCCGTGGAAGAAGCGCAGACGAGCTGGAGTGTAAGAGCAGAGTAAAGCGCGGTGTGCCACTTTCACCTTGCTGGATTTTGAATCCTTCGTATCGTCGCCGTCGCTCGTCTGCTGGAAATTCGGCCCATCCATTTCTGTCCCCGGACTATACCATCATCCACATCCCCCGACTATGGCATCCTTGACGAGATCATTCGCGGCGCTGCGGGTGCGCGCACCGCGCGCCCTGGCCCAACGGTCATACGCGGACGGGTCCAGCAAAGTCGACACCGTCCTGGGCGAAGCGGCCGGTCCTTCCTCCCCCGAGGCATCCGCATCCGCATCCACGTCCACATCGACCTCGACATCCGCGTCCATCTCCGACGCGGCCGGTACCGCCCCTTCCACCAGCAGCGTCATCCCCGAGTCCGCCGACCCCACCTCAGCCCCATCTCCCCCTCCGGCGCAGACGGCGCTGCCGGCAAAGTACGCCCGGGGAATGACCGGCTGGGGCCCGACTAAATCGTACCAACAGACGCCCGCGGACGTCGAGGCCGAAGCCGCCCTGCCCCTCTCGCAGCGGATCCTGCCGATGCACCCCGTTCCCCTGCCGCCGTGGCACACCGGCCCGCAGGACATCTACACGGTCAACTACCCGCGCCCCGTCTTCCCCAACACCGCGGTGGAGGACTACCCGAACACGATCGGGGGCGACTCGGCGAAGAAGAGGATGCGGGCGCTGAGCGCCATTTCGGGCTTGACGCAGAACGAGCTGAGGGACCTGAGGAGGTGCACGGTGGAGATGAAGTATGTGGTCAACATGACGACCAAGGGGAAGATGTGAGTGCGCGTGTTCCTTGTTTGCGGTGTGGAATACGGTCGACTTCGTGGTGCACACCGAGAGGGCAATGTGCTATCTGGTCATGACACTGAGCTTCCATGCGGTGGGGGAAAGGCGGGATCGGGGCAAATAGGGGTGTCCTGATGCCTTGATATCATCGAGGGCAGCGGCATGACCGTTATCCATCGCGACCTCATCCTGGCGCTGTCGCCTCGCGGGCTCCAGTCTTTTCGTTATCTCGAGTGGTTTGTACCTGGACAAAAGCTCATCCGCAGGCGATCGCTGCTCGCGTACGTGCTCGTCGGAGACCCAAAGAAGGGACTGCTGGGTCTAGGCCGAGGACGAGGCACAGTCGGACCCAAGGCCATCGAGGCGGCATTCTACGACGGTGCGTCGCCGTGCTGGTTCCGTCATCCGTGCTCGTTGGCTCACTCGCAGCGGTGCTCAACATGGACGCAGTGGACCGATACGAGGGTCGGACGCTTTGGGGCCAGGGGAAAGAGCTCGAGACCAAGTTTGCCTCGACAAAGGTGTCTCTGCGCGCGCGACCACCAGGTGCGTGCTTGGCCCCAAATCATATTGCACCGCACCGTGTCATCTTGCTCACACGCAGGCCACGGTCTCCAGGTCCCCGTCTCAGTGCACCGCGTCCTCAGCGCCTGCGGTATCCGGGACGCCTCCGCATCGATCTACGGCTCCACGCACAAGATCAACGTCGTCAAGGCCGTCATCCAGCTCCTGCACGGAGGGGTGAGTCATTCGGGCTTGATCATACCGTAACACGAAAGTGCTGACGCGCAGGCCAACCCGCCAGGATTCGGTGATGGTGCGGGAGGACAGGCGAAGCGGGATAACAAGGGCAGTGCCATGCGCAGTCTGGACCAGATCCAGCGGTCGAGGGGGCGGTATGGAGTGGACGTGGGTCTTACGGGATAGACGGTGGATATGGAGGAACGGCGGGATCCGACGCATGCATGCTGCTCACGACAATTGCAAGGGCACCTCCGGCGCCAAGGTCCGCAGTTGGGCCTATATCTCTGGGCTGGTGCTGGCTGCCACATGACTCAGGACTGATCATTGTGGCGTGATGCTGCGACCCGTGGGGCTGCTCAAAGGTGCGTAAGTCTACGAGGACATCCTTTAAGACCGTGGAAGGTTCACGAGGGCGTCGGCGGTCGTGCTGGTCGACGTCGAGTCGCCGTCCGCCCCCATGAGCAGCTAAAGCTTCGTGACTCTCGTTTCGTCTCAGACCTCGACCCGTCGTTCGTTCTATCAAGACAAGGTCACTCGTCATACAGTCAACACGGTACTTGATCATGGCCCACAACTCTGAGCACGGCGGCCCCCGCGCGACGGGCGGCGCGGGTAGTCCGCGCAGCGACGGTGCGAGCAACGCAACCAGCCCCGGGGGATCCTCGGGAGACGGGTCGGAGCAAACGGCACCTACAGAAGTCACAGCGGCGAGCAGCGAGGCCGACAGCGCAGGTGAGAGCAGTGACGAGGAGGGAGGCACGGGAGGTTCGCCATCGGAAGCTGACAGTGATGGCGCCGGTGGCGATGCCTCATCGGAGGGCGACGGATCGGGCCCGGCAGCTGGGTCCCCTGCGCCTTCCTCGTCGGACGAGGAGGACATGATGAGTGCTTTCTTCGGTGAGCGGTCTTGAGAGGCGCCGGCCCCGTCTGCATAGACATTCCGAAGTCGGTGGATGCGATGTATGTGTGCTGATGAGTGCAGCGCCGAGGAGCAAATTTTCGTCGGATGACGAAGACGCGCGTTGGGGCGGCGCCGACCCCTGGACGAGAACCTGATAATCAGCGACCTGAGGGAATGGGCAAGGTGAGTGAGCATGTGGTCGGTGGCGACAAGATGGCACGAGTGACACGTCCAGAAGCAGGAACGAGGAAGGAAGCTCCCGGAAGCGCAGCAATGATGGATCGGACGCTGGGGGGCCCTCGAAGAGGTCCCGAAGACAAGACGACTCGGAAGGCTCTGTCTGAGCGCCACTTCGAGGCGACTTTCGGGGAACGAGCAGGCTGAGGAGGATGTATTGCACATTACGTGGTGAGGCATGGTGTTCGCGCGGCTGGACATTGAGAAGTGGGGGAACCGAGTGGCCCGCCGCCCCGGCATGTGTTTTGGGAAGTTCGTTCGGCGCGGATGCGTGAGACGGTGATGCATTGCGTCCTTGCGGTTCATGATCAGCACGATACCTTCCATGTCACTGCTCGTATCTGAGACTGAGCGTGGTGCTTTGGTGCCCCTCCCTCGTACCCATAATCAGCGATTCAGTCGCACGAAGCGGTGCCGGGAACCACCAGTACAGCGCCCCTCGTACCCGACAGCTGCTGCATGGGACAATGCGACGCACGCATGAAGGTGTCTCCAGGTCAGCATTGAGGGGCGGGGGAGGGACAACACAGGTAAGATGAGGACTAGCGATGTACTGTTCACACCACGTCGAGTTAGAAGCCGGGGCAAGGCGGACGAGAGTGATTCGACCGGCATTTGTGGCCTTTCAGCCAGGAGCTCAGCCGGCAATGCCCGAACCAGCACTCCTCCCAGTACAGAAGCCATCACCGTTTCTCCCTGCCTGGATCTCGAGTGAGCGACTCAGAAAGCCCCATGGCTAAGAACGGCACGGAGTGCGTCAGTGCTGGGGGTGGGGTCATTTGCCTTTCTATCTTGTTCTGTACTCCGTCTGCAGCTTTGATCGGATCGATCTCTCCGAGTGACCTCGCCTGTGAGCTCCGGAGCATGCAGCCATCGATGTCTTTTCAAAAGTCCAAGGACTACGCCGGACCCATGATGCGCTATTGCTGTGCCGTTTAAGGACAGGCAGCCGGACACCCACGTCAGACAGAGGACCCTCGAAGAATGGCAAAGTTCCCGTGGAGGGTGAGATTCCATCGTCATCTGCTGCGGCCCATCGTGAGGCAGCCGTTGCGGCGACCCGATCCAGAGAGGTACTGATTGGCCCACGAGCCACCTCGTGCACACGTTCCACCAGGAGGGGACACCCCACTGGGTTCGCCCGTCGCAAGCACAAAAGCCTTCGACCAAGTTCCGAAGGCCCCGAGCGGGGCGGGTCCACCACGAAGGCGCGAGAAGACCCCTCGGAGCAGTCGGCCTTCGCTGTCAGTGGGGCAGTCTGCTGCGCCCAGGCTCGAAGACCCCTCAGACAACGATGGCGAGCACATAAGCAGTAAACGTAGGCTCGACACTGTCCAGAAGGGGTCTTTCATCCGCCACTGCATTGCTACCGTCTTCACCTACGACACAGCACTCCAGCGATGACCGAGGAAGCGTCTACGCGATCTGACTCTGCTCAGTCCACAGCCCCAAAGCACAGTCTCTCGGGTTCTTCAGGGATCGTTTCTGTGCATCAGGCGACGTACGCCAGACTCATCGAGGAGGCGACTGCCGTTGTCGACCAAGCCCACTGCGCGTGAGTGTGAACGGCGACATCGGTGAGGGCCTCTCCCACGAGAATGTCCTTTCAGTTGTGACACGTGCTTTGCGCTGACACTACAGCGGACCACAAGGCGACGGCCCTTGGTACGAAGAACAACACATTCGATGCGCTGCACACATTCGACACAGGCTACCAGGGACCAGCTGGCGTGCGACAGCCTCCAAGTCAGTCATGAGCAGCTGGCAGGAGAGTGGTGACGACACTGTGCATGACATGAAAAAGGCGAGCGTGCAGATTGGATCCATTCATGGTATTCGGGCACCCAGACGCTGACCTTTGAGGCCTGATAATGAGTGCGGGAGCCGAAGAGATGTTTCTTATGTGAATGATGTCGAGCTCCGGGAAGGGCCCCGCTTGAGCTGGAAGACCTAACGACTCTTGTGCCCTCACTAAAGTGCTGTGACGACATAGTCTCGGTCTTGTCAGCCGGCTAAGAGAGATGAGGCGAAAGGAGAGGGGACGAGGAGCACTGACGAGCTTCGCGAGGTGGCTGAGGGTCAGGGCGGCCGTGCTGTTCCACAGAGCGTTCGGTCACACGAGATACGCCTCGCGTTTGAGAGGTTCCGTGATGACCTGGTCCTCAACTGGTGTCCTCGCAAGGACGGCGGTGAAAATAACCACATCGCGCTCAAGACCATTTGGGGGTACGGTAGATCTCCTCCGCCTCATTGGAGGAGCGAACCCCTCTGCCCTTCGCTACGCCAAGCCTGAGTGACCCATGATGAGCTGCACCTCTGTATCGCTGTCAGGAGGTGACAGCGTACACACCAACTTTTCCATGCCGACGAAGTTGGTTCGCTGTTCTGCGTACCGTCAACCACGCTAGGTCGATTGCTTTGACCGCGGTTGACTTTCGCGCTGGACGATCGCTTGTGTGTCTCGGTTCGCCTCGCTCTGTACAGAGTGACTGCCTATGACGCATGGTTTCTCACGGTTCTGCTACAGAACGTCTTGTA
>Ga0308169_10003855_pt1 | contig 14344 bp, 22 predicted proteins | sample PhyBR1_2_FD_202139 | JGI IMG/M metagenome (GOLD analysis project Ga0308169, IMG submission 202139) | Phyllosphere microbial communities from UC Gill Tract Community Farm, Albany, California, United States - DLSLSB.R1 | ecosystem: Host-associated > Plants > Phyllosphere > Unclassified | place...
ACGAACCACTTCCGCTTCCAAGCCTATACATCAGCGCCACTGTGAACCCCACTGCAGCACGCTAAACCCACCTTTCTTCTCTCCTGCTTCTTCATCAAATAACCGCTCTTCAGTACCCTCTCGCCCTCCATGCCCCTCTGCAGGTCCCCTCCCTCCTTCTCGACCTCCTCGCTCTCCTCGCCTTCTTCTCCCTCCTCGCCTTCCTCTACATCTTCCAGCTCGTCCTCATCGATCTCCTCCGCTGGCGACATCCGCGCCTGCCGTTCTGCGATAGCGCTCAGTCCGCCGACTGATCCCGTCGCTGGCGTGAGGAGCGGTGACGATGGATACGTAGGCGACGTGAGCTGCGGATAGGTCTGGGACGTGATTGACGACGAGTCGGAATCGTTGCCCGAGAACAGGTTGCCCGGTGTTGATTGTTTCTGTCGTGAGCGCCGTGTTCGCATGCCAGTGCCACACTGCGGGCCGCACCAGCGTGTGGAAATCGTGCACGTACCTTTGGCTTCTTGGGCGATTCAGTGATGATTCGTGTCTGCGGCGGCGCCGCCGACCGAAAGCTGAGTTTACGCTCGATCTCCGACTTGCTCGGTGGTGGAGCCGGTGTGGGCTGGGATGGCCCGCCCGTGCCATCTGTGATGTCAGCAGTGGCATGCATGAACCCAGTAGCGCGCTTACTGGGCGTGAGGGGCGCGGACATGATGGGTTGAGTTGATGGCGACAAGGCGATCTGGGGTTGGTGTGGGGTCCGATCAAGTGGTTACGTGGGGTTGGTCAAGTTCGCTACGCTGACCCCCAGGCGTAGCCACGCGCTGTCGAGCAAGACCAGTGGCGTGGAGGGGTAGGATGTGGCTCGTGAGGATGAGAGTGGGCGGGATGAGTTGGGGATGGACGTCGAGTAAGTGTGATTGACAAAAGGTGGACGGTGTATGCTCAGACAACAACAACAGACGGTAAACCACGACGAGACACTTGAACCGGCGCTAGTGCTTCATCACCACCCTAAACCTTATACAAGTGCACCCTATCAGATCGGGCTGATGGCCCCGTTCGCCACCCACTCACATCTGATCGGCGATGGCCGCTTCTCCCAGACCTCCACCCCGTTGATGCCAGTCGGAATTCTGAAAAGATCCAAGGATTGACATCCTAGTACCCATCACACATCCCATGCTCACCCGCATATCCGTCTCTTCCGTCGCCAGAGCACCCCTTTGTAGGGCATGTGCCCTTCGAGGTCTCGCCCGACCGGTCGTAGCCGCAGCCTCACCCCTTGGCGCCGTACGGCACAGAACATCATATTTCGTGCCGCCTCAACCACCATCCAAGCGCAAAGTCAACTTTGCGTTCAGACAGCCTGCGCCGAAGCTCACTCCGGATCGTTTCAGACCTCCCCCGCCTCCATCTACATACCACATCGTTCAGCTGCTGATCAACCGCTTGACCGAATACACCGGGTCTGAGCGGCTCGATAGCCGCTTAGCGGACTATGGGCTCGACAACGACTTGCGGGACCGGCTGGTATCCGAGTGGGAGAGCGAGGTCATGGGCGAGCTCGAGTCGGTAACGGACGAGGACTCTGCGCGGCTGGTCCTGGCTCGTGGAGGGTGGGGCGAGGAGAATCTCAAGCAGAGCTTCAGCGACGAAGGGGCAGGATTCGCCGCGGCCACCGAAGCGACTCTGCACCGGAAGGCTATCGCGTTTACAGCGGCTCACCCATCGACACCAAACGCCACACGTGCGCACCTCAACGCCATCCTCAATGTCACCGACTTGTCGCGCCTGGCGTTCCGGGGTGAACATGTCAAAGCCCGAGCTATGACGCGGCACTTTCATCTGCACATCGGTCCGACCAACTCGGGCAAGACGTACAATGCGCTCAAGGCGCTCGCGGGCGCAGAGACGGGCGCGTACGCCGGGCCGCTACGGCTCCTGGCGCACGAGGTCTGGGAACGGATGAACCTCGGTACGGTCGGCGGGCTCGACGGGCAGGGCAAAGACTGCAACCTTCTCACCGGCGAGGAGCGGCGGATCGTCAACTCGGCTGCGGGGCTCATGAGCTGTACGGTGGAGATGTTGCCGCTGGGCGGACCCGAGGGTGGATTCGACGTCGTGGTTATCGACGAGATCCAGATGATGGGCGATCCGCAGCGGGGAGGAGCGTGGACGAAAGCGGTCATTGGCGTGTGTGCGAAAGAGATCCACTTGTGCGGAGACGAAACGACGGTGGAGCTGCTGCAGAACTTGATTCCGAGCTTGGGCGACTCGATGACGGTTCATCGATACAACCGCCTGACGCCTCTGCAGGTGGCGGACGAGTCGCTCAATGGAGACTGGGCAAAGGTCGAGCCGGGGGATGCGGTCGTGACGTTTTCGAGGAGTAACATCTATGCGATCAAAAAGCAGATTGAGGGGATTGCGGCGAAGAAGTGCGCGGTGATCTATGGGGCGCTGCCACCTGAGACGCGGGCGGATCAGGCAAGGGACTTCAACGACGAGGAAGGGCGGTGCGAGGTTTTGGTCGCAAGTGACGCTGTCGGGATGGGCCTGAACTTGTGCGTCGATGGAAACAACGTTGAGGCCCAACTGACGTGCAGGAAGATCAAGCGAATCATCTTCGAGTCGCTGGAGAAGTACAATGGCAAAACGGAGACACCGCTATCCCTCACGCAGATCAAGCAGATCGCGGGCCGAGCGGGACGTTTCGGGATGCAGCGCAAGAAGGACGAGAACGACCCAGACGAGGACCCGATGAAACCCGACGAGACGCCCGAGCCCGGCGGAATCGTCACGACGCTGCACAAGGTCGATCTCCCCATCCTCCGTGCCGTGCTTCCCATGGAGCTGCCCAAGATCAAGCGCGCAACCCTCGACGTCCCCTTCCGGACGCTCTCCGACCTCTCTGTCCTCCTTCCGCCCAACACGCCCTACGCCGACGTCCTGGACCACCTGCACAACCTCGTGCAGCTGCCGCCCAACACCCGCGCCGGCGACTTTGAGCAGCTCGTCCCCGTCGCGCAGGTGCTCGAGCCGTACCGGGACCAGCTGTCCCTGACCGAGATCGACCTCTTCACGTGCTGTCCGGTGAACCACCGCGACGCCAATATCGTCAGCATCTTCGAAAACATCGTGCGGCGATATGCGGAGGAAGGGCTCGTGGAGATTGAGAGCGTGTTCGGATCGACCCGCTTCCTCAGCATGCTGGACTTGGTCGAGGCGACCCTGGCGACTCTGCCCCCTCTGCCTCCCATCATCGGCATCGGCCGCCGGGTGCTCACTCCGCCTATTATCGTCTCGTCCATCCCCTCGCTCGAGTCGATGCACAAGGCCCTGGTCATGTACATCTGGTTGTCGTTCCGCCTCGAGGTCGCCTTCCCGGAGCGGCATCACGCCGTCGAGCTCAAGACGCGCGTCGAAGTCGTTTTGGACGACTGCCTCGCTCGATTCCCCGGCCTGCGCAATCTCAAGACGCACGAACGCGGTAAAGGAAAGGATCGAGTCGTGGCCAAGTGGAGGAAGGAGCACGTCGCGCCGAACGGTACCAAGAAGGTGCCCGGTGTGGGTGGGAAGGGGATCCTGTGGGTCGAGGAGGCGGTGGTCCAGCGCCTGAGAAACAAGCGCGTATGGCAGAGCACGGGCGTGGTCCCCGAAGAGCGGGTGCTCAAGGAGCGAGATGGGCGAGGTGTGCCTCCCCCTGGATTGATCGAGGATGGCACGAGAACGACACAGCCAGCGGCAGTCGCGGGTGAAGGTAATGATGTTGGAGAGCGTGCAGAAGGCGAGGAGCACTTCTCGAAGAAGGGTGGGTATAGGAGCTGGAACAAGGAGGTGGTTCGGAGGGCGAGATTGCCGGAGAGCGACTTCCAGCGCGTCATGGACGGCCAGAGGGCCGGAGGTGGTGGTGGGAGAGACGGGCAGGGAGGCCCTGCGGCGAGATGACACTAACTGCATTGTATCACCGGAGGAGAGGGAGGAAGGGCACGGAACGAAGTGCCGAGGGCATGAAACAGCATAGCATAGACCCAATATCTGGTATCGACCACTCCTGTTGTACATGGTATCATCACATCATCGTAGCTGCCCATAGATTGTCAGCAATGCCATCCACCTGTCGCACGAAGTAGGAACTGAGCGGCATGGTAGCGGCATGGTGCTGTCGTTCTCACCGTTCGGCCCGCGTGGGAAGGAAACCGAGAGGAGGGAGGGCCGCGGGAAGACGCAGGCTCAGATACATGTACAACGGAGCGGGGTGCGAGCTGAACAGTTCCGAGAGCGTTCACCGGCATGCACCTCTCTGACAGGAACCCAATGCCTGAGCAAGACATGCATGCCCGACAAGCGAGTCTCAAGTCTACTTCTAAGCCTCGTCGTCCGCCTCCTCCGGAGTGAAGGTAAGCGGCGTGAAAGGATATCCTCCCGCCATGTAATGCTTTCCGTTCGCCTCGACCCTGGATGTCAGCTCTGCCTCCACCATATTCAATCACACGCGCGAGAGACGGGCGCAGGCGACATGAGAGGGCTCAAGAAAAGACGAGGGCGCAGAAGAAGATCCGGCGCTCGAACTCACCAGTGCAGTCGCAGCGCGTGGAGGAAAGCCGACAGACCCTCCATGACACACAGAATCGCAATGGTCAGGAAGAACCACATGGCGAACATGACGAAGACGAAGATCGTCTGCGGGATGAAGCCCATGTCGGCGGTGAACGCGCCGTCGATGGTCATCGTGTACAGCACCTCGGAGAGCTGGGCGTGCGCGAGCGACAGAGCCCAGAGACGAAGGTACGATGCGCTGCGTGTCAGCGCGAACAACTTGGAACCGGATGGCACTTACGTGTTGGAGATACAACCCAAGCAGAACTCGATGGTGTGAATCACCTGGTGGATGATGATATCGCCCATCTCGAATGGCTGCGCGTGAGCTCAGGCCGACATGCGCTCTCGCGTTGCTACTCACATGCTCCTCCTCCATGTGCTCAGCGACCGGCTGACCGGCGCCCTCTTCATCATCCTCGAGATCGTTGTGGTTCTCGATGCTGACCCGGCCGTTACCGTTCTCCTGGCCTTCCTGGCCCGTCAAGCCGCGGTATCCGGCGCCAATGACCCGCTGGTGCTCCTTCCAGAGCACGTACGGCTTCAGGCACAACATCCACGGCACACAGACGAGCGCAATAAGCAGCAGCACAATCTGAACAAAGCCCTGACCGGGGTACAACTGCGTGCTCTCATCGACCGATCCGGGCGAGAGGAACATGTAGATCAACATGTTGAGCAGTCCGGGGGGCGACGTGGGGGACTTGGACCAGTCGATCGTCCACTTGTAGATGATGCAAATGACGAGGTAGCCGAAGATGGACCACATGAAGAGGATCTGCGGGATGAACTCGGCGTAGATGTTGAGCGGCTTCTTGAAGTGGATGTGATTCGGGACCTGGAGGCAGATCGCAAAAGTCATCTGCGGGTCAGCAATGTTGTCAGATGACCAAATGCGGCACTCACGTGGATCACACCCATGATGATCGACATCTTCATCTTGTACGAGTTGGTGAAGATCAGGCCGTTATCGGCACCGTGCCACGCCGGGTCGAGACCGAAGGGGTAGACTCGGCCCGTCGGTTCGGCAGTGACGAGACCGTCCGCGTCGGGCCAGCGCCATCCCGAGTGCCAGATGTGCAGCGACTTGGAGAAGATGTCATTGTACATGAAGCCAGTGAAGATCGAGAACAGGCCCATAAGCAAGACAATGTATCGGCCGCTACCTGTCAGCACGAGCGTGTGTGTATCTGCGCAGCACTCACTAGAAGAAGATCTCGAGAATCTCGTGCATGCCCGACTTGGCGAGCTTCTTCTCGTACAAAATCATCACCAGGGCCGTCAGGAACGCAAGGATACCGTGTCCGATATCACCGAACATGACCGCGAACAAGAACGGGAAGGTGATGACGGCGAAGAGTCCGGGGTTGACCTCTTGGTACGTCGCGATACCGTACGAGTCCATGATCGTCTGGTACGCCTCGGTGAACTTGTCGGTCCGGTGGAACGTCGGCGGCGTCTGGTGTGTCCGCAACTCGGACAGAATCGCAGGCACGCTCGTGCCAGCGGTTTCCATCGCTCGTCGGAGAGCGAGCTGGATGTGCGTGAGGTCCCGGGTGGGGCACCATCCCTCCGCCACAAGCGTCTTTCGGGACTGGTCGTAGCTGAGCAGGTTGAGCGTCTTGTAGACCTCTTCTTCTCGTCGCACGGCGTCTTTCCACGCTTCGAGGTGTTCCGCAATTCGGCTGAGCTCGACTCGACGAGACTGGCCCATGTTGTACAGAACCTGGTCAACGTCTTCGAGTCGTGCAGAGACCTCTCGGAGCGCATCAGCTCGCTTGTCCTGAGACGAGTCGATGGTGTAAAGCGTTCCGCCCATCGATTCCGCGACCTTGCGGATCTTGGCCAGAAGCTCGCCACCGTGCGCAAAGATGATGAAAACGTCCTTGTGCGTCTCCACGCCGGTGGTGGCGTCGACGAACGGCTCCTCGATTTCTGATCATCAGCTGAAGCCCGGACAGCGGTTACCGCTCAGCTCACCAGAGTAATTCATGTACAGGTTACCTCTCAAAACTCGCCACAGAATTCGCTCAAAAGTGGGCATCCGTGTTCGCTCAATCGTACCGGAGACGAACTCGAGATCAAAGCCGGACAGGCCGCCTTCGCCCGGGAGCTGACCGTACTCGGCTGCGTGCTCGAGCAAAGGGGCATTATCGGCAGTCTCATCGAAAGAAGTTCGGATCTCGGTGTGTCGGTGTTCGGCCTGGAGTCAGCTTGCGCGTCATCTTGAAACACTAAATACCAATCGTCGCCCATATGAAGCCGCACTCACCTCGTTGAAGAATCCCGCAGTCTCTCGCAAGACCCATCGCTTCTCCTCGAGCTCTCCCTTTCTCTTGCCGAGCTCCTCCCAGCTCTTGTTCATCTCCGACAACCGCCTCTCATGCTCCTTCAACTTATCCTCCAGCTCATCGTACGCATTCTGCGCGCGCGGGCCGACAGTCGTGAACGGCGGGATGGCAGACAGAGGGGGAATACCGAGCGGAGGGGACAGCTTGGTGATCTGTGACTGGAACAGCCGGAGTCGGCGGGCGGATTCAGCGAGGTTTCGCAGCCGTGGGGTGAATGGTCGCTGGAACGCGTTGACGTCCGGGTTGAGCTGCGCGTGAGCTCGATAGACCAGCACAGACAGGGTAGCTCACATCCTTGAACTGAAAGTTGCCCATCTCTGCGAGCTCGGAGATGGTGTCGTGCGATACTTCCGAGGGGATGTACAGCTGCACGAGGGACATCTCCTCCGATCCTGCGCGTCAGCACAGCCCGTCGATCGACAAGTGACATGCGCACGGAAGAGGGAGGGATAGTCCGTCGACATGGTGACTACTGCTTCTGCTTGTGCAGAGTCAAGAGACCGTCTACGTTTAAGGCGTATGCAGCGATCAAAGGGGATTAGAGGAAGAGGACGGTGCGATCAGCGGTGGTGCGGTGGGTAGTGGTGGTGACGCTGGCGGGCGGACCGGAATCCGCCGGGCTTAGGGCAAATGTGGCACCTGCCACGTGGTCCAGGCGGTCCATCAACGATGCAGCATCATGCCCTTTGCATGCATGCATGCAGCATGTTTCGTGCCCATTCACAGATGCGGCAGAGTGATCTTTGATGCATGCGGCCTCTGTAGGGGCGATCGACCAGAGGATTGTTCTGATGTATGAAAGGCCTCAATTACTAACCCAGGAACCGAGGAAGGGGGGTTACGAACCACGACGGATCCACGCTCGCGGGCAGATCACTCATTCCCCCCACACATCCCTCATCTCCCATCGACAGCTCGCCCTCTTTCGTCACTCATTTACCCACACTAACTCGAATCCTCATATCATGGCATAACACTGGCGACCGTCAAGACGTTGCGCTTCCTCAAGACACAATTCCACTCGTTATTGCATACCTCGCACACCGACGCAACCGCCGCGAGCCGCCCAGTCCGCTATGACGCTCGTATTCCGCTTGCGCCTCGCGCTATACACCACCCTCCTCCTGCTCGTCTCCTTCCTGGCCACGATCGAGGCCCTCATTCTCACCATCCTCCTCAAGCCCGTCCACACAAACTACTATGTCGCCCGCTCGTTCTGGTACATAGCTGGTCCGATCATGGGCTGGAAGTTCGAGGTCGAGGGGGAGGAATACCTCTGGGTGCAAGAGGAGGACGGGGTCGTAAGAGAAGCCGGGAAAGAGGGTCGCAGCGCGGTCATGCTGGGCAACCACCAAAGGTTAGCTGCAAAAAGCGGGTCAAGGTCGTGACCTGACGGCAGCTTCGTCGATATCCTGTACCTCGGGAGAATATTCCCCAAGCACGCGGCCATCATGGCCAAGAAGAGCATCAAGTGGATTCCGGGACTCGGATGGTTCAGTGAGTGCAATGAGGAGCATTCCGTGCCCGTCCGAGAGGGGATCCCGAGGGCGAGAGAGAGCATCGGCTGACCGCAGTGATGATGTCCGGAACGGTGTTCATCAACCGGAGTAACAACAAGTCCGCCGTGGCCAGTATGGCCCAAGCGGGAGAGGACATGAAGCGCAAAAAGGTCAGTTACTCATCTCGTCCATGCACGAGTGTTGCCCCTGACGGGCAGATATCGCTTTGGATCTTCCCCGAGGGTACGCGTCACCTCAGCGCCGAGGACGACCTCTTGCCTTTCAAGAAGGGCGCGTTCTACTTGGCCGTGCAGTGTGAGTCGGGGCGGATTGGCACTGGGATATATCACTCACGTGCAGCCGGCGTCCCCATCATTCCCGTCGTTTGCCAGAACTACCATTTCCTCATGGACGGCAAGACGCGCTTCAAGCGCGGCACATTACGCATCAAGGGTGAGCTCACCAAGCCTCGAATCCTTCAGCTCATGACAGTGCTTCCGCCCATCCCCACGACGGGGCTCACCACCGCCGACGTCCCCGCTCTCATGGACAAGACCCGTGACCTCATGATCGCCACCCTGAGAGAGCTGTCCCAACCCCGCCGTAACGAGAACGGCACATCATCCCCCGTGCCGCTCCTGCACGGCCAGCCGAAAACCAGCTACGAGGCCATCTCGCGCTCAGGCCCCCTCGACGGCGCCGTGGCCGGCGACAACGGCAACTCGTCCGACAACGACTCGCACGGTTCCGTCGAGTCTGTCACCTCGCAATCGCCTCTCCGTCCCGCAACCGTCCAAGCAAGCTCGAGCGGGGAGATCAAGTCCCGCAAAGTCAAGAAATCGATAGCGTGAGGCTGAAGACCCCTTTTTCCGCCCTCGCCGCCTCCATAGCATCCATATCGCATGCAGGCTTATGCTTATGTATCCCAGTATGATATCCGACTTCTTCCTGCCCGTAGTCGGCGGTGTCGAGGGCCACATCTACTCACTGGCCATCGAGCTGCAGAAGATGGGACACAAGGTCATTGTCGTCACGCACCACCACGGCCGGCGCAGGGGCGTGCGGTACCTGTCGGGCCTGAAGGTGTATCACCTGCCCATCGTCCCGATCGCGTCCGAGGCGACGCTCCCGAACTACCTGCTGTTCTTGCCATACTTGCGGGACATCGTGCTGCGCGAGCGGATCGAGATCGTACATGCTCACGGGAGCCTCTCGTCGCTGGGCCACGAGGCAATGCACCACGCTCCCCTCTTTGGCGTCAAGACGGTGTTCACGGACCATAGCCTCTTCGGCTTTGGCGACGCTGTCGGGGTGTTGACGAACAAGCTATTGGCGGGGGCGCTGCGGAACGTCGACGCCGCGATATGCGTGAGCAACACGGGGTGAGTCCTGCAGGGGGTAAATGGACGTCGGAGGCGGGGTATAGAGCAGCGCTAACGCCAGGCGGGAGAACACGGTCCTCCGCGCACAGCTCGAGCCCGAGCAGGTACATGTCATCCCGAACGCGCTCGTCGCGGACAACTATGCCCCCTCGGCGACTCCGCCGTCGACTGACACGAGTAAGTCGCCCTCGCACCTCCCCCCGCTTATCACAGTCAACATCGTCATCATGTCCCGCCTGGTCTACCGCAAGGGGATCGACCTGCTCGTCGCGGCCGCCCCGCAGATATGCGACCTGTACCCGCAAGTGCGGTTCATCGTGGGCGGCGACGGGCCCAAGATGGTCGAGCTCGAGCAGATGCGGGAGAAGTACCAGTTGCAGGACCGGATCGAGCTGCTGGGGAGCATCCCGCCCTCGGGCGTTCGGGACGTAAGTGCAGGGACCTGTCTCGGCCACTCGCCAGGCTGGCCATCACCGTTCGGGGCGGGTGGACCGGATGCTGACGCGCAGGTGCTGGTGCGCGGACACATCTACCTCAACACGTCCCTCACCGAGGCATTCGGGATCAGCATCATCGAAGCGGCCTCGACGGGGCTGTTCGTCGTTGCTACCAAGGTCGGCGGCGTCCCGGAGATCCTGCCGGGTGATATGATCGAGTTCTGTCGGGCAGACGAGGACGGTGCGTGTCTCGCCCTCTCTCCCTGCCACGCTGACCGTCAGAGGTCACCCGCGCGTTGAGCAAGGCCATATCCGTCATCCAGTCGGGCAAACACGACCCCCATCTTGCCCACCAGCGCGTGAAGGGGATGTACGCGTGGTCCGATGTGGCCGAGCGGACGGACAGAGTGTACGATGCCGCGCTGGCAACGCCCCACAAAGACACATTTGAGCGGTTGGCACGGTGAGCGGGGCACGACGCACCGATGGCCGAGTCGGGCGCTGACGCGCAGGCTACTCGCGCTCGGGCCGTTCTATGGCCCCATCTTGTGCTGCATTATCGCGGTGCAGCATTGGTTCTTGCTTTTCATCCAACTGTTCCGGGCCGTGGACGAGATTGAGGTGGTCGAGGCGGACTGGGATCCGGAAGAGTTTGACAAGGTGCGCCGACGTCCGCATACTGCCCCCCTCACTCATGACCTTCTCTCTGGCTTGTCCACCTCGGTGGGGAATCGCTGAGCGCCACTGATTTCAGCTCTGCGAGCGCGAAAAGCGGCAAATGAAGCAGACTTGATCGGCACCGCGCATGACGATGGCTTTTAGTCTGAAGAGGCCCTGACGACCCATGACGACCCATGATGCACATCACGAATAACCCCCATATGCACTTCTGCGCCCGGACCGCGTGCTAGATGCCAATGACTGCATACCGCATGAGAGGAACCGATACTACCGATGACAGTGGGAATACTTTTACACAGATGCCATCCACGAATCACAGCAATCAAAGCTCCGGAACCACGACCCGTCCCAGCGGCTCCTCGTCCTCGTCCCACTCCAACAGCTCGCAGTCCCGGTCGTCCGCCTCTGGGATCCCGGTCGAGATTTGCGTCTCGACACATGCCAAATCGACCGTCTCGTCCAGAATCAGAACCGGGTGGTCTGTGCGTCAGCCAAGTTACTCTCCCTTGACCAGCCATCTTGCGCCGGCTTGGAAAGTGCGACTCACGCCACGTGCCAGCCTTGTAGCTGATACCCATCGACGTGGGCATGATGAACGCCTCAAGCGTCTTGGGGTCGGGCTTGTCATCTGCGCCGTTTTGCGCGACAATGACGAGCATCTCGCCTCCCTCCTTGAGCGCTTCTTCCCCCTTGCCCTCCCACTGCGGATCAGCGATGCAAGATCAATTGCATCCCAGACTATCAAACTCACCTCGCCCTTGCCCATCGGCACAAACGCCTGCGAAGTGTACGGGTGCCTTTCAAAGAAGCGCACGTCGAATACCTTGCCCCGGGTGAGCCCAACTTTCGGTGTGGCCCGGAAGACCGAGATGCCCGAGACGGCATTGGAATCGGCAGGATACGTCGACGTGATGTCGGCCAGTCGGGCGTACTTGGTCGTCTTGCCGTCCGGAGAGACCTGGATGTCCTGGCCCTCCCAGCGGGTTTTGGGGTCCGGGAACGCCTGAAGGACATCGCCGAAAGGCGCGAACCCGTCGCGCGTGAGGGGCTTGGGGTGGATCGGTGCGTCAAGACTGGCTGACACGGAGGAGGCCAGCGATGGGATCAGGTTGGACAGGGAGAACGCCGTGGAGTGTCCATTTGCGTGCCCGTTCGCATGCCCTTTCACGTAATGGCCGTTCGCGTGCGGCAGAGCCGCTTTGAAGGGGGCAGGCGCGGGGGCAGCGGTGTATGGCGGGACCTGGACGATTGCGTATGGGGTCTCGGGCGTGTGCTTTTCACAGTCGAGAATACTGCCGTCGCCGATTTGAGACTCGACCAGGCAATAGTCGAGGGGCTAGGGGTCAGCTGTACTCTGCGATGATTTTGTGGATTTTAGCTCACTCCATCCACAGTCAGGAGCGAGTGATCTGCGATTAGCGGGCGTCACACAGTTAGACGCGTCACTCACGCCACACGCCCATGTTGTACGAAACACCCTGCGCGACAGTGCCCAAGAACGCCCTAGCGGTGCTCATGTCCGGCTTGTCGTCGGGACCGTTGAGCGCAACGACGGAGAGATAAGCTCCGCCTCCTTCCAAAGCCTTTCCACCGGGCAAGACGCCCTTGCCCATCGGGATGAAGGCCTGGTGCGTGTGTCGATGCCTGCGCGTCAGCCCATCTCCGGTGGCATTGCATGGCCCATATGTCGACCAACGCTCACCTCTCCAACACCGTGACGGGCACCTCCGCCCCGTACCTGACCTCGAGCCGGCTGTCGCTCCGGGTGACAGCGACGTACGGCCCTCCCCTGACCAACGCGCCCTTCTCGTACGTCTCGCTCACGTTCGCCATCCTGTGGAACTTGAAGGCCGTGCCCTGGTTTGCGATCGTGACGCTCGTGCCCTTTGGCGCGGATGAGTCGAACGAGAAGCCCTGGATGACTTGGCCGTACGGCGCGAACGCCTCGACAGTGAGCGGCAGAGCCGGGAGGGTAATGGTCGAGGGCGGGGTGAGCTGGGCGGAGGGCGACAAGGGGTGTCCGTAGACTCGGAGTCGCTTCAGGCCGCCGTCTGCGGGTCAGCGCCTTGACTCTACAAGGATGTACGCAGCGCTCACCAGGGAAGATCCTCAGCCTGACATGGCTGAACACGGCCGTGGGGGATACGCTCCTCTCCCGGTCGAACCAATGTTGCCTGTGCGAGCCAAGCGGTTTCTTGTCGACGATGCTGACCCACGCGTCGTCCTCGTCCGGAAGCTCCTTGTCGGACAAGATCGCCTCGACTTGTGCCGCCTGCTATCAGCGCGGCTCCGTTGAGCTACACAGTCTGCGAGAGTCACTCACGCAGGGGTAGTTGCCTGGGTGGAAAGCCGTGTCCACCTCGACATACTCGATATTGCCCGTCCCCGCCAATCGCGCGACGGCCCACTCGTACCTTTCCCGCCCGTGCAGCTTCTGCCCTGGGGCGTACTTGCCCCGGTTCTCTTGGCTCCGCCTTGTCTCCCATCCGTCCGACATGTCGTGCCCTCGTCCCGGGAGGAGCAGATTACCAGGCGGCGAGAAGTTGGCGTCTGAGCAGGCGACAATGCGAGCGGAAAGGAGCGGGGAGAGAAGGTTGATCGGAGCGACGTCAGCACCCGGAAGCGCTTTGAGGGGGAGAGGAGCCAGCGGCGAGCCGTACGCCCTGAAACGGGCCTGCTATCAGTCTGGCGCCTTCGTACAGTGGGGTCGAGTGGACGGAGCGAGACGGAATACGACGCACCATACCGCCGTCGGGGATCATCCTGACGAGCACAGCACTCCATACGCCCTTCTTGCCTCTCGAGTCGAGCTCGAAGATATGCCTCGAGTTGGGGCCAAGAGTCACCTGCGGAAGGACCTCTGTCCAGCGCGGGTCGTTCGGGCTCAGCTTGAGGGGCTTGCTCTTGCTCTTGCTCTTGCTCTTCGTCTTGGTCTCGCCCGTGACGGCGACAGGGGCGCTAGCAGCGATCTCTTCGTCCGAGAGCTTGAGGGCGAAGACTTGGGAGATGGGGCACTCATTGCCTGAGAAGTGGGAGGTGTCGATATCGACGTGGGAAAGGGTTGTCTGCGGCGCGGCGAGGCGGATGATCACCCTGGCGTTAGTGCCTGCCGAAACCAGATGGGCCGACAGCACACGGGAATGCCGGTCTGGTGGGTACGACCCTACGATGCGGGAGCTGGCAATGACACAGCCAGGGAAGCCAGACTCACCAGTCGAAGGACGGGTTGTGACGCCTCGACTCCCACCCATCATACAACGCCCCAGTCGGCCCAAACTGTCCTTTCATCGACACAGAGGGCTGCCCGTCAGCACTGTCACAGGAATCACACCCCTTCTTGCCCGTTTCAAGCCCATTCGAGCCGGATATATTCGCCGCCCGACTCACCCATGGCTTGATAAGGTTAT